>Ga0209471_1001391_pt1 | contig 14447 bp, 12 predicted proteins | sample GraSoiAngelo_128_FD_185885 | JGI IMG/M metagenome (GOLD analysis project Ga0209471, IMG submission 185885) | Grasslands soil microbial communities from the Angelo Coastal Reserve, California, USA - 14_0927_12_20cm (SPAdes) (version 2) | ecosystem: Environmental > Terrestrial > Soil > Grasslands ...
GAGCGCCGAGGAGAATTCCGACCTCTTCTGGGGCATACGCGGCGGCGGGGGAAACTTCGGGATCGTGACCTCGTTCGAGTTCCGGCTCCATCCGGTCGGCCCAATGGTGATGGCCGGCCCCATCTTCTATTCCGCCGATCAGGCTGGCGAGCTGCTCGGCTTCTACCGCGAGTGGGCCCGAGGGGTACCAGACGAACTAACGACCGTACTAAGTCTCGCAACGGCGCCGGCTGCGCCCTTCCTCCCGAAGGCGATTCAGGGCAGGCCGGTTGCAGTCGTGATCAGCTGCTTCGCCGGTGAGCTGCAGGACGCCGCCAGTGTCCTGCGCCCGCTCAGGAAATTCGGCTCCCCCGTCGCTGATCTCATCCGTCCAATGCCATACGAGGCACTGCAGTCGCTTGTTGACTCGGACTGGGGACCGGGGGCCCACAACTATTTCAAGTCCGGGTACCTGGAGCGCGTGGACGACGCGGCAATCGAGACGCTCCTTCGCTGGCACGCGCGCGTCGAGTCGCCACATTCAGAGATCCACCTTCATCACTTCGGCGGTGCGATGGCGCGTGTCGCCGAGGGCGAGACCGCATTCGCTCACCGAAGCGCGCCCTACCTTCTGAACGTCCTCGCCCGCTGGTCCGATCCGGTGCACTCCCAGACAAACATCGACTGGGCCCGCAACCTATACAGGTCGATGACGCCGTTCGGGACAGGGGCCGCGTACGTAAACTTCCTCGGCGAGGAAGGCGACGACCGCGTCAGGGCCGCGTATGGGAAAGACACCTACGAGCGGTTGGTCCAGCTGAAGAGCACCTACGACCCGAGCAACCTCTTTCGGATCAACCAAAACATACCGCCGGACGCATCGAGCGGTCGCGACGACGTAGGTGCGCAAAGCGGTCGATGAGCGATCTGCCGTTGCTCATAACCACGCATCGTCGTGATCGCGCTTAGGGGCGACTTCGCATCTTCAACGAAGTAGGGCCGCTCCCTCGAGGAAGCCGCTGATGCTCACGGCGGCACTGCGACCAGTCGCGACCTCGATGAGCGTGAGCTCGGTCCGGACTGATCCCGAGGCGGCGATGACCGCGGCGCTGCCATCGACCCGGAACGATTCGCCCAGCAAGGACTTTCCTTTGTGAGATGATCGGAGCGTGAGCGCATCGACACGGATCCTCGACCCGATCTGCGACATGGTCGTGGACCTCGCCGATGCGCGCGACCAGGGTCTCACGATCGAGCGGTCCGAGCGGGAGTACGCCTTCTGCTCGCAGGGATGCCTGGTGAAGTTCGCGAAATCTCCACCGAGCTACGTCGGGAAGGTCAGTGCGTGGCTCGATGCGGATACGCGCACCGAGCACGCGCACCCACCGACGGCAGCCGGCGCAGTCCCAGCGATCGATGCCGGTATGCGCGATTGGTACAACTCCTGCCGCTGTTGCCTCAGCGACGCGCACCCTGAGGTTGTCAAGATCCTCGACGCGGAGAAAGCCACGCCGACCGGGCCGTAGCCGCGTCAGGCCGAGGGCGTAGTACGCAGCAACACAATTCGCACGCAGAGCACAGCCAAGGGACAGCGAGAGAACCCTTCGACCAGCACGCCGGGCATTCGGTCGCGATGTTCCGGGACCGTTTCTACGTCTCGCTCGTTCTCACGATTCCGGTGGTCCTCTACTCCGGCATCCTGAGGACGCTCTTTGGATTCGAGCCGCCGGCGTTCCCGGGATCGAACTTTGTTCCACTAGTCATCTCGACGTTCGTCTTCTTCTACGGCGGACTCGTCTTCCTGCGCGGTGCCGTCAGCGAGCTCGCGGCGCGGCTGCCGGGGATGATGACGCTCATCTCGCTCGCGATCACGGTCGCGTTCGTCTACAGCGTGATCTCGCAGGTCGTCTTCGGCGGAGACACCTTGTTCTGGGAGCTCACGACCCTCATCACGGTGATGCTGCTCGGTCACTGGCTGGAGATGCGGTCGACCGATCGCGCGCAAGGTGCGCTGCAGGAGCTCGCCAAGCTCCTTCCCGACGACGCAGAGCGGATCAATGCCAACGGAACCGAACGCGTCTCGGTCTCCGAGCTCCGCGAGGGCGATCTCATTCTCGTGCGCCCGGGTGCGAGGGTCCCGGCCGACGGCGAGGTCATCGAGGGAGCCTCGTCGGTCAACGAGTCGGTAATCACCGGCGAGTCGCGCCCGGTGGAGAAGGCGGTCGGCGCGAAGGTGATCGCCGGTACCGTCAACGGCGACGGATCGCTCAAGGTCAGGGTGACTGCGATCGGTGAAAGCACCGCGCTCGCCGGGATCATGCGGCTCGTCGCCGAAGCGCAGGCGAGCCGCTCGCGTGCCCAGGTCCTCGCGGACCGCGCGGCGTTTGTCCTGACGATCGTCGCGATCACCGCGGGTGTCATCACGTTCATCGCGTGGGTCGCCGTCGGCAAGAGCCTCGGCTTCAGCATCGAGCGGACCGTCGCGGTGCTTGTCATCGCGTGCCCGCACGCTCTCGGGCTGGCGATCCCGCTGGTCGTCGCGATATCGACAACGATCGCAGCCCGCAATGGTCTTCTCGTCCGCGACCGGAGAGCGCTCGAGGCCGCGCGGACGATCGACGTTGTCCTCTTCGACAAGACCGGGACCCTGACGCGGGGTGAGCCTGCAGTCAGGGAGGTGATTTCCCTCGATGGAGTGAGCGAACGCGAGCTTCTCACGCTTGCCGTCTCGGTCGAAGCCGAATCGGAGCACGCCTTGAGCCGCGCCATTGTTGCCAGGGCCAAGGAGGCGGGCCTCTTGCCGCGAAGGGTTGACCACTTTGCCGCGGTCCCAGGCAAGGGCGTGCGTGGTGAGATCGAGGGGGAGCTCGTGGAAGTGGCGAACCGCGGCTACTTCGCCGGAAAGCTCGACGGCAACGTCTCCGAGAAGGTCAAGCGAGCCGAAGCGGCCGAGACCGTCGTCTTCGTCGCAAGGCGCGGTGAGATCGTCGGTGCGATCTCCCTGGCCGACGAGATCCGCCATGAATCAAAGGAGGCGATCGCCGAGCTGCGGCGGCTCGGAGTGAGAGTCGCGATGGTGACCGGCGACAATCAGGCGGTGGCCGACGCCGTTGCCGAAGAGCTCGGCATCGAGAAGGTGTTCGCCGAGGTCTTGCCCGAGCACAAGGCCGAGATCGTCAAGAGGCTGCAGCGTGACGGTAGCCGCGTCGCGATGGTCGGCGATGGCGTGAACGACGCTCCGGCGCTGACCCAGGCGGACGTGGGGATCGCGATCGGTGCGGGGACCGACGTCGCGATCCAGTCGGCCGGAATCATCCTGGTGCGGAACGATCCGCGGGACGTCCTCAGGATCATCCGTCTGTCGCGGGCGACGTACTCGAAAATGATCCAGAACCTCTTCTGGGCCGTGGGATACAACGTCGTCGCGATCCCGCTCGCGGCCGGCATCCTCGCCTCGCAGGGGATCCTGCTTGCCCCAGCCGTCGGCGCGATCTTCATGTCTGCGAGCACGATCATCGTCGCCGCGAACGCGCAGCTTCTGCGCGGACTCAAGCTTTAGGAGGTCCGCGGTCGACAAGCGCTTGATCTGGGCGGAATCGGACAGCCGGAACACCTAACTGCCTCTCAGCCCTGAGGCCCGGCTCCTTCGCGACGGTCCAATAACGAAGCACCGCGCGTGAGGATGACGACGCGAAATCCACGTAACGTCCACTAAGTGGATAAGTCGTCGTCTCCTGGTTACGCCGTGCTGCGAATGCGCTCCTCAACTTCGTCGCGCAGGTCGGCATATGGTCTGGGCTGGGTCTCGAGCCATTCGTGGGCGACACGCTCACCGGCAGGGCAGTACGCCCAGTTCCCTTCAATAAAGGTGAGAGTGTTCGGTGCCCATGTCGCTGCTGAATCGAACAGCACCAGCTGCTGGTGTCCCTTTGCCACGCAGATTCGGTGAACGAGTCGGTCCATCCCGCGCTCCCCATGCGGCCTCTTGGCCGCGTTTCCCCGAGCGGATAGAAACCCATTTCCGACCGTCACCGCAAGGTCTATAACGTCGGCTTCGGGCGCGCGTCCGGTCTCCGGCGTGGAGCGCTCGCCAGGCAAGCGGCTGGTCCAACGAGCTACGTTTCGCGAAGACGCCCGCCGAGGCAGTGGGCCTCACGCCAGTCGCGCCGGGAGGAGACTGGAATGACGGTCCAGCCCGAGCTCAGGAGTTGATTGACGTGAAGACCAAGACCAGTACCAAGAAAACCGCCGCGAAGAAGACCACACCGAAGAAGACCGCTCCAAAGCGGGCGACGGCGGCGAAGACCAAGGGACCCACGGAAAAAAATCTCGATATCTACGGTGCGGCGCCGCTCCCGTGGTCGCGCGCTCTCAAGCAGCTCGAGGCGGGTACCGCTGGGTCGTACTGGCTGTCGACGACGAAACCCGACGGCCGCCCGCACGTTGCTGCCGTCGGCGCGCTCTGGGTCGACGGCAAGATCTACTTCACGAGCAGTACCCGCACCCGCAAGGGCCGGAACCTGGCTGCGAACCCCGACTGTGTGTTCTCGGTCTCGCTCACCGGCATCGACCTCGTCGTTGAGGGCACCGCGATACGCATCACCGATCGGCCCACGCTCCTGCGCCTCGCCAATCGGTACGCGGACCAGGGCTGGCCCGCGAGCGTCAGTGGCGAGGCTCTCACCGCCGAATACAGCGCGCCGAGCGCCGGACCGCCCCCGTGGAACCTCTACGTGGTCAGGCCGATCACCGCATTCGGCGTCGCCACTGCTGAGCCATCGGGCGCGACCCGGTGGCGATTCGACAACACGCGGGAGACTTAGCTAGGTCGGAAACCACCCCTCGGCATAACGAGGACTCCGCGATACGCTCAGGGCATGACCACGCGGCGCGCGAACCTTCGCGTCGGTGCCGGTATCTCGACGCGGCGCTCCGGCCTCGCGGCGACAGAGGATGCACTCGGCGCAGCGCTTGCCCCTCTTCAGGGCGCGATTCCCGATCTCGCATTTCTCTTTGTAGCGCCGCAATTCGAGGACGAGCTCGACTCCATCGTCGAAAGCGCGAACGCGAGCCTCGGCGGTGGAACACTTCTCGGCTGCGTCGCAGGTGGTGTCATCGGAGGCGCGCGCGAAGTCGAGGACTCGCCGGCCGTCTCCGCGTGGGCGGCGACACTCCCTGGAGTCACGGTGCGACCCTTCATGCTCACGTATGCCGAGGAAGAGGAGCACGGCGTCTTTGACGGGCTCGAAGAGGTGCCCACGCGCGCGCCGGACAGCGTCTTGGTCATGCTCGCCGATCCGTACACGTTCCCGGCGCATCTTCTTCTCGACCATCTGAACGAGCACGCAGCTGGCTTACCGATCGTCGGGGGTATGGCCTCAGGCGGGATCGTCGCCGGGCGCACGCGCCTCATCGCGGACGACGAGATCATCACCGAGGGCGCGATCGGCGCGATCCTCGAGGGCGCGCACGGTGCGACCGCTGTCGTGTCGCAAGGTTGCCGTCCGGTCGGCGAGACATTCGCGATCACGCGAGCGGAGCGCAACATCGTGTTCGAGCTTGGTGGTCAGCCGGCCCTCAAGCGCGTCGAGGAGCTGTACACGACCGCCACGGAGCGCGATCAGCTGCTCATGCGCCGCGGGTTGCACGTCGGCCAGGCCACGACCGAGCTCAAGCCCGAGCTCGGCCGCGGCGACTTCGTGATCCGCAACCTCGTCGGCGTCGATCGCGACACCGGCGCGATCGCGATCAGCGACATGGCCGAGGTGGGGCAGACCGTGCAATTCCAGGTGCGCGATGCGGAGTCAGCACGAGAGGACCTGCGCGCGATGCTCGAGCCGGAGCGGACGGCCCCGGTGGCCGGCGCCCTGCTTTTTTCATGCAATGGCCGCGGTCAGGGATTGTTCGGCCAGCCGGACCATGACGTGAACGCGGTGCGGCGGGCGTTCGGCGACATTCCCGTCGCGGGGTTCTTCGCGGCGGGGGAGCTCGGTCCGGTCGCAGGCCGCAACTTCGTGCACGGCTTCACCGCATCGATCCTTCTCTTCCGGAACGGAGGCGGGCCGAAGCTATAATTCGGTCGTTCGGAGATTCCTCCGACGAATGCGGAAGTGGCTCAGTTGGTAGAGCATCACCTTGCCAAGGTGAGGGTCGCGGGTTCGAGTCCCGTCTTCCGCTCAGGTTGAACCCGCCCGCACGGTGAGGATGAGCGGTGTCGGCCTCATCCAGGTTCGCGCGAGGTAGAGATCGGGATCGGCTTCGCCCGAATCGGCGATCAGTAGTTGACGGATGCGATGCTGAAGAACGCCTCTCCGTCGGTCGCGCGGCGGAGCTCCGTTTCGCCGCTCCCGTCGCGCTTCCAGACACGAAGTGCCGAGCCGAAGCTCGAACCCGGGCTCGTCGCGAGGTAGGCGACGGCCGATCCGTCCCAGGTCCAGGTCGCCTCGTACGCCGAGATCGGGAGTCGCGTGTCCTTTCCTGTCGCGATGTTGAGCACATGGGTCTCCTCCGCTCCGCCTCCGGGGCTGCTGTCAAGACCGGAATACCGCGCTGCGACGTACAGGAGCTCGTCGGCGGCGGCCGGATTCCAGCGCGGGTCGCGGAGGTAAACCTTGCCTGGCTCGGCCACATCGACGAGGGTCTTCACGCTACCGGCGCCCTCATCGATGGCGACGATCCCCGCGTACCCAGCGATCGCGAGCTCGGGCGAGCCGGCGCGCCAGTGCGCGAACGACGGGATGCCCCCTCCGCCCGGCGTGCCAATCCGTCCGCTCGCGACCTCCATCGTGGCATCTGCGAATCCGCCCGCCAGGCGGTAGTTGTGACTGAAGAAAATCCGCGAACCGTCCGGCGACCACTCGACGGAATGCCGCACGGTACCCACGATCGTCAGCTCCCTGGGACTCCCTCCCGCCGCCGGCACGACGCCGATCGCCTCGACGACGTCGTCATGGCCCGGTTTCATGAGTGGGTCGGCCTTCTCGAACACGAACGCGATCAAAGATCCGTCCCGGCTCCAGGACGGGTAGAAGCCTTGGACCCCGAGCGGCGTGGCCCGGCCGGTCACGAGGTCGATCACGACCAGCTGCCCATCGATAGAGAAGACCATCCGACGACCATCTGGTGAGAACTGCCGGCGCAGGTACGGCGTGGTGTCGGAGATCCCGTTCGGGTTTGCTGGGATCGCCGCGTCAAACGCGACAACGGTCTTCGCCCCGCCCCCGCCCACGGGGACCGCCACGATCTGAACCTCGATCCGGTTGCGCTCGGGCCGCGGGACCCGCACGCCATAGAAGAGCCAGTTGCCGGTGACCTGACTGAGCGGAATCGTTTGGACGCCCGGCAGGGGCTCGGCGGCGGGCGACGCTGACGCGGAGGGCGCGGGGCTCGATACCGCGACCGTGGGGGCCGGGCTCGCAGACAACGAAGCTGCCTCGGATGGGCTCGGTCTCTCCGACGGACCCACCGTGCATGCGACGAGGAGGAGCGCGATGGCCGCGAATTGCAGACCGAAATGCCGCCTCATGCCGGATACGGTAGCCGCGCGATTGGGGGGCGGGGTAGGGGACGATGCCGCGACTCCGTCCGCGATTTGAGGTGACCTCGCCTACTACGCCGCGCGACTTCTACACCCTCGCCTACGCCCTCCGAAGGATCAAGCTGTCGCGCTCGGTGCGCGCCAGGCGCGCGGGGGGATTTGTGCGGAGTAGTCCCGTCTTCCACTCAGGACGCCCTTCATCTGGTGACCTCTCGGCGCACCTCGACGTGCACCCGCCTGCGAGAGCCGCCATTAGTGTTTGGTACGCCGCCCTACGCTGCGCGACGTAACCAGCCTTTGGCGCGACGGCGAGTTCCTGAAGTTCTGGGTCGGCCAGACCATCTCCGACTTCGGCGACCAGATCACGCTCCTGGCTCTCCCGCTCACCGCCGTGATCACGCTTCAAGCCGGACCAATCGAGATGGGCGTGCTCGGGGCGGTCGCGGCCGCGCCGACGGCGCTTTTCAGTCTGTTCGCCGGGGTCTGGGTCGACCGACTACCACGCCGGCGGATCCTCATCGTCGCCGATCTCGGTCGCGCCAGCCTCCTTATTACCATCCCGGTCGCGTTTGTGCTTGGTCTGCTGAGCATGGCTCAGCTCTACGTCGTCGGATTCGCCGTCGGGACGTTGAGCGTGTTCTTCGTCGTCGCCTACCAGGCGTACCTTCCCGGCCTCGTGGGCCGACCGCGGCTCGTGGACGCGAACGGCAAGATGAACGCGAGCGGCTCGCTCGCCCAGCTCGCCGGTCCGGGCGTCGCGGGCGTGCTCGTGCAGCTCTTCACCGCGCCGATGCCCGTCCTCGTCGACGCGCTCTCGTTCCTGGCATCGGTGACCGGGCTGTCACTGATCCGGCGCGCGGAGCCGCCGGTCGTCCCCCGGCCCCGCGATATGCGCGCTGAGATCCGCGAGGGTCTGTCCGCGCTTCTCCACCATCCCGTTCTGCGCACGCTCGTTGCGGTCGCCGGGATTTTCGTGCTGTTGCTCAGCGCGCAAACGGCGATCTTCATTCTCTACCTTGCCCGTGACCTCGGGCTCGATCCCGCGGTGCTCGGGCTCATCCTCGGGGTCGGGGCGGTCGGCGCGCTCCTCGGCGCCCTTCTCGCCTCCGATGTCGCTCGCCGTCTTGGCATCGGGCCGTCGTTCATCCTGGGGGCGGTCCTCGGGACGATCGGCCTCACGTCGCGCGCGATCCTCTTCGAATCGCCGGAAGCTACTGTCGCGACGATCGCGGCCATGCAGTTCGTGCTGTTCTTCGGCGCCTCGCTTTTCAATGTGAACGGCCCGAGCCTGCGCCAGGCCCTGACCCCGAGCCATCTGCTCGGGCGGGTGAACGCGAGCTACCGCTTCCTGGTGTGGGGCACTGGGCCGTTCGGCGCTCTCCTCGGCGGGACGCTCGGGGCCGCGCTCGGCTTGCGCGTCGCGCTCCTTGTCACCGGACTCGCCACCCTCGCGGTCTTCCCGATCCTCCTGCTCTCATCGCTCCCGCACATCCGCGAGGTGCCGAGTCCGGAGCCGGCGCCGGTCACGTCCTAAGAGCGCGAGGGGGTCCCGGTCAACTAGCTCGCCAGTCGCAGCCATCCTCGCTCGTCACGAAGGAGTCGGGTTGTTTCAACATCTGGGACGTAGAGTCCCGTCTTCCGCTCAGGTTGAACCCCGCACGGTCCATAGGGATGGTGACGGGCCGCGTTGGGGAAGAGAATCTGCCCGAGTCCTGCGATGTTTGAAAACTCCTCGCAGCCATCTTCCCTGAGCGCGATCGCCTTGCGCCACCCGAGCCAGCCCTGGAACAGGCCCGCCTCATGGACGACGTTCTGGCGCGTCAACACCACGCCGTCGGTGCGCTCGGACTCCGCGGTCAGGACGAGAAGCGCGAATCCAGCCGCGTCGAGCATCCGCTCCAGTCGCTCGGTGTTGGGGACGCTGCAGACTGCTGCACTGTCGCGCTGGTGCAGGTGTAAGCCACAGGATGGTACGGTCCCCGGGTGATGAGCCTCTCCAGAAACGCATCGGCGCTTGCCGTAGCGTTGGTGGTGAACGTCTTGCTAGTTATCCTGTTGACTCCACTCGGCTTTGAGACCCGTCCATCAGCCGATTTGAAGACCGTTGGCTACATAGCGATCGGTACCATTTTTGCGGCTCTCATCCTGGACGTGGCGTCATTCGCCCTCCTCTTCAGGAGAGTCAGATTGGCTTCGAGTCTGGCGATTGTCGGCTCGATCCTCTTGTTCTTTCCCATTTTCGGAGACCAAACTGGGTCCTTCTTCTCGGTGCCTATCCCGCCTGTAGTTCAGACCCTCGAATACATCTTCATTCCCGTTCTACTCGTAACTCTCTTCCTGGCCTCGAAGGTCTACAGAGATAGTCGTCCCTCTCCAAGTTGACGAATTCTCGGACGTCCACCCCGCAGGCCGACGAGGAGCACGTCGTGTGTGGGCATCACCCCGAGATCGAGCTCGGGACCTGTTGGATAAGGACCAAAGCGAGGATTGAGCAAAGGGCGGATCAGCCTCTCAACTCCCTGACTCGCGAAGGCGTCTGACTCCTTTGAGTGTGTGACTTGAGATCCAACTAATTCGGGCTTACCACCGCATGACCCCCGAGCCGACGCTGCGAGGATCTCGCAACGCGTGAAGGTTTGAGGCCCAGCGCTCAAGTCCCGGCCCCTCGACAGAGTTCTATTATCTGAACTGGCCAACGAAAAGCCTGGTTGTTGACGTGACCCGTCATCGCTCGAATCTGATACTCGCGCTGCTTTGCGCGGCGCAGTTCATGCTGATCCTGGACGTCGCGATCGTGAACGTCGCGCTGCCCTCGATGCAGCGGACTCTGAGTTTGTCGGCTGAGAACGTCCAATGGGTGGTCAGCGGCTATGCCCTCACCTTTGGCGGCTTTCTCATGTTGGGCGGACGCCTCGCTGACGTCGTCGGCCGGCGACGCATGTTCGTGACGGGTTTGGTCCTCTTCATCGGGGCATCCATGTTGGGCGGATTCAGCCAGTCCGGCGGAATACTGATCGCCGCTCGCTTGATCCAGGGCTTTGCCGGCGCCTTGGTCTCGCCAGCGGCACTGTCGCTTCTGACAACGACCTTCAAGGAAGGCCCAGAGCGTAATCGTGCGCTGGGGATTTGGAGCGCTATGGCTGCCGGCGGTGCATCGGCTGGCTTGATTCTGGGAGGCCTGCTCACCGAGGCATTGAGCTGGCGTTTCACGCTCTTCGTAAATGTGCCATTGGGTCTCGCCGCCGTTCTGCTATCTCCAGTGCTGGCGGCAGATGCTGCTCGCCAGGAGGCGAAGGTTAGCCTCGACGTCCCCGGGGCGGTGAGCCTGACCGGCGGAATTGTCGCCCTCGCGTACGGCGTGACCGAGGCGACCGGGCAAGGCTTTGCCTCTACGAAAGTGCTCATTGCTCTGGCTCTCTCTGCCGCGCTCTTGATCGCATTCGTCGTAGTCGAGAAAAGCAGCAGCCAACCCCTTCTGCCGACTCGGATGCTGAGGCTGAGATCCGTGGTGGCGGGCAACTCCGTGGCGGCGCTCGTCTCGGTCGTGATGATCGGCGCCGTCTTCTTCAACTCGCTGTATCTGCAGGAGATCCTTGGATATTCACCGATCCAGGCAGGTCTAGCCTGGTTGCCCCAAACGGTACTGATCATGGTCGTTTCCAGTGTCGGGGCCCGCATTGCCACCAAGCTTGGCGAGAGAACCCTGATCGCGCTCGGAACTCTCCTGCTGGCGGCGGGGATGCTCCTGTTCCTGAGAACCGCCCCAGAAAGCGACTACGTCACCGTCCTCATCCCCGCCATGCTGGTTTCGGGCATCGGCGTAGGGCTTACGTTCGTAAGCGTAACCATGGCCGCGACTGCTGGCGTCCCCGATCGGGATCAGGGAACCGCTTCCGGTCTCATCGGCACGGCGCAGCAGGTTGGAACGGCCGTGGGACTGGCGATTCTGGTCAACATCGCTGGGTCGGTCACCAGGGTGTACCTGCCGCAAGGTGCAGATGCCGTTCTTGCCGGATACCACCAGGCGTTTCTGATCGCCGCCGCGATCAGCTTCGTGGCGGCGATCCTCGCGCTCATTGTGATCAAGCGGCCTTTGGCGCTGCCGGCAGTTGGTGTGGTGGTGTTGCCGCGCCCGATTCAGCCACTCAGCGCCGCCGCGCAGAGCCAGCTGCTCCTCGCAAGGTGCGGACCTTTAATTCCACGCGACTGAAATCGAGAATAGGTGGCGGGAAGCTAGTTTGGGGCAGCCTCGTCAACACCCGGAACGGATGGTTCCGAACCGTGCAAATTGCTTTCATGGATCGGCTTCCGCCTTTAGCCGAGACGCGATTTTACAGCTAACGGGCACTCCGGAAGTAGTTCCAATTTGGACGATGAGTCGGCTCGCTTCCTTGCGGGCGCCGACGCGATCGGCCGCCGAGTAGAAGATCGTCAAGCTGCGTGAGGACATCGAGTCGCACCCGCGATCTCTCCACACTTATCGCATCCGTATCTTTGAGCCCCGTCTTCGCTCAGAGACTGTTTCTTGGTCGCATTTTTTCGGGTCGTGTCGCCAACTGAACGGAGCATCTTTTCGACCTCACGTTCTACGCCGACGCGGTCCCTCGCCGTCCTGAAGCGCCCTTAATAGACTCGATCATGCCTAAGTGGCGATTGGCGTGAACGAGAATGCTCACGATCCAGGATCCGATCGTCGCATCCTTCATTTCATTCGTCTTTCCACTCTTCAGAGGCGTATCGAATGATTCCGCGTCGAGGCCGGCGACGCATGTGTCCAGTGCACTCAGGCTCGCTCGGGCGTAGCGCTCGATCTCGCTCCTTGCTGGTAGCGGAAGCTGCGCTGAGACTCCCTCGTCCATTCCCATCCCAGTCTCCCAGGTGCCAAGTTTCGCCGAGTCCCAGCCCCAGCGGCTAGGTAGACCTTCGCGCTCCCATATCGAGCGCTCGTCCAGGCCACGCGTCCCCGCGATCTGTGCCTGCAGCCAGTCCGCCCAGCGAGCGATGTGCCACAAGTTGAAACCGACGGAATTAGAGCGGCCGCTGCGTTCGCGAAGAGCGGCGTCGTCCAGGTCCTCGATCACGTGGAACAGTCGCTCGTGCGTCAGCGCCGAGTACCCCGCGACAGCTTGGGCAGTCGACCGATTCACGACTTCACGGCGAAGGGAGCCTGCGGATCGAGCAGATCTCGTCTCTCCCAGCGTGTTCGACCCCAGTCGACGAGCGCGTGTATCCACGTGCCCAGACTCCACCCCCCGTCCATCCACCGCGGGCCACGCATGGAGGTCACGTCCGGGATCGCCTCAAGCGTGCCAGTCGAAGGTCGCGAAGTGTCCGTTGTTTCGACCGGTCTCGTCGTCCCAATTGAGACCGAAAGCGTGAATGTGGCTGCGCGTCGCCCTGGCCAGAGCGAGCTTGCTACTCACGGGGTGACCGGTGTTGTCGAGGTACATCGGCTCTGATTGGTTTCCACCTGGAACCCCCTCGATTGCCTGATTGACCATGTCCCCGACGGTAGCGGACCGGCTCATGCCGCTCATCTGAAATTTGATGGGCTTGGACTCCACGCCCAGGAACTTGCTGATGAGGGGCCCGAGGGCTGACATCGGACCTCCTGCTTGACCACTGGCGATCGCAACGACCGCATCCCTCTGTTCAGGCTTGGCGCGCTCGTCGGTGACGATGCCAACGGACCAGTTGCCCTTGTCCATCGCCTCCGGCGTGCGTCCGATCACGGCGAAGAGCACACCATTGAGGCTGACGTCGCCGTACTTTCCATCGTCGATGCGATGCACGAACGCGAAGGTGCATGAGCCCTTCGTAGGCCGCGCGCTCAGGTTGCTGGTCGGGCACGGACACAGGTAATCGCAGCTGCACGTCTCGAAGTACTCACCCTTGACACGCCAACTCACTTTGTCATTTGTCTTGGCCACCGAACCCTCCTTTTTGACGTGAACGATTCACATGGGCGATGACATCGTGGTGCCGCGGAGCATCGCGGCCAGATCCGGATCGATCGCGACCGCAAGACCGAGTACGACAAAGCCGGCCCCGACGAGTCGCGCAGCAAAGTCGCCGCGAGGGACGAGCTTCTCGACGAAGACGATAGCCGCGATCAGCAGCACCCAAGGCAGGCTCATGGCCCCCGCGGCGACCAAGATGACCATGAGCGCGCCACAACAGCCAATGCAGTAGGCCGCGTGCGTACCCGCGAGTTTGAGCGTCCCCGCGTAGCCGCTCTCCCAACGAGCCATGAGAAATGAGAGGGGGGTGCGGCAGTAGCGCAAACAGGATTGCTTTAGAGCAGTGAACTGGTACGCGCCGGCCGCGATCAGGACCGCCGCGAGTCCGTAGGGAAACCATGCCGAGAGGATTGGAATGGCGTCGGCCAGACGATTCAGTGCCGCGCCTCCGATGTAGACGACCAGGCCGAAGCCCAGCCAGATCGCGAGATAGACCGACGCAAAGACCGCGGTAGCGACAACGTGACGGCCGCCCTGGGAGAGACCGCGACCTAATTTGTCGTACAGGGCGATCATCGGCGTCGCGCTCGGCAGCATCATCGCCGCCATCATCACGCCCCACGCACCGAGGAAGGCCGAGGCTCCCGAAAGCGAGACCGAACCCTTCGTGTCGGTCGAACCTGGCTGCATGCCCATGCCCTGGAACACGACGCCGAACCAGGCCGCACCCGCGATCACGATCAGCGCTGCTCCGGTAACGAGCGTGCCCGAGTCACGCAAGGTGGAAGCCCTTAAGCGGATCGCGGTCTCCTGCTCATGCGTTTGCACAAGCCAGCCTCCCGAGCGTGGTCGACGCCCGGCGGCGAACACTACACCCACACTCGGGAAGTTGACTCCCTCGCGCCCGAGCATGCGTCGCTGCACGACTCCAAGCGCGAGGCTTGCCAGAGCCAGTAGTCAATGAACTGATG
>Ga0209471_1001393_pt1 | contig 14437 bp, 8 predicted proteins | sample GraSoiAngelo_128_FD_185885 | JGI IMG/M metagenome (GOLD analysis project Ga0209471, IMG submission 185885) | Grasslands soil microbial communities from the Angelo Coastal Reserve, California, USA - 14_0927_12_20cm (SPAdes) (version 2) | ecosystem: Environmental > Terrestrial > Soil > Grasslands ...
GCTGGACTCCTGTCGGTCCGGCGCGTCCCGTCCGGCGAGCGCGGCGGCGCGGCGCTCCGCTTCCGCGAGCGCCCGCCCAGAGGCCGCGGCCCGGCGCGCCTCCAGGCGTGCGGGCGCGTCGTCGTGCCGGACGCCGAGCCCCAGGGCCCGCGGCCGGTCGACGGTCCGGAGCGCGCCAAAGCGCTCGAGTTCGGTATTGAGCCATTCCGCCGCGCGCTCCGGCCCGGCGTGAGCGACGGCGTTCCGGAACTGCTCCCGCGCGGCTGGCGGATCGCGATAGACCCTGGCCAGCGCGCGGTCGAAGTCCTTCTCCGCTGCCTGCACCGCGGTGATCGCGTGGTCGAGGTTGGACCGCCGGGCCTGTGCGGCATAGAGCTCCTTCGTCGCCCGGTCCCGCTCGCGCTCGAGCGCCGCCACGCGCTCGTACTCGGCCAGGGCCCCCTGGAGCTGGCCCACGTCGCGGCTCGGGGGCTCCCGGCGCGCCTGCTCCGCTTCCCGGCCCGGATAGGGCGCGCGGAAGCGCTCCTCGAGCCGGCGGAGGGAGAGATCGCGCGCAACGCGCGACGCCTTGACCTGGTGCGTGCCGTCCGTGATCACGAGCCCCTGGCCCTTGCGCTCGAGCCGGAGCCCATGGGCGGCGAGCTGTTCCTCGAGCTCGGTCCACGAGCGGGCGGCGCGCAGCTCGGACAGATGGGCCCGGACGCGATCAGGAAACGCGGGCTCGCCCGTGCGCTCGGCCTGCCGGCGCTCCCCGCTCGTCAGCAGGGCAGGCTCCGGGGCCGCCTGGCCCTCGAGCTGGTAGAGCCGGCCCGCCACCTCGCGGAGCCCCAGCTCGCGTTCGAGCTCCCGGAGCGTGCGCTCGATCCGTGGGCGGTCCTGCCAGCGCTCCCACGCCACGCCCGTCTCCGGGTGCACCCGGTTCACCATCACGTGCACATGGGGATGCGCCCGGTCGTGGTGGGCCACCATCAGGGCTTGGTGCTCGGCCAAGCCGAGATCCCGCAGCACGCGGTCGGCCACGACCTGCATCTCGGCGGGCGTCACCGGATCGTTGGGGTCGAAGTTGATCGTCACGTGATAGACGGGCACCTCGACCCGCGGGTTCTCATCGGCGGTGGCCTGCATGAGCACGGCCGCGAGCTCCGGGTCGTCGAGGCCCAAGTTTCGCCCGGCGGTCCAGGCCACGCGCTCGGTCTCCGCTCCCGAGCGGCCGCGCAGCAGGTAGCGGGCCAGCACGGCGAAGCGCCGACCGGACGACGTCGTCGCGATCACGGGGTGGATCCTCCCTTCTGGCGATGGCGTTGCACGAGGTGTCGGACAAGCGCCTCGTGCTGTTCCAGGGCAGCGCGCATCTGCGCCGCGAGGGCCCGCCTGGGCGACGCGCGCGAGCTGGTCGAGACTGCGGCCGATGCGGGCGAGTTCACGAAGCAGGGGCCCCGTGGCCGCGCGGGACTGGGCGCGCGGCCGGGCGCCGAGCGCGGTCTCGCGGATAAAGCGGGCCGGGGTGAGGCCTGAGCGCCGGGCGCGTTCCGTGATCTCGCGGAGTTCGTCGGGATGGAAGCGAATCAGCTTGGCGGCGGTCCGGCGGTCGGGCATGGCCCTCTGAGGGTGGGCGGGGAGCGCTACGACGCGACCCTCTCTGTGGATAAGTCCTTCCAGTTGCGGCAGACGGTTCTGAGCCGCTCGTAACGAAGCGCCTCTTCCTACTTACCAGTACCTCGCAATTCGGCAGACCGTTCTGGCCTTCTTCACGAGATGTCCCCCTCTACTAACAAGTAGTCCCGGATGGGGCCGAGCGTGTCAGCGTCGACGGCCCCCGCAGGGCTCCCTGACTCAGGTGCTCCGGGATTCGGCCCGGCGTCTGATCGGGGCGGTCGCGACACACACCCCTCCATAAGGGAATAGTCCCGAATGACCCCGACCGTGCCCGCGGGGATTCGGCCCGGGTCTCAGCAGTGGTCAACCCCACACACCCCTCTACAAGTAAAGAGGCCCGGATGGGCTTTAGCGTGCCCGTGGGTTAGGGGCTTGGTCGCCCTTGAGCGCGCGGCAGCGCGCGAATGGGCTCGTGAGGAGCGATTCGGGGCCGCGCACCAGCGCGTGCACCGATATCGCTCCTCTTGCTTGCACAAGCGAAAGCAGCACGTACTCTGGTGCAGAGGCCGCCGAGCACCGTTTTCGCGGGCCTCGAGACCGACACCATTCTGGACGGACATCAGGACGCGACGTTTTTCGTGGGAACCCCGTCGCGAACGCACAGGCCGTGCGCGCGGACGACCCGACCCACCGGTTGGCTAGTGTTCGGGCAGCGGATCGCCTACAGCGTCCTCCGGTAGCGCTCCCACTGGGCCTTCTGCTCACTCAGAAAGGCCATGAACCCCGGGTCGTTACGAACGTTATTCAGGAACGGATCGCTTGCGAACAGCGGATAGCAAGGGAACCCACCTTCGGCGGCCTGGCGTAGCCAGTGTATGGCCGAGTCGGCCTGGCGGAGCAGCGCGTACGCCAAGGCTATGTGATACGCGGCGTGATGGAAGTGGATGTATCCTTTTCCCTTTTGGACGGCCGTCTGGATGTCTCGCGCCGCGGCGGGCCGGTTGCCCGCCAGGGCAAACCACACCGCGCGCGCGCTCGTGACGACGCCGCCTCGGTCCTCGGGATGCGCCTTCAGGTAGCTCTGTATCAGCGCGGAGGCCGAGTCGCTCCGCCCCAGGTGCAGCAGCGCGAGCGCCATCTGATAATACCAGTACGGCGGGTTGGCCTCGGGGTCTACCTGTGTCAGGATCCTCAGGGCTTCATCATATCGCCCTTGGAACGCGCGCGCCTCCGCGATGCGTCGCAGGGCGTTGTCCGAGCGGGGCGAGATCGCGAGCGTTTTCTGGAGCTCCACCACTGCTTCGTCCAGCAGGCCGATGTGCAGGTAGATATTCCCCAGATTGTGGTGCGCCCGATCCATGTTCGGGTCGAGGGCCAGGGCCCGCCGGTCTTCCTGGGCCGCTCGCTCGTGGAAGAAGTGGTTCGAAGGCCCCCACAGCAGGCGGGCCTGGGCTTGGTGGGCCTCCGCGAGATTCGGGTCGAGACGCAGCGCCTTCTCCGCGGCCACCTGGGCTCGTTGCAGCGCCGCCGTGTCCTCTGGAGCAAATTCGCCGACCCACAGCGCGTAGGCACCAGCCAGCCCGGCCTGGGCGGCGGCAAAGCTTGGGTCCAGCGCGACGGCGCGCTCGAACAGCGTGATCGCGACCGAATCATTCGCCCGATTCTGGCGCTGCTTCAGAAACACGTTAGCGCGCTCGTACAAATCGTAAGCCTCGGCGTTGCCGGTCGGTGGGGTCCGGAGATGCGGCCGCTCCCGCCCGCCCCCGACGCTGAAGCCGATCAGCAGCGCCAGCGTAGCCGCTGCCGAGAGGCCCACGCCGAGTGCGAGCCTTGCTCCCCAGTTCTTCGATAGGCGTCCGCGCGACCCCTGCTCGAGGGCTGGCTTAGTCATCGCCTGCGCAAACTCGGTGGCACCGGGGTAGCGGTCCGCCGGGACCTTGGCCAGCGCTCTTAACACGGCGCGCTCCACGCCTGGCGGAACGGTCTCCCGCACCGTGTGGATGGGTGCCACCGGATCCACGGCGTGCCGCGCGAGGACCGCCTGCGCCGTGGGGCCCGTGAACGGCGGCGCCCCGGCCAGCATCTCGTACGCCACGCAGCCGAGCGCGTAGAGATCGCTTCGCCCATCCACCTGTCCGTCCTCCGCCCCCTGCTCGGGACTCATGTAAGCAGGTGTGCCGAGTGCGATGCCCGTCTCGGTGAGCCGCTCGCTGCCCGCAGCGGTGATCGCGCGGCTGATCCCGAAGTCCGCCACGAGGGCGTGGCCGTCTTCGAGCAGAATGTTCTCCGGCTTGATGTCGCGGTGCACCACGCCCAGGCCGTGCGCGTAGCCGAGCGCCTGCGCCACGTCGCCCGTGATGCGGATCGCTTCGGGGATCGGGAGTTGCCGCTCGCGCTTAAGGCGGGCGCGCAGCGACTCCCCCGCCACGTACGGCATGACGAAATAGAGCAGGCCATCCGTCTCGCCCGAGTCGTGCAGCGCAACGATGTGGGGGTGCTGCAGCCGGGCGGCGAGCTGGATCTCGCGGAGGAAGCGTTCGGCGCCTACTGCGGCGGCGAGTTCGGGGTGGAGCACCTTAATCGCGACGGGGCGATCGTGCCTCAGGTCGTGGGCGAGGAAAACCGCTGCCGTCCGACCGCGCGCCAGCTCACGCTCCGGCCGGTAGCGGTTGGCGAGCCCGGCGCGGAGCCGCGCGAGGATGTCCATCGGCAGTAGCGGGACCGACACCGCCGCCCGCTGCCGAGCCCGCACAGCAGCGACGAGCGCCCGCGTCTCGGCGGCTGGTTCGGCGTCGTACTCCTCCGCGACCCGTCGTGCAAACCCCTCGTAAGCCTCCAAGGCGCTTGCCCGGTCCCCATGCCGGTCGAGCAGGCTGATGAGGCGACGCACCGCCGCTTCGTCACTCGGCGCGAGCTCGATCGCCCGGCGCGCCCAGTGCGCGGCCGTCGTGAGGTTGCTGCGGGTCTCGTAGTGCTCCACCAAAGCCCGGGCGGCACGCGCTGCCGCCTCGCGCAGCCGGGTGCGCTCCGTTTCGAGCCACCGCTCGAACTCCGGCGCGTCTGAGATGAAGAACCCTTCCAGCAGATCGCCTCGGTACAAATCGAGGGCTTCTCGGAACTGCTCTCGATCAATCGCGCGGCCGAAGGCAGCCACGTCACACGAGACCTGATCGATGTCGAGGCCGATCTCGTCGTCGCCCCGGCTTGCAACGGCGTCCGCGCCTAACGCGTCGCGAACTACGTGCAGCGCCTGGCGTAGCGCCGCGCGGGCATGCTCTTGGTCGAGCTCCGGCCAAAAAAGTGCCAGCAGGCTGTCACGGCGATGGAAGCCTGGGGGTGTCGCGGCGGCGAGGTAGGCGAGGAGCGCGAGGCGTCGGGGTTGGCCGAGCAGAGCCCGCACGTCGCGCCCATCGGCGCTGGTGAGGCTCAACCTCCCGAGCAGGCGGAGCTCGATCATGCGAGGCCTCGGCGAAGCGCGGCGCGGTTCAGAGGCTCACGAGCAGGGTGGAGTCGCCGTTACGGCCGGCGTGACGGTCGCATCACAAGGGCGTGACACGACTCCCCTAAACTGGCTCCGCAGGCCAAACCTAGCCCTCAGTCGAGGGCGCGGCAATCACCCTCGCAGGAGGCGGATCATGAGTGCAACCCATCAAAGGTTCGCGGGGCTGGCGGCGTTCACCGCGCTCGCCCTGGCATGCAACCCCGACAAAGGGCCGGTCGAGCCGATCCCGCCGACGTTCGACCGGCTATCGGAGGCGCCTCCAGCCCCGCTCGTCCAACACATCGTAGCGCCGCAGGCCACGGACCCCGCGATCGATCAGGCGCTCGACGATCACTATGCCTGGCTCGACACGACTGCCCGGTCGAATCACAAACTCTTCGTGTTCCTGCCCGGCGGCCGCCAGCGTCCCGGGATGTTCCAGCTCGTGCAGAAGGAGGCGGCACGGCTCGGCTACCACGTCATCGGTTTGATGTACCCGAATAGCGTGCAACTCGGGACCGTGTGCGTTGGCGTCCCGGACCCCAACGCCTGCTACGAGAACGCCCGCCTTGAGATTGTGGACGGGGTCGACCGGAGCGACGTGGTAGACGTCAACCAAGCCAACAGCGTCGACAACCGGCTCACGAAGCTGCTCGGGTTCCTCGCGGCCCACTATCCCATGGAAGGGTGGTCACGCTTCCTTGCAGACGACAAGCCGAAGTGGTCGCAGATCGCCCTCAGCGGCCACTCCCAGGGTGGCGGGGAGGCGGCGATGCTTGCGAAGCTCCGCGTCGTGGCTCGCGTGGTGCTGTTCTCGTCTGTCGTGGACCGTGTCGGTACGCAAGCAGCTCCGTGGGTCGCCACGCACGTGACGCCCGCGGAGCGCTATTGGGGGCTGGCGCACGATCGCGATGGAAACTTCCCGGCCATCCGTGCGAGCTGGGATTCGATCGGCATGGCGGCCTGGGGGCCGGAATTCATCGCCCCTGAGACGAGTGCACCGCCCTACGGCTTCACCCACATGCTCGTCACCGAGGTGGTGCCAATAGGTGGGTTCGTCGGCACGAACGCGCACGGGTCTCCGTCCAACGACTTGAACACGCCGCTCGGCCGGGATGGCGCGCCGCTCTTGCGCGACGCCTGGCGCTACCTCTTGACGGCGCGCGGCGCCGGGCGCGAGGACGCTGACGCCGACGAGGCCTTTCCCGGAAAGACGTCTGGAGCGTCTGCCGCCCCACTCGTCGTGCACGTGGTGGCACCCCACGCGACCGACCCCGCGATCGACAGGTTTCTCGACGATCACTACGTGTGGCTCGACACGACCGCCCGCACGAACCACAAGCTGTTCGTGTTCCTGCCGGGCACCGTCGTCGGGTCGGCCACGCCGCAACGCCCGGCACAGTTCCAGCTCGTGCAGCGGGAGGCCGCGCGGCTGGGATACCACGTTATCGGTCTGATGTACGTGAACAGCGGGGGGATAGCGCAAGCGTGCCCGACTGCTCCCGACCCTGCGACGTGCTACGAGAACGCGCGTCTCGAAGTCGTGGACGGGATCGACCGCAGTCCTATCGTGGACGTGAACGTGGCGAACAGCATCGATAACCGCCTCACAAAACTGCTCGAGTACCTCGCCGCCCAGCATCCGGAGGAAGGCTGGTCGCGCTACCTCGCACACGACAAACCGAAGTGGTCGCAGATCGCCATCGGTGGACACTCCGGGGGCGGCGGGTTCGCGGCCGTGATCGCCAAGGTCCGGGTGGTGGCGCGCGTGGTGCTGTTCGCTGCGGTGACGGACAGCGTCGGGACGCAATCGGTTCCGTGGGTTGCTAGTCACATGACGCCGTCGGAGCGCTACTACGGGCTCGCGCATGATCGCGACTCATTCTTCCGGCCTATCCGGGCGAGCTGGGACTCCCTCGGCATGGCCGGTTTCGGGCCCCCCGTTGCTCCGGAAACGAGCGCGCCGCCCTACGGCCTTACCCACATGCTCGTCACGGACGTGCTGCCACGCGGAGGGTTCGTCGGCAACAATGCGCGTGGCAGCGTCTCGAACGACGCGAACACGCCGCTCAACGCGGACGGTACGCCGGTTCTGCAGGACGCGTGGCGCTACCTCTTCACGGGGCGATCGACGCGCGAGGAGGTCGCTGTACGGGATGATGAGATGTGAACGCGTGAAGCACGCCGGCACTCGGCGGCTGTGTCCCCGACGCCGGGTGTCGGGCGCGCGTGATCAAAATCGCCGCGCGTAGCCCACGAACATCAAGACTCCCGCGAGATCGCCCGAGCCGATCGAGCCGCCGGGCCCCGTGAGCAGGTTCGCGCTCGCCAAGCGGGCAAACACTCGGATCGGGCTGCTAAACGTAAACGTGTTGGGGCCCCGCTCGAGCGCGAGAGCAGGATCCAGGAAGACGATGACGCTCGGCCGCCGGAACCCATCGCTCTTACCGATCAGGTCGTGATACGGGATCCCGTCTACCCGGCCGCCGAAGCTCACCGACAATCCCTGCTGCGGCAGCAGGCTGTAGCTCAAGCCGAGGCGTCCCGTGTAGACGTCCGGCACCGATATGTGCACCGCGGAGCCGGGCGACGTCGGCGCTCGCACGACGTCAGTCTGATTGCGCGGACTTACTAGATAGGAGCCCGTGAAGTAGGCGAATGCTCGCGAGGCCACTTCGCGAAAAGCCTGCCCCTGCACGATGACGCCCCAGCCGCCGTCCCCGAGCTCGACGGATTGATCTACGGGAAACTGCACGGAACTTCCGTTCGCCAGGAAGTAGGCATCGGCGAACTTGTCGTTTCCCGTGGGGACCTTGACTCCTGCCCCGAGCGCGAGATTGCCCTTTGGGTGCGTTCGCGAGTCCAGGAGCCACGCAGTCCCGACCAAGCCGATGTCGCCGATCCCGCCGGCCCGCACTATGTGCCGGGCCGCATCGGCGTAGAACCGCGACTGGCTGCCGTACGAGACGGGTACGGTCAGTCGCACGCTGACGCGATCGCTCGCGGCGTACGTCACGTTGACGTTGGCGGAGTGAATGTTGATGATGAGCGGCTGACCGAAGAATTGTGCTCCGGGGGTTGTCTGTTGGCTACCGACGTAGTAGCGGTCGGCGTGGAGGTACCGGTAGTCGACGGCGACCTGCCACTCCCCGGCCCGCAGATCCGTCGATTGCGACTCGCCGTGTCCCCCCAAACTGGGGGTTGTAAATCGGATCGGGACTCACCCCTGCGCGAAGGACTGCCGCGGTACGAACAGCACGCCGGCGCCAATCGCCACGGCCACGACGAAGCGTTGGGCTCGCCTGCATGAAAGGCGCATGGCATCCTCCGTCTTAGGCAAACGGGCGCTATCGCGCCGGGAGTATCTCGGCCAGCCCGCTCTCGATAGTCTCACTCGTGATCGGACCGGGATTGACCAGGCGCACGATGCCACGGGCGTCGATGAACACCGAGGTCGGCGCACCGCGTAGCGCGTAACGCTTGCGCACCTTCCCCTTGTGGTCGAGCAGCACCGGGAACGGCATGTGCAGCTCGTCCACGAATCGTCGTGCGTCGCTCAGGTGCTCCTGATCCGTCAGGTTGATTGCCAGCACCTGCAGGTGCTGATCCTTGTGAGCGTCGTAGGCGGCGATGATGTCGGACATCTCCCCGCGGCACGGTTTGCACCACGATGCCCAGAAGTTCAAGAACACGGGGAGACCTTTGTAATCGGATAGGCTCGCCGTGCCTCCGGCGAGTGTTTTCAAGGTGAAATCGGGCGCGGGCGATCCGAGCGTCTGGGCTGAGAGCGCCCCCGCGGCAGGGAGGAACGTTGCGAACGCCATCGAGACGAGCTGCGAACCGAGCCGCACCTTGGTCCTCCAAAGGAAGACGCCGAGGTCCCGGATCGGGAGCTCGGCGTCTGCCGCGTTGCCTCGAACTAGGCTACCTCAACATTCTCCCCGAGCATAGCTGTGTCAAGACTGTGGCGCTCACAGCGTCGCCCGGTACCGCTCCCACTGTGCCTTCAGCTCCCGCATGAAGGTGATGAAGGTCGGATCGTCGCGGATGTTGGCGAGATTCGGGTCGTTCGCGAAGTAGGGGTAGCAAGGCCAGCCCTCGTCCGCAGCGCGGTGTAGCCAGTGGAGGGCGGAGCTCGGTTGACGGAGAATGGCGTAGACAGAAGCGATGTTGTAGGCCGTGTGGTGGAAGTGAGTGAACCCCTTTCCCGCTGACGCCGCCCGCCGGATGTCCTCCGTCGCGCCGGCCGTGTCCCCTGCCTTTGCGCGCAGAATGGCCCGTGTGCTCCGCACCACGCCTCCGCGGTCCTCAGGATGTGCGCGCAGGTAGTCCTCCATCAGTGCCCCAGCCTCCGCGTCCCTCCCGAGATACAGCAGCGCCCCGGCGATTTGATACGTCCACAAGGACGGGTTGGCTTCCGGCCCGACCCGGCGGAAGATCGCATAGCCGTCTTCGTACCGTCCGCGATAGATCTGGGCGATCCCGATCCGCCGCTGGGCGTTGGCATCGAATGGATTCAGGATCAGCACGCGCTGGAACTCGGCGACCGCCTGGTCCAACAGACCGATGTGCAGATAAATGGTCCCGAGATGATGGTGCGCCTCGCTCAGGTTGGGGTTCAGGGCCAGCGCGCGCCGATCCTCTTGGATCGCTCGCTCGTGGGCGAACTGCTTGGTCGCACCCCACAGCAAACCGGCTCTGGCGTAGTGGGCCTCCGCGAGATCCGGATTCAGCTGGAGCGCTTTCTCCACGGACACGAAGGCCCGCTCCAGGGCGGCTGAGTCCCCAGGCGCGAATTGGCCGACCCGGAGCCCGTACGCGTGCGCCAGTGCGGCGTGCGCGGCTGCGAAGCGCGGGTCGAGCGCTACGGCCCGTTCCAGCAGCGCGATCGCGACGGAATCATCCTCACGCGTCTCATGGCGGATGCGGACCTTAGCCCGGAGGTAGAGCTCGTCCGCCTGCTGATTGCCGGTCGGCGGCGTCCGGAGCGCTCGCCGTTCCGCAGGTGTCACCGACACACCCAGGGCCGCCGCGACGCTCCGGGCGACGCTGTCCTCGATCGCGAACCGGTCGCGCACCGGCGCCTCGATCCGGCCTGCCCAGAGCTGGTACCCTGACGGGCCGTCGATCAGTCGCAGGTCGACCCGCACGGTGTCGCCCGAGCGTTGCACGCCGCCTTCGACCACCGCGTCGACGTGGAGGTCGCGGACGACGTCGCGCAGCGGCCGAGCGGTTCTCCGGAACTGGGTCACGGCGCCGCGCGAGCTCACTCGGAGAGCGGCAATCCGGCCGAGGTCGGTGATCAGCGCCTCGGTCATCCCGTCGGCGAACCACACCTGCGACGAGTCGCCAGAGAGACTCTCCAGCGGCAAGACGGCGACGGCGCGAATAGGTGCTGGTCTCGGCCACAGTCGCCCAGGCCAGCCGCCGACGTTGGCGGCGAGCAGGAGTCCAACCAGGCCCGTGCCCATCAGGGCTGGCCAGAGGACCCGGCGGCTGGGCGCAGTCGCCGCCCCGACCTGCGCGGCCCCGGCGCCAACGCGAGTTGGTGGCTCGACCGGCCCGGCCGTCTGCCGCGCGCGCACCGCCGCGAGCAAGGCTTTGGTCTCGGCAGCGGGCTCCGTCTCGAGGTCTGCGGCGAGCCGCTGGGCGAACTCCTCGTAGGTTTCCACAGCACCAGCGCGATCACCGAGGCGGTCGAGCAGCGTGATGAGCTGGCGCTGCACCTCCTCGTCATGCGGCGCGAGCTGGGCCGCGCGCTGGGCCCACTCCACCGCCGCGGTGACGTCGCCCGCGGCCTCGCATTGCTCGAGGAGTCCCCGCGCGCTGCGCACAGCCGCCTGTACCAACCGGGCACGCTCGGTCTCCACCCACCGCTCGAAGTCCCCGGCCTCCGGGATGAAGAATCCCTCGAGCAGGTTCCCGCGATAGAGCTCCAGCGCCTCGCGCGAATACCCGGCGGCGACCGCGTCATTGAAAGCTGCGACGTCGCACCATAGCCGATCGCGGGCGATTCCGACCTCCTCATCGCCGCGCGTCACGACCACGTCGTCGCCCAACGCATCCCGCAGCACGTGTAGAGCCTGGCGCAGCGCCGCCCGCGCGTGCTCCTGGTCGAGCTCCGGCCAGAACAGCGCGAGCAAGGTGTCGCGACGATGGAGGCCTCTTGGGGTGGCAGCAACGAGATAGGCGAGCAGCGCGAGGCGCCGGGAACGCGTGAGCAGGCTTTCGACCTCGCACCCCTCGGCGTCGGTGAGGTCCAGCGTCCCGAGCAGCCGGAACTCAATCATGCGAGGCTCCTTCGCTGACGGAGCGGCCAGTGTCACCGCGACCGGTGACGCAGCAGTCACGTCCTGGTGACGCGACCGGCCCAAACTAGCTCCGTCAACCTGCAAGGTACCGGTTGATTCAGGTCTGGGCAAACAACCGTTAGGAGGTGTTCGATGAAACCAGTCAAAAGAAGCATCACCCTGCTACTCGCGTTCGTGGCACTGGTTCAGGCTTGCACTTCCGACAAAGGCCCTGTAGGCCCTGCCGCATCGAGGAAGTTGGTGCCCGATGCGATGGACGAGCAGCCGCAGTACGGGCCCTGGTCCGCGCCCGTCAATCTCGGCCCGGCAATCAACACGGCCGCGAACGAGCAGCATCCGGCGATCTCCAAAGACGGACTGAGCCTGTACATCAGCTCCGACCGGCCCGGGGGGTTCGGCGGCACTGACATCTGGGTCTCGCAACGCGCCTGCACTGATGCGGACGACCCTGCCTGCGCGTGGCAGACGCCCGCGAACCTGGGCCCGAACATCAATTCCGCCGGGAATGATCTGGCCCCCACATTCACCCCGGATGGGCACCAGTTGTACTTCCACAGCACTGGACGGGGCGGCTGTGGGCTCGCGGACATCTTCGTCGCTCGACGTCACGACAAGCGCGACGACTTCGGCTGGGCGCCGGCGGAAAACGTCGGCTGTGTGGTGAACGGCCCCTTTGCCGACGCCGGCCCGACGTACTTCGAGGACGAGACGACAGGCATCACGACGCTCTACTTCACCGTGCAGAACAATCCACCCGGGAGCGACCAGGGTTTTGACATTTACGCGAGCACGCGGATCGGGGACGAAGGAGCGTTCGGCCCGCCTGCCCTTGTTCCGCAGCTCAGCAGTCCGTACCGGGATACCCGCACGGCGATTCGGCGCGACGGCCTCGAGATCTTCCTCTCCTCCGGGCGCCCGGGAGACGATGTCGTGGGCCACTCGGCCGGCAGTGAAGACCTCTGGGTCTCGACGCGGGCGACAACTAGCGACGCTTGGTCGCCCCCGTTGAATCTCAACCTGGTGAACCAGCAGCTGGGCGGCCCTGCCATCAACGGCGCGGCCTTCGATGGCGCGCCCGCACTCTCGTTCGACGGCACGACGCTGTACTTCTTCTCCGAGCGGCCCGGGGGTTTCGGAAAGAGGGACCTCTACGTGACGACGCGGACCCTGCTCCGCGGGCCGGACGTGGCAGAGCATGCCGAGGCTGCCGACCGCCGTCGGGAAAGGAACGAGCGGCACTAACGCCTCGGCGGCGGAGGGCGAGCCGCTCCCAAGACGACTGTGCCGGGATCGGCTTGCCAGCGAGCGGTGGTCGATCATGTCGTGATAGCGCGGCTATCGCAGCGGGAACAGTGCCACAAACAGTGCCAACGCGGGCGTCGCTGGCCGGTGCCGACCGGCGACCCGCACAGCTAACTCGTTGAAAACACGACGGCCGGCGTTGGCGTACGCCGGCCGAGTGCGTTTAGAAGGCTGCTGCTCTATCCACCTGAGCTACGGGCGCGACGAGGGTGCATGGCAAACTTAATCGTCCCTCCCCCAGCGCGCAGGGTGACTTGGTCGGCGCGGCGCAACATCGTATCGTTGGGGCGTCACGCCGCCGCCGACTCGGCCCGCACGCGGAGATCGCCATGCGCACCCCCCGTTTCCTGAGTCTGCTCCTGATGATCGCGGTCTTCCCCCCCTTTCAGGGGCCCGACCGGCCCAACACCGATCGGCCCGACCGGGATCCGCCCGGCCGGGTCGGCCGCCTGAGCTTTGTCACCGGATCGGTGTCCTTCCGCCCCGGCGACATGGACGACTGGGTCGCGGCGACCGTGAACTATCCGCTGCACGACGGCGATCATCTGTGGACCGACAACGACGCGCGCGCCGAAATCACCGTCGGCTCCACTGCCTTCCGCCTGGGCCCCCAGAGCGCCTTCGGATTTCTCGCACTCGATGACCGATCCGTGCAGGTGCGGCTGTCGCAAGGATCGCTCAACGTGCGGGTGCGTGACCTGGGCGACAACGAGAGTCTCGAGATCGACACGCCGAACGGCGCCGTGTCGCTGCTCCGCACTGGCGTCTACCGAGTGGACGTCGATACCACCGGCGACACGTCCTCGGTCACGGTGCGGGACGGCGAAGCCGAGGTGACCGCCGCCGGATCCGCCTTCCCGGTGCGCCGCGAGCAGACGGCCCTCGTCGTGGGCGGCGACTCGCCGAGCTACGACGTGCAGGACGCCATCCGCTCGGACGACTGGGAAGATTGGTGCGGCTCGCGCGACCGCCGCTGGGACGACTCGCGCTCCGCCCGCTACGTGTCGCGCGGCGTGATCGGCTATGAGGACCTGGACGACAACGGCGACTGGCAGGACACGCGGGACTACGGCGCGGTGTGGGTGCCGCGCCACGTGGCCGCCGGCTGGGCGCCGTACCGCTACGGTCATTGGGCCTGGGTAGAGCCGTGGGGCTGGACGTGGATCGACGATGCATCCTGGGGCTTTGCCCCGTTCCACTACGGCCGCTGGGTCTACGTGGGCGACGGGTGGGCCTGGGTCCCGGGCCGCGTCGTGGCGCGACCGGTGTACGCGCCGGCGCTGGTGGTGTTCGTGAGCGGCAGGAACTGGAGCCTGGCAATCGCCGGCGGCAGCGGGGTGGCGTGGTTCCCGCTCGCGCCGGAAGAGCCCTACGTGCCGGCTTATCGGGTGAGCAACACCTACATCCGCAATGTGAACGTGACCAACGTCAACGTCACCAACATCAACGTGACGAACGTCAACGTCACGAATATCAACTACCGGAATCGCCACGAGCGGGATGGCGTGACCGTCGTGTCGCACGAGACGTTCGTGGAGTCACGCCCCGTGAACCGGGAAGTGATTGTGGTGCCGCGCGACCGGCTGGACGAGGCGCGCGTGGTCGGCGCCACGGCCCGGATCGCACCGGGCCGCCGCAGCGTGCTGGGGCCACCCGCAATCATCGAAGTGCGGCGCCCCCCCGCGGCGGTCACGACGCGTGCAGTGGTGGTGCCCCGTCAGCCGCCGCCGCCGCCGGCGCCGTTCGC
>Ga0209471_1001394_pt1 | contig 14435 bp, 11 predicted proteins | sample GraSoiAngelo_128_FD_185885 | JGI IMG/M metagenome (GOLD analysis project Ga0209471, IMG submission 185885) | Grasslands soil microbial communities from the Angelo Coastal Reserve, California, USA - 14_0927_12_20cm (SPAdes) (version 2) | ecosystem: Environmental > Terrestrial > Soil > Grasslands ...
GGCGATCTACGACAGCACGCTCACCCTGTGCACCACCGCGGCCATCCTGGGAACGATAGAAGATCAGCCCGCCGCCGCCTGGGCCGCCATGGCGGTGGGCGCCCTCACCAAGGGACCCGTCGCCGTCGCGATCCCGCTGCTCGTGCTCGTGCCGCACGCGCTCGCCACCGGCGCGAGCGTGCGGCGCCTGTTTCCCCGGCGCGGCCTCGTCGCATTCGCCGCGATCGCGCTGCCCTGGTTCGTCGCCGTCTCGCTCGCGCACCCGGACTTCCCCGGCTACGTGTTCCTGCGCGAGACGCTGGCGCGCGTCACGACCACGCGCTTCCATCGTACGGCGCCGTTCTGGTACTACCTCCCGATCGTTCCCGTGGCGGCCTTCCCCTGGATTATTCCGGCGCTCGCCCGGCTGCGACACTGGCGCCTCACCTGGGCGGCGCGCCGCGACCCCTCCGCCCGCGAGCCGCTGCTCTTCGCCTGCTGGGTGATCGTGCCATTGCTGTTCTTCACGCTCAACCAGTCGAAGCTGCCGCAGTACGTGCTGCCCCTGATTCCTGCGTTCACGCTCGCCGCGACGCGCAACCTCGTGACCGGCGCGAGCACCACCGGCGCGCGCGCTTATGCGGCCCTCGCCGTGCTCGCCGGTGTCGCGCTCGTCGCTCTGACGGTCTGGCTCCCCGCCCCGATCACCCTCACGCCGTCCGAGAAGGCCGCTATTCCGCCGGCGGCGCTCGCCCTCGGCGTGGTGGTGCTGTGCTCGGCCGCCCTGGTCGCCCTCGGCGCCCTGGCCCGCCGCCCCGGCATCATGATCTGGGGGTATGCCGTCGTCGTGATCGCTATGCCGTTCCTGTCCGGAAATCTGCTGGCCGCGGTGGGTGAGGACCGCTCCTCCGCCGCGGTCGCCAGCGCCACCGCCGTCGCGCTGCAGCGTGCCGGCGGCAGCGGCGCCGTGCTCGGCGTGCTCGCCTATCCGCCCTCGCTGCCGTTTTACCTGGGCCGCCCCGTCGCCCTCGCCACTGCCACCGGCGCCGAGCTCACGAGCAACTACATCGCGGACAACGTGGAGCGGCTGCGCGCCGCCCCGGGATCGCCCCTCCTCCCCGCGGGCTACTGGCGCGAGGCGCTGGGGCGCTGCCCCATCCCCACCGTGTTTCTCACCGGCGCCGGCAACCGCGAGGTGCGGGAGACGCTCGGCGCCGCGCTGCCCTTGCTCGCGGCCGACAGCCATTACGCCGCCTACGGCCCGTGCCGCCCTCGGTCACAACCTCCACCACCTCCACAACCTCCACCAACCAGGCGGGAGGTGAGGGTGCGGTAGTGTGCGGCATCTTCGGCGCCGTCTCGCTCTCCGGTGCACCCCTGAGGCACCCCGGCTGCGTCGGCGCGATGGCCGCCGCCCTCGCGCACCGCGGCCCCGACGGCGAGCGCATCGTGGGCCACGAACGGGCCCGCCTCGGCGCCCGCCGCCTCGCCATCATGGACCTCACCACCGGCGACCAGCCGTTCGAGAGTCCCGACCACACGATCTGGATGATCTGCAACGGCGAGATCTACAACGCGCCGGCGCTGCGCCAGGAAGGCAAGCGTGCGGGCTATCCGTTCCGTTCTTCGGGCGACATCGAGACGATCGTGCCGTTGTATCAACGCCTCGGGCCCGACGCCGTGGCACGGCTCGAGGGGATGTTCGGGCTCGCCGTGTGGGACGACGCGCGCGGCCGCCTTGTGCTGGCGCGCGACCGGGCCGGTGAAAAGCCGCTGTTCTGGACCGAGGTGGCGGGCGAGCTGCGGTTCGCCTCCGAGGTACAGGCGCTGCTCGTCTACCCGGACCAGCCGCGGCGTGTGAATCCGGAGGCCGTCGCGCTGTACGCCGCGCTCGGCTACGTCCCCGCCCCGCTCACGATGATCGCCGGGATTTCCAAGCTCCCGCCGGCGCACCAGCTCGTCGCCGATCGCAGCGGCGTCACCCTGCGCCGCTATTGGGACGCTGCCGCCGTGGCCGCCGCGCCGCCGCGGCGCGATCGTCCCACCGACCTACGCGAGGTGCTACTCGCGTCGGTGGAGCGCGAGCTCATGTCCGACGTACCCGTCGGCGTGTTCACGAGCGGCGGCCTCGATTCCTCGCTGCTCGCCGCGGCGGCGGCCCGCGTCATGGCGGGCGAGCGCATCCACACCTACTCCGTGAAGTTCGTCGAGCCCGGCTACGACGAGAGCGACCATGCGGAAGCGGTCACCCACTCCATCCGCACCATCCACCACGTCGTCACGGCGGACGGCCCCGCGCTCGAGCGGGCGTTCGAGGTCGTCACGCGCTCGCTGGCCGAGCCGATGGGCGATCCCGCGATCCTGCCCACGTTCCTCCTGGCCGAGGCGGCGCGCGAGCACGTCAAGGTGGTGCTCTCGGGCGAAGGCGCGGACGAGCTGTTCGGCGGCTACCCGACCTATCTTGGCCACACAGCCGCCGGGTGGTACCGCCGCATCCCGGGACGAGCGGCGCTCGCCTGGCTCGTGAATCGGCTCCCCACCTCCACCGGAAAGGTCACGTTCGAATTCCTGCTCAAGGAGCTCGTGGCTGCGGCCCAGCTGCCGCCGCTCGAGCGGCACCTCACGTGGTTCGGCGCGCTCGGGCCGGACGCGCCCACGGTCGCGTGGGCGAGCGGTCTGCTGGACCGGTTCCCCGACGGGCCGCCCCTGAACCGCTTGGTGTGGCTCGACTTCCTCTCCTACCTGCCCGACAACCTGCTCGCCAAAGTCGATCGCGGAACGATGCTCGCGTCGATCGAGGCGCGCGCGCCCTACCTGGACCGCGAGGTGATGGAGCTGGCGCTGCCGCTGCCGTCGTCGCTCAAGGTGCGTGGCTTCACCAGCAAGGCGATATTAAAGGAAGCGGCGCGTGGGCTCGTGCCGGGCGCGGTGATCCGCCGTCGCAAGCGCGGTCTCTCGGTGCCGGTGGCGCGCTGGCTCACCACGGGCCTGGCGGCGCTCGCCGAGCACCACCTCACCGCACCGCGGCTGTTCCCGAGCGCCCCGACGGCGCGGCTCTTGGCCGAGCACCGGTCGGGGAGACGGAACCACGCCCGCAAGCTCTGGCCACTGCTCATGGCGGAGTTGTGGGCGGAACGGTGGAACGTGGATACGACGCCTGTCGGGGTGGTTGACCCCTGGGCCATGCCCCGGGGTGACCGGTAACCCCGGGCTGGCGCCCGGGGTCAGTGAAACAGGACGACTAATGAACCGTACCGAAGCCTTACAGTTGATGCACGAGCACACGAAGTCCGCCTCTTTACGCCAGCACATGCTGGCCGTCGAGGCGGCGATGCGCGCCTACGCCCGGCAACGCGGCGAGGACCCCGAGACGTGGGGAATCGTGGGGCTGCTGCACGATTTCGACTACGAAAAGTTCCCGAACCCAGAGCACTCGCCCAGCGAGGGCCACCCGTCGTGGGGGGTGCGCCTGCTACGTGAGCAGGGGGTGCCCGAGGCGATGTGCCGCGCGATTCTCGGACATGGCAATTACACCGGCGTTCCGCGCGACACGCCGCTCGCGAAGACGCTGTTCGCGGTGGACGAGCTGTGCGGGTTCCTGGTGGCATGCGCGCTGGTGCGGCCGTCCAGGAGCTTCGCGGATCTCGAAGTATCGTCGGTGAAGAAAAAGCTCAAAGACAAGGCGTTCGCGAAGGGCGTGAACCGCGACGAGGTGCGCCTGGGAGCGGAGGAGCTGGGTGTGCCGCTGGACGAGCACATCGCCTTCGTCATCCAGGCGCTGCGTCCGGTGGAAGGCGCGCTCGGGCTGGGCGCCGCGGCCGCGCCGGTGGGGTGAGCGCCTTCCCCTCCCCCAGAGTGGCGGCGACCCAGAATCCGATCGATCGGGTCGCGCCCGCGCTGCCGACCGAGCTGAGCCGGGCGATCGACCGCGCGGCCGGGGCCCGGCCGATCGGCGGGAACCGTCTGGAGCATTACCCCGACAGCCCGCGCGCGCTCGATGCCATGGTGGCGGCGATCGCCGCGGCACGTGCCACCATCCACTTCGAGAACTACATCATCCGCGACGACGCGACGGGCCGTCGCTTCGCCGATGCGCTCGCCGAGCGGGCGGGCGCGGGCGTGCGCGTGCGCGTCCTGTACGACGCGCTCGGCTCGATCGGCACGTCGCATCGCTATTGGCGCGGGCTGCGGCAGGCGGGCGCCGAGGTGCGGGCGTTCCATCCCCTGTTCGCGCCGCGCCCCTTCGAGCTGCCGCAGCGCGACCACCGCAAGCTGCTCGCCACCGACGGAGAGTGGGCGATGGTCGGTGGTCTGTGCATCGGCGACGAGTGGGCGGGGGATCCCTCCCGCGGGCGCCGGCCGTGGCGCGATACCATGGTGGCCGTCTCCGGACCGGCGGCCGCGGCGCTGGACGGCGCCTTCGCCCGCATCTGGAGCCGCGCCGGGCCGGCGCTCCCCTCCGAGGAGCTCGCGCCCGATCCGGCGCCGTGCGGCAACTCCATCGTGCGCGTGGTGGAGGGCATGCCGGGCCGAGCCCGCGTGTATCGCACCGTTGAGCTGCTCGCCGCGAGCGCCGCCGAGCGGCTGTGGATCACCGACGCCTACCTGATCGCGCCGGCGCCGCTGTACGCCAGCCTGATCGACGCGGCGCGGAGCGGCGTGGACGTGCGGCTGCTCGTGCCCGGCGCGAGTGACCTCCCCATTCTGCGCAATTTCACGCGGGTCGGCTATCGCGACCTGCTGCGCGCCGGCGTGCGCGTGTTCGAGTACGCGGGTCCGATGATCCACGCGAAGACCATGCTGGTGGATCGCCGCTGGGCCCGCGTCGGCTCGAGCAACCTAAACGTGTCGAGCCTGCTCACGAACTACGAGCTCGACCTCGCAGCCGAATGCGAGGCGCTGACGGGCGAGCTCGCGAACCAGTTCCGCCGCGATCTCGCCTCCAGCCGCGAGATCGTGCTGCAGGCCCGCCGGCGGTTGCCGCCCCGGCTGGTGGACGCGCCGGCGACGCCGAGCGAACCCGCCGGCGACGTGCCGCACAAGCGCTCGGGCTACGAGCTCGGCGCGGTCGCGGTAGTGGCGTTGCGGCGTGTGGCGGGCGGGCTGCGTCGCGCCATCGCGTCAACCGCCGCGCTCGCCTGCGCCGGCGTCGGCATCCTGCTCCTCGGCTTCCCTCGTGTCACGGCCGGCGTGCTCGCCGCCGGAGCGTTCGCCCTGGCGCTGGCGTTCGGTTGGTATGCCTTCGAGCGGCGCCGCACCCGGGACGCGGACGATGGCTGATCCCCAACCCCCCCAGCAGGCTGCGCGTATAGCTCAGCAGGACGAGGCGGACCTGGTGCTCCGGGCGGCTGCTGGGGACCGCTCGGCCTTCGGCGTGCTGGTGGAGCGGTACGCCGGCGTGGCGCGCCGCGTGGCCCGGGCGGTGCTGGGGAACGCCGAGGACGCGGACGATGCCGCGCAAGACGCTATGCTGTCGGCGCTCGTGAAGCTCGACCAGTACGACGCGCGGCGTCCGTTCGGTCCCTGGCTGTTGCGCATCGTCGCCAACGCGGCCACCGATCGCCGCCGCCGTCGCACGGTGCGGCGCGTGGAGCCGCTCGATGCTGGGCTCACGGCCGGCGGTCCCCGGCCCGACACGACGACGGAGCGGCGGGCGCTGGGCGATCGGCTGCGGCAAGCGCTGGCCGAGCTGCCCGAGCGGCGGCGCATGGCCGTCGTGCTGTTCGACGTGGAGGGCTACTCGCACGCAGAGATCGCGGCGGTGCTCGGCATCCCGGAGGGGACCGTGCGATCCGAAGTGTTTCACGCGCGGCGCCGTCTGCGCGCACTGCTCGCGGACTGGAAGGAGGAAGCATGAAGGAGCCGCTGCCATTCGATCATCGACCCGACACGCTGCTCGGGGAGGCACTGCGACAGGCGCTGGAACCGGGTGACGCGGCCCCGTTCGTCGCCCGCGTGCTGGCGCGCGCGGCGGAGGTGCGCATCCCGTCGTGGGATGCGGTGCTGGCCCGGTGGGCGCGCGCCGGCGTCGCCGCCGCCGTCTTCGTGGCGCTCGCCGCCGGCTACCTGGTGGGCCGCGCCAGCGCGGCGCCCGCCCCGCGGACATCGGTGTACGACGCGCTGATGGCGCCCCCGGCGCACCCCGGAGAAGTCGAGATCGTGCTCGCTTCCGTCATCGGCAACGAGTAGAGGAAGGCCGCCATGCTGAACCGCTCTACCACTTGGGCCGTGGCCCTGCTCGCGGCGACGTTCGGAGCCGGCGTGGTCATCGGCGTCGGCGGGCGGGCCCTGTGGGTCCGCTACGCGTCCGCCGCCGCGCCTGAGCGGGCGCACGGGGTCGACCGTCTCATGGGCGAGCTGAACGGCGAGCTGCGGCTCACGCCGCTGCAGCGCGACTCGGTGCACGCCATCCTGCAGCGCCACTACACCCGCATGAGCGAGGCGTGGGAGACGGTGCGGCCCCGGTTCGACACCCTGCGGGCCGCTATGGATTCCGAGGTGTCGCGCCAGCTCACCCCCGACCAGCAGGCCATTTACCGCGACCTTATTGCCCGGCATCGGCATCAAAGGGAGCGGGCCAAGAGCGATTCGGGCGGACGGACGAGATGACGGGCGTGCGGCAGGCGATCGTGGGGGGAATCGTGTCGGCAATGGTCGCGACGGGAGTCGCGGCCCAGCAGGTGCCCGTCGTGCCGCAGGCCCCGCTCGAGGTCACCCTACACGAGGCCGTGCGTAGGGCGCTCGACGTGCAGCCCGCGATGGAGCAGGCGCGGGGCAATCAGCGCAACGCCGGCGCGAGCGGGCGCAGCGCCTGGGGAGCCTTCCTGCCAAGTGTGATTACCAGTGCGTCCGCGTCCCGGAGTAACAACGCGACCTTCGTGCCCGGGGACACGTCGCGCCTGCCCCCGGTCTATTCGTATTCGGGCGGGCTGAACGCCAGCATCGTCCTGTTCGACGGGTTCAGCCGATTTGCCAACCTGCGAGTCGCCTCCGCCACCGCGGACGCCGCCGACGCCGGGTTCGTAAGCCAGCGCTATCAGGTGACCGCGACGACCGCGCAGGTGTTCTTCACGGCGCTCGCAAATGAGGAGCTGGTGCGCGTCGCCCAGGCCCAGGTCGAACGCGCCCGAGCGGAGCTGCAGACCGCCGTCAACAAGTTCCAGGCCGGCGCCGCCACGCGCTCCGACACGCTCACAGCCACAGTGGACGTCGGAAGCGCGTTGCTCGCGCTGCTCCAGGCCCAGGCCAACCTGGCGACAGCCCGGGCCAACCTCGGGCGCCAGATCGGGGTGGACCAGCTGGTGCGCGCCGTACCCGACTCGGCGTTGCCGCCGCTCCCGGACACAACCACGCTGCGCGCCTCGGTGCTCCAGGCCGCGCCTCTCGTACGGCAGGCCGAAGCGCAGGCGAGCGTTGCCAGCGCCCAAGTGTGGAGCACCCGCGGGCAATACTGGCCGACGGTGACACTGTCGTATAGCAACAACCGAACCGGGACCGAGACTCCCCAGCTGCCATTGTTCAATAACTATCCGGAGACGTTCTCCTGGCGGTTCGGTCTGTCGTGGACGCTCTTCAACGGGTTTTCCCGGGAACAGTCCCAGGTCGCTGCGAGCGTCGCGCATGACGTTGCCCGGGCCCAGGCGGCCGACACACGCCGCCAGGTGAACGCCCTGTACACCCAGCAGCTCGCCGCGACGTTCACGGCCTGGGCCCAGATCGCCATCGCCGGCGCCGATGTCGCCGCCGCCACCGAAGCCGTCCGCGTCCAGCAGGAGCGCTACCGGCTCGGCGCGGGCACCCTGCTCGACCTGCTCACCGCCCAGGCCAACCTCACCCAGGCCGCGGTGAGCCAGGTGCAGGCGCGGTACAACTATCTCATCGCGCGCGCGCAGCTCGAGGCGATCGTGGGGCACACGCTATGACGAGCGTCGAGCTGACCACGTTCCGCACCGGCGACACGCCGCTGCCCGACGTGGTCATCCTCACCCACAAGCTGACGCGCGACTACGACATGGGGGGCGAGGTGGTGCGCGCACTGCGCGGCGTGAACATCCAGATCAAGCGGAACGAGTTCGTGGCCATCATGGGCCCGTCCGGCTCCGGCAAGTCGACGCTCATGAACCTGATCGGCTGCCTCGACACGCCGACCGCGGGGGAATACTGGCTCAACAGTCAGAAGGTGAGCGACTTGTCGGACGACGAGTTGGCCCGGATTCGCAACAAGGAGATCGGGTTCGTGTTCCAGACGTTCAACCTGCTCCCGCGGGCGAGCGCCCTCCACAACGTGGAGCTGCCGCTGATCTACGCCGGACTGCCGGGTCGCGAGCGGCGCGACAAGGCGGCGCAGGCGCTCCACCACGTCGGCCTGGGCGACCGCATGGAGCACCGCCCCAACGAGCTGTCCGGCGGCCAGCGCCAGCGTGTCGCCATCGCGCGCGCGCTCGTGAACGATCCCTCGATCCTGCTTGCCGACGAGCCCACTGGGAATCTCGACTCGGCCACGGGCGAGGAGATCATGAAACTGTTCGAGCAGCTGCACGACTCCGGCCAGACCATCGTGCTGGTCACGCACGAGGCCGACATCGCGGCGCACGCGCTGCGCCAGATCCACCTGCGCGACGGCCTGATCGCGCGCGACGAGAAGATGGAGCGGGTGACGTGAGTCGCTGCTTCGCGGTCGCCGCGTTGGCGGTGCTGGCCCTTGCCTGCGAGAAGGCAGAGACCGCGCCGCTGTATGAGAAAGTGCCGGTCGAGCGCCGCGACGTCGTCGTCACGGTGATCAGCCAGGGCGTGATCCGGCCGACCCTCCTCTTCAGTGTGAAGTCGAAGGCGTGGGGCGAGATCGTCGCGCAGCCGGTCGCCACCGGAGATGAAGTGCGCAAGGGACAGCTGCTCACGACCATCGACCCGCGCCTGCCCCAGAACAATCTCACGCAAGCGCAGGCGAGCGTCGACAAGGCGCGCGCGCAGCTCGCGAACGCCACCGCGCAGCTCGGGCGCAGCGATGCGCTCTACAAGAGCGGCTCGCTCGCTGAAACGGATTACGACCAGGCGAACCTGGCGCACGCGGTCGCCCAGTCGGCCGTCGCCACCGCCGAAGCGAACCTGCGCACCGCGCAGGACGCGATGGAGGACACCCACGTGCGGGCTCCCATCGCCGGCACGATCCTGGAGCTGGACGCCGTGCTGGGAACGGTGATCTCGAGCCCCACTCTGGGCGGCGGCACCGTCATCCTCAAGATGGCGAGCCTCGACAGCGTGCAGGACTCGGCGTTGGTGCTCGAGACCGACGTCGGTCGCGTGCGGCCGGGCATGCCGGCGTCGCTCAGTGTGGACGCGTTTCCGGGACGCACGTTCGAGGGCACCGTCACGTCGATCCTGCCGCAGGCGCAGGTGGTCCAAAACGCCACCATGTTCCCGGTGCTGGTCGGGGTGTCGAATCCCGAGCACCTGCTGAAGCCGGGAATGAACGCCGAGGTGCGCATTCACACGGGGCAGCGGCAGGGCGTCCTCACGGTGCCGAACGCGGCGCTGCGGACGCCGCGCGACGTCGGCACCGCGGCGAGCATGCTCGGACTCGACTCGGTGACCGTGGCGGAGCAGATCGCCGCCGCGCAGGCGGGGGACTCGGGCCGCGCTCACGCGACCGGCGCTCCCACCGCCGGCGCGACGGACAGCGCGGGAGGCAAGACCGTCACCCTGCCGAACGGCCGCACCGTGACCTTGCCGCCGGGCGTGACGCCCGAGCAGCTGGAGGCGGTGATGAAACGCATGCGCTCGGGCGGCCAGCCGAGTGTGGACGACCGGGCGCTGCTGGGACGGATCTTCGGCCGCGGCCCGCGCGCCCGGGGATCTCCCAATCGTCCGACCCGAAACAACCAGAGCTACGTCGTGTTCGTGCTGCGGGACGGGAAGCTCGTCGTGGCTCCCATCCGGACGGGCCTCACCGATCAGGACTACGTCGAGGTCATGAGCGGGCTCACGGACCGGGACACGGTGCTGGTGCTGCCGAGCGCCTCGCTGGTACAGTCGCAGCAACAGTTCAAGCAGCGCTTCCAGAACGTCACGGGCGGCGGTCTCCCCGGGCTGCGCCAGCAGAGCGGCGGGTCGCGATGACACCGGCGACGCGCCTGCTCCTCACCGCCGCCGTCGGCCTGACCGCCTGCGGGAAGACCGAAACCGCGCCGCCCTATCAGAAGGTCGCCGTCGAGCGCCGCGACATCGTCGTCACGGCTACCGCGTCGGGCGTGATCCAGCCGATCCTGACGCTCAGCGTCAAGTCGAAGGCCTCCGGGGAGATTCTCGAGGAGCCGGTGCAGACCGGCGACGAGGTGAAGAAGGACCAGTTGCTCGCGCGCGTCGACCCCCGGATCCCGCAGAACAACCTGACCCAGGCGCAGGCGAACCTCGCGGTGGCGAAGGCGCAGCTCGACAACGCCACGGCGCAGCTCAAGCGCAGCCAGGCGCTGTTCGCGACCCAGTCGATCACGCAGGCGGGGCTCGACTCCGCGCAGCTCGCCGCCGCCACGGCGCGCGCCGCCGTCGCCACGGCCGAGGCGACGCTGCAGACGGCGAAAGACGCGATGCAGGACACGCACGTTCAGGCGCCGAGCACCGGCACCGTGCTCGAGCTGGACGCCGTGCTCGGCACGGTGATCTCGAGCCCCACCAACGACGTGGGCGGCGGCACCGTCATCCTGAAGATGGCGAATCTCGACACCGTGCAGGTCTCGGCCCTGGTGGACGAAACGGACGTCGGCAAGGTGCAGGCGGGATTGGCGGTGACGATCAACGTGGACGCGTATCCCAACCGCCCGTTCGACGGCTCCGTGCTGAAGATCGAGCCGCAGGCGCAGGTGACCCAGAACGTCACCATGTTTCCGGTCGAAGTGAACATCCCCAACCCGGGGCACGTGCTCAAGCCGGGGATGAACACCGAAGTCGAGATTCACATCGGGCAGCGCCAGGGCGTGCTCGCGGTGCCGAACGCCGCCTTGCGTACACCCAAGGACGTCGCGTCCGCAGCGAGCGTGCTCGGCCTCGACTCGGCCGCGGTCGCCCGGCAGCTCAGCGCCGCACCGGCGGCGGATCCGCCGTCCGGCACCGCTGACACGCCGGGCGACGGGCACAAGCTGCACGCCGCCGAGACCAAGCGGCCCTCCAGGGTAGGCGGTCCGCCACCACCGCCGGTGCGCCCGAGCGCCACGGCCATCGTGTTCACCTGGCGCGGCGGCAAGATCGTCCCGGTGACGATCGGCACCGGCCTCACCGACCAGGATTTCATGGAGGTGACGGCCGGTCTGACGGAAAAGGACACGGTGCTCGTGCTCACAAGCGGGACGGCGCGGTAGCGATGCTCTTGGGCGAAATCGTCAAGGTCGCGCTCGAGGCGCTGCGGGCGAACAAGCTGCGCTCGCTGCTCACGATGCTGGGCATCATCATCGGCGTGGGCGCGGTGATCACCATGATCGCCCTCGGCTCGGGGGCCCAGAAATCGGTGCAGGACCGCATCCAAGCGCTCGGCCCCACGCTCTTGAGCCTCTACCCCGGTCAGAGCTTCATGCGCGGCGTCGCGAGCGGCAATCGGGTGAGCCTCACCATGGACGACGATACCGCGCTCGCCAACGGCGCCCGCTACGTCACCGCCGTCGTGCCCGAGCTCTCGAGCAACCTGCAGGTGCAGCGCGGCGACCAGAACATCAACGTGAACGTGGTCGGGACGACGCCGAACTACATCACCGCGCACAACTACACGATCACTGCCGGCCGCATGTTCACCGCGGGCGACGACGCGGCCCGGCGGCGGGTGGCCGTGATCGGCAGCGCCGTCCCGACGCTGCTCAATTCCAACCGCGACGCGATGATCGGGCAGCAGATCCTGGTCCGCGGCATCGCCTTCGACATTATCGGCGCGTTGTCCGAGAAGGGCTCGCAGGGGTCGTTCTTCAACCCGGACGAGCAGATCCTCATCCCGCTGCAGACGGCCCGGTACCGCGTGATCGGCACCGATCGGCTCCGGTCCATCACAGTCCAGGCCGTCGATCTCCAGTCGATGAACCTCGCCATGATCGAGATCGAGCGCGTGCTGCGGCGCCAGCACAAGATCCGGCCCGGCCAGGACAACGACTTCCAGATCCGCAACCAGACCGACATCCTCGCGACGCTGCAGCAGACCACCGACACCTTCAAGTACCTGCTGGCCGGGATCGCCGCGGTGAGCCTGCTCGTCGGGGGCATCGGGATCATGAACATCATGCTCGTGTCGGTCACCGAGCGCACGCGCGAGATCGGCGTCCGCAAAGCGCTCGGGGCCACGCGGTTCAACATCATGTTCCAGTTCCTGGTCGAAGCGCTGGTGTTGTGCCTGCTGGGCGGCATGATCGGCGTGATACTCGGCTCGGGAGGCGCCATCGTGCTGTCGCGCATCGCGCACTGGAATACGCTGATTTCCCCGCTCGCCATCCTCCTCGCCTTCGTGTTCAGCGCCGCGGTGGGGCTGTTCTTCGGCATCTGGCCGGCCCGCCGGGCGGCGGCGCTCGATCCGATCGTGGCATTGAGATACGAATAGAACGCGGAACGCGAAAGCCGGAACGCGGAGCAGAAGGACCGGCTGACGATTCGTAGGTCAGCGCCTCGACGCTGGCTCGCCTGTTCCGCATTCCGCGTTCCGCGTTCCGACTTGTATCTTTGCCGTCATGCTCCCCCTTCTCCTCGTCCTCCAGAGCATCGCCCCCGACTCCGGCCCCGTCTACAACGGCCTCGCGAAGCGGCTCGACGCGCGGCTGCCCCGCTTCGAGGCCGAGGCGAAGATCGACGGCGTGCTGGACGAGCCGATGTGGCGCCGGGCCGCCCGGCTGACGGGGTTCTCGGAGTACCGCCCCGTGGACGGGCGCCCCGCCGAGGACTCGACCGAGGTGCTGGTCTGGTACGCGCCCGACGCGATTTACTTCGGCATTCGCGCGTTCGAGCGCCACGGCACCGTGGTGCGCGCCACGCTGGCCGACCGCGACAACATCGACGCGGACGACCACGTCGCGATCCTGCTCGATACCTATCTCGACCACCGCCGGGCCACGATGTTCGCCGTAAACCCCTTGGGCGTGCAGGAAGACGGCGTGTGGAGCGACGGCGTCGCGGCCGGCGCCGCCGGGGGCCCGAGCGCGGGCGGCAGGTTCGACGCGACCATCGACCTGAACCCCGACTACGTCTACGAATCACGTGGCCGGGTGACCGAGCGTGGCTACGAGGTCGAGGTGCGGATTCCCTTCAAGAGCCTGCGCTACCAGAGCGCCGACCCACAGGATTGGGGCATTCAGATCGTACGCTCGGTGCAGCACTCGGGCTACGAAGAAACCTGGACCCCGGCGGTGCGCGCCAACGCGAGCTTTCTCATCCAGTCGGGGCGTCTGGTCGGCCTGACGGCCCTGCGGCGGGGCCTGGTGCTCGACCTCACGCCCGAGTTCACCACCAAGGTGGACGGGGCGCCGACCACGCCGGGCTACGACTATCGCGGCACGCCCGAAGTCGCGGGCAACCTGCGGTGGGGCCTCACCCAGAACCTCGGGGCCACCGCCACGGCGAACCCGGATTTCTCCCAGGTCGAGGCGGACGTCGGCCAGGTGACCTTGAACCAGCGGTTCGCCCTCTTCTATCCCGAGAAGCGACCGTTCTTCCTCGAGGGACTCGAGCAGTTCGACACGCCCAACAGCCTCATTTACACGCGCCGCATCGTGCAGCCCGTGTTCGGCGCCAAGCTCGCCGGCAAAGTCGGTGGCACGGGGATCGCTTACCTCGGCGCGGTGGACAATAGCGACCAGTCGGCCACGGGCGCGCACCCCGTGTACAACATGCTGCGGCTGCGACGCGACCTGGGACCGACCTCCACGCTGGGCCTGGCCTACACCGACCGCATCGACGGCGACGACTACAACCGCGTGCTGGGCCTGGACGCGCACATCGTGTGGCGCAAGATCTGGTTCTCGGAGGTGCAGGTCGCGAGCTCCTGGACCCGGGACCCGGGCGGCGGTCGTGCGGGGAAGCTCTGGACCGTCACCTTCGGCGACCGCACCGGTCGCGCCTACGGCAACCATTTCGAGCTACTCGGCATCGAGCGGAGCTTCCAAGACACGAGCGGGTTCGTGAATCGCACCGACGTCGTCGCCGGCCGGACCTACAACCGTTTCAGCTGGTACGGCCGCCCGGGCGCGCTGGTCGAGCAACTGACGGCGATCGTCCATTTCGCACCGATCTGGCGGTACCATGACTTCGGCCGGTTGCACGGGACCATCGAAGACACCCTCGAGAACTTTTGGATCGCGAACCTGCGCGGCGGGTGGCAGGCGCAGGTCACGCTCAGCCTGGATCATTTCGGCTTCGAGCCCACGGACTACACGGGCTACACGGTCGGCGCCGTGCCCTTCGTCGTGCCGCACGACCTGTATCACCTCCCCCGCGGC
>Ga0209471_1001398_pt1 | contig 14416 bp, 11 predicted proteins | sample GraSoiAngelo_128_FD_185885 | JGI IMG/M metagenome (GOLD analysis project Ga0209471, IMG submission 185885) | Grasslands soil microbial communities from the Angelo Coastal Reserve, California, USA - 14_0927_12_20cm (SPAdes) (version 2) | ecosystem: Environmental > Terrestrial > Soil > Grasslands ...
CCCCCCCGACCATGAAGTCGCCTACCTGCACCCACTCGTTCGCGCCGACGATGACGCAGTCGGATCGCAGACCCCCGTGCGCCAGGCCCCGCCGGTGCGCGTGGTCCAGCGCGCTCGCCACCTGCTCCAGGATGCGAACACAGGTCGGCACCTCCAGCGAGCCGACCGTCTCGAGCATGCTGTCGAGCGAGCGACCGTCGACCCGCTTGGTGGCGTACCACATGAAATGGTCGGTACAGCCGAAACGAAATGGTGGGAGGATGTGCGAGTGCTCGAGCTGCATGGCCGCTTCGGCCGCCCGTGCGAACCGATCCGCCGCCGGTCCCAGCTGCTGGCGCGCGATGGCCTTGAGCGTGAGTGGGTGATCGGCGCCGTCCCAGGCGAGATACACAATCGGCTCGGGCGACCCTCGCAGCAGCGCCTCGATGCGAAACTCGGCCGACAGCTCGCGTCGCGCGTCGAGCTCGGTGGGCACGACGTCGGCTTCCTCGGCAACGGCCGTCGACGCTTGCGAGCCACGCGGGTCCGTTGGCGTTGACCCGCCCGCCGGGGTCGCGCGACGGCCACGCGCGGGGCGGGCGGCGGGCGTGGGCTGGGCGCTCTCCCCGGTCGCCGCGCGCGCGTCGGGCGAGTAGCCGCACAGCACGCAGGTGCGCGCGCCCTCGGGGATGTCCGCGAGGAGACAGCGGGGACAGCGCATTACGGCACCGTGAAGTGGCCGCTCTCGATGGGGGCACCGAGTTGCGCGCTACTCGCCACCAGGGTGTAGTACGTGAAACTAAGGTCGTTGATACTCAAGTTCGAAAATATGGCGACTCCGTTCACCGCAGGGACGTCCTTGGTGCCGTTCAGGGTCGCTCCCCCCAGCAGGCTTCCGTCGTGTCCGATCTTGATCGAGATGGTACCGCTGAAGGTGGTCACGGTATTGTTCCGGTCGTCCACCGCGGCGACTTGCACGGGCGGCGAAATCATGGCACCGGGCGCTGTGTTGGTCGGCTCCACCGCGAACGCGAGTCTGGTGGCCGGGCCCGGGGGCGGCGGCGTCGCGGTGACGTCGAACGCCCTGCTGGCATCGCCCGCGAGGGGCGCCGCCGCCGCCGCGAGTGTATACCCCGTGCCGATCTGGTCGATACGTAAGTTAGCGAAAGTCGCGACCCCGTTCACGGCGGCGACGTCCGTCGTGCCCGTGAGACGGCCGCCACTCACCAGGCCCCCGTTGTGGCCGATGGCGACGGTCACGGTCCCCGTGAAGCTCGTCACGACGTTCCCGGCCGAATCGAATGCCGTCACCTGCACGGGCGGCTGGATGGTGCTGTCCTTCATCTGCGTGCTGTCTGGTTGAGTGGTGAAGCTGAGTCGGCTCTGCGTCGACCCGACGGGCGGTGCGTGCCCGCCACCCGAAGGTTGGAACAGCTTGTCGAAATGACAGCCGAGAGCCACGGCGGTGAGCACCGCAAAACGCAGTGTCTTCATAGGCTCCTGAGGGTATGCAAGCGTCGCACCGCGTCGGCATGATCGAGACGCAGGCGTGTCGGGAGATCTCCGGGTGCGTGAGGGGACACGTGTGGCTTTGCCGCAACGCCTGTGTCGTCGGCTCAACGCCAGCCGACACCGCCGAAACAGCTGCATCTCCTGGACGGCTCGCCGGATGCAGGAGGGAGGCCGCTCGATCGTTTTCCCAGAGGATTCAGATGCGAAATGGTGCACATGGCGGAGCCCCCAATGCCTGTGAACGGTTCACGGCTGGGTTCACGCTTCTACTCGGGGTCCTTGTCGCGCTCCAAGCGCGCAACGCGGCTGCTACGGCCGCGCTCGGTGCCGACGGTGTGTTCGCACTGCTCCTGCTGGCGGGCACGCCCCGGCTGCGTCGTAGGCGCATTGCGGTGGTCCGCTACCTCGGGGTCGGGCTGCCATTGCTCGGATTCTACTTCCTTTATCTTCAGACGGGATTACTGGACCCGGCCCGGACGCACTGGCACGATGCGACGTTGCTCGGACTCCAGAGCCGTGTGCTGCCGCACGTCCCAACCGTTCCGTGGCCGCCCGTTCGGGAATGGCTCGCATTTTCCTACCTGGCGTACGAGCCGATCCTGTGCACCGGCACCGCGGCCATCTTCGCGCCCGGGACCGGGGGCTCCCAGCGGCGAGCAGGCGACGCCGTGCGCAGGCTCTGCTACACGCTCGCCTGCTGCTTCGTGATCGGTCTCGCATACCCCGCCATGAGTCCACGCTACGTCACGCCGGAGCTTCAGGTCCGGCAGCTGGGAAGCGGGTTCTTCTCTCGGATGGCCATGCTGGCCGGGCGAGACGCCATGGTGCCCGGGACGTCTTTTCCGAGCGCGCATGTCGCCGCGGTGGTGGTGCTGATGTGGGATCTTTGGGCGGCGCGGCGCGGGCTGTTCTGGATCTTGCTGCCGCTCGCCGTGAGCATGACCGCCGGGACGGTGTTGCTCTTCTTTCATTACGTCCCTGATGTCGTGGGAGCGGTCGTAGTCGGGGCGGGGGTCATCGCCTTTGATCGCTGGTGGAACCCCCGAGGACCCGGTCAGGGCAGGACGAGAAAGACGAAGGCTACCGCCGGGTTGCCCCTGCAGTAGCCTTCGAAACCGACAGTCGAGCTGTCGGGGCCGTCACATCAGGTCAGTCACTGCCGGCGTGGTAGCCGGGAGCGAAAGACCAGGAACGCCACGACAGCAGCTGCGGCGAGCACGGCCCACCAATAGTTGGCAAGAAGGTCGCTCATCTGACATCACCTCTCGCTCTCTGTCTGCAAGTTCACGACGACTCAAAACAACACACCACAGTCACCGGACGCTCTCGCGCCGGCATTTTCACTACCACGGGGCCCCTCCCGTGGGTTCCCGTGCGGCCGCTGCGGGGCTGCAACAACGGTGCAAACACAACAGCCGGCGTCGGATCGACGCCGGCCGTATATGCCCTGACCTACCTGGTCCTTACGGAGTCACGTTGGCGAAGTCGATGAAGCTGGCGCCGGCCCCGTCAATGAGGGTGATGCTGTAGCCGAACCCACCCGGGCAGCCAGCCCCGTCCCCGGGGAAGGTCTCATGCCAATTGGCCTGGAGCACTTCGCAGACCGTGTACGTGCCGGCCGGAAGCCCCGAGAAGGAATAGTTCCCCGAAGCGTTGGTCGTCACCGCGCCCGAGACCGGACCACTGAGCTGGACGCACCAGCCCTCGAGGCCGGACCATGGCGCGAAGTCTTGGTACACCTGGCCGTCGATCGACACCGTTCCACCGCCCACCGGAGCGCTCCCGCACGTGGACGTGGGGGGCGGAGGGGGAGGAGGCGGCGGCGGGGGCGGCGGAGGCGGCGGAGGCGTCCCCGGGTCCGTTACGGGATCGGGACACTTATTGATGGATTCGCCCGGGTGCAGCCGCGCACGCATCGCGCAGTGTGCCGCGTCGTGACCCAGACCCGGATTGTCGAGCGACCCGGAGGCACGCCGCGCGCCTTTGGCAGGCTTGAGCTCGCGCTGGTCGGACCCAGGTCGATCCTGGGCCACGCTCGCGACCACCGGCGTGGCGACCAAGGCGAGAAGGACCACGAATACTCGGTTCACAGTGTCTCTCCTAGCTCAGTAGGGCTGAGGAGGGGCGCTGCGCCCTCAGCGAACAGCCAGGTGGTGGATTTTTCCTCCTCGCCACCGGGCACCACGAAGTTCGCGTAGCCCGGCCCGCGGGGCTGTGTGGCGCATCACGCGGTCGCGTAAGCTTAAATGCATCGGGCACTTGTGTGGAGCAAGCCCGGCGCGTGCTCAGCTACGGTCAGCCCTGCCGCCGCCGCCCGTGCTACGCTAGGTTGTTCTGCTGCACTTACGGCGGCGTAGCTCAGCTGGTTAGAGCAGCGGAATCATAATCCGCGGGTCGTCGGTTCGAGTCCGACCGCCGCTATTTGTCACACAATGACTTAGCAGCACCCGCGTCCGACGGTTGGGGGAAATAGCGGGGGGCGCAAGGCGGCGGAGCCGCTGATCGAGCTGGTGGCGGTGATCAACATGACCGGATTCACGGCCAGTACAGCTCGGAAGGGTGAAGATGAAGGCGAAGTCGAGTCAGGGAAGAACAGGAAGATTAGCGGCGGTTCCGTGCTCCCCTACTGCGCGCCCCGACAGCTTCAAGCGGAGTTAAGGCAGCAGCCTCAGGACATCTGCACGATGGTCTGGCTGTAAGAGGATGGAAATGGTGCGAACCCCGCGAGCGTGCCGCGCGGTGCTTAGGGCGGGGGCGCGGCGAGGACAAGCCGCCCGCGACGGGTGTCGTTACGGGCGGCTTGCTTGTGACCTGCGATATCCTTGCTCCGCCCTAAGCGAAATCGATGAGGAACCACGTAAGGAGGTCGATCTGGCTGGGCGTGAGGCTCGCCAAAGGTGGCCAGGTACCAGCCATGATCGAGGTCGTGCCTGCGCAGGGGTCGGTGTTCGAGCAGTCCCAGAGCTCAAACGCCCAGCCTAGCGTATGGGCGACCAAGAACGTGGCTTGCTGGCAGGGAAGGTTGTTAATCAGTCCGTTCCCGTCTGTGCCCCACGAGCAGGTGAGACTGCTTACGGCCGGGGCCAGTACGCCGGGGTAAAAGTAGTTCTGCCAAAAGGTGCCGCTAAACACAGTGGGGCTGTTGCCGGTGAAGACGGCTACCAGCACACGCGGCCCGTACGGGGATACGGACCCGTACGCAGAGCCGGACGCGTTCGACACGAGGGTCAACCAAAAGCCCGGGAACGGGCCGGAATACGGGTTCAACGTGGTGAGAAAATTCCACTGCGCGGCGGTGTACTTCGACTGGAGAAACACGACGAGCGGTTGTAGCACGTGGAAGGTCCTAGGTAGCCCCCCATAGGCCGACATGGCCTTTGCGTACCAGCGACGAGTCGTGGCAAGCACCGACTTGAAGTTCGCCAGCCCCGCCTGCACGGCGCCCACGTTCCAGAAGTAGTCGTTCGCGATCAGCATGACCGGGAGCACTTCGTTGGAAACAAGTGCGGACCAGTGAACGGCGCGCCAGTCGAAGATGCCTACGCCGACAGCTCCGAGGATATAGTCCGAGCCGAACTGGTCGCGGACGGCGCGCTGCATGTCGATTGAGAACTGTTGGCCGTTCACCACCGCCCGCCAGCCGTACAAGTGATCGGAGACCCGCGCCGCCGTCACGTTGGTGCAACGGACGGATGGGAATGTTCGACAGTACTGCTGCTGCGCGGCGAGATCGACGCTAATGGCGAAGTACTGCGAAGCGTCGAAGACCGGCGGTGTAGGGGGGACAAGCGATCTCTCCACCCGGGGCTGTGCGACCGGTGCCGTGGGGTTCCGATCGCACGCCAGGGTCAGGCCGACCATCGTGAGCAGGGCGACCTGCCCCCAGGCGCGCTTCCTGACGCCCCGAGTAAGGCCGGAAATCTTCAGTGTGCGCGCGGACATAGATGCCTCCTTGTGTCGGGTCTCGATTGGCGTCGCTGTCCAGCAGCGACTCTACGAGTCCCACGGTAAAGCAGGCCAGACACTGGGGGAGCAACACCCGGGGCGCGGGAGTCAACTGATCACAACGTGTCACTGAGCGAGTGTGACGTGCGCCACATTTCTGGAGGCGAGCTGATAAAGCGCGTGGGCCCTGCCCGCCGATGGCACTACAGCAGTAACCATTGACGGGCGCTAACCGACACTCGTCTAGCGCACACAGGCTATGCGGCGACGCCCACCGCGATTGCGTTTCCCCGTTGGCCACGCGATCCCAGATGCGTTGCCATCCGCCCGCGGCCTCTATGTCGGTGTAGAGCTGGGCTTCTATCGGCTTCCCCGGCATGCCGTCCCCTAGGGAATCCCGGTCGGACAGTGGGACAGACCGTGGGACTCCGGCTTGTGTTCGCTCGTGTTAGGTTGTGCTACTCGGGCTCGCTCGTGCTCCGCGGGCGACAAGCGGGCACAAGGTGGGGTGAGGGAGACCGAGCCGGGGCGAGCCCGGCTCGGCATCATAATCCGCGGGTCGTCGGTTCGAGTCCGACCGCCGCTACTAGTGCCGGACCAGGAGCGAGGTGGTGCCATGTCGCATCGCTTGTCGGGGCCCGGCGCACTCCTCGCAACACTCTTTCTCCTCGCGGCCTCGTGCCGCTCGCCCCGCACGCCGCCGTGGCTGGTGGAGCGGGCGCGCCAGGAAGCCGACCTGGCCGCGCGCTCGCAGGTGCGTCACGACTTCCGGTTCACGGATCGGAGACGGGCCAGCGGCATCACCTTCCAGAACCGGGTCGTCGACGACGCCGGCAAGGCCTACAAGCTCGCGCATTACGACCACGGCAGCGGGGTGTGCGCCGCGGACGTCGATGGCGACGGCCTCCCCGATCTCTATTTCGTGACGCAACTCGGCACCAACGAGCTGTGGAAGAACCTCGGCAACGGCCGCTTCGTGGACGTCACCGCCCGAGCCGGGCTGGCCATGCCGGACGCGATCGCGGTGGGATGCGCGTTCGCCGACATCGACAACGACGGCGATCCCGACCTGTTCGTCACGACGGTGCGCCATGGGAATCGCTTGTTCGAGAACGTCGGCGACGGGACGTTTCGCGACATCACCGCGCAGGCGGGCGTGGGATACGTGGGCCACTCCTCCGGCGCGGTGTTTTTCGACTATGACGGCGACGGCCTGCTCGATCTGTTCCTGACCAATGTCGGTGTGTACACCAGCAACGCACGGGGGCCCGGCGGCTACTATGTCGCTCTGGGCGACGCGTTCCTTGGCCACCTCCACCCCGAGCGCGCCGAAGCGAGCATTCTCTACCGCAACCTGGGGGGCAACCGGTTCAAGGACGTGAGTCGCGAGGTCGGGCTGGTGGATCTCAGCTGGAGCGGCGATGCGACGACCTTCGACGTGAACGCCGACGGCTTTCCCGACCTCTACGTCCTGGACATGCAGGGAGGGGATCACCTCTGGCTCAATGAGGGCGGGAAGCGGTTTCGCGACGCGACCGCGCAATACTTTCCGAAAGCAGCCTGGGGTTCCATGGGGGCGAAAGTATTCGACTTCGACGGCGATGGTCGGCTCGACCTCTTCGTCACCAGCATGCATCCGGACATGTGGGTCAACGTCGCCCCGGGCGACTGGGCGGCCGAGGGTCGCAAGGCCGACACCGCGACGGTGGCCGGTGGAATGATTCCCGGTGGGAAGGATCGCTTTTTCTTCGGCAACGAGCTGTTCGCGAACCGGGGCGGTGGTCGGTTCGAGGAGATTTCCGACTCCGTCGGCGTGGAGACGTATTGGCCGTGGGGGCCGAGCGTGGACGACTTCAACGCCGACGGCTGGGATGACATCTTCATCGCCGCGGGGATGAACTTTCCCTACCGATATGGGATCAACTCCCTCCTGCTCAACGAGGGAGGTCGCCGCTTCCTGCCGAGCGAATTCGTGGTGGGGGTCGAGCCGCGGCCGGACGGCATCACCCAGCAGGTCTGGTTCACCCTCGCCTGCAACGGAGCGGACCGAGACCATCCCTTCTGTGGCCCGTGTGCCCATCCGGAGTCGTTGGGGGGAGCGTGTCGTGTCGATGCCGCGGGCCACTTGACCATGATGGGCTCGCGCGGTACGCGCGCCGCGGTCGCGCTCGACCTGGACGGCGACGGTGATCTCGACATCGTCACCAATGAGTTCAACGCCGGGCCGCAGGTGCTGGTGAGCGACCTCGCGCAACGACACCCCGTCCACTTTCTGAAGGTCCGGCTTCGGGGCACGCGCTCGAACCGCGAGGGGCTCGGCGCGCAAGTGAGCGTCGTGCTACCCGACGGGCGCCGGCTGCTGAAGGTCTTCGACGGAAAGTCGGGATACCTCTCCCAGAGCGACCTGCCGCTCTATTTCGGCCTCGCGGGCGCGGACCACGCCGCGGCGATCGAAGTGCGCTGGCCGTCGGGTCGACGCCAGAACGTGGCCGGCTCCCTCAAGGCCGACCAGACCATCGACGTCGCCGAGCCCTAGGGCTGCTGGAGGCTCCTCCAGATGACCGGCTGGATGTCGTGCGAGCGCTCGGCGGCGTACGCCTGCGCCGCGCGCAGCAGGGTCTCGTACTCGGACCGCCACTCTGGCGGCATGTTGGCGCGAAAGTAGGCGGCCGTCATCACGTCGCCTTTGGGGCGCTCGGCCGCGCCGTGCCCCACCGCCGCGACGTCGCCCAGAAAGCACGTCGAGCTCCCGGTGTCCATGACGTTCACCACCCGGCACTCGAAGTGGGCGTAGCAGTCGTCCAGCACCGGCGCCCCGAGCGTGCCGGGCCGGTGCGGGATGCCGCCGAGCTTGTCGCGGGTCCGACCGCTCACGAAGCCGAGGCGGTGGATCAGCTCGAACTGATCGTCGCGCAGCAGGTGCAGCACGAAACGACCGGTCTCGAAGATCAGGTCGTGGCTGAAGTTGAACTTGTGGATGTAGACGGACAACCGCGGCACGGTCGGCGCGATCGAGGCGCGCACCGCGCTGTCCGAGATCATGCCGTTGCGCTTGCCGTCGCGTTGGCAGGTGATGGCCACGACGGGGGAGGTCAAGTTGCGCAGCAGCTGATAGACTTGGTCGGGCTGCAGGTTTGGCATGGCCCTATTCTCGGGGCCTTGCGGGCGCGCGGCAAGACGCGACACCGCGGCCCCGCCTATCATTTATACTACTGTATGACCCCGTTGCTCTCCCGCTTGCGCGACCACCTCGGCCGCCGCCGGCTGTTCGCCGTCGGGGGACCTGCGGTGGTGGCGGTATCGGGGGGGCCGGATTCGGTCGCGCTGCTCGACTTGCTGCACACCCTCGCTCCGGAGCTCGGTCTGTCCCTGGTGGTCGCGCACGCGGACCACGGGATCCAGGCGGACAGTCGGGCAGTGGGACAGGCGGTCGCGGCCCTCGCGCTGCGATACGGGGTGCCGTTCGAGCTCGGGGAGCTGCGACTCGGTCCGGACGCCACCGAAACCGCCGCCCGGCGTGCGCGCTACGCGTGGCTCGTCGAGGTGCAGCGACGCCACGCGGCGCGCTATCTCGTGACGGCTCACCACCGCGACGACCAGATCGAGACGATTCTCTTACGGCTGCTGCGGGGCAGCGCGCCGGCCGGGCTCGCCGGTATGCCGGCGCGCGCACGCGGCGGACTGGTTCGCCCGCTGCTGCCGTTCACCCACGACGAGCTGGTCGCGTACATCGCGGCGCGGGGCCTTGCGGCGCACGACGATCCGGCGAACCGCGACCCCAGGCACCTGCGGAGCTGGGTCCGCACGGTCCTGCTGCCGCTGGTCTGCGCGCGCCTGGGCGCCCGCGCGCGCGCCGACGTGGCTCGCGCCGGCCGGGCGGCGGCGCTCGAGCGGCGCGCGTGGGACCGCGTGCTGCGCTACCTGCCCGATCTCGACCTGCGGCTGCACGAGGACGGCTTTGACGTTGCCCGGGGCGAGCTCGCGGGCTATGATAACGCATTGGCAGTGGCCGTGTTGCGGGCCGCGGCGCGGCGCGCGGGGCTGGTGCTGGGCCCGCGGCGGGCGCGTCAGCTGGCGCGGCTGGCACAGCGTTCGTCGGGGCGGCGTCAGTCGCTCGGTGGCGGGTGGGCGGCGGAGGTGGCGTTCGACCGCGTGCGTGTGAGCCGCGCTGACGCGCGGGAGGTCGGGGACGATCGGGAGGTTGTGGAGGTGGTGGCCAGCGACGAGCGAGGGCGCGCGCAGTTCGGGACATTCCGGGTCGTGTGGTCGGCGGAGCGGGCGCCCGAACGGCTCGCGCGCGGTGACTGGACGACGTGGATTGCGGGGGGCGCATGGGAGGTTCGGCCCCTGCGGCCGGGTGATTCACTGGTACCGCTCGGTGGTATCGGGCATCGGCCGGTGCGGCGCTTGTTGATGGAGGCGCGTGTGCCGCGGAGCGACCGGGCGCAGTATCCGATCGTCGCGCGCGGCCAAACCATTCTCTGGGTCCCCGGTATCTGCCGGAGTGCTGCCGATCTCCCGCGACCCGGAACCCCGGCGGTGCGGGTGGATGTTACCAAGCACGGCGAGCCTCAAGCAGACCGGCGGGCGTGAGCTCAAGCGCATCGTCTTCGACGAGGAGACGATTGCGCGCCGGGTCCGCGAGCTGGGTCAGGAGATCACGACGGCGTACCCGGACGGTGAGCTCCTCGTGCTCGGCCTCCTCAAGGGGAGTTTCATCTTCCTGAGCGATCTCGTGCGGCGCATCGAGCGGCCGCTCCAGGTAGACTTCCTGGTGGCCGCGAGCTACGGCGCCGATACGATTTCGAGCGGAAACGTGCGGCTATTGTACGATCCGGAGACGGAGCTGCGGGGTAAGCATATCCTGTTGGTGGAGGACATCGTGGATACCGGGAAGACGCTCAATCGGCTGGTGACGCTGTTGCGGGAGCGTGCCCCCCGGAGTCTGGAGATCTGTGCGCTGCTTCACAAGCATCTGGCTCCGCACCTCGAGCTGGAGCCGGCGTTCGTCGGGTTCGACGCCCCCCGGGTGTTTCTCGTGGGGTACGGGCTCGATCACGCCGAGAATTTCCGGCACCTTCCCTACGTGGCGAGCCTGACCTGATGGCGAACCGCGTCCCGCCGCCGCGCGAATTCAGCTGGGCCCGCACCCTGCGGACGCTGTCGTTCTGGGCGCTGTTGATCGTGGGGTCGATCTTCCTCGTGCAGTTCGCCTCCAACCGCCGCCAAGAAGCGGTGGAGCTGTCGTACACGCCGCAGTTCACGGAGCAGCTGGACAAAGGAAACGTCGCCGCGGTGGAAATCACCGATCGCCAGCAGGTGAAAGGCGACTTCCACGCCCCGGTCACGGTCGGCCGGCATACGGCCGAGCACTTCACGATGCTCCTGCCGTTCGAGTCCACCGACGCCTGGGTGAGCACCCTGCGGCTGAAGGGCGTCGACGTGCGGGCGCGCGAGGAGAAGCAGTCGTTCGGCGTGTTTCTCTTCAGCTTCCTCCCGTACTTGTTCATCATCGGCTTGCTGATCTTCATGGTGCGGCAGATGCAGCAGGGGGGAAACCGCGCGTTCGCGTTCGGCAAGTCGAAGGCAAAGCTCCTGGCGGGTGACACCCCGAAGGTCACCTTCGCCGACGTGGCCGGCGCCGACGAGGCGAAGCAGGAGCTCGAGGAGATCATCGATTTCCTGAAGGACCCGCAGAAGTTCCAGCGGCTGGGCGGGCGACTGCCCAAGGGGGCGCTGCTGGTCGGTCCCCCGGGGACGGGGAAGACGCTGCTCGCCAAGGCGGTCGCGGGGGAGGCGGGGCGGCCGTTCTTCTCGATGTCGGGCTCGGACTTCGTCGAGATGTTCGTGGGCGTGGGCGCGTCGCGCGTGCGCGACCTGTTCGAGCAAGGCAAGGCCCACGCGCCCTGCATCATCTTCATCGACGAGATCGACGCCGTGGGGCGGCACCGCGGTGCAGGACTCGGCGGCGGCCACGACGAGCGCGAGCAAACGCTCAACCAGCTGCTCGTGGAGATGGACGGCTTCGAGTCGAACGACGGGGTGATCCTGCTCGCGGCCACCAACCGTCCCGACATCCTCGACCCGGCGCTCCTGCGCCCCGGGCGATTCGACCGCCAGATCGTCGTGGACATGCCCGATGTGAAAGGGCGCGAGCAGATCCTGCGCGTCCACACCCGCAAGATCCCGCTCGGGGCCAACGTGAACCTCGAGCGGATCGCCAAGGGCACGCCGGGGCTGTCCGGGGCCGAGCTGTCGAACGTCGTGAACGAGGCGGCGCTCCTGGCGGCGCGGCGCAATAAACCGGTCGTCGACATGAACGACCTCGAAGACGCCAAGGACAAGGTCATGCTCGGCCTCGAGCGCAAGAGCATGGTCCTGACCGAGGAGGAGCGAAAGCTCACGGCGTATCACGAGGCGGGACACGCGCTCGTGGGGCTCACCGTCCCGGGTATCGATCCCATCCACAAAGTCACCATCGTGCCGCGGGGCCGGGCGCTGGGGATCACCTTCTTCCTCCCCGAGAAGGACCGCCGCAACGTCACGAAGCAGTGGCTGCTGGGCCAGCTGGCGATGTCGTACGGCGGGCGCGTGGCCGAAGAGCTGGTGTTCGGCTCCGACAAGGTCACGACCGGCGCGTATTCGGACATCCAGCAGGCCACCGAGATGGCGCGCCGGATGGTGACGCAGTTCGGGATGAGCGACGTCGTGGGACCGATCGCCGTGGGCGACCGGGAAGCCGAGATCTTCCTGGGGCGGGAAGTGGTGCAGCGCCGCGAGGTTTCGGAGCGTACCGCCGAGCTGGTGGACACCGAGCTGAAGCGCCTGCTCGGCGAAGCGTACGAGCACGCGCGGGACATCCTCACCAAGCATCGCGACCAGCTCGACCGGCTCGCGGCCGCCCTGCTCGAGCGCGAGACGCTCGACCGCGAGGAAGTCGATCTCGTGGTCGCCGGGAAGGCGCTGCCGCCCGTCGCAGCGGCGTCGACGACGCCCGCCGCGGCATCGCCCGAAGGAGCGGCGCGGGACAAGCCGGCCGCCACGCGCGGGCCGGTGCTGGGAAGTCCGCCTCCCGAACCCGCCGGGGCGTGAGCCCCGGTCGCCAGCCGCACGCCCAAGAACAGACAATCTGGTGTGTCTTCGCTCCGGCTCGTCGCGCGCTTGCCGGAGGTGTTAGGATTGGGGCCATGGAAGCGAAGAACGCGGACCTCGCCGCGCTGCGCATCAATCGCTCGCCCGAGCCGGCGGCAGGAGCGCCGCCCCGCCGCGCCATCAAGGCGCGACTCCAGGCCGACCCGCGGTCCCAGTCCCTGGAGCTCAAGCGCGAGCAGGACTTCTACCGCGAACAGTCGCAAGCGATGGCCAAGTTCATCAAGATCCTCGGCCTCGTGGTGACCACCATCTTCAGCGTCGGAGCGATGATCGGCGCGATGATCACGATGTACGCCGCGGTCGCGAGCCGTGTCGTAGAAGTGGGGACCCTGCGCGCCCTGGGGTTCCAACGCCGCAGCGTGCTGACCGCGTTCCTGGTCGAGTCGGTGCTGCTCGCGATGGCCGGCGGAGCGGCGGGCGTTGGGCTCGCGTCGCTCTTGTCCTTCGCCCGGGTCTCGACCCTCAACTTCGGGAGCTTCTCGGAGATCGGCTTCGGGTTCGCGCTGTCGCCCGGCGTCATCACGAGCGCCCTCGTCTTCGCCGTCGTGATGGGCGTGGTCGGCGGCTTCCTTCCGGCGGTGCGGGCCGCGCGACTCAACATCGTCAACGCGCTGCGGGCGTCGTAGCGGGGGAGGCCCGTGCGGTGAAGCTCACCCCGCTCGCCGCGCACACTCCCGAAGCCGTCCGTGCGGCGCTGGCGGCGCGCGGCTGGGATGCTCAGCCGGCCTGGTTTGCCGCCACCGGTGTACAGGCCCTCGTCGTCCTGCTCGAAGACGTCACCGAGCCCCAGCGCGAAGCCCTCGTGCGCTGGGGCGCGAAGGCCGGTGCCGACGTGCTCACCGGCGAGGGCTGGGCGCTCGTGAGCGCGGCCGCGAGCCGGTTGGCGCCGCTGGCGCGCCCCGACCGGCTGCCGCCGGGGCTCGAGGACCTGGCGCCCGAGCTGGGCCGTTTCCTGGCGAGCTACGCCGACCCGCCGCGCCGCTGGGAGATCGCGGGGCGCACGCTCTCCCTCGACCATCCCGTGTTGATCGGTATCGTCAACGTGACGCCCGACTCCTTTTCCGACGGCGGCCGCTTTTCCACGGTGGATGGCGCGGTGGCGCAGGCCGAGCGGCTCGTGGCGGAGGGCTGCGAGCTGCTCGACGTGGGCGGCGAGTCGACGCGGCCCGGCGCGGCGCCCGTGGCGCCCCTCGAGGAAATCGGGCGGGTGGCGCCGGTGATCGAGCAGCTGGCGCGGCGCGGGCTGGGGCCCCTGTCGGTGGATACGCGCAAGGCCGCGGTGGCGCGCGCGGCGCTCGCGGCCGGGGCCGCGGTGATCAACGACGTGTCGGGGCTGGCGTTCGATCCCGACCTGGCGCGCGTGGTGGCGGAGAGTGGGGCCGGCGTGATCGTGATGCACATGCGCGGGACGCCCGACACGATGGATGGGCTCGCCGTGTACCGGCATGTGGCGGCCGAAGTCGCGGCCGAGCTGGGCGCCGCGGCCGCGCGGGCGGAGCACGCCGGCGTGCCGCGCGAGCGGATCGTGGTCGACCCGGGGTTCGGGTTCGCAAAGGGGCCCGAGCAGAACTTTCGCCTGCTCGACGAGCTGGCAACCGTGGTCGGCTTGGGGTATCCTGTAGCGGTCGGGCCGTCGCGCAAGCGCTTCCTCGGGGCCGCCACCGGGCGGCCGGTGGAGGATCGCGACCGCGCCACGGCCGTGGCGTGCGCGCTCGCGTGGGAGCGCGGAGCACGCCTGTTCCGGGTCCACGACGCCGCGCTCGCCTGCGAGGCGCTGCGGGTGGCCGGCGCCACGACGAGCACACCGTGAACTTCGAAGCCTACCGGT
>Ga0209471_1001400_pt1 | contig 14405 bp, 11 predicted proteins | sample GraSoiAngelo_128_FD_185885 | JGI IMG/M metagenome (GOLD analysis project Ga0209471, IMG submission 185885) | Grasslands soil microbial communities from the Angelo Coastal Reserve, California, USA - 14_0927_12_20cm (SPAdes) (version 2) | ecosystem: Environmental > Terrestrial > Soil > Grasslands ...
CCTTGGCGTCGCCGAACAACATGATGGTCTTGGGATCGTAGAGAAGATCGTTGTCGATTCCCGCAAAACCCGGCCGCATCGATCGCTTCAGGAACACGATGTTCTTTGCCTCGTCGGCATTCAGGATCGGCATGCCGAAGATGGGGCTGCCGGGCGAGGTGCGCGCTGCCGGGTTGACCACGTCGTTGGCGCCCACGACGAGAACCACATCGGCATCCTTGAACTCGTCGTTGATCTCGTCCATCTCCTTCAACTGCTCGTAGGGCACGTTCGCCTCCGCAAGGAGCACGTTCATGTGGCCGGGCATGCGGCCCGCGACCGGATGAATGGCGTAGTCAACTTCGACGCCTTTCTTCTCGAGCAGATCCGCGAGCTCACGCACGGCGTGCTGCGCCTGCGCCACCGCAAGCCCGTATCCCGGGACGATGATCACGCGCCGGGAATATGCGAGCAACGTCGCCAGGTCTTCGATCGAGCTGGTCCTGACGCTGCGCCCTTCCTTCCCGGCCGCCGCTCCGGCCGTCGTCCTGACCTGGCCGAAAGCTCCGAAGAGCACGTTCCGGAGCGAGCGGCCCATCGCGTCGCTCATCAGCTTGGTGAGCAGGCTGCCGGAGGCGCCGACCAGCGTGCCGGCGACGATGAGAGCGAAGTTGTTTAGCGTGAACCCGCTGGCGGCGACCGCCAGCCCCGTAAAGGCGTTGAGCAGCGAGATCACCACCGGCATGTCGGCGCCGCCGATGGGCAATACGAATGCGACGCCCAGGATGAGCGCGAGCACCATCAGCGACAGGAACGAGAAAGGAATCGAAGCGATCGCCAGCACGGCGATCACGAAGCCGATGATCGCGGCGGCGATAAGGCCGTTCACCAGCTGCTGTCCGGGGTACGTGATCGGCGTGCCGGTCATCAGCTCCTGCAGCTTGGCAAAGGCGACCAGGCTGCCGGCGAACGAGACGGAACCGATGACGATGCTGAACACGCTGGGCAGCGCTTCGTTGATCGGTGGGTGGGAACCGAACGTGAGCAGCTCGGACACCGCGACGAGGGCGGCCGCGCCGCCGCCGGCGCCGTTGAAGAGCGCCACCATCTGCGGTATCGCGGTCATCTTGACCTGGCGGGCTCCAATGGTGCCCACCGACGCGCCGACGAGCACACCGACCAGGACGATGACCGCGCCCGCGCCTGTGAAATGCAGCTGCGGCACCGTCGCGCCGAGCGCGATGACCATGCCGGCGGCAGCGGTGTAGTTGCCGTTGCGGGCCGTCCTCGGCGAGCTGAGCTGCCTTAGACCGAGGATGAACAGGATCGCTGCGAGGAGATAAGCCAGCGCATAGAGCGTCGTCATTTGATGTTTGCGGTCTCCGCCGTCTTCGCGGCGGCTTGCCGGCCCTTGAACATCTCCAGCATTCGATCGGTGACGACGAAGCCACCGACAACGTTCGTCGTCGCGAGGACGACGGCCAGGAATCCGAGGATGACAGTGACCGGGGAGTTGGCGCCCGCAGCAATGAACAGCGCGCCGACCAGGATGATGCCGTGGATCGCGTTGGTGCCTGACATCAACGGGGTGTGGAGCATCGTCGGCACCTTCGAGATGACCTCGATGCCGACGAAAACAGCCAGCACGAAGAAGGTCAGCTCGTTGAGAAGCTCGTTGGTCATTTCGCGGTCGCGGCGACCAGCTGCTTGGCGCGCTCGTTGACGATCTCGCCGCCGTGTGTCACGCAGCAGCCCTTGGTGATCTCGTCCTGGAAGTCGAGCACGAGCGCTCCATCCTTGACGAGATGCATGAGCAGGTTGGCCACGTTGCGCGCGTACAGCTGGCTCGCATGGAGCGGCATCGTCGACGGCACGTTGCGCGTACCGATGATGGTCACACCGCCGACGTCGACGTCCTTTCCGGACTTCGTAAGCTCGACGTTGCCACCGGTTTCCGCAGCCAGGTCCACGATCACGGAACCAGGCCGCATGCCCTTGACCATCTCACCGGTCACGAGCAGCGGCGCGCGGCGGCCGGGGACCGCCGCCGTGGTGATGACGACGTCTGACTTGGCGACGTGCTCTCCGATCAGCTCGCGCTGCTTGCGAAGGAACTCCTCGGACTGCTCTTTCGCGTACCCACCCTCGCCCTCTTGCGTCTCCAGCGGCAGCTCGATGAACGTCGCGCCCAGCGACTGCACCTCTTCCTTGACCGCCGGGCGAACGTCATAAGCGGATACGACGGCCCCGAGCCGGCGGGCAGTGGCAATCGCCTGCAGGCCTGCGACTCCGGCGCCCATGACGAGCACACGTGCGGGAGGGATGGTGCCGGCGGCAGTCATCATCATCGGGAAGAACTTGCCCAGCCGGCCGGCTGCCATCAGCACGGCCTTGTAGCCGGCCGCCGACGCTTGCGACGAAAGGGCGTCCATCGACTGCGCTCGAGAGATGCGGGGCACGAGCTCGAGGCTGAACGCAGTCACGCCCTGCGCGGCAAGGGCCCGAACGATGTCGCCCTGGGTTGCCGGCTGAAGAAAGCTGATCAGGACCGCGCCCTTCTTGAACAGGGCCACCTCGGCTTCCGATGGTGCCTGGACCTTGAGGACTGCGTCAGCGTCGCCGATGAGCGCAGCGGGACCTTTGACGATATTCGCCCCGGCCTGCTCGTACGCCTGGTCGGTGATGAATGCCGCCGACCCCGCTCCGGACTCGACTTTTACCTCGAGGGTGGCGGCGGCGAGCCGGCTGACGGTGTCGGGAACGAGGGCCACGCGCCGTTCATCGGGCGCGGTTTCCTTTGGGGTGCCAACCTTCACAGACTCAGGACTGTACCCAATTCGTTGGTTGGACCACACGAGTTCAGGGGTGACGTGCGCGTAAAATTCACAATCCCCTGCCAAGAACCGAAGTGACCAACCAGATCACCAACGACCTCACCATCCAGGCGGCGACCGTCAATGGCTCAGGGAGCCAGACGGCGAACCTGATCTTGACCCGGGCCATCTTCCACATGGGCATCCCGGTCGCCCCCAAGAACGTGTTCCCGTCCAATATCGAGGGCCTGCCCACGTGGTATCAGCTCCGGGTGACCCCCCAGGGCCACATGGCGCGGCGGGACCAGGTCGACATCCTGGTCGCCTTCAACGTGGCCACCTGGCACCAGGACCTCAAGACGGTGCGCCCCGGCGGGGTGGTCGTGCACGAGGAGGTCTTCTCCACCGCCGAAGCCCGCACCGACGTCATCTACTACCCGGTGCCGTTCTCCAAGCTCGCCAAGACCAAGATCCAGAACGACACTCTCCGCAAGCAGCTGGCGAACATGATCTACGTAGGTGTCGTCGCCGGTCTGCTCGGAATCCCGTGGGAAGCGCTCGACCACGCGGTCAAACGACAGTTCCTGTCCAAGCCAAAGGCGGTTCCCGTCAACCTCGAGGCAATCAAGGTCGGCTTCGATTACTGGCAGGACAACTTCTCGAAAAAGGACTCGTACCGGCTCGAGCCGATGACCGGGGTGGTGGACGGCAAGGTTCTGGTCGAGGGCAATCAGGCCGCCGCGCTGGGCGCTCTCATGGGCGGCGTGACCGTGGCTGCGTGGTATCCGATCACCCCCTCGTCGTCGCTGTGTGAAAACCTGATCGCGTACTCCGAACGGTTCCGGGTCGACCCGAAGACCGGCGAACGGCGCATCGCCGTGGTGCAGGCGGAGGACGAGCTCGCCGCGGTGGGCATGGCGATCGGAGCCGGTTGGGCCGGTGCACGCGCGATGACATCGACGTCAGGACCCGGCATCTCGTTGATGGCCGAGTTCGCCGGCCTCGGCTACTACGCGGAGGTCCCGGTGGTGATATTCGACATCCAGCGCATCGGGCCGTCGACCGGCCTGCCCACGCGTACGTCGCAGGCGGACGTCGGCTTCGCGTACACGCTTTCGCATGGCGACACCAAACACCTGGTTCTACTTCCGGGTACGGTCGAAGAGTGCTATGAGTTCGCGCGCGACGCGTTCGACTACGCCGATCGCTTCCAGACCCCGGTGTTCGTGCTGTCCGACCTCGACCTCGGGATGAATCTCTGGATGACGCCCGAGTTCAAGTACCCGGACAAGCCGTTCGACCGCGGCAAGGTCCTGAGCAAAGCCGACCTCGAGCGGCTCGCGGGCGAGTGGGCGAGATATCGGGACGTCGACGGAGACGGCGTTCCGTACCGCACGCTGCCCGGTACCGATCACCCCGCGGCGGGCTACTTCACGCGTGGATCGGGCCATGACGAGCGCGCGCGCTATACCGAGAGCTCCGAGGCGTACGCGGCCAACATGGACCGCCTCGTCCGAAAGCTGGAGACGGCGCGGAAAGCGCTGCCGGCGCCGGTGATCGACGAGTCCGCCGAATCGCGGATCGGCCTCATCGCGTTCGGGTCGACGCATGCGGCCGTGGTCGAGGCGCGCCAGGCGCTCGCCGCGGCGAAGCGTCCCGTGAACTACCTGCGCGTGCGCGCCCTCCCTCTATCGGCAGATGTCGCCGAGTTCGTCTCGCGACATGACCGCGTATATGTCGTCGAGCAGAACCGTGACGGCCAGGTGTTCGACCTCATCCGCCTCGAGCTGCCGCCGGCACTCGTGAGCCGCCTGCACTCGATCAGACACTACGACGGCCAACCCATTCCGGCCGACGCCATCATCGAACCAATTCTTGAATCGGAGGCCGTCCCAGCATGAGCGCAACCATCAACCACATCGGCCTGCCCCGCGACGCTTACAAGGGGGCTGCGACCACCCTGTGCGCGGGCTGCGGCCACAACTCGATCACTAACCACATGGTCAAGGCCCTATACGAGCTCGGCGTGGAGCCACACCGGCTGGCGAAGATGTCCGGCATCGGCTGCTCTTCGAAGACGCCGGCCTACTTCGTCGAGACCGCCCACGGCTTCAACGGCGTGCACGGCCGCATGCCCGCGCTGACCACCGGAGCGCAGCTCGCGAACCGGCAGCTGATCATGCTGGGCGTCTCCGGCGACGGCGACACGGCGTCCATAGGCCTCGGCCAGTTCATGCACATGATCCGACGCAACATCGACTGCACTTACATCATCGAAGACAACGGCACCTACGGCCTCACCAAGGGCCAGTTCTCGGCCACCGCCGACCTTGGCTCGGTACAGAAGAAAGGCGCGGTCAACACCTTCCAGCCCATCGATCCCTGCGCCGTCGCACTCACGCTCGGCTGCTCATTCGTGGCGCGCTCGTTCAGTGGCGACGGCAAGCAGGTGGTGCCGCTGATCAAGGCGGCCATCGCCCACCGGGGCACCGCGATCCTCGACATCATCTCGCCGTGCGTGACATTCAACGACCACGACGGATCGACAAAGAGCTACAGCTGGGTCAAGGATCACGAGGAGTCGATCGCCGACGTCTCGTTCATTCCCTTCTTCGAAGAGGTGCATGTCGACTATGAGCCGGGCACCGTGCGCGACGTCGAGCTCCACGACGGTTCGCATATCCTGCTCAAGAAGCTGGGCGAAGACCACGACCCGACCGATCGCCGTGCGGCGATGACGGTGCTCGAGGAGGGTCGGACCACCGGGCACCTCGTGACCGGCCTGCTCTACCTCGACACGTCGATGACCGACTTCGCCACCAGCGAGCACCTCCCGGATCGCCCGCTGATGGACTTGACCGAGGACGAGCTCCGGCTAAGCCGCGGCGATTTCCACCAGTTCATGGCGGAGTTCGCCTGAGCGCAGCCCTCGACCTGAAGCCAACCCCGGCTGAGTTGGCGCGTGGCACCAGGCTGATAGCCAAGCGCGACCCCGCGATGGCAAAGCTGATCAAGTCGGTCGGTTCGATCAAGCTTCGGGATCCATCCGACGATCCCTTTGCCGCCCTGGTCCGCTCGATCATGTACCAGCAGCTGGCCGGCGCCGCGGCCACCGCGATTCACGGCCGCTTCCTCAAGCTGTTCGCCGGTGGCCTCTCCCCCGCCGCGGTCCTTGCTCTCGAGGACGGCGCGATGCGTTCCGCCGGCGTGAGCGGCGCCAAAGCGGCCGCGATCAACGACCTCGCCGCGAAGGTGGGAGACGGCACCGTGCCGCTGGGGGACGTGGAATCGCTCTCGGATGACGAGCTGGTGGCGCGCCTGGTCCAGGTCCGCGGCATCGGGCGCTGGACTGCGGAGATGTTTCTGCTGTTTCAGCTGCGCCGCCTTGACGTCTGGCCGGTGGACGACTTCGGGGTGCGCAAGGGCTGGTCGACCACACACCGCCTGAAAGAGCCCATCACCCCACGCGCGCTGCAGGCGGAAGGCGAGCGCTTCCGGCCGTATCGATCCATCGCCGCGTGGTACTGCTGGCGCGCGGTCGACACCGTGCTGCCGGTGAGCGCGGATTCCGCACGTCTGAGCCCAAAAGTGCCGAATTCGCGGCCGCGAGGCGCTCGTTTGGCGCCAAAAGTGCGGAACAGCCGACGCAGCTAACGCGAGTAGCGCCGTCTCAGGCGTTCGATCGCCTTGTCGCTCATCGGCGGCCAGCCGTAAGCGTCCAGGAACTCGCGAGCCAAGCCCGCGCCGTAGTTGTACTGCAAGGTCCACACCCCGGCGGCGAGGTCGTCCTGCGGATCGCCCAGGCCGGCCCCGCCCACGTCGATGAGACCGCTGAGCCGCCCGTCGACGACCAGCACGTTGGGCAGGCAGTAGTCGCCATGGATGAGCACATGACCGATGCCCGGCTCGCCAAACGGACAACCGGCGGCATTCACCGCATGGATCTCGTGCAGGATCTCGCCCAGCCTGCGTGCAACCTGAACCGGTTCCCAGCCTAGGGATCGGTCAGAGAGCGGCACCCCGGGCACCGCGCGAGTGAGCAGCCAGTCGTCCCCGAACGCCTTGAACAAGCCGAGAACCTCGGGCACCGGGAGGCGTCCGGCGAGCCATTTCGTGCGGTCGAGCTCCCCCGCGAGGTGACTGGCGCGCTTGACGTAGACGGCACCTGACTGCCCCTCGAGGCGCCAGACGGTGCCCGCCCAGCTCATCCACGCAAACTCCTTCTGAAGCCGGGTGCCGCCCACCGCCGCGAGGGCAGCGGCGCGCACGGCGACGGGGAGCCGCATCACGGATGAGGTTTTGGTCTGCATGGCCTCTGTACGATGAGTGTGGCGCTCGCGTGTAAGCAAGCGAACGCGTAACGGTAACGGCTTAGGGTTCCCCGCGAACTCACGGCGAAACCTCTGAGTTCGTGGGGCCAAGGGTGTGGTATGGCTGCGACGGTGCTCCCGGAGTCGCCTGACGCGTTCAAGGACGCGACGTGGCGCGACGTGCTCCCGTACTACGAGGAGCTGGGGTCGCGCCCGCTCGACACCGCCAACGTCGAGGAATGGCTCGCCGAGTGGTCTCGATTCGAGGCGCTCCTTTCGGAAGCTTATGCACTGGCCAGCTTTGCCTACCTCGTGCGATACCGCCAACCCCGAGAAGGAAGCGGCCCAGCTCAGGTTTGGAACCCAGATCTCGCCGAAGGCGCAGGAGCAGCGGGTGCGGCTGCAGAAAAAGCTCGTCGAGCTCGGCTATGTCCGTCCTGGCCTGGAGACGACGATCGAGCGGTTCCGCAACCAGATGGAGCTCTTCGACGCGGCGAACGTACCGCTTTTCGCTGAGCTTTCAGAGCTCGGCACCCAATGGTCCAAGGTCAACGGCGCCATGACCGTTCGATGGGACGGCGACGAGAAGACACCGGCGCAGCTCCTGCCTTTTCTGCAATCCAACGACCGCGAGGTGCGCGAGCGCGCGTTCAAGCAGCGCGCCAAGCCATACCTCGAACAGCGCGACGTGCTGGCGGGCCTCTTCGACCGCATGTACGACCTGCGGCAGAAAGTCGCCAGGAACGCCGGCTTCGCCAACTTTCGCGATTTCGCACATCGCGAAAAGAATCGCTTCGACTACACGCCTGAGGACTGCATGCGTTTTCACGTTGCGGTCGAGGAAGCTGTGCTGCCGGCGGTTCAGCGAATCCACGAGCGGCGCCGGCGGCTGATGGGGGTCGACAAGCTCCGACCCTGGGACACGGCCGTCGATCCCGAGGGCCGCCCTCCGCTCAAGCCATTCGACGACATCCGAGGGCTCATCGATCGCGCCGGCTCGGTCTTCGGTCACGTCGATCCGGAGTTCCGCGGCTACTTCGAGACCATGGCCGGCAGCAACCTGCTCGACCTCGACAACCGCAAGGGAAAAGCGCCCGGCGGTTACTGCCAGACCCTGAACTTCCGGAAGATGCCGTTGATTTTCATGAACGCAGTGGGAGTGGACGGCGACCTGCGCACGCTGCTGCACGAGTCGGGCCACGCGTTCCACAGCGTCGAGGCCTCGAAACTGCCCCTGCTTTTCCAGCGCCACCCGGGCTCCGAGATGGCCGAGGTGGCCTCTATGTCGATGGAGCTTCTCGCGTCACCTTTCATCGGCAAGGAGAGCGGCGGCTACTACGACGATGACGAGGCGAGGCGCTCGCGGGCGGACTTCCTGGAAGGCATCATCCTTTTCTTTCCGCACTGCGCGTCGGTCGACGCGTTTCAGCACTGGATCTACCTCGACGAAGCCGGACGCGACGATGTCGCGCGCGATCGCAAGTGGCTCGATCTGCGGCGCCGGTTCGAAGGCGACTCGATCGACTGGACGGGGCTGGAGAACGAGCGCATCGCTCGCTGGTACCAGCAGCCCCACTTTTTCGGCAGCCCGTTCTATTACATCGAGTACGGCATCGCGCAGCTCGGCGCACTTCAGGTCTGGCGGAACAGCTTGCGCGACCCGAAAGAGGCCGTGCGCCTGTATCGCGAAGCACTCGCCCTCGGCGCGACCAAGCCGCTGCCGGAGCTGTTCAAGGCGGCCGGCGCGCGCTTGATCTTCGACGGCGAGGGCATGCGCGAGCTGGTCAGCCTGGTCGAGGAGGAGATCGACAAGCTCAACTAGCTTTTAGCTCCGCGCTATGTTGCGAAGCGGCATCTTCGGTCCGAACCGCGGAGCTCCGATGCCGGTCAATCCGATGAGCCTCACGGCGCGCGCGCGATGGCCTCGGTACGGCTCGAGGAGCTCGAGCATTCGCTCGTCGGTGGACCTTGGCTTGCCTTCGAGCGCGTAGGCGACGATGTGCGGCAGGTGGTAGTCGCCGACCTGGACCGCATCCGGGTCGCCCAACGCGACCAGGGCGACCTTGGCGGCAGTCCATGGCCCAACGCCTGGAAACGCCTCGAGGCGCTGGCGAGCGCTTGGTAGGTCCATACCGACGGTCTCCTCCAGGCGAGTCGCGCTGCGTGCCGCCCGGATGATCACCTCGGCGCGGCGCCGCTCGATTCCGAAGCGGTGGAACGTCCAGTACGGCGTTCGCGCCAGGACCGCCGCCGAGGGCGGGACCGTCAGGCCAGAGGGACCGGGTGCCGGCTCGCCGAGGGCCTCCACCATGGCCCGGTAGGACCGGTGGGCCTCCACGCTGGTCACCTTCTGCCCTAGAACCACTGGCACGAGCGCCTCGAACACCGCGCGGGTCTTGGGAAGGCGTAGGCCCGGGTGGCGGCGGTGCGACTCCGCGATCAGCGGATGGAGGGGGCAAAACCCGGAGTCGTCGTCCTCTTCACCGCAAAGCGGCCCGGCGCCCGCCGCGGCCCAGGCGGCACCGGGCCCCCACGCCTGAACATCGACCTCACCGTCGTCATGCACCAGACGCAGGGTGGCGGGTCCTTCGGGCGTGAGAGTCGCGCGCCATACCACGCCGTCGCGCACGCGCAGCGAAACGCCGGCGCCGAGGGGGGCGATGGTCAGCGCTAGATCGAGGGGCTTTCGTGGTTGGAATCGCGTGTGGAGCAGAGGATTGATTAGGGGATTATCGGGACCACGAAGGTGAACGTGCTGCCGCTGCCTTCGACCGATTCGAACGTGATGTCGCCGTCGTGCATGCGTGCGATCTCGCGGGAAAGCCACAGCCCCAGCCCGGTCCCGGCCACGTGCATCGTGGATTCATGCTCGATTCGACCGAACCGTGTGAACAGTTTCGTCTGGTCCTCGGGCGCGATCCCGACGCCGCGGTCGATCACGATGACCCGCGCGGTCTCGCCGTTGCGATTGACCACCACCTTGATCAGCGCCTCTTCGGGTGAGTACTTCATGGCGTTGCTGATCAGATTCCTGACCACGATCTGGAAACGCTCCGTGTCGACATCTGCAAGCACCGGAGTGGCGGGCATGTCGACGTCGAGCTGGCGGTCCGCGAGCATGGGCCGCATGCTGTCGATGGCCAGCTCTGTCAGCTCGACGATGTCGCCGGTCTCCTTGCGAAGGTCGAGGTGGCCCTCCTCGAGGCGTGCGGCCTCCAGCATCTGCTCGATCATCGCGTTGACCTCGTCCGCCTTGGCGATGAGCAGCGGCATCACCGACATCGCCTTCGGTGCGAGTACGCCGAGAGACCCGCCTTCGAGCATCGTCAGGTAGCCCTTGATGACCGTCATCGGACCTCGCAGCTCGTGGGATGCGATGTTCATGAATTCTGTCTTCGCCTTTTCGAGGTCGTTGAGGCGAGCGGTCAACGCGACGCGATCGAGCCCGGCCGTGATGCTGCTTGCGTACTGGCGCAAACGCGTCACCTCGTCGTCACCGAAAAGCGGGGTGAACGGGCCGGCAACGATGACCATCGCGCCCACGCCTTTCTGGAAGTCGAGCGGGATGACGAGCGTGGTCTTCCCGTGGCGGGGAGATCGCACTACACCTGCCTCCGAGCTGGCCTTGGCAGCGGCGGCGATTTCTAGAGCCTCGTCCACGCTCAGGGCCTGGGAGGCCAGGATCGTCGCGTCGGAATCGATGATGACGGCGCCGGCGCCCCCGACCAGCCGGGTCGCCCACTCCAGCGCCTTTCGAGCCTGAGTCAAGCGGTCCGGGCTGAACGTCAGCAGGCTGTGCAGCCCCTGGCGCAGCTCCTCCTCTTCGGGCTGGCTCCACATCCTTCGCAACCAGGTCGGCGGATAGAAGCTGAAGAAGAGCATGGGCACGATGGCGAGAGCCACGAGGTCGAGCGTGACCTCCACGGCCTGATTGCGAACAAATGAGCCGCCCAGCGTCCCGAACATGATCACTGCGACCAGCCCCGCATAGCCGAGGCTGAGGGCCCGCAGCCGGGCGCCCTCGACCGCGGGACGGCCACGCGATGCCAGCCAGAAGGTGACGATGGGCTCCCCCACGCAGATACCCCAGGTGGTGAGCAGGGCGGACAGGGCGAACGTCTGCAAGGGGGCATGTGGGAGTCCCGTGTCCGTGGGCAGCTGGACGACCACGGCCAGGGCAGCGACCAGGACGATCACGGCGGCGACAAAGCGCTTGGTGCCCCGACCGAGGGGGATGAACGAGTCCCGGAACATCAGGAGGGCCCAGCCCGAGAAGAGGAACAGCAGGATGCCGGCACCAGTCAGCAGCCGTCCGTAGGACCCCGGCTGAGAGAGGCTCGGGGCCAGGAGAACCAGTAAGGTGATGGACCCGAAGGCCAGGGCAAGGTAGGCGCGCCGGCGCTCGCGATGAGTCAGCCAGTCGGCCACTGTGGCGACCGAGAGGAGGACGAACGCGACCTCGATCGCCAACGGCATGACCGCGAGTAGGATCGGCACTGGCCGGAGATTCTAGGGGCGAGGACAATTCGACGACAAGGGGATAGTGAAATGAGGTGGGTTACCCGCAAGAACGCAAGCGTCGACCGTATAGCGTGCCCCTGGCTGATCCTGCGCTTCGTCGACCCCGAAGCCGAGTTCCTTTACGTGCCTGTTGCCGAGGTCGCCGCTGTGGCGGAACGGGAAGGGGCCATCCCGTATGACGTGGCCGGAGTCGAGCTGGGCCACGTCGACGGCCGGTGCAGCTTCGAATCGATCATTCTCAAATACGGGATTGAGGACCCTGCCCTCGACCGGCTGGCCGCCATCGTGCATGGGGCCGACGTCGCCGCCGACCTAGGTGTCACGCCCGAGGCCGCCGGCCTGAAGGCGATCGCCCACGGCTTCGCCATGGTCCATGGCGAGGACGACCACCGCAAGATCGCCCTCGAAAGTCCGCTGTACGACGCGCTGTACGCGTGGTGCCAGCACGATGTCGCCCGGGCCCAGAAGGCCGGGTGACTGACTACCCGGCGACCCCAGTAGCGCTGCCGGGCCTCGCCCAAATCAGCTCGTTGCCCGCCGGCAGAGCGTCCGGGAGCGCGGGCGCGACCTCGTCGACGACCTCGAGCAGGTTTGCCAGCGCCGGCGAGGGGTCGTCGCGTAGGTAAGCGGCGCCGTACTCGATCACAGGAGACGGCAGGAGCGAGCGATAGATGAGCCCATCTTTCTGAGCTATCTCCGCCCGGTGCACCGTCATCAATGCGATCGCGTTCCCGGTTCGCATGAGGGCCGCGGCGATCTGGTCCGGCGGCTCTTCTCGGACGACAGTCGGCGACTCGCCGGTGTGCCTCTCGAGCCAGCTCAAGCTCGCGGCGAGCAGAGGGTTGTTCACCCCTGTCGGCACCGAGATCATTGGTTCGCCCCGAAGGCGCTCGATCGGCACACGGTCCATGAGAGCCAGCGGATGCTGGGGTGTCATCACCACCACCATTTCGTGTCGGTCCAGGGTTCGTATCGCGATTCCGCGGCGCTCGCCAATGGACACCCCTACGAACGCGAAGTCCACGTTGCCGGCGACAAGTCGGTCCATGTTCGCTTGTGAGTAGCCGGTGCTCATCTCCAGCAGGACGGCGGGATAGCGACGGCGAAACTCCGCAACGATGTTCGCCGGCGCGCCGAAATCCCAAAGAGTCAGATAGGAGATTCGTAGTCGCCCAACGACGCCCTTGGCGTGATCGTCCAGGGCGCGCACCGCACGATCTTCGATCAATAAGAGGCGACGGGCGTGCTCGATCAGCGCCTGTCCCGCCGGAGTCAGATTGACGCCACGTGCAGAGCGCGTCAGAAGCGGAGTCCCGAGCTCACGCTCCAGCGCCTTGATTCGCTGAGTGATGGCCGGCTGGGTGAGACCCACGCTGTCGGCGGCGCGACCGTAGTGGCCGTGATCGGCGATGGCGACGAAAGCTCGAAGCTGGCGCAACTCCAAGATGGTGCCAATCCTAGTCAGGGTGTGAGGGCTCATCAAGCCCGCCTCGCCGGCGGAGCTCGATGACCCTCACCTTGATCAATTGATGGTTCAGCCTTGAGGCGCTGGATAGCTCACGACGGTGACCGGGACATCAGGGTTCGCGATGGTCGACGATCCACCCGTGTTGTCGATCACGTTCAGGATGCCGCCTTTGCCATGTGTCTTGTCCAGGAAGATCGTGAGCAGGTCACGAAGGCTGCCGGCCGGGAGCGTGTCCGGCACCTCGAAAGCGCGCGCCGCGTAAATGTTGATGCCCTGGTTGAAGAAGCTGTAGCTGCCCATGCCGTAGCCGTGGAAGCTCGTCACGCTGCCGGCTACTTTGAAGGCGGCGTAGCCGTCGACGCCGGGAGCCTCCATCCATGCCGCCTGGCTTGGCACGTCATACGGCATCTCGTTCTGGAAGAAGACGTCAGTCCCGCCGTTGCCGTTCCAGATCACCTCGTATTTCTGGAAGTGCTCGACGAACAAACCGTAAGCGATGACGTTATCGCCGTTGACGATGACTCCTGTGTCCGCGGTGTTGCTGGTCCATCCGACCCCGTTGCCGTGGTCGGCGCGCCACGCCCAAATGTCGTCGAGGATCACGTTGTTGCTGTTGACGACCAGGCTAGTCGTCGCGCTGCCCGCCGCCGCCCCTCCGACCCGGAAGAACACGTCAGCCAGCAGTGAAGGGTCCGAAGCCTCGTTGTCGCTGCGTGGGTGGCCATCTCCCACGCGGAGCAAAACCGGCGACGTCATCGCCCCCGCGTCGAACAGCACCCCAGAGATGACCATCCCTTTCGCGCTGGCGACTGTCATCGCCGCGTTTCCGTTGGTCGGGTTCAGGGTCGGGAACCCAAGCCCAAGCACCACCGAGTCGGGACGGGTCACGTCAATTGGCTCGTCGAGCTTGTAGACGCCAGGCGTGAGAAGAAGGTTCTTGCCCCGGTGAATCGCGGTGTTGATGGTCGCCGCGGAGTCGGACGGTTGTGCGACGAAGAAGCTGTCGATTGGTAGCGACGTACCTGGAGTCGGTCCGCCGGCCCAGGTGGTCCCGGAGGTGTTTTGCTGTGCCGACGGGACGAGCACGTTGTAGCTGCCGCCGCCATCTTGATAGAGGAAAGGCGCCTCGCGCGTCACGCGGCTCGTGGCCAGCGTGGTGTACGGATTACCGCAAGGGAAGCACTGGGTTGGTGCTCCGGCGACACCAGAAAAGACTTGGTTCCAGACGCCGTTGGACCAACCGCCGCCGAGCTCGCTGTTGCGGACCAAGAACTGCTGTTGCGAGCCGTTGATGACCGTCTTAGTGAACTGCGA
>Ga0209471_1001403_pt1 | contig 14394 bp, 14 predicted proteins | sample GraSoiAngelo_128_FD_185885 | JGI IMG/M metagenome (GOLD analysis project Ga0209471, IMG submission 185885) | Grasslands soil microbial communities from the Angelo Coastal Reserve, California, USA - 14_0927_12_20cm (SPAdes) (version 2) | ecosystem: Environmental > Terrestrial > Soil > Grasslands ...
CGGCCCCGAGCTCGCGTATCGATTCGAACGGTTCCGCTGACGAAGGAGCCTGCAGATGGAGATCAAACCGAACGGCTCACAGCCCTCGGGAAAAGGCCCGGCTGCGAACTTCACCGGCAGCGTGCGCGTCGATCCTCTGTTCCAGGCGCCCGCCCCTGCGCGGGGGTTCGGCGCCAGCGTCACGTTCGAGCCCTGCGCGCGCACCGCGTGGCACACGCATCCGCTCGGCCAGACGCTGATTGTCACGGCCGGGTGCGGCCTCGTCCAGAGCTGGGGAGGCCCGGTCCGAAAGATCCGGCCCGGCGACGTCGTTTGGTGCCCACCGAAAGAGAAGCATTGGCACGGCGCGACGCCGAACACGGCAATGACGCACATCGCGATCGTGGAGGTGCTCGACGGGAAGGCCGTCGACTGGATGGAGAAGGTCAGCGACGAGCACTACCAGGCCGCAGCTGATTCTGCGGAGTGAAGACCATGAGTTCGCAGCCGACCGCAGCTCGCACCAGCAGCGCGTACATCATTCCGTCCTTTGGGATGCCCATCGAGGTATCGAAGCTCGCCCGCGAGGCCAGCTTCGATTATTTGCTCGTGGAATCGACGGGGATCTTGGAGCCGCTGCTCTTGGCGGAGCCTCGCTTGGGTCGGCGGACGGTCCTCACCTTCCCGCTCCTTCCTCCTCCGCAGAAGAACTGATCGCCGCCATCGGACTCGAGCCCCGAGACCATCACTCCGGGCGGCATCTCGAGCGTCTCGAGGATTTCTCCCGTTTGAGGATCGACTCGCCTCAAATCGCTCTGGTCACCTTCCCAAGTGGCGTGCCAGAGCTCTCCATCGATCCAGGTGACCCCGGTGACGAAGCGGTTGGACTCGATGGTGCGAAGAATCGCCCCTGTTTGGGGATCGACTTGATGAATCTTCCGGTCCCGATACTGCCCCACCCAAAGCGTCCCTTCGGCCCAGGTGAGCCCCGAGTCACCGCCGCCGCCGGGCGCCGGGATGGTGGCGAGCACCCGGCCGGTCTTCGGATCGATCTTCTGGATGCGATCCTCGGCGAGCTGAAACAGGTGCTGGCCGTCGAAGGCCGTTCCTGCATGCGCGGCGACATCGATCGAGCGCAGCGTCTTCCCGCTCGCAGGATCGAAGGCGTTCAGCTTGTCTCCAGCAGCAAACCAGACGTTCTGACCGTCATACGTGACTCCATGCACGTTGTCGGCACCCGAAAAGGGTCCATACTCGCGGACGATCTCGGCGGTTGATCGCCTCATGCTTCCATCTTAGTCAATCGGCAGAGGAGCGGGGAGTAACAAGGTCGTCGTGAATCCCGGCACGGGCGGGGTCGTCCAACGACGCGCTCGCCCGCGCCCGAACGACTGCACCTTGCCCGCCGCCGCAAGCGAGTCGAGCGCCCGCTGCACGGTGCGCTGGCTCGTGCCAAGCGCAAGCGCAAGAGCCGAGCTCGACCACGATTCACCGTCGGCGAGGAAGGCGAGCACCGCCGCATGCTCCTCCTCGACGGGCCGCGCCAGCACGACGACCTCGCGTGCGCGGCGCGGCGCCAGCGCAAAACCTCGCTTCGTCGCGCTCACGTCGGCCAGCGTCCGAAGCACCGTGCGAAGGCGCCCGACTTCGACTCGCAACCGCCCGCGATGCGATTCATTGACGAGCTTCGATCCGAATGCGCGCGCGACGAGCGCGTCCCTCGGTACGTCTCCCGGCCACGCTTCGCCCAGCGCGCGCGCGAGCGCGAACAACACCGGACGCCTTGCGAGCGAGACCGTCTCCCTTTCATCCCGCACGACGTGACGGCAAGCGTCCACGACGAATGCTTTCGACGCCAGCAACGCTTCGACCTCGTCGAGCAGGAGGAGTCGCTCCTCGCCACTCGCGATCAGGCGCGCAGCGGGCGTGTTCAGGACGAGGAATGCGCTTTCGACTTCCGCCGTCAGCGCAGGGATACGTGCGTAACGCGCGGCGCTCTCGGCCCGAGCGAGCGCAGCGCGCGCCGCCTTCGTCCGGAGCCGCCGCATCGCGACCCCCGCGACCACCAGCTCGTGGGCGGTCCTCGACGCGGGAGGGAAGGGCGCGGGGTCGAGCTCGGCGAGCGTACGCTCGGCCTCGTCGATGCGCCCGATCAGGACGAGGCGCCGGACCTCGAGATACCGCGCATGCGCGGCGTTTACCCGGTCGCCGTACTCTTCGAGCGTTGCCCGCGCCGCGTCGAGCGCCTTCGCAGGCCAGCCCAAGTCGCGCGAGACGAGTGCGATCTCGGCCTCGGCGACGACGCACCTCGCGCGGGCCACGGCCTCTTTCGGACCGAAGGCACGCTCAGCCCTTCGCAGGAGAGCCTTCGCTCGAACGAGATCGCCGAGCTGCGCCATCGCGATGCCTCGAAGCGCGAGAGCTGGCGCGTCGTCGCGCAGGGCGACCCGCTTCAATGCGCCGAGGGGGTCACCCGCTGCGAGTGCAAGCGCCGCGGCATTGATCAGCGAGTCCATCGGAATCCCGTCACACTTGTAACTCCCGTCGTTCGATGCCGGCGTTAAGTCTCTCGCACGACCAACACCAACCACCAAGTCAAACAAGAAAGGAAAGAGACGATGAACGGACAGAGAATCGAAGGAGCGGTCGCCCTGGTGACGGGCGCCAACCGCGGCATCGGGCGAGCGCTGACGGAAGCACTCCTGACCCGGGGCGTGAGCAAGGTCTACGCCACGGCGCGCAATCCGGAGGCGCTGCACGCCCTGCGTGACGAGCGGCTCGTTTCGCTGCGGCTCGACGTGACCGACGCGGACCAGATCCGCGCGGCCGCAGAAGCGGCTTCGGACGTCGAGCTCGTCTTCAACAACGCCGGGGTGGCGCTTGCCCGCGGAATCGCGGATTCAACGGTCCTCGACCAAGCCCGCCGCGAGATGGAGGTGAACTACTTCGGGCCTCTCCAGCTGCTCCAGCGCCTGGCGCCATCGCTGGCCAGGAATGGCGGGGGCGCGATCGTCATCATCGGCTCGGCGGCCGGCCTGACCAACGTTCCCTTTCTCCCGACCTACAGCGCTTCGAAGGCCGCGCTGCATTCGCTGACCCAGGCCGCGCGCATCCTCCTCGGGGCGCAGGGCACCTCGGTCTTCGGCGTCTACGCGGGCCCCGTTGACACCGACATGTCCCGTGAGCTTGCGATTCCGAAGACCTCGCCGCGCGAGGTGGCGTTCGCGATCCTCGACGGCATCGAGGCCGGTCAGGAGGACATCTTCCCGGACCCGTTCGCGGTGGATTTTGGCCGACTGTTCGAGTCCTCGCCGAAGGCCTCGGAACGGCAGATCGCCGCGATGGCCGCTGCGATGCTATCGGCCTCCGCGGCGTGAGCAGTGGCGCAGTATTGGAAGTCTGGCGGAACAAACCCTGGAAGGAGGAATCGCATATCGTGGATATTTTGCACAGAGTGGGAATCAAATCGTCGTCCCTGGATGCCACCTATAAGGCATTGGCCACGCGCGAAGGTCTTTCGGCCTGGTGGACGAACAACACGCAAGGGGAAAGCAAAGTCGGCGGAGTGCTGCAATTCCGCTTTGCGGCCGGCGGTTTCGACATGAAGGTTCTTGAGCTTGATCCCGCCAAGCGCGTGCTATGGCAAGTGGTCGACGGGCCCAAAGAATGGATCGGCACCAAAGTAAGTTGGGAGCTCAAGAAGGATGGCGACTACACCATCGTCCTCTTCAAACACCAAGGATGGAAGGAGCCGGTGGAGTTCATGCACCATTGCAGCACGAAGTGGGCGGTCTTTCTGATGAGCCTGAAGTCGCTTCTCGAAACCGGGAAAGGTGCCCCCGCGCCAAACGATATCAAGATCGACAACTGGAACTAATGCCCCTCGTAGAAGCGCTCGCGTTTTCGCCGGAACGCAGGCGTGCCCACCCCGCGGAGGTCGCGCTCATCGAGCGGCGGCTCGTCCAGGTCCTCCGCCGGGTCGGGCATGCCATAGCGGCGGCGGCCGACTTCGACCGGAGCGGAATGACCTTCTTTTTTGGCGTCACGTGGTCTGCAAATGTTCCACTGGTGTTCCAAGGACGCCAAGAGATCATCGGCGCTACGATCGGCGTGCATCACAACCCTCAATAGCTGGGCCGTCTCGGCGAACCGGAAGACATCGCCGGCGGCGGGATGTTCTGACCTTCAGCGCTTCCGATGCGCGCAGCCGCAGACTGATCCAGACTGCAGGTCGACCGATGGCGCACGGCCTCTCATTGAGCAGCCCCGGAGGACGCGGCTTGCTCGCTGCCGCGGTGCTCGGCTCCGGGATGGCCTTTCTGGACAGCACTGCGGTCAATGTGGCGTTGCCGCCGCTGCAGCGATCGTTCGAAGCAGACCTGTCCCTGCTGCAGTGGACCGTGGACGCCTACCTGCTGTTTCTCGGCGCGCTTCTGCTGGTGGGTGGAGCGCTGGGAGATCGCTACGGTCGCCGCCGAGTGTTCTTGATCGGCACCGTAGGATTCGCGCTTGCCTCGCTGGCTTGCGGAATCGCTCCCGGTGCCGGCTTCCTGATCGCCGCTCGCGCCGTCCAGGGAACCGCAGCGGCGCTGCTCGTGCCGGGCAGCCTGGCCCTGATGCGCGCCGCGTACCGTGAGGAAGATCAGGGAAAGGCCATCGGGCTGTGGTCGGGCTTGTCCGGAGTCACCTCCGCGCTCGGGCCCATTGCCGGCGGCTGGCTGGCGGAGGCGATCTCCTGGCGGGCGATCTTCTTCCTCAACTTGCCGCTCGCCGCCGCGTGCGTGTTCGCCACCGCGCGCTTCGTCCCCGAGAGCCGGGACGAGGCGGCGAATGCTCCACCCGACTGGGTCGGAGCCGCGCTGGCGACCATCGGGCTCGGCGCCACTGTCCATGCGTTGATCGAGGGGCCCGCGCGAGGGCTTTCCGTGGAGACAGTGGCAGCCGCGCTCATCGGAGCCGCGGGGCTGATCGGCTTCGTCTTCATCGAGCGCCACCAGCGCCATCCGATGCTGCCGCTGGAGATTTTTCGCTCGCGCCAGTTCTCCGGGGCCAACCTCGCCACAATGGCCATCTATGCCGCTTTGGGTGGCGCGATGTTCGTGCTCACCCTCCATCTCCAGGGCAGGCTGCGCTACTCGCCCTTGCAGGCCGGCCTGGTCCTGACGCCGGTCACCGTCCTCCTGCTGCTGCTCTCTCCGCCGGCCGCGAAGGTGGCAGGACGGATCGGCTCGCGCTGGCCGATGGCCGCCGGCTCGCTGATCGCGGGATTTGGCCTGGTTCTCCTCTCTTTCCTGAATGACCAGGCGCCCTCTCTTCTGGCCATCCTGATCGCGGTGGCCGTCTTCGGCCTCGGATTGTCGGCGCTGGTTGCTCCGCTCACCATTGCCGTGCTCGAGAGCGTGGAGCAGGAGCGCAGCGGCCTCGCTTCCGGAGTGAACAACGCGGTGGCGCGGATCGCCGGCCTGCTTGCAGTCGCGGTCCTCCCACCGCTGGCCGGCTTGGAGACGGCGAGTACCGGCTTTCGGCGGGCGATGCTTCTCTGTGCGGCGCTCTGCGGCGCCGGGGCCGTGGTGTCCTGGGCATCGATTCGCGAGACACGCCACTGACGGACGATTCTTCGAAACAGATTTCTGACAACGCGTCACCTGGACCACGTTCGCCTGCGCGTACGTCGCCACTCCGGCACGGCCAGGAGCTGCTCGGCAACGAGCAAGTGAGGGCGGCGTTTCTGGGCGTGTGGCCCGCCCAGACGAACGCGTCCACGTAGATGGGAGCGGTGCCCGGCACCAGGTAGAGCGCGGTGCAGAGGTGTCGAGCTCAGTCCTCAGCTCACCGCTTTCTTCACGAGCGCGCCGATCCTTGCCTCGTCGGCGGCGGTCAACTTCGTCAGAGCGAAGGCGGTCGGCCACATGGCGCCTTCGTCGAGATTCGCCTTGTCGCTGAAGCCGAACGTCGCGTACCTCGTCTTGAACTTCTGCGCGCTCTGGAAGAAGCAGACGACCTTGCCGTCCTTGGCATACGCGGGCATCCCGTACCAGAGTCTAGGCAAGAGGGTAGGCGCGCTGGCTTTGATGACGGCATGGAGCCGCTTGCCCATGGAACGATCCGGTTCCGGCATCTCGGCGATCTTCGCGAGCACGGCGCTTTCCCCGTCCGCCTTGTCCGCGCGCGGGCCGCGGTGCGCGGCCGCCTTCATCTCTTGGACGCGCTCCTTCATCGCGGCTCGTTCCTCGTCCGTGAATCCCTCGTGCCTCTTTTTCGCGGTGGTACTCTTGGCGGACTTCTGCGTGTCCTTCATTGGAGGTTTCTCCCCTGCGAGTATTGATGGGAACGACCCTCATCCTAGGGTGATGGAGCCGCAGGCGATCTGATGCGGGCCCCACCGCCGCTCACCTTCTCGGTCTCGAGTTCCAGTTTGGACCCATGAGCGTCGCCTTCTCGAGGCGACGCTCTCCGATCGTCGAATCAGCAGACCGAGTCTTCTTGGCGCAGTTGCCTTGGGCGACCGAACGACGTTGCGCAAATCATTTGGGCTCCTTACCACCAGAACAGCGTGAGGATCACCAACGGGACCTGGTTCACTTCAGGGACAATCTCAACGCCAAGCGCAAGTACCTGGTCCTTTTCAGGGCCTGTCCGGCCGTCCACGCCCCAGGGGCATTCCGCGGTTCTCAGACACTCGAAGCTGCGATCAAGTCAGTGCGTGAGACGCGATCCCCGGCTTCTTGTTCGCAGTGACCCGGGTCGAAATGATGCGAGCTCCCACGCAGAGCCTGAACGCCAGCTCGTTCAGGCTCTGCCGGTGCGCATCAATACGTAAACGGCGCGAGTTGCTGCTGTCCGGGGCCCAGCGTGTACGCCGTGCGCGTCGCCGGATTCAACTGCAGGTTGTTGGCGCCGATGGTGAGGAAGGTATTGAAGAGGAAGAGCTGCTCGAAATTCGCGAGCACGGTTCCTCGCTCGTCCATCACCACGGTGCCGCTGGTCGCGTTGTTGTTGATGCCGAAGTCACCCGGGACCACCTGGTCCATCACGATCAGCCCGCGCGTCTCGTCGATGGTGGGATAGATGTTGGTGGACCCGTTCGGGTTGACGGCGATGCCGGTCTTCGCTCGGAGATCGTAGATCCCCGCCAGGCCGTCGCAGATCGTCGGCACGATGGCCTTGTTGGTGATCGAATCGACGGCCATGCCGTACGCGAAGCCGCTGGTGACGCCCTGGAAAGACGAGAGCGCACCCGTGGCCAGGTTCGCGGTCACGATGGTCGGCGACCCGCAGAAGTTGAAGAAGTCGGTGACGGGCGTGGAGGCCTCATTCCTCCTCGTGTTCTGCCCGATGCCGTCGAACACCGGGAATCCCATCGAGGCGATGGGCGGACTGAGGTCGATGAGCGGCCCGAACGTGTTCCTGGTGATGTCCGAAGTGAAGATCTTCCAGGCGTTGTTGATGCTCGGCGCCGTCAGGTCGAAGGCCAGGAACGCCGCATGGTCGTTCGCCTGGTTCGACGCCCCCTCGCTGATCGACAGCGTGTCGGGCGACGGCGGCGTCCACGGGTTGCCCACGGTCCCGTCGGGCACGTTCAGCAGGTTGTAGTTGCTGGCGAACGTGTCGAGATCGAAAAGCCCGAACAATCCGACGCTGCCGCCCCAGATGCCGGATCCGGTCGTGAAGTACAGCGCGTTCCCTTGCGACGCGACGGTCTTCGCGATCGCGTTCGTCGATTGATCGAACGTCTCGAGCGACGTCACGATCGTGCCGTCCGCCCGCTGCTGGCCGGAGGTGAGGAACCCGCGGCTTCCGTGCTGATCGATGCCGAACCCGTTGTTCGCGAAGCCGCCGTCCGCCGCCAGCACGCCGTCCATGGTGATGGTGCTCACTTCGCTGGCTTCGCCGGCGGCCGCGCCGTTGCGCGTCGGCAGGACCCGGACGACGTGATTCATCGTCGGGAAAAGGCCCAGCGTCTTCGCATTGAACGTGGCGGTCCCTTTCAGCCCGGGCAACACGACTAAGGCGATCGAGGCGGTGTCGACTCCGTTGTGGTCGGGCACCGTCCCATTCGGATTGTTGAACGGGTTCAGGTTGTTGAACGCGCTCGGGCCGACGGCGCTCACCTCGAACGTCGCTCCGTCGGCGGTCGGGGTCCCGGAGACGTCCCAGGTCAGTTGGAAGGAGCCGCCGTACGGAACCTCGAGGAAGTGGCCGGCCGCGGAGCCGTTCTGGGACAAGAGCGGAGCGGCCGGGCGCGCCGAGCCGGCCGGCGCGACCCGCGTGTAAGCAAAGTCGCTGTTCAGGGGCGAGGTCCTGATGAACCCGAACAGAATGGTGATGCCGTAGATGCCGCCGCCTTGCAGCGCGCTCACCGGGACCTGCACGGTGCCCGAGGGCGCCGTCAGCGGCATGCTGAAGAGCGGACGGTAGATGAACCCCGTCGCCGGATTGATCCGGCCCGGCTCCGACACCTGCAGGACGGGATTGTGAACGTTGCGGACTCCCGTCAAATCGTAGGTGACAGGAATGGTGGGACCGGTCACGACCGCGGGAACGATCGGCGCGTGCAACGCGCGGGTGGTGGCGTCCGCCGGTCCGAAGGTCAGCGCGAAGCTCGCCCTGGCGAGCTGCACACCGCTCTCGCTGGCGACGTAGGTGAGGTTCACCGTCCGCGACGAGGTGGACGCCAGCGGCAACCCGGCTGCGCCGAGGATCTGCTCGGGTAACAGCCGCGCCCACGGAGTCGACGCGAGCGTGTTAGCGCCGACCGAAAGGGCGAACTGGGCGTCGGGCGGCAGACCTTCCCAGTCCGGGGCGATGGTGATCCAGGCCTTCGCGTTGCGATCGGTGTTGGTCCCGTCAGCGCCGGAGACCGGCCCTTGCAGGTTGATGTTGGAGGGGTCGGTCGCGGTCAGGAATGCGGCATCGAACAAGCTGAAATTGCGCCGCTGCGCGACGGCCACGCGGGCCACCGACGGCGCGACGCTGAGACCGGCGAGCTGAAGGAGCTTCTCCACGGCGCGGCGCACGTTGATCTGCGGGCCGACGCTGTTGCTCACGTCGGACTGCGGGACCATGGGAACCGCCGTTCCGGTCTGCGCCAGGAACTTCCGCACGTGAACGGGGCTGGGGAACGGATGACCGGTGAGCCGGGCCACCTGCAGGATGACGGCGGCCGCCGCAGCCGTCTCCGGCGCCGAGGCGGACGTTCCGCCGGTGAGATTGACGTCCACGGTATCCGGGGCGCCCCCGAAGGAATGGGAGAAGCCGAGCACGTTGTCCGACGGCGCGGAGACGTTCACCCGCGATCCGTACCCGCTGCTGAAATCGGTGAAGCCGTTCCAGCGCACCTCCGGGAAGGCATGCTGCGCAGCCAGGCTCGCGTTCGCCGGATCCTGCGGCGGAGCCGAGTTGATGTCGTCGAGCGTCGTACCGCCGACGTCGATCGAGCCGCTGTCGAAGTCGCGCGACGGCGCTCCGGAGAAAGCGACGTCGTTCAGATCGCTCGGCTTGCCTCCGGGTCCGATGGCCAGCGTCGCGGCACTGCCGCCCGACGGAGCGACGGGCGCATTGGTGAACGTCCGCAGCCCGTCTCCAGCCGAAACCGTCACCACGATGTTCTGCTGGACGATGCCGGCGATGATCGCCTCGGTGAGCGGATCATCCTCCAGATAGCGTCCCGAGAAGCCGAACTGGTCGACGGCGAAGCCGAGGCTCGCGGTGATCACGTCGGGCGGCGGCGACTGCATCGCCGCACCGAGGAAGGACCCGTCGATGTCGCTGATGAAGACGGGGCCGCCGGCGGGTACCTGCGGAACGACGAGACGATAACTGGCGCCGGGAGCGATGCCGAGCAGGTCGGTGAGCCCCGAGCCGACTTCGCCCGCGCGCTGCTGCCCGTGCGGGAGCGGGGCCATCATCGAGAAATCGAGGCCGACCTCGCCGAGGAACGGATCGACTCCACAGACCTCGTCGCTGCCGCTCAACGCGCCGCTCTGATTCGACGTGTAAGCGGGGATCAAGGGCATCGAGGGCCAGTTCAAGTAACGTTGCCCGCCGATGACGACCGTGGTCGGACCGAAGACCGTGGCCCAAAAGCCGCAAGGGTCGTTGAAGTTGTTGACGACGCTCGCATCGTCGAGGTCGCCGAGCGAGACGTTGGTGATGATCTCGCCCTGCCCCGGGAGCTGATGGAACTGGCGGTCGATCTCGTCGAAGGCGGCGGCCGCGTCGATAGCGGGCGCGTTGAGAAGGCTCTGGGCGCTCGAGGCGAGCGCGAAGTTCGAGGGAACGCTCGCAGCGGAGGGCGGCTGCTTGCCGCCGGCGATCGTGAGCGGCTGCACGGTGCCGGCGGGGATTGCGACGGAGATCGCCTGGCTGCTGGTGACCCGGAAATCGGGAGACGCGTACGCCACGGCGGGCGACTGGAGGAGCGCAGCCAACGCCTGCCGGACTGACGCTCCAGTCAGGTGCAGACGGTACGCGTTGGAGAAGTCGACCAGCGGCGTGCCGGCGGCGGCCTGCGCATTCGCGTGCATGACCGCGAGGGTGTTGCGATCGAGCTTGCGCAAGAGCCGCTCGCTGCGGTCGACGCCCAGTCCCGCCAGGGTGGCATTCGTCGTCGAGTCGTTGGTGAAAGCGGCTCCACCACCTGACACCACGTCGCTGGTGCCGGTCACGCCGTTGGCGAAGACGACGAGAACATGAGCGTCGGCGTAGGGCGCCTTCGCCCCCGCGGCGAGGTCAGCGATCAGTTGCGCTTTGTCCGGTAGCCCGGTCTGTCCGGCCATCTCGTCGTACGCTGGCGTGACCGGATAAGTGCGGAACTCGACCTTCCTGCGATCCTTGCTGAAGACTGCCGCGACCCCGTTGCTGAAGACCTTGGCCGCCTGTCCCTGTGGCAGATCGAAGCTGTAGACGATCGCCGGCGCGGCAGACCCCGCCTTGCCTGCGGCCTCCGACCTGGACTGAGCCGCCATGAGGATCGCGGCGGCAAGAGAGGTCATCTTGAGCGCGCGACCAGAGCGTCGACCAACGAAGGAGCGCCGTGTGTGCATGAAATTCTCCCCATCTCGTGGAAAACCCGCCACGTGGGGCCTTCGTTGCCAGTTGCGCGGTACGAGGCGATACGGACAGACCGCCTATGTGTTCACTGGACGATCCCGGGCCGAAGCACAGATAAGCTGTAGGCGTACACCGGGTCGCCCGGCTCGAACCCGCGCGACCGCGCCCGCGCCGTCAGCAGCGCCGGCGCCGGTGCGGCATCGGAGTTCTCCGTCGAAGGGTTCTCGCAATTACAGACGAGCCGAATCGGCGGTTCCTGACCTCTCATTTCGAAGCCGCTCCGCCATCGCGCGCAATCGACGCGCGAAGCTTGCAGTTCTCCGTCTCGAGCTCCTCGATCTTGACGAGTAGTGGCGCGACGCTCGTGCGAACCTCGTTCTCGGTGAAGCGCGGCGTGATGTGCTGGGAGCAATTCCAGTCGAAGCCTTGGACCTTGAGCACGAAACCGCGCTCGACGCGCGCGTCGTAACCCGGGATCGCCAGCCTGGCGAGCACCCCGGGCGCGCCGGCGGCCGTCACCAGCGACGCGTGCGCGAATATCTTGAGGCGGGCGCGGTTGGGGTAATCGACGAAGATGAGCGCGACGCGGTCGTCTCTCGCCACATTACCTACCGATATGTATTGCCGATTTCCGCGATAATCGGCGAATCCGAGGGTGTGCGGGTCGAGGACGCGCACGAACCCCTTCGGGCCGCCGCGGTGCTGCAGGTACGGCCAGCCGCTCTCGCCTACGCTCGCCATGTAGAAGCTGTCGCGCTCGGCGAGAAACGCCGCCTCGGTCTCGCCGAGCACATCCGGCCCGGCTTCGCCGGATTCGAAGCGGGCGTACGCCTTGCGGCTGCCCATCCGCTCCTGCACGGCCTTCACGGAGGGCGTGAATGCGATTTGACCGAATCGACCCATGGCGACCTCCGTGAATGGCTTTGTGCTCAAGCCCGGGTAAAGAGCGCGTCGACGGGCGTGTCAGCCAGGTTGTTGACCAGGTTGAGGATGGTCTTCAGCCCGACGACGACGATGACCTCCAGCGCCTGACGCTCGGTGTAGCCGGCCTTGCGGAACTCGGCCCGCCCCTCCGCGGACACGTGGCCGTGCTTCGCCACCAGCTCGATGGCGAACTGGTGGAACGCCTCGAGCTTCGGGTCTTCGATGCGCGTCCCTGCGCGGGCTGCCTGGATCGGCTGCTGCGGCAACCGGCGCGAGAGGAACGTGTTCGCGGCGAGGCAGTAGTCGCAATGGTTCTCGCGGCTCACTGCGAGCTCGAGAATCTGGCGTTCGATGGGCGACAGCGAGGTCCGGTCCACGAGCTGCGAGAGCGCGGCGCTTGCCTGGATGGCCTCGGGGCTACCCGCGAGCACGCCGAAGAGGTTGGGCAGCGTACCGCCAAATGCCTTGTGCATCGCGTTTGCGATCTCGCGCGAGCCTTCGGGGGCGGTGTCCGCGGTGTGGATCTCGAAGCCTTTCTTCGTCTGCATGGGAGTCTCCTGTTCGAATGGGCGGGTGTTTGCCAACCCGGTGGATGTTCGAACAGGAGACGGGACGTCGCCGCCAACCCTTACCTCCGGCGGTTGCTATCTCGACTGCGCGTCGCGATCGCCGCCGAGTAAGGGGCCTCGACGACGCGGCGGCCCGCGGACTTACCTCGCCGCCCGCTCGATTCGCGCCGGGGTAAGAACCGCGCCGCCCAGCACGTCGATGCAGAGACCAATGCAGGCTCTCGCGCGCACCATAACCAACGCCGCAGAGCGCGGCTGGCGCACGTCTGTTAGGGTCCCGGCGATGAGCTCAGGCGCCAAGACGGTCCCCGGCGACCAACGGCTTCCACGTGACAACGACGCGTGGATCCGCGCGTTGGCCGAGCGCGGGCCCGCGGCTGAGGCCGCGCAGCGCGACCTGCGCCTCGTGCTGGTCGGCGGGCTGCGGCGCATCCTCTCCTCGCGCGGCGTCTCCGAGGACCTGTGCGAAGACTTCGCGCAGGAAGCGCTGCTCCGCATTCGCGAGAGGCTCGCGGCCTTCCGCGGCGAGAGCCGCTTCACCACCTGGGCTCTGTCGATTGCGACCCGCGTCGCGTTCGACGAACTCCGTCACAAGCGCTGGAAGGACGTCTCCTTAGAAACGGCCTCCGCCGACGCGCGCGCGCCGCTCGCGTTCGAGCCGCGCACCGACCTCGCGCAAGAAAAAAGCCTTGTGCGAGAGCAGGTGCTGTCCAAGCTGCGCGACGCCATCGAGAACAAGCTTACCGACAAGCAGCGCTCGGTGCTGGTCGCCGAGCTCAACGGGATGCCGCAAGCGGAGATCGCAAGAGCGCTCGGAATGAATCGAAACGCCCTTTACAAGCTGAGCCACGACGCGCGCAAACGGGTCAAGTTCCACCTCGAGGCCGGTGGAATCTCCACGGTTGACGTGCTCTGGGTGTTCGAATGAGGAAGCAGCCATGACGCTGAGCGACCTGCAAGTCCGCGCCCTGCTTGAGGCCACGCGCGAGACTCACGCGGACGAGATCGACTGCGAAGAGTTCCTGAAGGCCATGGCCGCCTACGCGGAAGCGCGCGCCGAAGGGCGCTTGCTTCCCGAGGCGCTGGCGAAGGCGGAGGAGCACGAGCGGCTTTGCGCCAACTGCCGCGAAGAATGTCGCGCGCTGACCGAGCTGATCCGAACGGAATACCCGCGCTGACGGTTACGCATGGGTCTGCGACGTGCAGTCGTGCTGAGCGATGGGTGGCAACGGATTGTTCCCGACGGAGAGGGGACCTCCGGGCACTCGATTGTCTATTTCCCCAACCGTGCACAAGGATCGTGTTCCACAGGTGTTCCAAGACGGCGCGCGACCGCTCGACGTCACCCAAGCAGCGGTGCTCCTGGGCTTGAGGAAGGACGCGGTCCGCTCGGCGTGCGCTTCCGGGGAACTCGAGCATCAGCGCTATCTCCCGAACCACGGCCGGCCCACGCGCGCCAGCGGGTCTCCGGGGCACGACGCGACCAGCTGGCCGACCATCCTCGCCCGCCTGACAGACACCGTTCCGTCGCCCCTTTCTTCCATCTTGCCCGCCATGCTACCTCGGTCTGACAGAGACAGACATGACCGACTGGTTCGCCCGCCCCGTCCTCCACGTGACCCATGTCGACGCGTCGATCCGCTTCTACGTGGACCGTCTCGGCTTCTCGAACCCCTGGCGCTTCGAGGAGGACGGCAAGACGTTCGTCGCCCAGGTGGATCGGCAGGGTTGCGCGCTCATCCTCTCCAGCCACTGGCCCGAGAAGGTCGGCAAGGGGCTGATGTTCATCTCCTTGAACGTCGAACCGGCGACGCACGAGGCCGCGGTCGCGGCCCTCGACGCGCTGCGAGCGGAACTCGAAGCCAAGGGC
>Ga0209471_1001404_pt1 | contig 14376 bp, 14 predicted proteins | sample GraSoiAngelo_128_FD_185885 | JGI IMG/M metagenome (GOLD analysis project Ga0209471, IMG submission 185885) | Grasslands soil microbial communities from the Angelo Coastal Reserve, California, USA - 14_0927_12_20cm (SPAdes) (version 2) | ecosystem: Environmental > Terrestrial > Soil > Grasslands ...
CTCGCTTGCGTCCATCACCTTCCGGTAGTAAGGCAGCGAAGCGTATCTCTCCACGGTTTTGCGGTAGACGTCGTGCGCGACCTTTCGGTCTGAGGTCAGGCTGGCATCGACCGCGGCGACGATCTCGAAGCCTTCCATCGTCTTGCCTGCCTTCTGGCGCCCGGCACTGATCGCCGGGACTACCCGGTCGCGGATGTAAGCCGGTGCGCACATGTAAAGGACTACGCCGTCCGCAAGCTCACCGGCGAGCTCGAGCATGCGCGGGTTCAGCGCCGAGATGAAGATGGGCATGTCCGCCCGAAGCGGAGCAGAGTACGTCCACCGCGCGGTGAAGAAACGACCTTCGAACGCACAGGCGCCGTCGCGGAGGCTGGTGCGCACGATGGTGAGGTACTCGCGCATCGCGTCGACCGGGCTGTCGAGTCGCATTCCCCACATGCCCTCGACCGTGACCTTGTGGCTGACCCCGATGCCGAGGATGAAACGCCCACCCGAGAGCTCGTCCAGCGTCGCGGCCATCTGCAGCATGGCCGTGGGATGCCGCGTGTAGATCGGAAGCACCCCGGTGCCCAGCTTCACACGCTCCGTCGCGCCCGCGTAGGCCGCGAGGACGAGGGATGCATCGCGTGCGTTGGGCAGCTGGATCGTCCACAGCGATTCGTAGCCATGCTTTTCGACGAGCTTCGCCCGCGCGACCGACTCGTCGAGCGACCTCACGGCGGGATTGAACGCAGCGAGTCGAGCCATCGCTCCGCGAATATAGTCCGGTGACCGTCGCGCAGGCGCTGTTCATGGGCCTGCTGCAAGGCGCGAGCGAGCTGTTCCCCGTCTCGTCGCTCGGTCATGCGGTCCTGGTGCCAAGCCTTCTTCGCTGGAGCTTCAAGCAAACGGACCCGTCGTTCGTGCCCTTCCTCGTCTTGCTGCACTTGGGCACCGCAGGCGCGCTCCTCGTCATCTATAGGGACGAGTGGGTCGCGATCATCCGCGGATTCCTCACCGCCGCCCTCCGCGGCGAGATGAGGACCGACTCCGAACGCCTCGCGATGCTCCTTCTCGTCGGAACGATCCCCGCGGCGGTTCTCGGCGTGTTCCTGGAGAGCCGGATCAAGTCGCTCTTCGCCAGCCCATACGAGGCTGCCGGATTTCTGGTCATCAACGGACTGCTGATGCTGGGCTTCGAACAGCTGCGCCGGCGCGCCGAGCACAGGGCAGCAGCGTCGGCAAAATCGCGCGACGAGCAGGAGGCGCATTTCGCGCAGGCCGAACGGATCAGCTTCCGCGCCGCGGCGCTCGTCGGCGCGTGCCAGGCGCTCGCCTTCTTCCCAGGCATCTCGCGCTCGGGGATCACGATCGGAGGCGGGTTGGTCGCGGGACTGCGGCATCAAGAGGCCGCGCGCTTTTCCTTTCTTCTCGCGACTCCCGTGATCCTCGGCGCCGGCATCGTCGAGGTCCCGCAGCTGTTTGCGAGTGGAGTTCCGCTCGGAGAGTACCTTGCCGCGGCGGTCCTCTCGGGTGTCGCCGCCTATGCGAGCGCGCGCTTTCTGCTGCGGTACTTCCGCTCGGGTCGCCTCGACCCCTACGGCTGGTACTGCATCGCCGCTGGCCTGGTCAGCCTTGCTTTGTTACGCTTCAGCCTGTGATGAAAAGCAATTCGATTGCCGTCGGATTGGGGGTGCTCGGGGTTGTTTTCATCGTGCTTGCGGTTCTCTACGCGTTAGGCGTCCTGCAGCTGTTCACGTCGGGGCCGGGGAACCACTACAAGCACGCGATCTTGCTGGTGGTTCTTGCGGTGGCCAGTTTCGTGGCCGCCAACTTCGCCCGACCCAAAACAGTCTGAGCGAGCCGGTCTGACGCACCTCTAGCTCGCCGGAATTCGCTCCGGGACCAGGCGGCCGCCAAGGTCGCGTTCGCCGGCCCTGACGTCCTCGTGGTAGACCGCGTCTGCGTTGACCTTCCATGGATCCAGCAGTGAACCAGTCGCGATGTTTCGGGCGACGAGAAGCGCGGTCATCATCGAGTGGTCCTGGTTGTTGTACTTGTGCATGCCATTGCGTCCCGCCAGATATAGGTTCGGTAGCGCTGACGCGATGTAATCGCGGACGACCGCGACGTTTTCTTGATAGCGGTCGTCGTAAACGGGATATGCCTTCTGCTGGCGCACAACCACTCCGTCGAAGACTTCTCCAGCCGAGCACATGCCCAGCCGGCCCAGCTCCTGAGTCGCCAGGGCGATGAGGTCCCTGTCCGGCATCGTCCACAGACCATCGCCCTCAAAGCAGAAGTACTCCAGTCCGAGGCAGGTCTTGCCTGGATCGGGCACCATGTCCGGGCTCCAGTTCTTGAAATTCTGGATGCGTCCGACCCGGACGCCTGGGTCGTGGATATAGATCCAGTTGTCCGGAAAGACGCTGGCGCGATCGATCATCAGGGCCACGCTGATGAAATCGCGGTAGCTCAAGTTGTCCGCCGCCTTGCGCACCCTGTCGGGAGCGGGCGGGTCGAGCCTCGAGACCAGCTCGCGGATGGGAATGCTCGAGACGAAGTGCGTCCCTTCATGCATCTCTGTGCGGCCGTCTGGGGTGTGGGTCTTAACGGCCCGCACAAGACCCCCCTCGTGGTGGATCGTCTCCACCGACCTGCCAAGGAGGACCGGGTGACCCTTCGTCTCTGCGATCTCGGCCACCCGCTCCCACACCTGTCCGGGCCCAAGCCGGGGGTAGCGGAACTTGTCGATGAGCGTGGTGATGATCGCGCCGCGGTTGGTGGACCTGTGATAGGGGATCAGCGCGGTGCGCAGGACGACCCATAGGTCGAGGCTCTTGATCCGCTGCGCGGCCCAGTCCGCCGACAGCTCCTTGGTGCTGATGCCCCAGACCTTCTCCGTGTAAGTCTTGAAGAAGATGTTGAAGAGACGCCACCCGAACTGGTTGCGGACCCAGTCCTCGAGCGTCTTTGGATTCTTCACCGGCTGCAGCCGGGCGCGCGCGTAGCTCGCCAGGCACAGCACCGCCTCGACCGGACCGAGATTCCAGAGCGCGTTGGCTGCCTTGATCGGATAGGCAAAGAATCGGCCGCGGTAGTAGATGCGCGAGAGGCGGCCTCGGTTCAGCATCTCTGGGCCGAGGATCTCGCTCCAGAGCCTCTCCACCTCATCGTTCTTGGAGAAGAAGCGGTGGCCCCCGATGTCGAACCGGTACCCCTTGTGCTCGACCGTCCTGGCCAGGCCGCCGACCTGCTTCGGATCCTTCTCCACCACCGTGACGGCGACGTCACGTTTCAGGAGCTCATAGGCCGCGGTCAGCCCGGCCGGCCCCGCGCCCATCACGACGACGTGCTTACGTTCGCCTTCGGCGATCAAAGCGGCCAAAGTATCAACGAGTTGAACTAGTTCAGCGGTCCTTTACTGCGAACTTCGTCCACTTTGACCAGGGCGTCCCGAAGCCCCTTGATCCAGTCGGCCTGGTGCATGCCGACCAACCGGACGCACCAGGCCAGCGCCTCACTGCGGCTGCGCGCCACGCCCCCCGCCACGAGGGTATCCAGGATCGAACGCTCGCCCATCCGGAGCCGGGTCATCACGGGCACGCTGAGGGTCGTGAACACCTTCATCTCGTCGCCGCACCTGGCGCCCCAGGCCACCTTGCGCCGAAAGTGGCGCTCGGTCTCCCGGGCGATGCGGACCCGATCTTCCCGAGTTTCCTCTCGGAATCGTTCGATCCGGGCCGAGCGGGCCGCCGCCCGAGCGGCTCCCGACGTCGCGCTGGTTAGCTCGACGTCAGGCAGCTGCCCGACCACGAGGATCTCCTCCCCGTCGGCGCTGACCTCGGGCGGACCGACAAACCAGCCGGCCGGGATCCGGGTGGCGAACCAGGCACGTACGTCCTCGGCCATCGATTACAAGATTACGGGTAGAACCCGCTCTGGGTTCGGCTTAAGCGGCCGCCTCCTGGGGTCGCGCCCCGAGCGGCTTCAGGCTGTCCACCACGACCTCGGTCCGGTAGCGCTTCTGACCTGCGGTGTCCTCCCAGGTGTTGGTCTGGAGCCGGCCGTCGACGTACACGAGCCTGCCCTTGTGGAGGTATTGCCCGACGAACTCGGCCGTCTTCCCAAAAGCCACCAGGTGGTGGAACTCCGTCTGCTCCCGGGCGTTGCCGCCCTCGTCCTTGCCCATGTACGTGTTGGTGGCAAGCCGAATCTTGGCGACGTACGTCCCCTTGGGCGTCGCCTTGACATCGGGGTCCGCCGTCAGGTTGCCGACCAGAATGACCTTGTTGACCATCGCGTCACCTCCGTGAAATTGAGCTCAGGTTAGGTGCGGAGGAGTCGCCCGCCTACCCTGCCTGTTAAGAGGAGAGAAATGTCGCCGGGTCGACTGGGGTGCCATCGACGTCGACCTGCAGGTGGACGTGCGGGCCCGTGGCCAGCCCGGTTGCCCCAACCAGGCCGATGAGCTCGCCGGGCGTCACCTCCTGGCCCGACGACACCCGCCACTCCGACAGGTGGCAGTAGAGGATGCGTACGTGCGGGTCCATGAACACCTCGACGTAGATGCCGGCGCCGGCCGGGTCGTAACCGACAAACGCCTTGCCCCCCGTGGCCGAGTAGACGTTGGCGCCCAAGCGCGCGGCCAGGTCGACACCGGTGTGGAAGTGGAGTGTCGGACAGCCGGGGTCAAATGGTTCGAGGTCGAGGTTGGTGCACCCGAAGGGCTGGGTGACGACCGCTCCGACGACGACGGCCGCCATCGGGAGTCGCTCGTGACTCGGCACCTGCGTCGCCGCCACGAGCCAGGTGACGATGGCGACCGAGGCGATGGCGATGACCCGCATCATGCCTTTGCGAGAGCGTGGCCGAGATGCTTGAAGGCGGTCGACACGGTCGACTCCAGCTTGTGCGCCGCCTTCTCCGCCCCACCCATCGCGCCCGGCACCTTGAAGACGATGAGCAGGGATGCCAGTGCAAAGAGGTGATGGATCGGGCTGATGCCGTCACGCTCCAGCGCGAAGCCGACTGACAGCACGAACAGCTGCGCCGGCTGCATCAGGAGGTTGGTCGTGAAGTGCGAAGCCCACAGCTTGGAGTAATGGTTCGTCTCCGGCAGCATGAAAAGGAGCGCCGCAAGCGGGGCGGTGATGGCCAGCACGATCAGGATCGCGTAGCGAACGAGGTAGCTGATCGCCAGGACGGCGTAGCCCGCGGCTAGTCCCGCGGTCGTGACGATCTCCCACGTTCCGGCATTGGGATCGTTGACATAGCTGGCGGCGAAACTTGCCAGGTCGTCGTGGGTATTGAAGCTGCGCACCGCCTCCGAGACGACGTTGGTCGCGCCGATGCTCATCTGAAGGAGCGGAAGCGCGAAGTTGATCAGCACCGTCGCCATGAAGAGGCGCGGCAGCAGGATGCGCGCCGTGTACTGAGTGAAGAGACCGTGGCCCCACATGATTCGGTAGGACGCCCACAACGCGATCAGGACCAGGGCTGCATCGGCGACGAGCTGAACCTTCGGCTCGAACCGCTGGATGGTCATGTTGTTGACGAAGTCGCCGCCGGTCTCGAAGTCGGTGGTGGTGAGGATGAACTTGAACCAGACGTTCAAGAGCAGACCGACGCTGTCCTGGAGGACCTTGGCCAGGATCAGGTTCGGATGGACGATCGTGTAGAGGTAGCCCTCGATCCGCCCTAGCTCGGCGTAGAGGTCCTTGAGAAAGCTGAGGTCCATTCGAAATCAGTGCGAGGGCACCGAGCTGGTGAGAATGCCGACCAGCGAGCTGGCGACCTCGACGCCGATCGTGCCGACGACGATGCGCTGGATCCACTGCTTCGCCGCCAGCGCGGACTTCGTCTCGACGGCCGTGATCTTCCAGATGAACGCGAAGATGAAGGCCAAGGCACCGATGGAGCCAACCAACGCTTGGCCGATGTGAATCCACGTGGTGATCAGATCCGTAATGGGAGTGATGTCAGGGCCGCCCGCGAGAAAGAGCATGTGTGCCTCCAGTTCTTTTCGCGGCACGCTACCGGCCCCAAAGACGCACGGAAACCCAGGTTGTTAAGGCGCCACCTAATCTATGCCGCGTGACGATGACTGAGCGCCTGCTCACCGCGATCGCCACTGATGACTCCCAAGGCGCGACCGAGCAAGAGCTCGACAGTGCCGCCGCGGCGCTTGGAATCGAGCTGCCCGAGGATTACCGAGCGGTGATGCGTCGCATCAACGGCGGCGAATGTGACTTTGGCGGGTCCTGGATAGTCCTCCAGAGCCTCGAAGCCGCCATCGAGCGCAATACCACTTTCAAAGAGGCCGGCTTTCCGCCGTTCATCTTCTTCGGCAGCGACGGCGGCGGAAATGGCTACGCGTGGGACCTGCGGCCGGAAAGGCATGCTCGGTACGTGGTGGTCCCTTTCATCGTCCCGGAAGATGAGGCGGTCATTCCTTGCGGGGACACACTCGAGGAATTTCTGTCGGTACTACATGGCGGGATTCCGTTCGAGCGTGGGGGTGACTAAGACTGGGACCTCATTCGGGCCTGACTACGTCTATGGGTCCAAAGCGCGGGTTGGATCCAGCCTGTTAACGAACCATCCGTTGGGGATTCAGCACGTTTTGCGCAAAACGCTCCTTTGGAAGCACGCGAAAGGAAGTCTTTGCGCATAGAGCACGTAATCCACGGCGCGCTGGGTTGTTCAGCGAGACGCGATGCGGGCAGCTACTCCGTCGAGCAGGATCTCGAGCGCTGACGCGGGCTTGCCCGCCGGCTGTGCCTCGGCCGGCGCGGCGGCGGCTCGCTCGACTTTTGGCGTGTAACTGTCGACCTTCAGGTCCACCACCCCGCTGCTGACTTCGAGGTCGAAGCGATCCGGCGCCTCCAACCCGCCCTCGCTCTGCCAGTGCACGTCGAATATCGCGACCTTGGTCGAAAAATCGTCCAGCTTCAACTTCACCGCACCGGTGTGCGCGTGGGCGATCACCGCCGTCCCGCGCGGCCGGTGCAGGGACACGTTGACCACTCCGCTAGAGATGTGGATCGGCACCACGCCGCGTGGCTGCGGTAGGAAGCATTCGAGGTTCGTTGCGCCGCTGTCGACGTGGATCTCACGGACGTCGAGGCCGCCGACGTCGAGCACCGTGTTCCAGGTCGGCGCCTGGACTTTGAACTTCCACGCCCGCCGCGGATTTAGCTCGATCTCTCCGCGGCCGACGCCCCGGAGCCGGCGGACCACCACCTGTTCGCCCCGCACGACAGCCGGTGCCGCTCCACTCTGGTCCGGAGGAACGCGGATCAGCGCCTGCATGTCCGGCGGCCCCGCCCGCAGGATCACGCCGCGCGACCCGCTGTCGATGGCGATCGACGCCACGTCGCCGGTGCGTTCGACAGGCGGCGTCTCGGCCGGCGCGCGCGACGCGATGACCTCCGTCATCACCATCATCGCCACCCCCGCCGCCTCCGCCGCCTGCAAGCCGGCGGACTGCAGGTCCGCCGTCAGGTCGCGGAAGGTGTCGCTGCGGGTCACGGATTCCGGGACTTCGAGCAGGACGCGGTCTGCATCCTTTTGGGCTGACACGCGGCGGCGGAGCGCTTCCCCAATGGCCAGTACGTCCTGCCGCCATCCCGCGCCTTTGCGGGTTCGTCTGACCCCGTCCAGGATCGATTCGGCGAGCAGCTCGAGCAGCTCGCGCCGGTCGCGGACATGCCAGTACAGCGAGGCGGCCTTGACCTCCAGCCGGTCGGCCAGCGCCCGCATCGACAGACCCTCCAGGCCCTCGTCGTTGATCAGCTCCAGCGCTGCTTCGACCAGCCGCTCCCGGGTGAGGCCCCTTTGCCTCTCTTCCTCAGGACTCACGGGCTTGATTCTCCTCTATGCCTTGTAGGGCCACTTGCAGTCCTAACGAGGTTAGGGGTATTGTAGCGCTTGTTGGCACCTAACACCGTTAGCTAAGGAGGAGCGACATGCAGATGACCGAGACAAGACGCTGGCGTTTCAAGGGTCCCGAGATGGAGGGCCCGATCGCAAGGTGGTACGCGCGCGTGCGGGGCTCGCAGAGCCAGCTCGACGCGTACCGGAAGCAGGCTTTCCAGCTCACCGCCGGACTGCGAGACGGCGCCCGGGTGCTCGAGGTTGCCCCCGGCCCGGGATACCTGGCGATCGAGATGGCGCGCCCTGGACGGCTCCAGGTGACCGGCCTCGACATCAGCCGCACGTTCGTCGAGATCGCAGCCGAAAACGCACGCAACATCGGGGTGTCCGTCGAATTCCGCCAGGGCGACGTGGCCCAGATGCCTTTTGAAACGGACTCCTTCGACCTGATCGTCTGCCAGGCGGCGTTCAAAAACTTCACGCTGCCCCATCGCGCGATCGCCGAGATGTACCGCGTCCTTTGCGCCGGCGGGACGGCGGTGATCCAGGACATGAGTAAGGACGCAACCCACGCCGACATCGAGCGCGAGGTCAACGAGATGGACCTCGGGCGAATCAGCACGTTCACGACGAAGGCGACGCTCGAGATGCTCAAGCGCCGCGCCTACGCGCCGTCGCAATTCGAACGCCTCGCAACGGACAGCCCATTCAAGACGTGCGAGATCAGCACGGAGGGGATCGGTCTCGAGGTGCGCCTCAAGAAGGAGAGTAGGTAGTGACGAACATTCGCAACCACCCGATGGCCGCGCTGGCGGTGCTCGTGCCTGGCGCCGGGGCTCGGTTTTCCACCGCGGACTAGGAAAGTCGCGGTGGCGGTTGACGAGCAGGAAGCGGCCGTGGCCTAACCTTTTCATCGTGGCGCGCAAGCTCGCCGAATACGAAGCCAAGCGTGACTTCAAACGCACGCCCGAACCGGGCGCCAAGGTCCCCCACAAGGAGACCAGGGCGCCGCGGTTCGTGGTCCAGGAGCACCACGCCCGCCGGCTGCACTGGGACTTCCGGCTCGAGAAGGACGGGGTGGGAGTTTCATGGGCGGTCCCCAAAGGCATCCCGCCGGATCCAAAGAAGAATCACCTCGCCGTCCACGTGGAGGATCACCCGCTCGAGTACTTCAAGTTCGCCGGCGAGATCCCGAAAGGCGAGTACGGCGGCGGGCAGGTCCTGATCTGGGACGAAGGGACATACGACCCGATCAAGTGGTCTGACCGCGAGGTGATGGTCGTGCTGCACGGCAAGCGGCTGAACGGACGCTACGTCCTTTTTCAGACCAGGGGAAAGGACTGGATGATCCACCGAATGGATCCACCGCAGGATCCCGACCGCCAACCCATGCCGCAGAAGCTCGAGCCGATGCTGGCCAAGCTGTCCTCAAAGCTGCCGACCCCCGATGACGCGTGGGGATTCGAGTTCAAGTGGGACGGCATCCGGGCCGTCGCATTCGTCGACGGCGGAATCGTGCGGCTGCAGAGCCGGACCGGCGAGAACATCACGCCGAGGTACCCCGAGATCCACGCCATGGGCCGAGCCCTTGGCTCGAGCGAGGTGATCCTCGATGGCGAGATCGTCGCCCTCGATGAGAAAGGGAGACCCAGCTTCGAGGAGATCCAGCAGCGCATGGGCCTCACCGCCGAGCCCGACATCCGGCGAAAGATGAAAGAGGTCCCCGTGACCTACATGATCTTCGACGTGATCTGGCAGGACGGCCACTCGCTGATGGATCAGCCATACACGGATCGGCGCCAGGCACTTGCGAAGCTCAAGCTCGGCGGCGCCTCATGGCAGACGCCGCCCTATGAGAAGGGCGGGGGCCAGACCATGAAGGACGCGAGCGCGAAGGCCGGTCTCGAAGGCGTCATGGCCAAGAAGCTCGATTCGAAGTACGAGCCTGGACGGAGAAGCGGCGCCTGGCAGAAGGTCAAAAACCGCAACCGCCAGGAGCTCGTCATTGCCGGCTGGCTCGAAGGCGAAGGCAAGCGGCGGGGCTATCCGGGCGCGCTGCTCGTCGGTTACTACGACAAGGGGAAGTTCGTGTACGCGGGCAAGGTCGGCACCGGCTTCACCGATGCGATCCTCGAAGATCTCAACAAGAAATTGAAGCCGCTCGCCGCAGACAAGAGCCCCTTCGACGCCGGAGCGCCCCCGCGCGCCGCGCACTTTGTCAAACCGAAGATCGTGGCCGAGTTCGAGTTCGTCGAGTGGACGCGCGGAGGTCAGCTGCGCGCGCCTGCGTTCAAAGGCTTCCGCAACGACAAGGCAGCCAAGGATGTGGTGCGCGAAGGTGGCTAAAGAAACGGCGGTCGATGTTCAGATCGAGGGCCGCACCCTGAAGCTCACGAACCTGGAAAAGGTCCTGTATCCAGAGGTCGGGTTCACCAAAGGTCAGGTCATCGACTACTACACGCGTATCGCGCCCGTCCTTCTTCCCCACACGCGCGACCATCCGCTCACGCTCAAGCGCTACCCGAACGGCGTCGACGGTGAGTTCTTCTATGAGAAGAACTGCCCCAAGCACCGGCCGCCATGGGTGCAGACCGCCACCGTGTGGAGCGGCGGCAACAACCGCGACATGTATTACTGCCTCTGTCAGGACCTGCCCACACTGGTCTGGCTTGCGCAAATTGCAACCCTCGAGTTCCACACCTCGCTCTCATACGCCGACGACCTGCCGCAGCCGCGAACCCTCGTGTTCGACCTCGACCCAGGACCGCCGGCGACGATCGTCGAGTGCTGCCGCATGGGGCTGATGCTGCGAGATCTGTTCGCGGAGCACGGCCTCGAGAGCTACGCGAAGACCTCGGGCTCGAAAGGCCTGCAGCTCTACGTCCCGCTCAACACCAAGGTCACTTACGTCGAGACCAAGGTCGTGTCGAAAGGTCTCGCTCAGTTTTTCGAAGAGAAGCATCCCGACCTAGCCGTGCACAAGCAGCTGAAGGAGCTGCGTACGGGACGCGTGCTGATCGACTGGAGCCAGAACGACCAGTACAAGACCACCATCAACGTCTACTCGCTGCGTGCGCGGGCCCGACCGACGGTCTCGACTCCCGTCACTTGGGACGAGGTCGAGAAATGCCTGAAGGCCAAGGACCCGAGCCTCCTGGTATTCGACTCCGAGCAGGTGCTGAAGCGCGTCGACAAGCTCGGGGACCTCTTCGAGCCCGTGATCAAGAAGAAGCAGAAGCTGCCGAAATCGCTGCTCCAGGCCACAGGCGGCACACCGGCGATCGAGAAGATGGCCAACCGGCGGCGCAGCGGCGGAGGCCGGCGATATCCGCCGCAGTGAGCATCCGCCGGCCTCGTGTCGTCATTGCGGGCGCCGGCTTCGGGGGTCTCACCTGCGCGCGCGGCCTGAAACACGCGCCGGTCGACGTACTTCTCGTCGACCGCAACAACTACCACCTCTTCACCCCGCTCCTGTACCAGGTCGCATCCGCGCTGCTCGAGCCCAGTGAGATCGCCCGCCCGGTCCGGCAGCTGATCCGCCCCCTGTCCAACGCGGATTTCCTACAGGCCTCGATCACCGGCGTTGACTTCGTTGGGCGACGACTGCTCACGGACCAGGACCCGATTTCCTACGACTACCTCGTGCTGGCCACCGGCGCCCAGAGCGATCACTTCGGCAACGTGTCGGTGGCCCAGCATGGGTTGGGCCTGAAAGATCTCGACGAGGGCCTCGCGCTGCGCAACCGCATCCTCTCGCGGTTTGAAGCCTCGCGCTGGACGCGCGACCCCGACCGGCGACGGGCGCTGCTCAGCTTCGCGGTCGTCGGAGGAGGGCCGACCGGCGTCGAGATGGCAGGGGCGATCTCGGAGCTGATCCGGCTCGTCTTGCGCAAGGATTACCGCCAGCTCGACATAAACGAGGTCCGCGTGGTGCTTATAGAAGCGGCGCCTCATGTTCTTGGAGCTTTTGTCCCGTCGCTGCGCGAGGCCGCCCGCCGCTCGCTCGAGCGCAAGGGCATCGAGGTGATGCTTGGAGCGAAGGTCGAGGCGGTGACGGACGGTTCGGTGCGTCTGGCCGGTGGCCAGGAGATTCCGGCCTGCACCGTCATCTGGACCGCCGGCGTCAAAGGCTCCGACGTCGGCAAAGCCACGGGCGTGCAGCTCGTCCGGCAGTCGCGGATCAAGGTCGACGGAACGCTGCAGGTGCCGGGCCATCCGGTGGTCTTCGTCATCGGTGACCTGGCCGGCGCCTCCGACGGTACCGCGATGCTGCCGATGCTAATCCCCGTGGCCATGCAAGCGGGGAGGCATGTGGCGGATTCGATCTCCGACATGGTGGCCAACGGTGGCGCCCGCGCATTTCGCTACAAGGACCCGGGCATCATGGCGACCATCGGCAGGAACTCCGCGGTGGCGCAGCTCGGCTGGGTGCACCTTTCGGGCTTTCTCGGTTGGCTGATGTGGCTCGGCGTTCACCTGGTCAACGTGATCAGCTTTCGCAGCCGCATCGTGGTGCTCGTCAACTGGGCGTGGGACTACATCTTTTACGACCGCCCGGTGCGGCTCATCGTGAGAGCTCGCCCGTGAAGCGGCTGATCGCGACGATTGCGCTAGCTGCGATTTCCGTGGCATGCGGCGGCGGGTCCACACCGTCCGTCGACGCGGCCAAGGTGCTGCGCGATGGAGCCGCTGCCATGGCCCAGCTGCAGAGCGTCAAAGCGACCCTCAAGCTGACCAAGGGCACGGTGACCATCCAGGGCTTCACCCTGGTGAGCGCTCGGACCTCGGTCAAACTGCCGTCCGACAGCGACACGACCTATACGGTCAAACAGCAGGACATCCTGTTCAGCCTCGAGGTAGTGATGTCCTCCGGCCATGTGTACGTGCACCTTCCGCTGTCCACCTTTCGCGAATTGACAGGCGCCGAGTCGACGACGTTTCCCGACATGGCGAAGCTGTTCGACCCCAAGACGGGTCTGCCCGCGATCGTCCCTGCCGGGGCGAGCCCTAGGTTCGTCTCGACCGATCAGGTCGGCGGCGTGAGCGCAAACCAGATCGCGACGACGTACTCCCCGGAACAGGTCCGCAGCCTGCTGGCCGACCTCAGCTCGAGCGGACCGGTGAGCGCGCGGGTCTGGGTCGATACCGGCGACCACAGGATTCGAAAGGCGGTGCTCGACGGCGCATTCGGCGACAGCGGAAAGGAAGCCGTCGTTCAGGTCGACATCTCGGGATTCAACGCACCGGTCATCATCAGCTCGCCTACTCCGTGAGGCGAGGTCGCGGATCATCGGCGAGAGATTCGGCGATCCACGTGGTCCCAGATCCGGGTGAAGCGCCGAGCAGCGCAGCGCGCGCATCCGTTGATGCGTAAGCGAGCAGCGCAGGCGCTGAACCCGGAGATGGGCCGCGTGGGCGCCGAAGATCCGTCGATGACTCCGCGGCCTCGCCTCCGTTGAACCGCAGGGTCCTGCTCGCGCTGGCAGGAGCCGGGCTTTTTGTCGCGGCCCTGGACGCGTACGTGGTCGTGACCCTGTTGCCCGCGATGATGGGCGACGTCGGCCTGACGATCGAACGTCTCGAGCAGGGGACTCCGATCGTGACCGGCTTCCTCGCCGGCTATGTCGTCGCCATGCCGCTGCTCGGTGCGTACTCGGACGTGCGGGGCCGCGTGCCCGTGTACGTCGCTTGCATGGCCGCTTTTGCGGCTGCCTCTGTGGTGACAGCGACAGCCGGACTCTGGGACTTTGCCGGACTGCCCTGGCTGGTGGCCGGCCGGTTCATCCAGGGCCTCGGCGGGGGCGGGCTGGTGCCGCTCTCCCTGGCTCTCGCCGCCGATCTCTATCGCGGCCAGTCGCGCACTTTGGCCCTCGGCTCGGTTGCAGCGCTGCAGGAGGCGGGCAGCGTTTTTGGGCCAATCTATGGGGCCACGCTCGCCGCGGCGGCGGCCACCGCCGGCGGCTGGCGTTTTGTGTTCTGGCTCAACCTCCCGCTGGCGGCGATCTGCGCCGCGGGCCTGGTCATCGCGGCGCGCCGGGTGGAGTTTCCAGCACCTGCCGGCGCCTCCTCGATCGACTGGATCAGTGCACTGCTGCTCGGCCTGGGCCTCGCACTGCTGGTGCTGGCGCTCTACCCGGACGACCCCGAGCACCGCGCGGCCAACGGGCTGTTCGTACCGGCGGGAATCGGCGCGGTGGTCGTGCTCGGCGCTTACGGATGGCGCCACGTGCGCCGGCTCGAGACTCTGATTCCACGCGACCTCCTCCGCAGCCGAGCCTTCCTTGGCGCGGCGGGGGCGAATGTCTTGATCGGCGGCGCGTTGATCGCGACCCTTGTCGACGTGCCCTTGTTGGGGCGGCTCGTCTTCAATCTCAACCAGCTAGATTCGGGTCTGCTGCTGACTCAGTTCCTGATCGGGGTGCCGGTCGGGGCGGTCGCGGGCGGATTCCTGGCGGGACGCGCCGGCGACCGCGTCAGCGCCGCGCTCGGCATCGCCGTGTCTGCGGCGGCTTTCGTGCA
>Ga0209471_1001406_pt1 | contig 14358 bp, 13 predicted proteins | sample GraSoiAngelo_128_FD_185885 | JGI IMG/M metagenome (GOLD analysis project Ga0209471, IMG submission 185885) | Grasslands soil microbial communities from the Angelo Coastal Reserve, California, USA - 14_0927_12_20cm (SPAdes) (version 2) | ecosystem: Environmental > Terrestrial > Soil > Grasslands ...
ACGAGCACGTCGTTGAGCTGGATCGCCTGCTGGCCGGCCGGCGCCTCCGGGACGTAGTACGCGATCTCCGCCGGACGAAGCGGCTCGCTGGTGTCGTACACGCGGAGTCCGGCGTTGAAGTACGTCGCGAAGACGATCCGGTCGCTCGAAAACGTCCCGGGCCGGTTCTCGTGGAGGTTGTGCGGGCCGAAGCGGAGCCCGCGCGAGCAGTAGTCCCCGTCAGGCACCGGAAAGCGCGAGACCTCCCGCGGCGTGCTCTCGTCCGAGATGTCCACGAGGTGAATGTCCTTGCGCGCCCCTTCGCAATCGGGCTCGATGGCTTCGTCCGTCACGGCCAGGAGCTTGCGGTCGCCCAGCGGTAACGCCGTATGCGTGTGCGGGTGGCCTCCCGACCGGTCGGCCCACGAGAGCGAGCTCAGCAGGTCGAGCGCGCCGTCGCTGCCGACTCTGTACACCACCACGCCCGCGTCGAAGTAGCCACCGTACGCGCGGTCGCCCCGCATGATGACGTGATGCGCCCCGACATCGCTGTCGTCGGGGAGGCGCTCGGTGTCGCCGTCATGCTGCCCAGGCCACCACCAGCGCGAGGCCAGGCGCGGACGCGTCGGGTCCACGAGGTCGACCACGATGAGGATCCGGTTCCGGTAACCCGTCTCCCGCGCCGAGGCGTACGCGTATCTGCCGCCGGCGTACCAGATCCGGTGAACGCCCAGGCCGTCGATCGGGAGGAATCCGATCTGTCGCGGGTCGGTGGGCTTCGTCGCGTCGTACACGACCAGACCCGCGCTCTCGGGGACGCCGACGCGATACGGGTACTGCTCGTGGTTCGCGAGGAGCAACCCGTCGGCGAGCTGCACCTTGTGGGAATGCGTTCCCTTTGGCACCGCGATCTGCCGGAGGACCCTGGGCCTCGCGGGATCCGCGATCTCGAGGACGGTGGTCCCGACGCCGAAGTCGCCCATGTGCCCGACGTAGACCACGTCCCCGCTCCGCATGATCTGCATCCCGTCGCCGCGGCCCTCCAAGTCCGAGTGACCGACCAGCTCGAGGCCGCGGTGCTCCAGGGGGCGAGGGCGAAGGGCCGTGGGCATGACGCGGGATTGTGCCCGGTTTGACGGACGGAGCGTGCCGTCCTAGCCTCGCCGAGGCCTTCCGCAAACGATTTCCGCTGGGGGATCAGACGACGCGCCGGACGATCATCGATGTCGCTCGCCTCGCCGGAGTTCATCCTTCGACGGTGTCCCGGGCTCTGCACCGGGCCGATCTCCCCCTGAGCGCCGAGACCCGCCGCCGCGTGCTCGCCGCGGTTGAGCGCCTCGAGTACCAACCCTCGGCGATCGCGCGGGGTCTCCGCCTCCGACGGACGCGCACCCTGGGCATGCTCGTCCCGGACATCACCAACCCGTTCTTCCCGCCGATCATCCGCGGCGCTGAGGAAGCGGCGCGCGAGCGCGGATACGAGCTCGTCCTCTGCAACACCGACGACGACGCCGAACGCGAGAAGGCGTCGCTTCGGGTGCTTCGCGAGCGGCAGGCGGATGGCCTGCTGATCGCCACGAGCCGCACGGCGGACGCGACGCTCGCATCGGTCCGCCGCGAGCGGTTCCCCTTCGTCCTTGTGAATCGCGGCTCGCGCGTCGCTGAGGATCCGGCGGTGGAGGTGAACAACGCGCGCGCCGCCGCCGAGATCGTCGCGCATCTCGTGCACCTCGGTCACAACCGGATCGCGCACATCGCCGGTCCCCTCAGCACGACCACCGGCGCGGAGCGCGCCGCGGGATATCGCGACGCGCTGCGCGCGCACGGCCTCGCCGCCGACGCCGCACTGATCGCGGAGGCCGCCGCCTACTCCGAGGATGCGGGCCACGCCGCGGCGAGACGCCTGCTCGCGGTCGCGCCGACGGCGATCTTCGCGGCCAACGACCTCCTCGCGCTTGGCGCGCTGCGCGCCGCGCGCGAAACCGGCGTGCGCGTTCCCGCGGATCTGTCTCTCGTGGGGATCAACGACATCCCGATGGTCGGCCTCCTCGATCCTCCTCTGACCACCGCGCGCGTACCGCAGCGCGAGATGGGCGCGGTCGCCGCGCGGATGCTGATCGGTCTTGTCGAGCGCCAGCCGGTACCGGAGCGCCACGTGGTCCTCGATACGGAGCTTGTGGTTCGAGGCTCGACAGCCGCACCGCGAAGCGCCGATCGGAGGGTCGCCTGATGGCCACACCGATCCGGATCTCGGTCGAGCACGTGACGAAGCGGTTCGCCGCGGGTGCCGTGACCGTGTTCGAGGACCTCGACCTCGCGGTGCGGGACGGCGAGGCCCTGTGCATCCTCGGCCCATCGGGGTGCGGGAAGACAACTTTGCTTCGCTGCATGCACGGACTGGCCGACATCGACGCCGGCCGCATCGTGATCGACGGCGTCGAGGTGCGGGCGCCGAGCCGGAAGGTCGCGATGGTCTTCCAGCACTTCGGCCTCATGCCCTGGAAACGCGTGCGGGAGAACGTGGCCTATGGCCTCGAGCTCGCTCGTCTCCCGCGCGCGACGATCGACGAGCGCGTCGACCGCTACATCGAGATGGTCGGCCTCCGCGGATTCGAGCGGGCGTACCCGTACGCGCTCTCCGGCGGCATGCAGCAGCGCGTCGGACTCGCACGGGCCCTCGCCGTGGAGCCCGACGTCCTCCTGATGGACGAGCCCTTCGGCTCGCTCGATGCGCTCACCCGCGAGGTGCTCCAGAACGAGCTCCTGCGCATCTACCAGGAGCGCCCACGGACGATGGTGTTCATCACGCACTCCATCGAGGAGGCCATCGCGCTCGGGGACCGTGTCGTGGTGCTCTCATCGCGTCCGGCGCGAGTGCGCGAGATCATTTCGGTGGACATCGATCGGCCGCGCACGATGGCCTCGGTGATCGCGCACGATCGCTTCGTGGAGCTGCGCGACCGCTGCTCGCGCCTCGTGCTGGAACGGCCGGCCGCATGAGCATCCGCGAGGCGCAGGCCCGCGCCCCTTCCGCCATCCGTCGCCGAGGCCTCTCGCCCCGGATGGGGGACTGGACCGTCCGGCTCGGCTCGATCGCCATCGTGCTTCTGGTGTGGGAGTTCTTCGCGCCCAGCTGGAACCCGCTGATCATCAGGCCGCCATCGGCGATCGCGGTCGCGTTCGTCGAGCTCGTGCAATCCGGCGAGCTGCAGGACGCGCTCGTGAAAAGTCTTCGCGCGTTCATCGGTGGGTTTGCCATCGCGGTCGTGATCGGCGTGTTTCTCGGGGTCGTGACCGGCCGTTGGCGGACAGCGTTCAATGCCCTCGATCCGCTGGTGAGCGCGCTCTACTCGGTGCCTTCGGTCGCGCTCATTCCGATCATCGGATTCATCTTCAAGTACCAGGGTGACGCGCCACGCGTGGCGGCGGTCGCGCTGTTCTGCGTCTTCCCGGTGCTCATCAACACGCAGCAGGGCGTGCGCAATGTCGACCGCGGCCTCCTGGAGGTGGCTCGCGCATTCAACACGAGCGAGCGGCGGCTCTGGACCGACGTGATCCTGCCGTCGTCGACGCCGTTCGTTCTGGCGGGCATCCGACTCGCGATCGGCCGGGGCCTCATCGGCATGATCGTCGCGGAGTTCTTGATCGGTCTCGTGGGCCTCGGCTATCTCATCATTCAGTACGGCAACGTATTCAGGATGGACCGTGCCTTCGTGCCGGTGATAACGGTCGCGGTGATGGGCATCGTGTTCATGGGTCTCGTGCAATGGCTGGAAGGCCGCGTCGCGCCATGGCTGCGACGCGAGCAATAAGGGAGGACGACGGTGGGTCATCGGTTGCTGGCGTTCGCGTTCATCTCAGCGCTCATGGCGACGGCTTGCGGTGGGGGCGGCGGGGCCGCGAGCCCGAGTCCGACCGTGGCCGCGAGTCCGACCGTTCCGGCGAAGGCGGTCTGCGCGGCCAAGAAGATCACCATCGCCGTCCCGGTGACCCCGCCCAACGTGGTGCACCTCACGCCCTACGTGGCGGACTCGTTCGGCTACTTCAAGGATGAGAACCTGACCGTCGAGCTGGTCCGGTTCGAGGGCGGCGTCGGGTCGCTCCGCGCCTCCGCGTCAGGCGGCATCACGCTCGCGGGGACCTCGAGCGAGCCGGTGGTCGATGGCGTCGCCAACGGAGCCGACGTGAAGATCATGTACTCATACGCTCCGAACGTCGACGTGTCGTTCGTCGTCGGTCCGAAGGTCAAGACGATGGCCGACCTCAAAGGCAAGATCATGGGAGTCCAGGAGCCGGGCGGCTTCGCCGACGTGATGACCCGGATCGTCCTGAAGAAGGCCGGCATCGACCCGAAGGACGTCACCTTTTTGCAAACGACGACCGCCGGACGAGTGCAGCAGCTGACCGCGGGAGCGACCGACACGGCCGTGCTGCATATCGACCAGACCAAGACCGTCCAGAAGGCCAATCCACAGATCTCGGTGCTCACGAACATGTGGGAGATCCTGTCGGACTACCAGTACTCCGTGTACGTGGCGCCGACGCAGGCCATCAAGGACGACGCGGCGACCCTCGAGTGCACCATCCGCGCGCTCATGCGAGCGAACCGCGCGATGTATGACTCGGCGAACCGGCAGAAGATCATCGACATCGCCGTCAAAGAAGGAAAGATCGACGCGCAGATCGCCGGGGACACGTTCGACCTCCTCGTGAAGGCCAAGGCCTGGCCGCAGAACGAAGGCGTTCCGCAGAAGAACATCGAGGGCACGGTCGCGAGCGAAAAGGCGTTCGGCAAGATCACGAAGGACCTCACCTTCGACCAGCTCGTCGACCTCTCGATCACGAAGAAGGTCGTCGAGCAGCTCGGCCGGGTGAAGGACTTCCCGTATTGATCTCGTGAAGCTAATCGATCTGACCCAGCCATGGGGCGACCGCATGCCCACCTGGCCGCAGTTCGCGTCCATCGAGGTGACCGACATCACGACGCACCACCGCGATGGGAAGAGCACCGTTCTCGTGAAGACGAACATGCACACGGGGACGCACATCGACGCGCCCATTCACTACTGGCCGACGGGAAAGCATCTTGGGGAGATCCCGATCCAGGATCTCTTCGGCACGGCTCTGGTGATCGACCTGCGTCCGATCACCAGGCCGTGGACGTATTACTCGCTGAAGGACGTCCTCGGCTGCCTGCCGAAGGGCGAGCAGATCCGTGAGGGCGACATCGTCCTCCTGTACACCGGCTGGGATCGGTACAACTGGACAAAGCCCACGCGGGACGACGTCACGTACTTCGACCGGCATCCCGGGCCGCAGCCCGAGGTGTGCGACTACCTTGTCGAGCGAGGCGTGAAGATGATCGGCGGCGATCTCGCGTCGATGGACCACTCCCTTCACGTCCGCGTGCGCTACTTCCGCCCCGACCTCGTCAAGGAGTACGAGGCCCAGACCGGAAGACCGGTCGACGAGACCTTGCCGATGAAGGACTTCGAGCACGTCCACTACCACATGGCCAAGGCAAACATCCCGATGCTCGAGAACCTCGGCGGCGAGATGGCCGAGGTGGCCGGCCGGCGTGTCGACGTTGGCGCCTTCCCGTGGCGCTGGGAGAACGGCGAAGGCTGCATCTGCCGCGTGGTGGCATTCCAGCCATGAGCGCCGTTCGGACGAGCGCTCCTCCGAAGACCGCGACGATGCAGGCGCTCGTGCTCACGGGGCCGCACGCGTTCGAGGTCCGCGAGGATGTGCCGATCCCGCGCCCCGCACCGAACGAGGTACTCGCGCGCGTGCGCGCGATCGCGATCTGCGGGACCGATGCCGAGATCGTCGAGGGAACGTTCAAGGGCCGTTGGCCGCGCGCATACCCGTTCATCCCCGGACACGAGTGGTCCGGCGACATCGTCGAAGCGGGCGAGGTCGCGATGGGCTACGGGTTCACGCCGGGAACGCGGGTCGCCGGCACGAGCCACTCGGGCTGCGGCTACTGCCGGATGTGCCGCACCGGTCGCTACAACCTCTGCCTCAACTACGGCCGGGAGGACCTCGGCCATCGGCAATACGGCCACTACACGCAGGGCGCGTACGCGACGTACGTCGTCCACACGATCAAAAGCGTCTTCAAGATCCCGGACTCGATGCCACTCGACGTCGCGGCACTCTGCGACACGGCGTCGATCGCGCTGCACTCGGTGAAGCGGCCCGGCATCAATCCGGGCGACGTCTTTATTGCGGTCGGCTCCGGCGGGATGGGCCTCCTCACCGCGATGTGCGCACGGGCGCTCGGCGCCGCGCGGTGCATCGTCGTCGGCGGCGGGAAACGCCTCGACCGTGCGAGGGATCTCGGCTTCGAGACCGTCGACTACCACGACGGCGACCCGGTGGCCCGAATTCGCGAGCTCACCGGCGGTCTTGGCGCGGACGTCGCCGTCGATTCCGCAGGCACGAAGGACTCCGTTCGTCAGTCGATCGGGATGGTCCGCAAAGGCGGGCGGGTCGCGTTCACCGGCATCCCCAAGGAGCCGTCGTCGGTGGACTTCCAGAAGGTCGTCCTCGAGGAGATCGATCTCTACGGCGTCCGCGCGAACCGCAACACGATGGAAGAGGTGATCCCGCTCATCGCCGACGGCCGCATCCCTGCCGCAAAGCTCATCACGCACCACTTCAAGCTGGCCGAGTTCTCGGAAGCCCTCCGGACGTTCAACGAGCGGATCGACGGCGCTTTGAAAGTGATCGTGGAGCCTTGATGTGAGCGTGGACGTCCGCGGCTCGATCGGCGCGCTCATCCGCACGCGGCGAGCGGTGCGCGCGTTCAAGCCGGGAATGGTCCCGGACGCCGACGTCAACGAGATCCTGGAGGCGGCGCGCTGGGCGCCGTCGCCCGCAAACCGCCAGCCCGCGCGCTTCATCTGGGTGAAGAGCGCGACGGTCAAGCGGGAGCTCCAGCAGCTCGCGAAGGAGTCGAAGGAGCTCTCGGCGTACTGGGACCCGATCTTCCGGCCCGATGGGTCCAGCGGCCGCGTGAACGATCTCGAGACGCCTGAGGTCATCGCTGTTGTCGCGGACCCCGCGAAGAGCCTGACCAACGTTCACGCCGACAACGGATTCGAGTGGGCCGCGGCGATGTCGATCTACGCGATGTGGCTGCGGGCGCACTCGCTCGGCTACGGCGGCGTCTTCGTGCAGCACTGGATCACCGAGAAGGCGAAGAAGATCCTCAACGTCCCGCTCACGTGGACGTTCCTTGGGACGTTCACCTTCGGGCTCGCGGCCGAAGCGCCGACCATCGATCGCTTGCCGCTGGACCAGCTCGTCTCCATCGACCGCTTCCCGGGGCGACCGCGGACATGAAGAGCGCGGTCGGCGAGCCCACCCGTTCGGCGGAGATACCGGCCTCGATGCTGGCCATCGTCTTCAGCGCCCCGAACGAGTTCGCGGTGCGCGACGTTCCGACTCCTCGCCCGGGACCGCGCGAGGTTCTGGTGCGCGTGCGGGCGTCGATGGTCTGCGCGACGGACGCGAAAATACTCGCGGGAAAGTTCCCGGCCACCAAGTTCCCGCACGTGCCGGGGCACGAGTTCGCCGGAGAGATCGCCGTCTCGACCGACGAGCGTTTCGGCACGGGCACGAGGGTCGGTGTCGAGGTGCACGTCGGGTGCGGGACCTGCGACCGCTGCCGCGAGGGGATGTACACGCTCTGTCAGAACTACGGCAAGCGCCAAACGGGCCATGCCCACGTCGGCTTCACGATCGGCGGCGGCCTCGCCGAATACGCGGCCGTGCCGATCGCAGCACTGCACGCGCTCCCGGAGCACGTGACCTTCGAGCAGGGGGCGTGGACCGACAACCTCGGCGTCGCCCTCTGGGCGCTCGAGCGAGGCCGGATGGCGGGCGGCGAGCACGTGGTCGTCATCGGCCCGGGCGCGATCGGACTCTGCGTTGCGCAGCTGGCGCGCGCGCTCGGCGCCGGTCGGGTGACGCTCGTCGGTCGCGGCGCGCGGCTCGCCCGCGTTCGCGACATGGCGGACGAGGTGATCGATTCCGCCGACGTGGCGCGTCTACGGGGCACGGCTGATCTGGTCGTCGAGTTCGCGGGCACGGCCGAGGCCGCGCGCGACGCCATCGGTCTCGCGCGCCGCGGTGGCCGCGTGGTCCTTGGTGGGCCGACCGGGACCGGCGTCGAGCTCTCGGGCGTCGATCTCTCGACCATCGTGCTCGGCAACCTCGACATCCTCGGCTCGCTCGCGAATCCAAAAGGGGTGTCCGGCCGCGCGCTCGCACTGCTTGCCGACGGCAAGGTCGACGTCACGACCCTCGTGACGCACCACTTCCCTCTGCGCGCGTTCGCCGAAGCCTGGCAAACATTTGTGGAGCGCCGCGATGGCGCGATCCGCGTGATGCTTCATCCGGAGGCCGCCTCATGAGCGCGATCGACCGCGCGACCGCCCTCGATCTCTATCGCGTCATGCGGACGATCCGTGCGTTCGAGGAGCGCGCGACGCAGCTCTTCGGCGAGAACAAGATCTGGGGGACGATCCACAGCTACGCCGGGGAGGAGGCGATCGCCGCAGGTGTGTGCGCGAATCTTCGCGACGACGACTGGATCACCTCCACCCATCGCGGACACGGGCATTGCATCGCAAAACGGGCGGATCTCGGCAAGATGTTCGCCGAGCTCCTCGGTCGCGAAACCGGCTACTGCCGCGGCCGCGGCGGGTCCATGCACATCGCCGACACGTCGAAGGGAAACCTCGGCGCGAACGGCATCGTCGGCGGCGGAATCCCGATCGCGACCGGCGCCGCGCTCACCGCCAAGCAGCTCGGCACCGATCAGGTCGCGGTCTCGTTCTTCGGTGACGGCGCCGTGAACCAGGGCACGTTTCATGAGTCGCTGAACCTCGCCGCGATATGGAAGCTGCCGGCCATCTATGTCTGCGAGAACAACCAGTACGCCGAGAGCCTCCCGGTGAAGCGCGCGTTCGCGGTCGAGGACATCGCGAAGCGAGCCGAGGGCTACGGGATGCCGGGAGTACATGTCGACGGGCGTGACGTACGCGCGGTGCACGCCGCTGCGGGCGAGGCGATCGCGCGCGCCCGGGCAGGGAAGGGACCGACGTTCATCGTCGCCGACTCGTACCGTCACGAGGGCCACTACTACGGCGATCCGCGGAAGTACCAGACGAAGGACGAGATCGACGGCTGGCGGAAGCAGTTCGATCCGATCGCCGATGCGCGCTCCTGGATCGTTGCCGACAAGCTCGCCACTCCGGCGGACCTCGACGCGATCGACCGCGAGATCGCCGCGGAGATCGATCGCTCGGTCGCGTGGGCCGAGCAGGGACCGCTCGCATCGCCGATCAAGCTGCCCGAGGACGTGTATGCAATCGACTGAAGCTCAGGCGCGGCGAACGATTCAGCACACCGCTACGTGTCGGCTCAGTCCGGAGACTCTGTTTGATCTCCTGGCCAACCCCGGCGAGCGGCAGAAATGGGACCTTTGTCCGCCGTACATGACGCTGGAACCCCTCGCGGCGGCCCCCGGCCCGGCTCTGGAGGGTGCGCGCTACACGGCTCGCGGGACGGCTCGGGGCATTCCATTCGTAGGCAAGACCTTTGTCATTGGGGCCGAGCGTCCGCGCCGCTATGCGACGCGGTCCGAGACACAATTCGCGCGTTACTACCCGAACTTCGCGGGAATCGAGGAATACCTCATCGAACCGGAGGGGACTGGGAGTCGCGTCCACTACACGATGACGCTCCTGAAGACTCCGGCGGCCGGAGCCTTCTTCACCAGATTAATTACCGGGCTGTTGGAGCCGCTGCTCGGCGGAAGCGCAGCGAAACGCAACCTCATGAACACGCTCCGCTATGCCGAGCAGCACGCGGGAGCGATTCCATGAGCACCAACATCGCCAGCCCCGACTCCAAAGTGGCTCGGGCTACACATGAAATGTTCTACAACGAGGCGCTCGGCGACGCGCTTCGCCTCGAGATGGAGCGCGATGAGCGCGTGATCGTGATCGGCGAGGACATCGCAGAGCACGGCGGCGCGTTCCAGGTCACGGCCGGCCTTCTCGACAAGTTCGGCCCGACGCGGATCCGGCAGACGCCGATCAGCGAGATCGGGATCGTCGGCGCCGCAGTCGGCGCAGCGCTGACCGGGCTCCGTCCGGTCGTCGAGCTCATGTACGTCGACTTCGCGGGGCTCGCAATGGACCAGATCGTGAACCAGGCCGCGCAGAACCGCTTCATGTTCGGCGGCCAGGCGCGAGTTCCGATGGTGCTTCGGACGCAGGGCGGTTCGGGGCGAGGCAACGCGGCGCAGCACTCGAAGTCTCTCGAGGCGTGGTTCGCGCACATCGCGGGGCTGAAGCTCGTGATGCCGTCGACTCCGGCCGACGCGAAGGGTCTGCTCACCGCCGCGATCCGCGACGACAACCCGGTGATTTTCCTCGAGCACAAGCTGCTCTACCGGACAAAGGGGCAGGTGCCGGAGGGGGAGCACGTCGTCCCCCTTGGGAAGGCCGACGTCAAACGCGCGGGGACCGATCTCACGATCGTGACGTGGTCGCGCGAGGTCGTGTTCTCGCTCGATGCGGCGGCGAAGCTCGCGGACGAAGGCATCTCCGCCGAGGTCGTCGATGTCCGCACGCTCGTGCCGCTCGACAAAGAGACGATCCTCGGCTCTGTGCGCAGGACGCATCGGCTTCTCGTGGTGCACGAGGCGATCAAGCGCGGCGGGTACGGCGCCGAGATCGCGGCGATGGTCGCCGAGGACGCCTTCGACGACCTCGACGCACCACCGAAGCGACTCGCCGGGCTCGAGACCCCGATCCCGTACGCGAAGCATCTCGAGCTGAGCGTCGTGCCGCAGGTCGACGACATCGTCCGTGCCGCGAAGGAGCTCGTCGCCTGAGCGTCACGCGCGTGATTCTTCCCAAGCTCGGGCTCACGATGGACGAGGGCCGCATCGTCGCGTGGCACAAGCGCGAGGGCGACGCGGTCGCGGCGGGCGATGTCCTCTTCGAGGTCGAGACCGACAAGGCCACCATGGAGGTCGAGTCCCCGACCGCCGGGACCCTCCGCCGCATCCTCTATCCCGCCGACGCCACAGCTCCTGTGGCCACGGTCATCGCGCTCATCACGGAGACAGCGGACGAGCCGATCCCGGCTGATCCGGTTGCGGCTCAGCCTCCGAAACCCTCTCTACCCGCCGCAGCCCAGCCCGTGACCGGGCCGGGCTCCCGCGGCGGGCGGGGGCCCTCGGAGGCTGAGCCGCCAATCGGGTCGTCTGACGGTGATCGAGTCCGCTCATCTCCGGCTGCGCGTAGGCGGGCGCAGGAGCTAGGCGTCGACATCTCGAGAGTCAGCGGCACGGGGCCCGGCGGTCGGGTGACTCTCGAAGATGTCGATGCTGCGGCCACCTCAAAGTCGTCCCCGGTCGCGGCTCCTTCCGGCGAGAGGAGAGAACCGCTATCGCGCATGCGCAAGGCCATCGGCGAGCGCATGACCAAGAGCGTCCGCGAGCAGCCCCAGTTCTCCATCTCGCGCGACGTCGACATGACCGCGGCGAACGAAAAGCGCAAGGTGGCCCGCGCCTCGTACACCGACGCCATCGTCGCGGCCGCGGCGAAGACTCTCCGCGACCATCCGCGGCTCCGGGCGCGGATCGAGGACGGACACCTCGTGACGAGCGATGCGGCTAACGTCGGTCTCGCGATCGCGCTCGAGGACGGACTGCTCGTCGCCGTTCTCCGCGACGCCGACCGGAAGAGCCTCACGGATCTCGCCGTGGAGCGCCAGCGCCTGGAGGAGCACGCCCGCGCGGGCAAGCTCGCCGAGCACGAGCTGACGGGATCCGTCCTCACTGTCTCCAACCTCGGGACCATGGGCGTCGATCGCTTCACCGCGATCGTGAATCCCCCGGAGGCCGCGATCCTCGCCGTCGGACGGGTCGCCGACCGCGTTGTCGTGAAGGACGGCGAGCCCGCGGTGCGGCCGATGGCAACGCTGACGCTCTCCGTCGATCATCGCGTGGCCGACGGTGCGACCGCCGCGCGCTACCTCTCCGCGGTCGCGGAGCGCCTGGAGCGCGGCGACCTGTGACCACCGAGACCGGAGACCGCGTCCAGCTCGCCGCCGGCCATTGGAAACCCCGCTTCGTCGCGAACGGGATCGACGCGAACGACTTCGACCGAGTGCTCGCCGCGACCACCGCGTGGCGCGACTGGGCTCCGAACTGGAAGCGCGTTGGCGACGAGCATCGCGCGATCGCCGACGACGCCGAACAGTCGGGGCACACCGTGACGGCGACTGACGCCTATCAGCGCGCGGCGTGGTGCTACCACCTCGGGAAGTTCCTGTGGTTCGAGGAGCGCGCGCTGCACGACGAGCTGCGCGAGCGGACCGTCGCGACCTACACGAGAGCGCTGCCGCGTCTCGATCCACCGGGCCGACGCATCGAAGCGCCGTTCGAAGGCGCGGTCATCCCGGGCATCCTGCGCGCGCCGCGTGGCGTCTCGCGTCCACCGCTCGCGATCCTCGTTCCAGGCCTCGACTCGGTGAAGGAAGAGCTCTACGCGATGGAGAACGACTTCCTTCGCCGCGGTCTCGCCACGCTGACCATCGACGGACCGGGGCAGGGCGAGAACGCGCCGCGCTTCCCGATCCGTGCCGACTGGTCGACCGTGATCACTCCCCTGCTGGACCACCTGGCGGCGAGCGAGCGTGGCCTCGACCTCGGGAGCATCGGGCTGATGGGCATCAGCATGGGCGGCATCTACGGGCCGCGCGCCGCCGCCAAGGAGAAGCGCCTGCGCGCGGTCGTCGCGCTCGCTGGTCCCTATGACCTCTCGGAGTGCTGGCCGGCGCTCAATCCGCTCACCAAGGGCGGGTACGTCTTCTACACGAAGTCGCGCGACGAGGCTGAGGCCTTCGAGCGATCGAGATCGCTGACCTTACGCGGCGTGTTGAAGGACGTGACGTGTCCCCTGCTCGTGATCCACGGCGGCCAAGATCGGCTCTTTCCGCCGGAGCAGGCCGAGCGGATCGTCCGCGAGGCGCCGAACGCGACGCTGCTCCTCTATCCCGAAGGCAACCACGTCTGCAACAACATCCCCTACAAGTACCGGCCCGCGATGGCGGACTGGATGGCGGAGCAGCTAGGCGCCGCGCGCTAGGACGCGCCCGGGCCGAGCCCCGGTGTGCTCGCCCCGGCGCAGCACCTCCTCGCCGTTCACGAACACGTCGGCGACACCGGTCGCGAACCGGTGTGGATCCGCGTACGTGGCGTGGTCCGCGATCCTGCTCGGGTCGAAAGTGACGACGTCGGCGAAATAGCCGTGCGCGAGGCGGCCGCGGCGATCGAGCCCGAGGTTCGTCGCAGGAAAGCTCGTGAGCCGCCGGATGGCTTCCTCGAGCGGCGCCAAACCTTCGTCGCGCACGTACCGCCCAAGAAGCCGGGCGAACGTGCCGTATGCGCGCGGGTGCGGATTTGATTTGAGGAACACGCCCTCCGGTGCGGGCGCCGCCTCGTCGGACCCGAAGCTCATCCACTCGATCGCGAGCTGGCGCCGCACGTTCTCCTCCGAGGCGATGAAGTAGCACGCGCCGACGCGGCTCTCGTCCTCGACGACGAGATCCATCGCGGTCTCCTCGGGCGATCGGCCGCGCATCCTCGCGACCTCCGCCAGCGTCTTGCCGGTGAGCGGCTTAAGCGCCGCGTTCTTGAAGGACACGAGCAGAACCCCGTCGGGTCCGCCGGCCGCGAGGTAGAGGTTCTCCCAATCCGTCCCCGGGGCGCGCATCTCACGCGCCACGCGCTCCCGCATTGAGGGATCGCGCAGCCGCTCGAGCCACGCGCGAAATCCGCCCTCCTGGACCCACGGCGGCATGCTCGCGTTGAGGCCGGTCGCGCCTGCCGTGTAGGGGTACATGTCCGCGCTGACGTCGAGTCCGTCGGCTCGCGCCTTCTCAACGCGCTCGATGACCGCGCCGAGCTTCGGCCAGTTCGCTTTCCCCGCCTGCTTCAGGTGATAGATCTCGCCGCGGACCCGAGCCCGCCGCGCGATCGCGATCAGCTCGTCGACGGCCTCGAGCAGCCGGTCGCCCTCATTGCGCAGGTGCGAGATGTAGGTGCCACCCGCGATTTCCGCAAGCGCGGCGAGCTCGTCCGTCGACGCGAATGTTCCCGGCGTGTAGATGAGCGCGGAGCCAAGCCCGAGCGCGCCTTCCGTCGCAGCGTCGCGCGCCAGGGCGCGCATGCGCTCGAGCTCTTCCCGCGTGGCGGGCCGATCGTCATACCCGATCTCGTGCACGCGAAGCGTCGTCGCGCCGACGAATGACGCGACGTTAACGGACACGCCTAGCCGCACCAGGTGA
>Ga0209471_1001412_pt1 | contig 14326 bp, 17 predicted proteins | sample GraSoiAngelo_128_FD_185885 | JGI IMG/M metagenome (GOLD analysis project Ga0209471, IMG submission 185885) | Grasslands soil microbial communities from the Angelo Coastal Reserve, California, USA - 14_0927_12_20cm (SPAdes) (version 2) | ecosystem: Environmental > Terrestrial > Soil > Grasslands ...
AGAACCGCACTACGGGCAGCGGCATGAACGGGCGCATCTGGTCGTGGATCATCGCTGTCCCGCGTTTTCTGTACAACTTCATCGTCGGTGATGATTGGACCGTGGCCGTGGCGGTCCTCGCCGGGCTGATCGTGACCGGGATCCTGAATGCAAATCACATCGTGGCGTGGTGGCTGATGCCGATCATCGCCATCGTCGCGACCGGTGTCAGCATCGAACGGAATTCCGTGCAGAGCCCCCGATAAAGTTCGTCTTTAATCCGTGTTGGTGATGGCTTACTTTGAACGACTACCCGAGGCTTTCGCGGGACGTCGTCGCGACCTCACCAGCCTCCCAGTCGAATATCGAACCGCCTCTAGGCGCGGGGTCAGCGGCACCGTGAAGGAGGATGCCCCATCTCATCTCACGGTGACCGTGCGATGCCTTTTCATCATGGCGCTAGTCAGACTTGAATAATGGCCGAGCCCACAGCCGGTCACCTCTCAGGAACTGCGACTCTTCCTCAGCGCTGCGCCGCTGGCCGTTCCTGGATCCCCTTCCGCTGCCTCGGCAGTTGACCGTATTGGTGACCGCGGTCGTGACGAAGCCGCTGCGCTACTTCGCGGTCGACCGCGACGCACGGTGCACCGGTTTTGTAAACCGTGGGTCCTGAAACGACTCTGCTCGCCGCCAAACTCGAGGACAAGGGCGCCGGAATCGTCCGACCTCACCTCGTCGGCCGCTCGACCAGAAACGTGATCAGCGTCAGATACTCATCTGAATCCGCGGAAGCAACCCAATTGCTGAGATCTGGTGTACGTCTGAATAGGGCGAGGAATTCCTCGATGGTCAACTGCTCAGGCATGGGGCCATCCGTGTTCGCCACCAGTCCGTCACCCCATTTTGTTGCCGTACATCCCATCGAAGAGACGACCCTGGATTTCGAAGATGAGGTCGATACTGGCTGTGAGTGAAGGGCGCCAGCCGAGCTGCGGTGCGTCTCCGAAGGCGACATCGCGGACGAGCGCTGCGAGCTCAGACCTGCCAGAGCCAGCAACCTGCCTGAGCCCCAATAGGTTAAGGCCCTCGAGCTCTGGCAACATCGCGTCGGTGCGCGCGAGAAGCGAAGTCAGCCGCTGGCGCGCCCGCTGTTCGGTAGCGAAGTCATCGAGACACTGCCTGATCGCCTGATTGCCCAGTCCGATTGGGCCCTTCTCGGCCAAAACATTCCTCGTACGCGCGGCGGCCCGAGTCGGTAGCCCCGCTGGCCGTCCCGCCGCGGAGAACGTCTGGCTGGATAGGTCAATGATCAGATTGCCGATGCGGACCGCCTGGTCCTGCCGACTCGGGGCCTCAAGAGCTCTAAACATGGCTTACTTCGTAAATCCACCCAAAAAGATCACGCCTTCGCCGTGACCGCACCAGCTTTGACTGGATGCGGAATCCCCAGGAACGGGAACGCGGGCAGGAGATCCTTGTGTGGTTTGACATCCTGGGGGCGTGCCTGCCCGTGAACCATCATGATCAGGCGAGCCGAGAAGACATCGTCAGTCATCACCCGGCCGTTGGGGTAGTGGCCCGGCTTCGTGCGGTCGTAGCGAAGAATGTCGGGCAGCAGGGTGAGAGCCGCAGCCCTCGCTTCGCCGGGCGAGTAGCCATGCCGTTCGAACGTCGCCGACAGCGGCTTTAGGTGGTTCTTCACATCATCGACCGGGTCCGTGGCGTTGAACTCGTCCTTGATGGAGTCCGGGTTGAGGATGGGGTTGAATGATGGGTTGCCCTCCCGCTCCAGCTGCACGAGCTTGCCGTCGCGGCGCAAGCTGACCGTCACCCACACGCCGATTCGCGGACCCGGGCCGAGCATATCGTTGGGTGCCTCGAGTGCGATAGAGAGGATGTTCCCCTCGCCGAAGGTATCGTTTCCTTTCCACTCGAAATTGCCTTGTTCACCCGCGAGCAACCATTGAACGACACCATCAGCGTCGGCGAAGAAGGGGTCGCTGCGTGTTCCGATAAACAGCCGGCAGGAGCCGGCCTGAACCGGCCTAGCCATTGCATCGACGCCCACGGGCGTAGCCTCGATCAGCATTGCGCCACCGGGCCCATGGCTCTGGACCTCGCTGCCCTTGGCGTAGTGGGCAGTGGCGGTTTGCCGGCCATCTTTCATCTCGGAGAAGGTGACGCTGAACGCCACGTCCGCTAACGAATCGCCATTGTTGTCGATGTTGAACCGGTAGACCGCGTCGGGGTGGAACCCGTTGCCTTCGAGGAAGGGGTTCGAGTCCATGATCAGCACGGTCCGGTCGGGGTTACCGGGCGCTGCGAACACGAACAGATCGGTAAGGTCCAGACGAGCATCGTCGCCGGGATGCTTGAGGTTGGCGGCACTAAAGTGGTTAGACATGTAGGAACTCCTCCTCAGTTGGTTCGGGCGGCGCCTGCGCGGGCCATCGCTTTCTGGCCGACCATCTGACCAGCGAGAAAACCGATAAGCGCCTCGTTTACCTGATCAGCGTGCGTCACTAACATGCCGTGGGGCGCGCCCTCGATCACGACGAGCTGGCTGTCTTTGATGGCCTGATGCGTCCGGAGCCCCGTCGCTTGGATGGGAATAATCCGGTCGGCGTCACCTTGTACGACGAGCGTGGGCACGTCAAAGCGAGCGAGGTCGCCACGGAAGTCGGTCACCCAGGTCGCCGGACAGTCGAAGGTCGCCTTCGGTGATGCGCCGGCACCGACATTCCAGCTGTCCCGCACGACTTCTTCGCTGGTGCGCTTCCCAAGGAAAGTATCGAGGTTGTAGAAGTCTTTGATGAAAGCGGTCAGGAAAGCGAGCCGATCCTTCGCGATCGCGTCCTGGATTCCCCGTACCCCAGCCTGGTCGAGTGCACCGGGATTATCGGCCGTCTTCAAGAGGTAGGGAGGAACCCCGGAGAGAATCGCGGCCTTGCTGACGCGGGCGGTTCCATACTTGCCGATGTACCGAGCCACTTCGCCTCCGCCCATCGAAAATCCTGCGAGCGCGACATCACCCAAATCAAGCTTGGTGATGAGCTTGTGGAGGTCCTCGGCAAATGTGTCGTAGTCGTATCCCGTCGTGGGCTGGCTCGAATTGCCAAAGCCACGCCGGTCGTAGGTGATGACGCGATACCCCTCGCGCAACAGCGCCAAAGTCTGTCGCTCCCAGGAGCGCCCGCTCAGTGGGTAGCCGTGGATCAGCACGACCGGCTTGCCGGACCCGTGGTCCTCGTAATAGATCTCGATCGATCCGGAGTTTTCTTTTCCGACGGTGACGTAGCTCATGAATGGTCCTCCTATCTCGTCGTGAACGCGTCGAGTTTGTTGTTGAGTCTGACTCGGGCGGGCGCAGTATTGAATTGGGTGATCATTGCTCCACTCCTTGGCGCGGTGATGAAACCCGTTGGTCGGCTCCTGTCCAGGCGCTCGCTGTCCCATAAACGCGATGCACTATAAGCACAAGGGCTACGGCAACGACAGAAAGAAGAACGGCTTCAAGAAATCCGTTTCTCGCCATCGCAGAGAAGGCAAGAAGAATCAAAACAACGTTAAACATCGTGCCGTAAAGAAAATCTTTTAGAATCATGTTTTCCTTAAAGGTCCCTGGTTCCACTGAACCCTCCGCTGAATTGAATCGACACGCTGCGATGTTATGGGCGTGGCGTTCAATTCAAAACAGCCGAAGGACCTGAACCTGCCTACGACAACAGGCTTACGATCGACCTAGCCCTTTGCTCGGTCAGTCCCCGATCGAATGACGTCTAGGAAGCGGTCGGGGCCATCCAGCGGGCTCACGACCTCGGCCGCTCCAAGCTCAGAAGCCCAGCGCGTATGTTCGTTGACGTGCCGGGACAGGAGGATGAGCCTGGCCAGGCCAATCGCATCCCGAAGTTCGTGCGGGGCGTAGCCTGAGCTGCCGCCCAGCAGCGCCGATTCGACAATCACCACGTCGACACTCCGATTGCGTGCCGCATCGATGGCGTCAGCGAGTTGATGAACGATCGCGACGATCGCGATATCGGGCTCAACCTCCAGACGCATTCGCATCGCCCCGCCAAGCAATTCATCGCTCAGCGCAACGAGTACACCGATCTGGATATCGCTTGCAGGCGTCGGCGAAGCTCCTCCTTGGGCTCGTGCGGGTTAGTAAGCGAGAGCAGGAGCTTAGGACGTTTTACTCAGTTTCTCGGTCAGTGTGAAAGCGCCCAAAGTGGTGCGCGCCCTAAGCCTTTAGTCCTACCGGCAACCCATTCCATCGACCTTATTGGCTTTTGAGAGATGCAATTCCGGTGCGAATCGCATGTAACGCGGCCTGGGTCCGGCTGTGGACGCCGAGCTTGCCAAAGATATTGTTCAAATGGGCCTTGACGGTCTTTTCGTTGATCGACAAGCGCCGGGCAATCTCCTTGTTCGAAAGCCCGTCCGCCACACACTTCACGACCTCGGTCTCTCGCTCGGTTAGCCGTTCGACCTGATTTGGGAATCGCAGCTCCTTCGCAAGACGGGTCGCCGCCTCGGGTGACAGCTGCACCTTTCCGGCCGCCGCTGAGCGGATTGCCCGTAGCAGTTCGGCGCCGTTGGTGTCTTTGAGCAGGTAGCCGGTGGCTCCGGCCTGGATCGCCTCGGACACGCTGTGATCTTGAAGGACGCTGGTCAGCGCAATGATCTCGACGTTCGGCATCTCAGCCTTGATGCGGGCGGTGGCTGCGATGCCGTCCATCTGCGGCATGAGAATGTCCATGAGGATAACGTCGGGCTTCAATTCACGTGCCAAGGCGATCGCCTGGTTCCCGTCGGAGGCCTCGCCAATCACCATGACCCCCGGCTCGTCCGTCAGGTACCTTCGCAATCCTTCGCGCACGACCCAATGGTCGTCAACGACCAAAACCCTGATGGCGACGGTCGAGGTGGCATCGTTCATGGGAGACTATGCTCAGAGGTCGGCTGGCATACCGAACGGCGCGGGTCAGGCGCTTACGCCGTAATGGTATTCCAGCTACATGGGAAGCAGTGGCGGCTGGCATCAACGCACCGAGGACCCGATCACAGGCTGGTGCCTTGCTTGACCTTGCCGAGATCCTCGAGCGTGCGCTTGATGACTGCCTCGAATTGACTGGGTCGAACCTGGGATACGTCGACCTGCTGAATGCCGATGGCCACCGTGAGTTGGCGGCCGTCAAGGGCGCCGATGTGGACGGTGCTTTCGTGAAGCCGCTTCGCGGTTTGGCCGTGCATGCAAACCTTGCCAACGCCGTAATCCTCAAGCAGCAAATCAAGATCTCGAATGACCTTGCTGACGATCGCGACAGCGTCGGGGTTCCGGAGGGCCATCCGCCGGTCAGGCGAGTCATGGGGGCCCCACTTGTCGCGGGGGACGCTGTTCTGGGTATGGTGGTGGTCGCCAACAAACGTGGCGAATACACACCAGCGGACGCCAGCTCCTTTTCGATCATCGCAAATCAGTTGGCGGTCGCCATTGTGTACTCCCACCTGTACGAGCAGCAGCTTCAGATAAACGCTGGGCTTCAGAGGCTCTATACGGGCGCATCCGATCGCGCCGCCTCAGACGAGCGGCAACGGTTGGCGCGCGAGTTACACGATTCTGCTGCGCAGTCTCTTTATGGCATCGCCCTTGCCACGCAGGCGGTCCGGCGCACCGTGGAAAGGGATCCTGGCATGGGGCGGTTGAGCGAGCCACTCAACTACATCCTGCAGCTCGCCGAGGTCGCGCTAGCCGAGCTGCGAGCCCTGATCTTTGATCTACGACCTGAAAGCCTGGCCGAAGAAGGCTTGATCGGAGGGCTGCAACGACTGACCGCGGCTGTTGTCGCCCGGCACAAACTGACGGTCGATCTTGTGGCAAACATCGAGCCCGACCTTGACATCCGGACCAAGGAGGCGCTCTATCGGATTGCCCAGGAAGCCATACAGAATGTGGTCAAGCACGCGTCGGCGCGGTCGGTCGAAATGCAGTTGATAGCCGACCGCCAGGACGTCGAACTTCGGATCGTCGATGATGGCGTCGGCTTCGAGCCCGGAGCGGACTATCCGGGTCATATCGGGCTCAACAGCATGAAGGAGCGCGCCCACGCGCTGAACCTGGAACTGACCGTCGACAGCCACCCAGGAGCCGGGGTCCAGGTCAAGGTGCGAACGCACGCTCTGCCCAGACATTCCGCGCGAGTCCTCCCGTGGAGTTGAGACCCTTCGGAACTGCGATCCAGAGATCAACAGATGCTTGAAACCGCGTTCACGCGCCTCGTCGGGTGCTCGGTGCCTATTCAGCTCGCGGGCATGGGGAGCATCAACGGTCCTGAGCTGACCGCGGCCGTATCGGAAGCGGGCGCTCTCGGCCATATTACGTTTGCCGGGACGGGACCGAAGGTCGCGGAAGACCGCTTGAATCGTATCGAGGAGCTGACGTCCAAACCATTCGGGGTCAACCTCATCATCCCTTACTTCGATCCGGAGATCTTGCGGATGGTGATACCTCGGGCGCGCGTGGTTGATTTCTTCTGGGGTGAGCCTGATGCCCGCCTGATCGACCAAGTTCACGCGGGCGGCGCACTGGCCTCGTGGCAAGTCGGGTCGGTTGGCGAAGCCATCGACGCCGAGAAAGCGGGGTGCGACTTCATCATCGCGCAGGGGGTCGAGGCCGGTGGGCATATTCGCGGTCGGCTGAGCCTGCTCCCACTTCTCAGCGCCGTTCTGGATGCGGTGTCGGTACCGGTTCTGGCCGCGGGAGGCATCGGCACGGCCCGAAGTATGGCGGCCGTGCTGTTTGCGGGCGCAGCGGGGGCCCGCGTCGGAACCCGGTTCATCGCAGCCGAGGAGTCAAACGCCCACCCGGCCTACGTCCGGGCGCTAATTGCCGCACGAGCCGAGGACGCGGTGCAGACAACGCGATTCGAGGTGGATTGCCCGATGTGTCCTTCGCAGCACCGCGTGCTTCGCTCAGCTCTGGAGGCGGCAGAAGCCCTTCCCGACCGGCCGCTGGGCGAAATCGATATTTCCGGCGAGCGCTATCCGATCGCCCGCTTCCAGGGAACCGTGGTATCCAAGCAAGTCGAAGGAAGGATCGATGCGATGGCGTGCTACGCCGGCCAATCGGTCGGCGCCGTGCGGCGTGTCCAGCCGGCCGGCGAGATCGTGGCGGAGCTGGCTGGCGGCGCGGAGACGCTGCTGGAGCGATTGGCCACCGCCCAGATCGCTCGGTAATTTTCGGCTCGGCCTCCTAGGACTTAGGTTCTAGGTCTTGTCAATCCCTTAGCGCACCAGGTTCCCAATCTTCGGCCCCTATTCGCGCGTCTGGATCGCGTGGATGCTGTAAGCAGTTCTTGCCGCAAGAAGCAACAGCCTCGTCAGCCGCACAACCGCGCAGAGAAGTTGGAACAGCCAGACCTGGCCAACTCATCAAGGGAGTTTAAGTATGAACATCTTCGGCCGACCACACGCCCGGCCCCGCAGGGTGGCGCTCGCCATCGCAGGCTTCAGCGCCGCGTTTTCCGCGTTGCTCGTCGGAGGGTACGCCTTCGCCTCCGGTTCACCATCGAATACGCTGCCCGTCTCCTCAGCCCGGACCCCCGCCTGGACTAACGGGAAGACCGTGACCGTCCAGTACGCGCAGGACTATTTCTGCGATCGGACGGTGACCGCGGTTCCCCTGGCCGCGAGCGGCTGCGAGGTCGGGGCTGCGGCCAACGTCGGCCCGGTCGCCAACCCGGATCGCTCCACCATTTACGTCGTGATTCCGCTCTTTGCCAACCCGAATCCGCCCACCATGTGCCCGACCGCAACCGGACCCACCCCGCCGCTCAACTGTCCGAACCACCCTCAGGACATCTATGTGCCGCTGGCCGGCTTCGGTGACATTCCGCTGCCGGCGCATAGCCACATCCTCGATGGGCCTGCCGGCGGGTGGTGGGATGTCAAGGGAGTGGTCGTCCTCGACCAGGCGACCTGGGCCGAGCTGGCCGCTGGCAAGAGCCTGGGGACCCTGCTGAACATCGAGGCCCGGCCCGACGCCGCCAGCCACATCCTGTTCGGCACGAACCTTCCGACGAATCTGTTCCTCTTCTTCAATACCGTCTCATGATCACGCAGCAGATTGGGGCCAGCACCGGGCTGGCCCCCCGTCACACCGTCCCGCTCCCCGTTACCATCGCCACGCCCGCCATCATCGCCATCGTCGGCGCCATGATCACGGTGGTCGGCTCGGCCCTCCCGTGGGTCACGATCTTTCGGGGCACGCAGACCCTGACCGGATGGCACGGGAGCCCTCGGTACCTTGCCGGGGTGGCCGTGGCATCCATTGCGCTCACGCTGCTCTTTCTGTGGGCGGGCCGGCCCGCTGCCCTTCGCCGTCTGGCCGTGCTGGCCGGATTGACGGCCGTGGTAGGTGTCGCCTTCGCCAGCTGGCAGGTCGCCGGCCTTGACTCATCGCATTCGGTCAGCGCGCGGATTCTCACCCCCGTCCTGGGGCCTGGTCCACTCATCATGTTGGCCGGCGCCCTCCTCCTGTTGGCCGTAGTGGCAATTCCCACATCCGCGGCTAAGGTTCCGGCCCCCCTGTGGCCGCGAGTCATTCTGGCAGGCGCCCTTTTGACCGCCGGGTGGATCCATCTCGCGCTCACGCCCGAACATCTGGGCGAGGCGACCATCCTCGGCCTCGGCTTCCTGGCCGCCGGGCTCGCCCAGCTCGCCCTTGCCTTACTGATTACGGCCAGGCCCTCGGATCTCGCCTATTACGCGGTGGTAGGGCTGAGCGCGGCCCTGGTCGTGCTCTATGCGATCGCGGTGCTCAAGGGCCTCCCCTTCGGTGGTGGTCGCGATCACGGTAGCGGCCTTAGGCTCGGCTCCGGCGAGCCGGTTGACCTCGAGGGAGCGGTCAGTAAGCTCGCCGAATTGTTCAGTCTGGCTACGGCGTTCGTCCTTGTGGGCCGGCCCACTACCCCAACGGCCCGGTGGTGACGATGTCTTCTCAGCTCGCATGATCATGATGGAATTTCTCGTCGACTTCAGGGTCAACGTGCCGACTGGAACTCCGGAATCTGAGGTCAAGGACCGGGAGAAGGCCGAGGCGTTCGCGACAGCCAAGCTCGCGGACGAAGGCCATCTAGTCCGGCTCTGGAGGCGGACCGTCACGTCGGGCGATCGCCCAATCGTCGGCCTGTTCCGTGCCGAGAGCGAAACCGCGCTCGACAGCATGATCGGCGCCCTGCCGCTCTACGAGTGGTTGGATGTCAGCGTCACCCCGCTCGAGTCGCATGCCAACGATCCAGCCGACGCGACCATCCCACGCCGGCCGGAGCCACGGACGAGCACTTCGCTTCCCGATCCTCGCTTGACCAAGGTCTATCGCTTGGAGGCGACGCTCGGCCAGCCGCTCGACATCGGGGACATACCCGGAGGCCACCGGCGGATCGTGCCTCTTACCGGCGGGACATTTACGGGCCCTAAGATCAATGGTCAGCTGCTTGCGGGCGCCAGCGCCGATTGGCAGATCGGACTCCCGGACGGCACCACTCTGGGCGACATCCGCTACACGCTGCAGACCGACGCGGGCGATTTGCTCTATGTGCGATCACGAGGTGTGCGCCACGGCCCCGCCGAAGTGTTCGCACGTCTGGGGCGCGGTGAGAAGGTCGACGCCAGCGAATACACCTTTCGCACCTCAACCCAAATCGAGACCGCCGCCCCCGATCTGGAGTGGCTGAACAAAGGCGTCTTCATCAGTGTCGGCGGCCGCCGAGACGGAGCCGTAATCTACGAGACCTACCTCGTTGGATGAGCTGCGGGTGCGAGTTGAATGCAAGAACTGGCGGGGCGCGACGGGAACGACCCGTCCCTGGACATCGCCAAGGATGCCGACCACCGGTTTTGAAGTTCGGGGGCGCATCGTCCGCCAGCGTCCGCCAGCGTTCGCCACGGTTCGCCGGCATTCATTTTGTAGTTGAGTGGTGGGGTCAACAGATCGCAAGAGTTCGCCAGAGTTCGCCAGTCGCCGGCGTTGCTGTCAGCGTTGCTGTCAAAGGTCCCTGATGATCTGGCATGAGAAAGAGCGGCGACACGCCTCTAACAGTTGGGTTTTTGCTCTCGTAGGAAGGGGGCGTAGGCCTCCTAAGTAGTCTCCTAGGTCGGTTGGGGCGCCGGGCGCTTGGAATCGCCGTGACTCGTGACGCCGGCCTGCACTGGACGCGTCAGCTGTGTTCTGAGTTCGTGTATTAATCAGGTCGAGCGCTGGTTCGCGCTGTTCAGCCAGCAACCAAACGGCGAAGCCATTTGTCTTGGTCAAGACCGCTGAGGATATCCCCGCCAGCGTTGCTCGATTTTATCGACGAACTCTCCATTTCAGGGCACTAGCCGTTCTTGCTGACTCTCAAATTTGCCCCAGGACGTTCCTGATCGGTGATCGGCAAGTCCAACTGGCGCGCAAGCGGTAGATCGCTCACAACATAGTTGAGCCCGTCACCGTCGCCCAACCCTAACCGCCAGCCGGATTTTTGCATCCAGTCTCTGACCTCATTGGGTAGCGTCATCTCAAACATTCTGGGGGCTAGAAGATTAGCCTCCACCGGGGGGGCAGATACTGGTAGGTTCTCCGGCACCCAGATTTCGTCGAACCCATTGAGGACGTTGTCTTCTTGCGCAGCAGTAAGGAGCCGTTCTCCAGAAATAACTAGCGGATCGGTTGAAATAGCCCAGGAGGCGTCACGGTCGAGGTGGCGCCTGACCCAGGGCATCTCGCTGACTGCACTGTCGCTATCAATAGAACTCACCAACACGAACGGCAGGCGCGCGACCGCACGCCATTGGTGTTCGAGAAACTCACCAAGTGTGAGATCAGCCAGCCAACCATAATAAAGCGAAGCCTCCGTATTCACTCCTCACTCAGAATTTCAAAGGGGTCGACCTCTTCCCGAGGCCTTGGGTTCTGTCAATCTCAGTAGTGGGCATTCACTTCCGGCCAGATTCTCACATGAATCGGGTTGCTGTCACGGTTTGCTGTCAAACCGGTTTGTGCGAACGCGAGCATATCGTTCCCACACACGCACGTACGGGGGGAGTAGCCTCGATTTCGAATTCGAGAAATGGCGGGGGCGCGACGGGAACGATCCGTCCGTCGACATCGCCAAGGATGCCGACCAGCGGTTTTGAAGACCGTGGAGCCCACCTGAGCCCATGCACCCCCGTCCCGAGATGAGGCTACAGGACGGCGTCGATCTTCTGTTTGAGGTAAGCCTTGGGCTTGTAGCCGACGATCCGATCGGCCGGCTTACCGCCGCGGAACAGGATCAAGCTTGGAATGCTGAGGACGCTGAACTTGGACGCCGTCTGCGGGTTGGCATCGACGTCGAGCTCGGCGACGGTCACTCTGCCGGCGTACTCGACGGCAAGCTCTTCGACCACCGGCCTCAGCATCTTGCAGGGCGCGCACCAGGTCGCCCAGAAGTCGAGAAGTACCAACTGCTCGGCACCTCCGACCGTCGCCTCGAAATTCTGATCCGTGACCTGGACGATGTTCTTGCTTGTCAATCTTCCTCCTCCGCTAGGTGCCCGTCTTCTCTTCTGTTTTAGCAGGCGGCGGGGGAGACGGGGTTGAGCTGCCAGTTTCGGGGGCGGGCTTCGCCTTGATGTCGGCCTTGCCATCGGGTTTGCTGTCGACCTTGGGGGCCACCACCGGCGTGGTGCTGCCGTCGCTCGACGAGCCCCGTGAGTCGGTCTTGTAGAAGCCGCCGCCCTTGAAGATGATCCCGACCGGGTAGAAGACGCGTGTCACCGGCGCCCCACAATCCGGGCACAGGGTCAGCGGCGGTTCGGTGATTCGCTGCTGGACCTCGAAATGATGGCCGCGCGTGCAGCGATATCCATAGACGGGCATTGCGAGTTAACTTATACCCGGATTTAGGGTGGCGGAAAACGACGAGCCTGAGCCAGCCCTCAGTTGATCCAGAGCTTGCTTTTCGGCCTTGGCTCCTCGGACGCCGGGTCGCTGAAGTCGCCCGGCTGCAACAACCCGCTCTGCATCATCTCGGCAACCCGATCGAAGAAGGCTTCGTCCGGGCCTACCGGGTCGGCTACCGTCGGCTGGGCACCCTCCGTAAGGTAACGCTCGACCGCCATACAGATGATCTCGCTCCGGCTCCGCGGGGAGCCGGCGGTGGCGCGGTTTAGCGCGTCGACCAGGGTATCGGGCATATAGATCACGACACGCTTCGCACTCATCAGTTCCCAGCATAGTAGCCACGCGTGCTGGGGCGGGCAAGACAAATCGACTCACGAAAATGAAACAAAGCAACCGATCAAATGCATGACCATACCCCCCCACCCCGACCCTCCCCCGCAAGGGGGGAGGGAGTTAGATGCCATCCCGGCCCTCGCCGGCAAGCGAGGGAGGGAACGAGGGAATCCGGATGGTGGCATCGAGTGGGTTGAATACGATGCCGGATGCGGGCTTGGGATAGAAGTAGGTTGATTTCTGGGGCATGACCTGGCCCGCCCTGGCGACCTCGACCACGTCGCGGATGGCCGGAGCCCGAAGCAGGAAGGCGGCCTGGGCGGCACCGGACTCAACTCGTTGGAGCACGATATCGACATCGCGCGAGTAGCTCAGATAGCGCTCCTGCTCGAGCTCCGCCGGGGTGAGATCGAGTTCGCGCTGGAGGATCTCCTCATGGAGGACCGACACATCGAGACGGGAGACCGGATCGGCGGCCGTCGTTTGGTCGATATCGATGGTGTAGTAGCCCCCACCCTGCCCTCCCCCGCCGGCGGGGGAGGGAATCACCATCCCGATGCGGTGGCCCCCACCCTGCCCTCCCCCAGAGGGGGAGGGAACCTCATGCTGCATTGCCGCCAGGAGGGCGGCCCGATTGTCGCGAGGAACGACGCGGTGGCGCTCGGATAGCAGTCGCAAGAGCTCGGTGGCATCGAACCGGTTGAGGTCGTGCAGGATCCGGTGGGTGGGCAGAATCGTCAGGCCGGGGTCACGGACGTCGACCAGGAGCATCAACACGTAGTTGAAGGCAGCGTCCGCCGACGCCTGCGGATGCTGCTGACGCTGGTAGTTGCGGAAATTGAGCGCGGTCTCGTAGCGGTGATGGCCGTCGGCAATGTAAAGGGTCGAGACATTGAACACCTCGGCCAACTGCGCGAAACGCTGGTCGCCCTCGACCGACCAGATCGTGTGGTGGTCCCCATCCTCACTCGTGATCGACAGCCTCGGCGGATCCGCCATCGTTGGCTCGATGATGGCGCCGACCGCCGACCGCGGGTCGTCGTAGAGAGCAAACACCGGGCTGAGGTTGGCGATCACGGCGCGGGTCAGTGACAGGCGGTCCGCCTTGGCGCGGGCATGGGTTTGTTCGTGCGGCAAGACCCCGTGGCCAAAGGGCTCGAGTTCGACGACGCCCATGATGCCGAGCCGCGAGCGCGACTGGTGGCTGAGCGGATCGACGAACTGGTGGCGATAGACGTACAGACGAGGCCTTACCTCACGCCGGAGGATGCCATCCGCCAGCCAATCGCGGAAGAAGGCCGCCGCGCGCGTGTACTTGTTGTCCTGCGGCGTGTCGGAGGGACGCACCTCTCCGGCGATGAGCCGCACCACGTTGTGAGGGTCCTGCTGGTAATAGCGCTTCTGGTCGGCGGGGCTGATGACGTCGTACGGCGGCGCGACGACCTGCGAGAGGTCGACCCGCTGCGGGTCATAGAGAACTCCCTGAAAAGGGCGGAGCCTGACCACGGGAGTCTAGAGAGTGACGGACAAGACGTCGGCCATCCCGGGAATCCGGCGAATGTCGGCCAGGATCGACTCCGGGACCGGATCATCGACCGAGACGATCATGACCGCGTCGCCACGTGGACGATCGCGGCCCACCTGCATGCTCGCGATGTTGATGTTCTTCTGGCCCAGCAGCGTCCCGATGGCGCCGATCACACCGGGCCGATCCGCGTGCCAGCTCATCAAGAAGGTGCCCTGTGGCACCAGGTCGATGCGGAAATCATTGAAGGTCACGATGTGCGGCTCGTTGAGCAAGAGTGTGCCGCCGACCCGGCTGGTGCCGTGGTCACCAACCGCCTGCAGACTGATCAGGTTCGCAAATTCGCTCGCCCGCGCCCCGCGCTGCTCCACGACGGTGATGCCGTGGGCCACCGCGACCGCCCTGGCGTTGACCGGATTGACGCGCTCCGCGCTGAACCGGCTGAGGAAAGCTGTCAGCAGCGCCGCGGTCAGAACCGAGCAATCGTAATCGGCGATCTCGCCCGCGTAGTCGACCTGCAGGCGCGTCGTTGGTTGCCGCCCGACCTGGGCGTAAAAGTGTCCGAT
>Ga0209471_1001414_pt1 | contig 14321 bp, 11 predicted proteins | sample GraSoiAngelo_128_FD_185885 | JGI IMG/M metagenome (GOLD analysis project Ga0209471, IMG submission 185885) | Grasslands soil microbial communities from the Angelo Coastal Reserve, California, USA - 14_0927_12_20cm (SPAdes) (version 2) | ecosystem: Environmental > Terrestrial > Soil > Grasslands ...
CGCCAGATCTTGCACCCGATCTCCATTGAAGTCGCCCACGGCCACGGAGAGAGGATTAGTGCCCGCGCCGACCGTCGGCGTCCCCTGGAAGGTCCCATCGCCGATGCCTAGCAGCACCGAGACGGTGTTGGAATTGATGTTGGCCACCGCCAGATCTTGCACCCCACCGCCATTGAAGTCCCCCACGGCGACGGATGCAGGACCACCGCCCGCGCCGACGGTCAGCGGCCCCCGAAAGGTCCCATCGCCGTTGCCCAGCAGCACCGAGACGTTGTTGGAACCGTTGTTGGCCACCGCTAGATCCGGCTTACCATCGCCATTGAAGTCGCCGACGCTCAAGGACCAAGGAGCAGAGCCCGCCGCGAAGGTCAGCGCCGGCCGGAAGGTCCCATCGCCGTTGCCCAGCAGTATCGAGACGTCATTGGAGGTAAAGTTAGCCGCCGCCAGATCCAGCTTCCCATCGCCATTGAAGTCGCCCACGGCCACAAGTACTGGCCGGTCGCCCGCACGGAAGGTCAGCGGTGCCCGGAAGGTCCCATCGCCGTTGCCCAGCAGTACCTGGACGGTGGTGGACTCGAAGTTCTGTACCGCCAGATCTTGCACTCCATCACCATTGAAGTCGCCTAAGGCGACGGATGAAGGACCAGGACCCACATCGAAGCTCAGCGCCGGCCGGAAGGTCCCATCGCCGTTGCCGAGCAGCACCGAGACGGTGCTGGAACCAGTGTTGGCCAGCGCCAGATCTTGCACGCCATCGCGATTGAAGTCGCCGATGGCCACGAAGTGGGGATTAGTGCCCACAGCGACGGTCGTCGCCGTCCGGAAGGTTCCATCGCCGTTGCCCAGCAGCACCGAGACGGTGTTAGAACCGAAGTTGGCCACCGCCAGATCTTGCACCCCATCGCGATTGAAGTCGCCCACGGCCACGCAGAAAGGATTAGTGCCCACAGCGACTGTCGGCGCCGCCCGGAAGGTCCCATCGCCGTTGCCCAGCAGCACCGAGACGGTTGCGGAATCACGGTTAGTCACCGCCAGGTCTTGCACCCGGTCGCCATTGAAGTCGCCCACGGCGACGAAAATAGGCCTAGCTTCGACGGCAAAATCTAGCCGGGCATTGAACGATACCGTCTGAGCGAACGCGAGGGCTGAAACCGTTGACGAAAAGAATGGAGCCGCTGCGACGAGCAGCCATCGCCTCGCTGAGTTTCTGGCCATATCCGTCTCCCCTCAACTGTCGAATACGACGATTCGGTCAATGTTTGCCGAACGCTAGGCTGAGACGATGGTCTCGACCCCGGGCGGGCCGCTTGGGGCGCCGCGCTCATGTCGATGGGCCATCCTACAACATAAGTCGTGAAAGCTCTACTGGAAGGCGAGGAAACTCTACTGAGCCGCAGCTGGCCGGCCTCTGCGCGCCGACATTGAACCCCTATAATCGTCGCGTCTCAGGCCTCGTTTCCCGCCGGAACGATTGTTGAGCCAGGGAGGGCGCGTGCACCTTCACACCGTCAAGCAATTCACCGCAATTCTCAGCGGCTCCGTTCTCGCCGCCTGCTCGGGCGCACTCGGGCCGCTCGGACCCGGCGAAGCCCGCGACCTGATCCTCTACAACGGCAAGATCGTCACGGTCGACTCGGCGTTCTCGATCGCGCAAGCGCTGGCGATCCGCGGCGATCGTTTCGTCGCGGTCGGCTCCGACGACGCGGTGCGCCGCCTGGCCGGGCCGGCGACCAGGGCCATCGATCTGCGCGGGCGCACCGTGATTCCGGGATTGATCGACGGCCACCTGCACAACGCGGGCGGCGGGGCTGGGGTGAATCTCTCCGAGGCCCGCAGCATGGCGGAGCTCCTCGCCGCGCTCGAGGCGCGGGTCAAGGTGAGCAAGCCCGGCGAGCTGGTGGCGTCCAATTCCGACTGGCACGAGGCGCAGCTGCGCGAGAAGCGCCTGCCGCACCGCAGGGACCTCGACCGCGTCGCGCCGGACAATCCGGTGGTGCTGGTGCGCGGCGGGCACGAGTTCATCGTCAACTCGGCCGCGATGAGGCGCTGGAACATCACGCGCGCTACGCCGGTGCCGCCGGGCGGGGAGATCGGCCACGATGCGGATGGAGAATTGAACGGCGAGCTGGTGGATACCGCGCGGGGTCTGGTGAAGCTGCCGCCGCCGCCGAAGCTCGCGGCGGAGGAGATCCTCGCGCAGATGAAGATCCTGAACGCGGCCGGGCTCACCGGAATCCGCATTCCCGGGCAGTTCCAGTTCGGCGGAAGCGCGATCGAGCCCTACCGCATGTTCCAGCAGCTGAGGGCGCAGGGGAAACTGCGCCTTCGCGTCAATTACCTGATGCGCATCCTCGACTACTCGAGCGTCGAGAAGATGCGCGAGACGATCGCCTCGTGGAACGTGAGGCCCGACGAGGGCGACGAATGGTTGCGCATCGGCGGAATGAAGACCTTGGTCGACGGCGGATTCGAAGGCGGGCACATGCGCACGGCCTACGAGGAACCTTTCGGCAAAGGCGGCAAGTTCAAGGGAATCCAGGTCGTGCCTCTTTCCGAGTACGTCGCCGCGGTGCGCGAGCTGAACCGCCTCGGCTGGCGCGTCGCCACGCACGCGGTGGGCGACGCCGCGATCGATCAGGTGCTCGACGCCTACGCCGCAGCCGACCGCGACCGCTCGATCCGCGGCAGGCGCTGGTCGATCGAGCACTTCTTCATCGGCCGGCCCGACCACTATCCGCGCGTGAAGGCGCTCGACCTCGTGATCTCCGCGCAGGACCACCTGTATCGCGCCGGCCCGAGCTTGATCAAGTACTGGGGCCGCGAGCGCGCCGAGCAGGTGACGCCGGTGCGCAGCTTCCTCGACCAGGGAATCCTCGTCGCCGGGGGCACCGATTCGCCCGTGATTCCCTACAACCCGTTCTGGGCGATGTACCACTTCATCTCGCGCGAGACGATCTCGGACGGCGTCTACGGCGCCAACCAGCGAATCACGAGGGAAGAGGCGCTGCGTCTCTTCACCATCAACAACGCGAGGCTCACTTTCGAGGAGAATCTCAAGGGGTCGATCGAGCGCGGCAAGCTCGCCGACTTGGTTATACTCCCGGCCGACATCCTCTCGATTCCCGAGAAGCAGATCGAGAGCCTGAAACCGGTCGCCACCATGGTCGGCGGGCGCTTCGTATACAGCGACCCGGCGGTGCGGCTCGAATAGGCTGGAAGAGCGAGCCTTGGACCTCGAGAAGCATCGACCGGTATTGTTGAGGTTCGCGATGCTGCAGCTGCGAAACCAGGCGCAGGCCGAGGACGCCGTTCAGGAGACGCTGATGGCGGCGATCCAGGGCGCAAAGGATTTCGCCGGAAAGTCCTCCGTGCGCACCTGGCTGGTGGGGATCCTCAAGCACAAGATCATCGACCTCATCCGACGCGCGAGCCGCGAGCGGCCCCTCGATTTGCCGGACGAGGAGACGTCCCTGGAGGATTTCGATGCTCTGTACAGGGAAGATGGCCACTACGCCAGCATGCCGGCCGAATGGGGCGATCCCGAAGCGGCGCTTTCCCAGCGCAGGTTCTTCGAGACGCTCGAGCGCTGCCTGGAAGGCCTTCCGAAGAACGCGGCGAGGGTCTTCATGATGCGCGAGGTGCTGGGGATCGAGACGGACGAGATTTGTAAGGAGCTCGCGATCACGGCGACCAACTGCTGGGTGCTTCTGTACAGGGCCCGTATGAGTCTGCGCGCTTGCCTGGAGGAGCGATGGTTTGCGATAGGCGCATGACGAGGTGGCGCGCGCAATGAAGCTCAAGCTCACCTGCAAAGAGGCGGGCCGCTTGATTTCCGAGGGCCTCGACCGGAAGCTCAGTCTCCCGCAGCGCACCGTGCTGCGGCTTCACCTCGCCATCTGCGACGCGTGCACGCGGATCCACTTGCAGTTCCGATTCTTGCGCCGCGCGGCATCGCGCTACCCCGGCCCCGAGCGCGACGGCGGCGAGTCCTAGGGCCGGAAATATGCAGTAGCATCGCCCCACCCGGAGTCGGAGACCATCAAGTGCAGTCCGTGCCTGCTGACACAACGCTGTCAGCAGGGCGGTCGCATCCTTTCAGGCGTGCGAATCCCGCACTTCACCTAGAAGGAGACTGAAATGAAGAACGCAGTGGTCTGGAGCGAAATAGCGGTGTCCGATCTCAGGCGCGCGACCGCCTTCTACGAAAAGTTGCTCGACGGCAAACTCAAGCCCGAGACCTTCGGCCCCTACGAAATCGCGCTTTTCCCGCACGCAGCGGACGGCATCGGCGGCTGCCTCATGAAAGGCGAAGGCTACGAGCCCTCGGGGAAGGGGACGGTGACCTACCTCGCGGCCGAGCCCGGGATCGACGCCGCGCTCAAGCGCGCGACCGCCGCGGGCGCGAAGGTGCTGATGCCGAAAGTGGCGCTGCCGGGCAACCAGGGCTACATCGCCCACGTGTCGGACTGCGAAGGCAACCGCATCGGGCTGCACGCGATGAGCTAGCGGGGCCATGCGGCGCGCCGATCGCCTCTTCCAGATCGTCCAGTTCCTGCGCGGCCGCCGTCTCACGACGGCCGCGTTTCTGGCGGGCCGACTCGGCGTGTCGCTGCGCACGGTCTATCGCGACGTGCGCGACCTTTCGCTCTCCGGAGTCCCGGTCGAGGGCGAGGCGGGCGTGGGTTACCGGCTGCGCGCGGGCTTCGACGTTCCGCCGCTCATGTTCACGTTGAACGAGATCGAGGCGCTCGCGGTGGGCGCGCGCATGGTCGAGGCCTGGGGCGGGCCGGTGCTCGCCGATTCGGCGCGCACCGCGATCGAGAAAATCGTCGCGGCGCTGCCCGCCGACCGGCGCGTCGCAGTGGAGAAGACGCGCCTGTACGCGCCGGGGTTCCACGTCGACGGCCGGGCCATGCGGCAGCTGGAATCGGTGCGCGAGGCGATCGGCTCGCGCCGCGTGCTGCGCCTCGACTACCGCGACTCGGGCGGGAAGCCGAGCGAGCGCGATGTCTGGCCGCTCGCGCTCTACTACTGGGGCCGCACCTGGACGATCGGCGCCTGGTGCGAGCGGCGGACGGACTTCCGCAATTTCCGCGTCGACCGGATCGCGGGCCTGGAGATGCTCGAGCGCCGCTACCCGGACGAGGCCGGCAAGCGGCTCGCCGATTTCATCCGCGCGATGGAGGCGCGGTGATGCGCAGCGGAGCTCTCAGCCACTCAGAACGAAACCTTCCCGATCAGGGATAGGGAAATCCGGCTCCGGCCGGGGAAACAAGCCCACCCCGCGGTCGGCTACTTCATTCCGAGCTGGCTCATCAGGAAGGCGTAGACGTCGGCACTTTCCTCGATGCGCTTGTCCAGTCCCGTGCCGCGACCGTGGCCGGTGTCCGGGCTGATCCTCAACAGGATCGGCTTGCCGGACGAGCTTGCCGCCTGCAGGCGCGCCGCCATCTTGCGCGAATTATAGGGGTCCACGCGGCCGTCGTTTTCGCCGGTCATGAACAACACGGCCGGATAGGCCGTGCCGTCCTTTACCTTGTGATAAGGCGAATAGGCGTTGAGGGCCTTGAACTGCTCACTATCGTTCACCGTGCCGAACTCCGTCACGTTGAACGCTCCGTTCGGCGTGAGCTCCACTCGCAGCGCGTCGTAGATGCCCACCGAGCTCACCACCGCGCGGAAGAGGTCCGGTCGCTGCGTGAGGATCGCCCCCATCAGCAGCCCGCCGTTACTCTCTCCTTGCGCTGCGAGCCTGTCGCGCGTCGTGTAACCACGCTCGATCATGTGCTGTGCGCCGGCGATCATGTCATCGAACACGTTCTGCTTCCTGGCGAGATTGCCACCTAGATGCCAGGACTCGCCGAACTCTCCGCCGCCGCGGAGATTCATGACCGCCAGGATTCCGCCGTGGTCCAGCCACACCCGATAGGTCGGCGAGAAGAACGGCCGCAGGCTGAAGCCGTAACCGCCGTAGCCGTACAGCAACACAGGGTTCGAACCGTCGCGCCGGGTGCCCCTCTTCATCAGGATATTCACCGGCACCCCAGTGCCGTCCTTGGAGACGACCATTTCCCGAACGACCTCCGCGTCGTCGAACCGAACCTTCGATTCGCCGGCGAGCGCGGTCTTGACGAGCTTGTTTTCCCGCGGCGAGTAGCGGTACCAGGCGAAGGGTTTCACGTAGCTCTGGTTTCCCACGAGAATATCGTCGCCGTCGAGACGCTCGCCGATCGAAGCGCTGGACACGGGCTCGGTCGGCAGTGAGGGCAGGGACTTCCCGGCAAGATCGAATACGCGGATTTCCGAAGGGCCGCCCACCATGTAGACCACGTAGAGCCGCGTCTTGGCCGGTAGCAGCGATTCAATGGTCGCGTCGCCCTCAGGCACGAGAAGCGTCGCGCTCGCCAGATCGGGCCTGGACATCGGCATCGTGACGATCTTGCCGCGCGGCGCATCCTTGAGCGAGAGCGCATACAGCCTGCCATCCGGCCCCAGCATGATGCGCCGGATCTTGTCGGCATAGTCCGCAACCCGGGTCCACTCCCCTTTGGGACTGCGCAGGTAATGCGCAAACTCACCGCCGTCGCCGTTGGCCACGCTCGCAAGGAGGTAACGCCCGTCGCGCGTGGAGCTCAACGCCGTTTCCGCAATGCGCGGGAATTCCCTGCCGATGACATAAGCATCGGCGCTCGCGGACGTGCCGAGCTTGTGGAAATAGACTTGCTGGTAAAAGTTGATGTCCTCCTTGGCGCGCTCGTTTCCCTGCGGGTACCGGGTGTAGTAGAAGCCCGTCCCCTTCTCGTCCCAGGCAACGCTGCCGCCTGCAGTGGGGTACTGGACGCGCGGAACGACGTCGTCAAGCCGCTTGCCGGTGCGGGTGTCGAAGACGTGCGCCGATCCGTCTTCGCTGCCGTTTTCCGACAGCACGACCGCGACGTATTTGCCGTCGAGCGACGTCGCGTAGAAATCGATCGCGGTGGTGCCATTTGCGTTCAGCGTGTTGGGATCCAGGAGAATCCGTTCGGATTTCAAGTCACCGGCCGATTTCGTAACCGCCAGGAAGGGCTGGTTCTTCGGGGGCTGGAGCTTCATCGCGAAGAGCGCACCGCGATGCTGAAAGCCGTAATAGCGAAAGGGCGCGCTGCCGAGGACTTCCTGGAAACGCGCCTGAAGCCCCAGTCGCGCCGGCAGCCCGTCGAGCACGCTGCGGGTGAGCTCCAGCTGTTTCGCGCTCCAAGCCTTTACGGCGGGATCGCGCCCGTCTTCGAGCCAGCGGTAGCTGTCGGTGATCTGGACGCCATGGTAGGAGTCGGTAATCGGCTTCCTGGGAGTCTCCGGGTAGTCCAGGGCGTGAGCGTCGACGGCCAGCGCGAGCATCCCGGCGACGGCGGTGCAAACGGCGGTGATGCGAAATTCAGAACGCAACGTAACTCTTTCCTTCCCCTCAAACGAGCGAACATCTTACCGGCAATTTCGCGAGAGCGAGACGCAGCGCGCGTTATCGGTACTCCGACTGAAAAAACCCGTCTAGCATCGGCCTCTTGGTCCTGGGAAAACCGCGGAAATGTGTATTTGACACAAAACTCTTGTGTCAGGTGGCGGCGAGCGCGGGCGATCTGAACCTTAAAGTGGTTTCCATGGGGCGGGCGATTTTCGCAAGCCCGCAAACTACGGAGACCGCGATGGACGACCGCAAAACCACCGAATCCCGACCTTTCAACCGCTTCGCGCTTGTCGCCGTCGCAGCGATCGCGATCTGCGCTACGGGCGTAGTAATCCTGCTGGCGCCGGCGGAAGCGACCTCCGGCAAGTCGACCCTGAGCGCGGAGCCCACCGCCGCGACTCCCCGCACCGGCTATTTCCCGAACCAATACGTCAATCAGGCCAAGGAAATCGAGCCGATGCCGGAGACGTTCTAGCTGAACGTCAGGAACCTGCGGGGCCTGGGCCGGCGCCAACGGTGCCGCCGGCATCGGGATTTGAGCTTGGAGAAGTTCCAGGCTCTTTTTTTTCGTTAACCTTATACTTCTCCGGCTCGATTCGAGCGCCCACGGAGGTTCAATGTCGAATTCAAGACCGGTGCACTGGCAATTTCTCGTATTGGCATTGGCGGCGTGCGTGTCCGCCACGGCGGCGGCCCAGACCAGGCCGAAGCGCACCGACATCGGCGCCGCTCCGATCGGCATGCTCTGGGTCGGAAACAGCTTCTTCTACTACAACAACAGCATGCACAACCACGTTTCCAATCTCGTGCGCGCCGCGGACCCGAAGAGCGCGCCTCGCGCCACGTCCGTGACGATCAGCGGCTCCGGCATCGACTGGCACGACATGGAGTCCTACTTCAGGCCCGACGGGATCGGGAAGTATTCGTTCGTCGGGGATAACGAGATCGTCTTCAACAAACCCGGCCGGCAGTTCGATGCGGTGATCATCGCCGACTGCAGCCAGTGCCCCATCCATCCGCAGCTCAAGCCGGTGTTCCACCGGTACGCGAGGAAGCAAAGCGAGGTCGTGACCGCCCATGGCGCGCGCCCGATTTTTTTCATGACGTGGGCGTACAAGGACAGGCCCGAGATGTCGGCGCAGCTGGCGGAGCAGTACACCCTCGCCGGCAACGACAACGACGCACTAGTGATTCCGGCGGGGCTCGCCTTTGCGAAGGCGATCGCGAGACGCCCGGACCTGGAGTTCTATCAACCCGACAAACGGCACCCGAGCCTTATCGGGACTTATTTGGCGGCTTGCACTGCGTATGCGGCGGTTTTCAAGAGGTCGCCGGTGGGCAATGCCTACGCCGCGGGAATCGATCACGCCACTGCGCGTTTCCTGCAGCAGACCGCGCAGGACACCGTTCAGGAGTACTTCGGACGTTGACGCGCCGCCGCTCGCCCAGGAATGCCCGGCGTCTGCGTGATCCGAATGGAGCAGGGTCGACCTTGAGTTTCGGACTCGCGTCCCTGGTAGCTTGGACTCATGCCGTTCGAAGCATCACGCTCCCGCTTCAGGATTCGGGCGTTGGGAATTTGCCTGGTTTACCTTGCGTTGCCGCTCCTCGCCGCCTGCAAGGGCGGCAATTCCGGCGCGTCATCCGGGACCCCGATCAATACCGCAGCCGGCTTGTCCGATTCCCCGTACATATCCGGAGACGGGCAGAGGCTCTATTTCACCTATTCGAGATACGACTTCGGCGAGTGGTTCATGAGCGGGGGAGCGCGGCCGCCCGTGCCCTCGGGGCCCGACAGGGCGGGCCTGCACCACAGCGCAAACCCGTTCGATGAATCCGACATCTATGTCGCGACGAGAAGTCCCGACGGAACCTGGTCGGAGGCCGTCAACCTGGGACTGAACGGCGCCTATGGAGACTCGGGCGGAATGGAAATCAACGGAGGGAGCACTTTCATCTGGCTTCAAGGCAACGGAACGGCAAGCAACATCGTCATGGCCAGCAGGAATCCGGATGGCACATGGGGGCCCGCGGTGGATCCAGGACCCGGGATCAACGACCACTCAGGCGGAGCGCTCCAGGACAGCCCGAAACTCTCCGCCGATGGAAAAACGCTTTGGTTCACCTCCAACCGCCCCCTGGGCCACGGCGGCAAGGACATCTGGTTTTCGTCCCATTCGAACGGAAGCTGGTCCGCTCCGGCGAACCTGGGCGCGCCGGTCAATACCGCCGGAGACGAAGATCGGTTCTGGTTTTCCTCAGGCGGCCCCGATCTCTATTGGAACGGCCCCGCGGGAATCATGCATTGCTTCTCCACCGGCTCGACCTGCTCGGGAACTCCCGATGCCGTGACGATTCCCGGCTGTACCTTGCCGTCCTGGGTCTCCCTCACCGACGACGGACAACGCATGTATTTCGCCTGCCGCGTTCCGGAGACGGGGCGAATGAAGATCATGTATTCGGTAAAACAGGATAGCGGCGACTGGGGCGTCGCGCACCTCGTGGATTGACCGGACGGGCTAGGGCAGCATCGGCCCGCACACGGCGACAGGGATCTTCGCGATCCGTATCGCCGTGGCCACGCAGCGGCTGCTCTACCTCCCGGCTTCGATCAGGCGCGCCTGCGGCGCACCCGCGCGGTTGTCCTCGGTCACCACCATCAACCCCAGCGCCGGAGTCTTCGCGAACTCGACCGGATCGACTGTGACCGGCACCGTCGCCGTGGCGTGCGGCGCCACCGGAACGAACATCGCGTTGGAGATGGCCGGCGTGAAGGCGTTGAAGGACGCCGTGCCCGGCAGCGCCGCCGCGCTCCCATCGAGCAGATTGAATACCTGCGCGGAATAGGTGAGGCGCGGATTCGCCGGCGTGATGCCGAGGTCCGATGCCAGCACCGGCAGCAGCACGGTCGACCCGTCGGTCGGCGCATCGGCGGAGAAGCGGCTGAGCGCCGCCCCGGTCTTGAGGTTGATGAGCACCGAAGCGAGCTGGCCGTTGAAGCTGCCGGCGGTGACAAAGCCGAGGTCGATGCCGACGAGGTCAAAATCGGGAACGCCGTCGCCGTTCACGTCGATCAGGATGTCGAACTCGCCCGCTGCGGCATTGGAGAAGCGCTCGAAGGTATTGACCGCGAACACGAGAATGCTGTTCGTCGCCGAGATCGGAATCGTCTGCACGCCGACGGCGCGCGGGTCGAAGAACTCGACTCCCTGCCGCTTTCCTTTCAAGCCCCAGGCGTAGAAGTCGGCGTTACCCGCGATTGCGCCGCCGAAGTTCGTCAGCTTCACGTTGGAGCTGGGTCGCGACGGACCGGCCGGTTTGCCGACGAAGGCGGACGAAACGTCGGAGCGCACGCGCGGCACCAGGTAGTAGGGCACGCGCAGGCTCGTGCCGCCGTTCATCGACGCATCGGTCGGCGTGAGCGTCACGAACCCCGCGACTTCGCGGAAGGCGGCGTTGCCGAGGTTGTCGTGCGTGCTTCCGACCGAGGCGGCCGGCACCCTGAGCTTCACGTCGAGAGACGCGTCGTCCCTCGGGCCGAGGACGATCGTCGAGCGATTGAAGCTGACGGTGTGCGGTGCGCCGCGCACCGGTGTCGCCGTTACCTTGAATGCGATCGGCGTTCTTCCGAGATTGCGGACTTTCAGTTCGAGGCTCGAATCGAAATCGTGGAGCAGCTCTTCGAATCCGAAGGAGAGACTGTCGCGGTCCCCGCGATTGCCGTCCTCGCGGTCGCCCCTCTCGTGATCGCCTCTGTCTCGATCGCCTCTGTCGCCGCCGCCGCCCGCGGCAAACGCCACGGCCTGGGTGCGCGTGGCGCCAACGGGCTGCACCAGTCCGCCCTCGATACGCAGCGCAAAGTTGTTGAGCTGCCCCGGGTCCGCAGTCTGCACCACGGCTGCGCTCAGCGCGCGCTGGTCCCATGCGGGATTCGCCTGGCGCACGAGCGCCGCCACGCCGGCTACGTGGGGCGAGGCCATCGACGTACCGGACAGGCGCTCGCCTTGATTGCCGCTTCCCGAAAACGTGGAGAGGATGGACACGCCCGGTGCAGCCGCATTGGGCTTCAAATGACTGTCGCCGAAGCGCGGGCCGCCGGAGCTGAAGTCCGCCGCCGCTCGGAAGCTGGGGTTGGCGAGCGTGCCGCTTGCCAGCGCCGCCGTTGCGGACGCGGTCAGCGTCGCCGTATCGGCGGTCAACACGCCCAGGAACGGGATCGCCACGCCGGGAATATCGCCTTCGAACGGCGGAAAGCCCGGGCCGTTGTTGATCATCGCCACCCCGGCGGCGCCGTGCTTCGCTCCGAAGACGGCGCGATCGACGCGCGCGCAGGTGCCGCGCAGCGTGACCACCAGCTTGCCCGCGATGCTCGCGTCGACGTATTCCTTTTCGGCGCAGCCGAGCGAGACGCCGCCCGCGGAGGTGCGCAGCACGAAAACCGGGAGGGCGCCGCCGGACAGCGGCGCGCCGTTGGCATCGATCGCCGTAATGCTCTTGCCTCCGGCGAGAGACATCACCGCGGCCGGGAAGCTCGCGGTCGAGTCCACCGCCGCTACGCTGATGACGCCGTTGCCCGATGCGGGAGTTCCGGTGATGTACGGCGCCGGACCGGCGTTGCCCGCTGAGGCCACCACGATGATGCCGGCCCTGGCGGCATTCTGTGACGCCCGCGCATCGGAGGTCTTCCCCGTGCCGAAGTCAGAGCCGAGCGACATGTTGATGACGTCCATATCGTTTTGCACCGCCCAGTCGATCGCGTCGGTCACGACGTCGGTCGAACCGTTGCAGCCGAAGACGCGCACGGAGTAGATGTCCGCCTTCGGCGCGACTCCGGGCCCGATCTTGAACCCTTGTTGAAACGCAGCGCTGTCATACGGTCCCGCGTAGGTTGCGCCGTGGGCATCCACACCGAACCCCGCGGCGGTGCCCGCGACGTGGCTGCCGTGTCCGTTGCAGTCGAGCGGATTGGGGTCGGGATGCGGTATCAGCGCCGGGCTGCCGGCAGGCGCGCTCGCGTCGTAGGCGTCGCCGACGAGGTCGGTGCCGCCTTTCACCTTGGGCGCGCTCGGCCCGAACAGCGCCGGATCGGCCGGCTGCGTGCTGGCCGCCGCCGCCGCCTGGAACGCGGCGACGGTGCCGGGGCCGCCGAAGTTGGCGTGCGTGTAGTCGATGCCGGTATCGATGATCGCGATCTTGACGCCTTCGCCGCGGAAACCCGGACTGCCCTGCCACACGGTCGGCGCGCCGATGAACGGCACGCTCACCGCGTTATTCGGGCGATGCTTGATAACCGGCAAGACCTCCACGACGCCGGGCAGCGCGGCGAGCGCCGCCACCTGGTCGCGGTCGATTTCGATCTTGATTCCGTTCAAGGCGTGGCGGAAGCGCTTGAGCACGTGGCCACCGCGACCCGAAATTTCGGGTTCGACGCCCTGCTGCTCGGCCGCAGCCTGGTCTTCGACCGCGCGCCTCTCGTCGCGGGTAAGCGCGCGATCCGGGAACCGCGCCCGCGCTGCGGCGACCGAGTCGGACGCCATGACGACTACGACCTTGACGCGGCCGCCGCCCTTCACGCCGAGCGGAACGAAGGCCGGCATGAAGGCTTGCTGCGACTCGTACTGCTGGAAGCGGCTCGGGGCATTGGGGCCCTGCGCGAGCGCGGCCAACGGGAACGCGAAGATCGCCGCCAGCAGCAGAACGGGAACGTTGCGCATCGCTGCCGCAAGCGAGCCGGTGACAAGGGCATCGACGGAATGTCGCGGGTGCTTATTCATTTGAGAACCTCCCCAGGTTGTTCTTCGCGAATCATGCGCTGGGCGCAGGAAATCGGTCAAGGGGCCGATGTGCCCGTCGCGCTCGGGCGATGCCGGGACAAGCGCTATCTTTTTCCTTCCCCGGCAACGACATATGCCCACAGCGCTTCGATGTCGTCGGGCTTGAGCACATCCGCCCACGGCGGCATGTTCCTCACGCCGTAAGTTACCGTATCGACGAAGCGCGCGTGGTCCTCGCGCGGAAATTTTCGCAGATCCTTCGCCCACTCCGGGTTGGCGAGGCGCGGCCCGTGACAGGTCTGGCAGTGAGTCTCGTAGAGCGCCGCGCCTTTCCCGATCTGCCCCGCGGCGAACGGCCTCCCGCCTGCGTCCTGAGCCGCGGCGCCCGCGCAGGCTAGCGCGAGGCCAAGGCTGAATGTGCCGCGCAGTCTCACCGCAGAAGGCCGAACACGCTCAGTTCGGTCTGCGTGCCCACGTAGACCTTGCCGTTGGCGACCGTAGGCACGGTGAATTTCACGGCGTTGCCCGCAGCTCCCGCGCCATTCGGCGGACTGCTGTAGAGCTTGTTCAGGCTCGTTGCATCGTAGGCGAAGAGAATCGCCGGTCCGTTGCCCGAACCGTTGGTGCCGTTGTTGGTCGATTCCAGTGCCCAGACGATTCCGTTTGTCGCGCCGTTGGAGGAAATCGCGGGCGTCGCCCCGGGGAAACCGAACACATCGCTCGCCTGGAGCGCCGGCAAAGCGGAGAGGACGCCGTTGGCGACCGTGTATTGCTTCAGGACGTCGCCGACCGCGACCACGTAGAGTCTCCCTTCCCAGAAAGCAGGCGTCGAGAAGATGCCGCATATGGGGCAGGCGGGGCCCGCGGTGATCGGCACCGTCTGAAGGATCTGATCGCCGCCGGGATTGAATCCGGTCATGTTGTCGCGGTCGATCACGTAAAGGACTCCCTGCTTGTCTCCCCCGATGACCAGATGCGGGTGTGCCCCAGCCGAATCCACGACGAGTGCGCCCCCGGACCCGACGTCGAAGTCGTTTGAATCCAGAATGGATTGATTCGCCGGCGTAAAGAAATCGCCGACCGACAACCCGCCGTCGGCTGTC
>Ga0209471_1001419_pt1 | contig 14272 bp, 12 predicted proteins | sample GraSoiAngelo_128_FD_185885 | JGI IMG/M metagenome (GOLD analysis project Ga0209471, IMG submission 185885) | Grasslands soil microbial communities from the Angelo Coastal Reserve, California, USA - 14_0927_12_20cm (SPAdes) (version 2) | ecosystem: Environmental > Terrestrial > Soil > Grasslands ...
AGTTCTTGCGCACCAGCGCGTGAAACACCGCTTCGCGGGGACCGGCGTAGCGCATGGCGGCGGGGAAGCCGGCGAGCAGCACGCGATCCCGCGGGTAGTAGCGCTCGAGCAGCACGCGGTAGCTCGACACGCGCACGGCGGCCGGGACGTCGTCGTCCTTGGTGGGTCCCAGCAACGGATGCAGCAGCAGCCCGTCGACCGTCTCGAGCGCTGTCTTCTGGATGTATTCGTGCGCGCGATGCACCGGATTGCGGGTCTGAAACCCGACCACGCTGCGCCAGCCGCGCTCCGCGAACGCGCGCCGGGTGTCGGCGGGATCGAGCGCCAGGTCGGGAAACAGTGGCGCGGGGCGCTCGAGCAGTCGGACATCGCCCCCGACGAGCAGGTCGTCCTGCGCGTAGAGCTGCGCCACTCCGGGGTGCTGCGCGTCGGTGGTGCCGTAGACCAGCTCCGCCTCTTCCTCCTTGGAATGCCGGAACACGTCCCGCACGTCCAGCAGCCCGATCACACGCCCCTCGGGACCCTTCAGAGCCACCGAGTCTCGCAGCCCCGCGCCGTCCGCGACCCGGAGCGTGATGGGGAGCGACCAGGGCAGGCCGCTCGCCAGACGCATCTCGTGCAGCACGCTCACGTAGTCCGCCCGATTCATGAAGCCCGCGAGGGGGCTGTACGCCCCCGTGGCCAGGAGCCCCAGGTCCGCGACGCCGCGCAGGTCGAGGGTGAGGGAGGGCAGCCGGGACGCCTGCGACAGGGCGGCGCGCCGCTCCTCGCCCTCGAGCACGCGCTGCACCAGTACACCGCCGTGCGGCGGGATCGTCGTGATGTTACCGCTCACTCCTCACCTCTCATTTTCTCACGCCTTTCTGGTGAACGTGTGCAGCCCGCATTCGGTCTTGCCGCTGCCGCTCCATCGCCCGGCCCGCTCTGGCTCGCTGGGCGCGGTGGGCCGGGTGCACGGCCAGCAGCCGATGCTCGCGTAGCCCTGGTCGAGCAGGGGATGGTACGGAACGCTGTTTTCGCGGATGTAGCGCCACACGTCCGCCCGGCTCCACCGGGCGAGCGGGAAGACTTTGACGATGGGGTGGCCGTTCATCTCGTGGTACTCGACCAGCTCGGTGGCCCGACGGGAGTCGGACTGGTCCTGTCGCACCGCGCTGATCCAGGCGTCGTATGCGACGATGGCGCGCTCCAGCGGCTCGACCTTCCGCAGAAAGCAGCAGCGGTCCGGGTCGGTTTTGTACAGCGGGCCCGGGTCTGTGAGGGGCGTGAGCTCCACGAGATTGAGACCATAGCGCTTGGCGAAGCGTCGCTTGAACGCGTACGTCTCGCGGAAATGGAACCGCGTGTCCAGAAAAATCACCGGCACGGAGCGGTCGATCCGGCTGATCAGGTGGGCCAGGACCACCCCGCCGCCGCCGAAGCTCACCGTGAGGGCGACCTTGCGGGGGAACGTCTCCACGGCCCACGCGAGCGTCGTCGCGGGATCCGCCCCGGAGAGTGCGGCGGCGCGCTCGCGCACCTCGACCGGATTAAGCATCGGGTGCGGTGCGCAGGTGGCCCAGCTCGACCAGGCGATCGATCACCCGGGTCGCGCTGGAGGTGACGTCTTCGCGCTCCGTGTCGACCACCAGCTCCGGCGCGAGCGGCTCCTCGTAGGGATCCGACACGCCCGTGAACTGTGCGATCTCGCCGGCCAGCGCCCGGGCATACAAGCCCTTGGTGTCGCGGCGCACGCACTCCTCGAGCGACGCCTTCACGTGCACTTCAACGAACGCTCCGATCTCACGGCGCACCTCGTCACGCACCGCGCGGTAGGGAGAGATCGCTGCGCTGATCACGACCACGCCGTTGCGCGTGAGCAGCTTCGCTACGTATCCGATGCGGCGGATGTTGGCGTCGCGGTCCTCGCGCGAAAAGCCGAGGCCCTTGGAGAGGTTCTGGCGCACCTCATCCCCGTCGAGCGTCTCGACCGGAATGCCGTGGCGCGCGAGCTCGCGGCCCAGGGCCGTGGCAAGAGTGGACTTGCCCGCCCCCGACAGGCCGGTGAGCCAGAGGGTGAAGCCTCGTGCGAGGGTGATGCGTCGGTCGCTGAGCAGCCCGGTTGAACTCATCGTCTCCTTGCTCCGACCTCTCACTTCGTCCCCCCTCTCCCGCGTGAGCGCAGAGGGGGACAGGGGGTGAGGCAAACGAAAAGGGCCCGCTTCCCTGAGGAAGCGGGCCCGAGATCGAGTCGCCGAGTGCCGGCTATCCGGCAGTCACAGCGCCACAACCGCGTCCGCTCCCCGAGGAGCGAGCACACATCCCGCAACAGAGCGGACAACAGTGCTGGGCGGTGCGGCGTGCGATCATGGTTCGGTATTTACCCCGCGTCTATCGCCGTGTCAACCACGCGATCGGGTGGTTGACAGCCTTCCGCCGGCAGGTTAATTAGCGGCCATGCAGCGTGCCCGTTTGCACCACCGGCATCATCACCACCACCCGCTCCATCGGGGGCAGCCGGAGGCGCACGCAAGGTAACGGGTAGCTCGTAGATCCTTGAATGCATTCGCCGACGCCGGCTCCCCTCGGGAGTCGGCGTCGTGTTTTCGGGACCCAACATCGGAGCGTGACAGATGTCTCGACAATCCGTTTCTCCCTGCCTGCGACTCGCCCTCCCCAAGGGGCGTATGGAGCAGGCCGTCCTCACGCTCTTGGGCGACGCCGGCATCCGCATCCGGCCGGGTGCCCGCGGCTACCGACCGGAGGTCTCCCTCCCCGGAACCGAAGCCAAGATCCTCAAGCCTCAAAACATCGTGGAGATGCTGTCGCTGGGCAGCCGGGACCTCGGCTTCGCCGGTGCCGACTGGGTAGCGGAGCTCGAGGCGAACGTGGTGGAGCTGCTCGATACCGGTCTCGACCCGGTACAAGTAGTCGCCGCGGCGCCGCAGGACCTGCTCGAAAACGGAGCGCTGCCCGCGCGGACACTCGTAGTGGCGTCGGAATACGAGCGGTTGGCGCGCCGCTGGATCGCCCAGCGCGGCCTCTCCGCCGAATTCGTGCGCTCCTACGGCGCGACAGAGGTGTTCCCCCCGGAGGACGCCGACGTGATCGTGGACAACACCGCCACGGGCGCCACGCTCGAGGCGAACGGCCTCGCGGTGGTGGACGAGGTGATGCGCTCGTCCACCCGGCTCTACGCCAATCCCGTCGCTCTCGCCGACCCCGCCCGGCGCCGGCGCATCGACGACCTCGTCATGCTCCTGAACTCGGTCCTCGTCGCCCGGCGACGTGTGATGCTCGAGGTGAACGCGTCGGCCGAGTGCCTCGACGCCGTAGTGGCGGTACTGCCGTCGATGCGCCGGGCGACCGTGGCGCCGCTGTTCGGGAACGGCGGCTACGCCGTGAAGGCCGCCGTGCCGCGCGACGCGCTGCCCCAGGTGATCCCCGCCGTGAAGGCCGCCGGCGGCACCGACGTGGTCGTCTCGACTCTGTCACAGATCGTCCCATGACGACGGCCACCTCTCCCGCCACGGGACCCGTGTCGCGCATCGACCCCGAGGCCGCATACCACCGTCCCACGGCCCCAGGGCCGACACTGTTGCGGCTCGACTCGAACGAGGGCGTGCTGCCGCCGCAGGAACTGCTCGCCGGGCTCGTCGGCGCCGACCCAGAGCTGTTGCGGCGCTATCCCGAAGTGTCGGCACTGGAGGTCGCGCTCGCGGCCCGGCTCGACGTGGCGCCGGAGCGCGTGATTGTGACCGCCGGTGCCGACGAGGCGATCGACCGCGCGTGCCGGGCGTTTCTCGAGCCCGACCGCATGCTGCTCCTGCCCGACCCGTGTTTCGACATGTTTGATCGCTGTGCCGCGCTCGCGGGCGGGACGCTGGTGCGGGTGGCGTGGCGGGACGGTGCCTTCCCGCTGGACGGGTTCCTCGAGCGGCTCGACGCCCGGACGGCCGTCGTGGTGGTCGTGTCGCCCAACAACCCGACCGGGGCCGTTGCGACGCTCACTCAAGTCCGACGCCTCGCGGCGGCGGCTCCGAATGCCCTCCTCGTGCTCGATCACGTGTACGTGGAGTACGCCGATGAAGACCTGACGCCGGGCGTGACCGATCTGCCAAACGTCCTCGTGCTCCGCACATTCTCCAAGGCGTGGGGGCTCGCGGGCTGCCGCGTGGGCTACGCGCTGGGCAGCCCCTATGCGATCGGCGTGCTGCGTGCCGCAGGCGGTCCCTACTCGGTCGCCGCTCCCTCGATCGCGCTGGCCCTGGCCCAGCTCGAGCGCGGCGAGGGCGCGTTGCGGGCCCACGTCGCGCGCATTCGGGTGGAGCGCGGCCTGCTCACCGCGCGGCTGGCCGCCGCGGGGGGTGGGCTCGCGCCCCAGCTGTCGCAGGCGAACTTCGTGCTGGTCGAGTGCGGCGGGCGAGCCCAGCCGATCCGCGCGGCCTTGGCCGACCGTGGCATCGTGGTGCGCGACTTTCCCGGCCGCCCGGGTCTCGAGACCTCGCTGCGGATCACGTTGCCCGGTAATGCGGCGGATTTCGAGCGGTTGTGCGAAGCGCTCGATGCCGCCCTCGCCGTCGGGGGACCTCGGCCATGACCACCCGCACCGCGACCGTCACGCGGGCGACGCGCGAGACGTCCATCACCGTCACGCTCGCCCTCGAGGGAACCGGCACGGTCGACGTACAGACCGGCATCGGCTTCCTCGACCATCTGCTCGACGCGCTGGGGCGCCACGCCCGGCTGGACGTGACGCTCGCCTGCAAGGGCGACCTCCACATCGATGATCACCACACCGCCGAGGACTGTGCCCTCACGTTGGGGCAGGCGCTCGACCGCGCCTTGGGCGAGCGGCGCGGCGTGGCGCGGTTCGGATCGGCCTTCGCGCCGCTCGACGAAGCCCTGGCCCGCGCGGTCGTCGATCTGTCGGGACGGCCCTACGCCGACGTCTCGCTCGACCTCGGACGGGAGATCATCGGGGGGCTCGCGTGCGAGAACATCGCGCATGTGCTGCGCTCGCTCGCCGTCGCGGCGCGCCTGACGCTGCACGTCGACGTGCTCAAGGGCGAGAACGATCATCACAAGGCCGAGGCCGCGTTCAAGGCGACGGCGCTTGCCTTGAGGCAGGCGATCGCCTGCACGAACTCCGGCGACGTGCCGTCTACCAAGGGGACGCTCGATGGCTGACGTCGTCATTGTCGACTCCGGCGTCGCCAACCTGGCGTCGATCACGAGCGGGTTCGTCCGGCTGGGCGCGAGCGTCGCCGTCACGCGCGACCCCATAGTCGTGCGGCAAGCGCCTCGCGTGGTGCTTCCGGGAGTGGGCGCGTTCGGCGCGGGGATGGGCGCGCTGCGGGCAGGCGGGCTCGACGGCGCCATCAGGGACGTGGCCGCCAGTGGCACGCCGCTGCTCGGCGTCTGCCTGGGCATGCAGCTGTTGTGCGAGGCGAGCGAAGAGACGCCCGGCGTCCGAGGCCTCGGCGTGATTGCGGGCGCCTGCCGCCGCCTGCCCGGCGACGTGCGGGTGCCGCACCTCGGCTGGAACACGGTGACGGCCGCCCCGAGCGGAGGGCTGGTGGCTACAGGCGTCGCGGCATTCGCCAACTCCTACGCCCTGCGCGACGCTCCCCCCGGTTGGACGGCCGCGTGGACCACCCACGGCATACGGTTCGTCGCGGCGCTGGAGAAGGAAGGCGACCGCGTGGTCGCGTGCCAGTTCCACCCCGAGCTGTCCGGCGCGTACGGAGCCGCTCTGCTGGGTCGCTGGCTGACAGGGGCCAAGGTCGTGCCCACACCGGCTGCGGCCGCGGCGCCGGGACTGCTGCCGCGTGTGGTGCCCTGCCTCGACGTGAAGGACGGTCGGGTGGTAAAGGGCGTGCGGTTCCAGAATCTGCGCGACGCGGGCGATCCGGCGACGCAAGCGTCCGCCTACGAGTCCCAGGGCGCGGACGAGATCGTCGTGCTCGACGTCGCCGCGTCGCCCGAAGCACGCGCCACGCAGGTGGACACCGTGGCGGGGGTGCGGGCGGCGATCCGGATCCCCCTCACGGTGGGCGGCGGCGTGCGCCGCGTAGACGACGCGCGGCGCCTGCTCGCCGCGGGCGCCGACAAAGTGAGCGTGAACACGGCTGCCATCGCGCGTCCGGCGCTCCTCTCCGAGCTCGCGGCCGAGTTCGGCAGTCAGTGCGTCGTGCTGGCGATCGATGCGCGGCGCTCGGGCGAAGGCTGGGCGGCCCTCACGCACGGCGGGCGCGTGGTCGCCCGAGCCGACGCGGTGGACTGGGCGCGGGAGGGCGCGGGGCTTGGGGCCGGGGAGATTTTGCTCACGAGTTGGGACCGCGACGGCACCCGAGCGGGGCCCGACTTGGAGCTGTTGCGCGCCGGCGTACGGGCGGTGCGCGTGCCGGTGATCGCCTCCGGAGGCATCGGCGAGCGCGACCACGTGGCGCAGGCGTTCTCTGCCGGGGCCGACGCCGTGCTCGCCGCGTCGGTGTTCCACGACGGCGACGACACGGTCGGTGGCATCAAAGACGACCTGTCGCGCCGCGGCATCCGGGTGCGGCGATGATCGTCCCCAGCATCGACGTGATCAACGGCCGCGCGGTGCAACTGCGGCGCGGGCGCGAATTCGTGCTGGACGGCGGCGACCCGCTGGCGCGCCTCGAGCAGTTTGCCGTGGCGGGAGAGGTGGCCGTCGTCGACCTGGACGCCGCGCTCGGCCGCGGGTCGAATGCCGACCTGATCCGGGAGATGGTGCGCCGGGCACCCTGCAGAGTGGGCGGGGGAATTCGGGATCTAGACGCGGCCCGCGCCTGGCTCGACTCCGGTGCGGCGAAAATCATGCTCGGCACGGCGGCGAGCCCCGAGCTGTGCGGCGCCCTGCCGCGCGAGCGCATCATCGCCGCGGTCGATGCCGACAAAGGCCAGGTCGTGGTGGACGGCTGGCGCCGGGAAACCGGGGTGCCGGTGCTCGAGCGGATCCGCGCGCTCGCGCCCGTCGTCGGCGGATTCCTGTTCACGCAGGTGGAGCGCGAAGGCGCCATGGACGGATTCGACTTTCAGGCGGTGGCTGCCGCCGTGCGCGCGGCCGGTGCGGCCCGTCTCACCGCCGCGGGCGGGATCACGACGCCGGTGGAAATCGCCGAGCTGGACCGGATCGGGGCGGACGCGCAGGTGGGGATGGCGCTCTACACCGGCCGGCTCACGCTCGGCGCGGCGGTGGCCGCGCCGCTCGCCAAGCCGGTCGAGAACGACGGACGGGGCGTCTGGCCCACCGTCGTGTGTGATGAATGGGGACGCGCCCTGGGACTGGTGTGGAGCACGGCCGAATCGCTGGCGCGCGCCGTCGAGGAGCGCCGTGGCGTCTACTGGTCGCGATCGCGCCAGGCGCTGTGGGTGAAAGGGGAGACGTCGGGCAACACGCAGCTGCTGCTGCGCGTGGACCTCGACTGCGACCGCGATGCGCTGCGCTTCACCGTGCGCCAGCACGGCGCCGGGTTCTGTCACCTCGAGCGGCCGGCGTGCTGGCCGGCTGAGTTCGCCCTGGACGACCTCGAGCGCACCATCGTCACACGAGCGGCCTCCTCCGATCCCGACTCGCGTACCGGCAAGCTGCTGGGAGACCCGGCGCTGCTGGCGGCGAAGCTGCGCGAGGAAGCCGCCGAGCTCGCGGAGGCTGAGACCCGCGGAGAGGTCGTGCACGAGACGGCCGACCTGCTGTACATGGCCCTCGTGGCCCTGGTCCGTGGGGGCGGCTCGCTTACGGACGTGCGAGCCGAGCTGGCGCGCCGCCACGCGGGCGTCACCCGGCGGCCGATGACCGCGAAGCCTCCGGCTCCGGCGGACGCGCCGTGACCGCTGCACGCCTGCTGCCCCGTCGCTCGGTTGCCGAGCTGGCCCGTCGCGGTGCAGGCCTCGACGCCAAGACGCTCGCGGCCGCAGCGCGCATCGTCGAGGCCGTCCGGAAGCGGGGGGAGGTCGCCCTGCGCAAGCATGCTGAGCGGTTCGGGGACGTGTCCCCGGGCGCGCCGTTGTATTACAACCGCGCCGATCTGGCGCGGACGCTGGCAGGCCTTTCCCCTGAGGAGCGCACTCGGCTCGAGCGCGTCGCCGCGAGGATCCGGGCGTTCGCGGTGGCGCAACGAGGCGCGCTCGGTCCGGTGAGCGTGCCGGTGCCCGGCGGCGTCGCGGAGCACCGGATTGCGCCGATGCAGCGCGCGGGGTGCTACGCGCCCGGAGGGCGTTATCCTCTGCCCTCATCGGTGCTGATGACCGCGGTGACCGCTCGCGTGGCGGGCGTGCGAGACATATGGGTCGCGAGCCCTAAACCACAGGGCCTAACGCTCGCCGCCGCCGCAATCGCAGGCGCGGACGGCGTGCTCGCCGTGGGAGGGGCGCAGGCGATCGCCGCGCTCGCCTACGGTGCGGGTCCCATCGCGCCGCGCGACGTGATCGTCGGACCCGGGAACCGCTACGTGGCCGCGGCGAAGCGGCTCGTCGCCGGAGCCGTCGCACTCGACATGCTCGCTGGTCCGTCCGAGCTGATCGTGTTCGCGGACTCGAGCGCCGACCCCGCCGCGGTCGCGGCAGACCTGCTCGCCCAGGCCGAGCACGACCCCCACGCCGTACCCGTGCTCGTGACCACCGATACCACACTGGTCGAGCGCGTGAAGCGGGAGCTCGCCCGCCAGCTGGGCGATCTGCCGACCGCCCGCGTGGCACGGGCGGCGCTGGCTCACGGAGGCGCGATCGTCGTGTCGGGCGTGGACGAGGGCATCGCCGCGTGCGACGCCATCGCTCCCGAGCACGTCCAGCTCCAGCTGCGCGACGCGGACGCGGTCGCGCCTCGGCTCGCCCACTATGGCGCGTTGTTCGTCGGGGCGGGGAGCACGGAAGTCCTGGGCGACTACGGCGCGGGCCCGAACCACGTCCTGCCGACCGGCGGCACCGCGCGATCGAGCGGCGGACTCTCGGTGTACACGTTCCTGCGGGTGCGGACCTGGCTGCGGATCACCGACGGCGTGGCGGCGCGGCCCCTCGTCGAGGACGCCGTCTGGCTGGGTCGTGCCGAGGGGCTCGAGGCGCACGCGCGCGCGGCGGAGAGAAGACTGACAGACGGTTAGGAAGCACATTTCCATCCATCCTGCCCTTTTTCCCCACGCCAGAGGCGTGGGCCCGACACAGCACTGCGCTTAAGCGCAGTGTCTCGCTGGGCCCACTCTTCAGAGTGGGAAATCGAACCGACTGTCCCGCCCTCCTCATTTTCCCCACGCCAGAGGCGTGGGCCCGACACAGCACTGCGCTTAAGCGCAGTGTCTCATTGGGCCCACTCTTTAGGGTGGGAAATCGAACCGACTGTCCCGCCCTCCTCATTTTCCCCACGCCAGAGGCGTGGGCCCGACACAGCACTGCGCTTAAGCGCAGTGTCTCATTGGGCCCACTCTTTAGGGTGGGAACAAGCGCAGTGTCTTACCGGGCCCGCTCTTTAGAGTGGGAATAACGAGGGGTGCGAGGGGAGGGGGTTGTTTGACCTACTGTTGATTCCGCACCGGCAGTGTGGAGCCCAACGACGCCCGCCATGCCAGCACACCGTATCTACATCCACCTAACCTGGTCAACTCTGGCGCGACGGCCGATGATCGACGTTCCCACGCGAGCGTTCCTCGACGAATTCTTTCGGAGGATCGCGATCCAGGAGCACGTGACAATCGTGACGCTCGGCTTCCTCCGGACGCATGTACACTTGCTGGTCCGCACAGCCCCTCGTTACGACCTGCCTCGACTCGTGCAGTTGCTCAAAGGTGGGAGCAGCTACGCGGCCAGCCGGCAACCCCGCAACGTGCTGGGCCTCCGATGGAATCGTGAGTACTCCGCGACGAGCGTGAGCCCAAGGCTCCTGAGCCAAGCGGTCGCGTACATCGAGGGTCAGGGCAGGCGGCATCCGTCGGAGGCCATCCGACCCTGACAAAGGCCACCTTTTTTCCCACGCCTGAGGCGTGGGCCCGACACTGCACTGCGCTTAAGCGCAGTGTCGTACTGGGCCCACTCTTTAGAGTGGGAACAAGCGCAGTGTCGTACTGGGCCCACTCTTTAGAGTGGGAACAGGCGCAGTGTCTCACTGGGCCCACTCTTCAGAGTGGGGAATCAGGCAGCTGCGGTCAGAGTGGAGAATCAGGCGGCTGCCATCCCGTTGACACGCTCCGTCACCCACTCTAGGTTGCGCTCACATGCGCCTTGCGTCCACGTGTCCGCTCTGTTGTTGTCGCCTCCACCCGCGGGGTCGGACGGACGTCTCGGCGCACCCAGTGACGACATGAGGAAGCCCTAAGCCCTCTCGCCTTCTGAGCCGCTCCCAGGCCCGGCCACCCAGCGTGGTCGGGTTTTTTTGCTTTTGTACCCACCACCCAACGAGTCAAGCTGCAATGCATGTGACGTCAAGCGCGCTCGTCTTGATCCTCATCACACTCCTCGCCGCCACCGTCAACGGCGCGCTCGGGTACGGCTTCTCCTCGATCACCGTGCCCATAGCCCTGCTGCTCTACACGAACCGGGTACTCAATCCGGTGCTGGTGTGGATCGAGGTGCTGCTCAACGCGTACGTCCTCTGGGTCAACCGGAAGAGCGTACCGCTCGTGTGGCGTCGCGTGGCGCCGATCATTTGTGGGCTGGCACCGGGCGTGATAATGGGAACGGCCCTGGTGCACCGAGTGCAACCGGGCTGGCTCAAGCTCGCCACCTTCGTCGTGCTGCTGCCGCTGATTCTGCTGCAGGCCGCGGGCGTTCGCAGGCCCATCAAAGCCGAGCGCCCCGTCGGCTTCGCGTTCGGCGGGGCGCTCGGCGTGCTCTACTCCGTTACGACAATCTCCGGTCCGCCCCTGGCGCTCATGTTGAGCAACCAGGGGTTTACCAAGCAAGACTTCCGCGCCGGCCTCGGGCTCGTGCGGCTCGCCGAATCGACGTTTACCGCTACCGCGTACTACTTCGCCGGGATGTTCGTGAGCGAGAGCGTCGGCCTGCTGCCGTACATTCTCCCGAGCCTGGTCGTCGGCATCCCGCTCGGCGTGCGCGTCATTCGCCACGTGCGGCCCGAGACTTTCCGGCGCGTGTGTATGAGCTTCGACGCCTGGGTGGTTGGATACGGCATCTCGACACTATTGCAACAGCTCGCCTTGGTCGAGGGCGCGGCGGCGTTCTCCGTGCTCACCACGGTAGGCCTGGTGGACACCTGGCTCCTGTACCGGTTCTTCGGTCACCGCAGGGTCGAGGCACTGGCGAGCAAACCGCACGCCGGCGCCTCGACCCTGCTCGTCAGTACAGGTACGCCACACCCAGAGCGAGTGTGATCTGGTCCTTCTTGCCGTTGAACGCTCCCGCTCCCAACGTCGAGCGGTCGTAACGCACTTCCGGCCTCACGACGGCATTAGGCCAGGAGCGGATGTTCAGCGTGGCGGTGCCGCTCCCGAATTTCTGGCCAGTGTTCGCTGGGAAGCCGACCAGTCCGTTGAACGAACTGCGCGCGCCGTTCTGGTCGTTGACGTAGTCACCCCGCAGGGCCAGCCCGAGCGTCGAGCTGAAGTCGTACGTGACCCACCCGCCGAGCGCCCACCACTTCGCGTCCTGCGTGGGATCGGGGAGGGCGGCGTTCGCCTGCTCCGTGCCGTAGTCGCCTTGGACCCACACGGCCGCCTTCCCGAGCTTGCGCCACAGCAGGCCTTCCACACCGTAGCGATTGGCGGCGTCGTTCCCAGCCTCCTCGGGGCCCCAGTATCCCACGATGCCGAGGGAGGTCAGCGCGTCGGGATAAAGCCCCACGCGTCCCATCAGCGACTTGTGAGTGTTGTTGTCGACCACCTGGTCCCAGCCGTTGATCACGCGCAACTGGGCATCGACATGGTCGTTGAACTTGGTCTCGACGCTCAGGCCCGTGGCCGTGAAGTTCTCGACATAGACGAACTGGTTCCCCTCCGACCAGTTGGGGTTGGCATACGTTTCGATCACCTCGAGGCCCAGCAGCGTCGGGATGCGCCCCACCTTGAACTGCAAGCCGTTGCCGCTCGCCGTGGGGACGTTCAGGGTGACGTAGAGGTGCGGTACGTCCGCCGGGGTGCCGGGGCCGAAGAACCCATTGGACTGGATGACGCTGGCGTCCTGGCCCACCAGCACTTCGGTGTGAAACCCGGCGCTGAACTTCGCGGCGTCGTACGGCTTGTCGAGCACCAGCGCCAGCGCATTCAGAGTGAAGGCGTTCTGCTGCCGGTCGTACAGGCGGCCGACGATCGTGCTCCCGACGCTGTGTCCGGAGTACGCGTACGATCCCTCGGCAAAGCCCGTCAGCTTGAACCCCGCGAGCGTCGTCTCCAGATGGTTCACCGGAGGCGCCGGCGGGTCGGGCTGCTTCGCCGCCGTCGTGTCCTTGGGCGCAGAGGCTGCGCCTTGCGCGCACAGCGCCCCGGGGGCGACGAGCCAAAGGGCAAAGAATACGGCTCTCATGTCGTGACCTCCTTCAGGGCCTTGCGCTGAACCGCATCCGCGGTCACCGCCGTGACGGCAGCGGTGTCGACTTCGCCCGTGCGGATCCGGATCACGCGCTCGAGCGGCTGCACGAAGATCTTCCCGTCGCCGACGTTACCGGTGCGGGCGGATGTCAGAATCGCCTTGATGGTCGGCTCCACGAACGGCTCCGACACGGCCATCTCGAGCCGGACTTTTTCGCGGAATTCGAGCACGACGGTCCTGCCGCGATAGTGCTCCAGCATCTCGTGCTCGCCGCCGTGACCGCTCACGCGACTGATCGTGATGCCGGTGACGCCGGCCCGGAACAGCGCGGCCTTCACTTGCGGCAGCCGCTCGGGGCGGACCACCGCGGTGATCAGCTTCATCTGGCTAGCTCCTCTGGTAGGGGCTGTGAAGTAGGGGCGCAGCATGCTGCGCCCCTACGGCTATATCGCTTCCGGCTCGGGTTCGAGCCGCCCCGCCCGCAACGACACGGCGGCCGACTCGCTGAGAATGACCGCCGAAGAGACTTCCGGCGTGTCGGGGTACGCCAATGCGCCCATCTCGGGCAGGTCGAGCCCGAGCTCTTCCACCTCGGCCGACACGCGGTGGCCACCCACGACCAGCTCCGTCACCTTGTACGCGGCGTACGCCATGGCACCGACCGCGACGAAGTTGCTCAGACCGCCGACCAGTTGGGCGACAAACTGGCTCGCGTCGCCGTAGAACAGCCCGCGCACGGCGCCCGGGACGCCATTCCACCCGTCGCCGTACGTGCCGTCGGCCAGCAAGCCGAGCGACAGAATGCCCCACAACCCGTTGACCCCGTGCACCGAGATCGCGCCCACGGGATCGTCGATGCGGAGTTTCCCGTCGATGAAGAAGACCGCGACGCACACCAAGACACCGGCCACCCCGCCGATCAGGACCGCGGACGGCGCCGTAACGAAGGCGCACGGCGCCGTGATCGCGACCAGGCCCGCCAGCGTGCCGTTCGCCATCATCGAGGGATCGGGCTTGCCATACTTGAGCCACATGTACAGCATCGAAGTCACCCCGCCTGCCGCCCCAGCCAGCATCGTGTTCGTCGCGATGACCCCGATGCGCAGGTCCGAGCCCGCCAGCGTCGAGCCCGCGTTGAACCCGAACCACCCGAACGCCAGGATGAACGTCCCGATCAGCGCCATCGGGATGTTGTGGCCCGGGATCGCGTTGCTCGTGCCGTCGGCGTTGTACTTCCCGCGGCGTGGACCGAGCAGCGCCGCCGTCACGAACGCCATGACCCCGCCGGTCATGTGTACGACCGACGATCCGGCGAAGTCCACGTGTCCGTGACCGAGCCCGAGGTTCTTGCCCAGCATCGCGAGCCAGCCGCCGCCCCAGGTCCAGTTGGCATAGATCGGATAGATGAACGCCCCGACGAACACACTGAACACCACGAACGCCGAGAACTTCCACCGCTCGGCCAATGCACCCGTGGGAATCGTGGCTGCGGTGTCCATGAACACCATCTGAAACAGGAAGTACGTGAACACCGGGGCCGCGTATGCGACGCCGCTGAGGAAGAAGCCTGTCCGGCCGAACAGCCCCCAATCCTTGCCACCGATCGTGAGCGAGACTTCATGGGCGAGCTTGTCGTAGCCGCCGAGCGTGCCGAGCGCGCCGACACCGCCGGCCTGCAGCGCAAAGCCGACGACCCAGTACGCCAGCATCGCGATGCCGTAGACCATGAAGTTCATGGTGATCGTGTGCGCGGCATTTTTGGCGCGCGTGAACCCGGTCTCGACCATCGCGAACC
>Ga0209471_1001420_pt1 | contig 14267 bp, 11 predicted proteins | sample GraSoiAngelo_128_FD_185885 | JGI IMG/M metagenome (GOLD analysis project Ga0209471, IMG submission 185885) | Grasslands soil microbial communities from the Angelo Coastal Reserve, California, USA - 14_0927_12_20cm (SPAdes) (version 2) | ecosystem: Environmental > Terrestrial > Soil > Grasslands ...
CTATCCGAGATCTCCTGTTACCTCGAGGTGGGATATGCGATGGGCCTGATCTCCCAGGAAGACCGTCAGGAGCTCGAAAGTCTCAGCGGGCGCGCCTTGTTTGACTCCATGAAGCTGGTCATGTCGCTCGCGGGCGGGAGTCCGAACGAAACGGGGCCCCCATAGTGTCCCGACGGCTTATCCGGCTCCTTGGTCTACGAGTTCCAAGCGAGCGATGACCGTATGGGGAGCGAGCACGGTGCCCGGTGAGAGGACCGCATTGGCACCGATCCGGCTGTGATCCCCGATCAGGGCACCAAAGTTGGCGACGCCGGTCCGGAGACTCTGTCCGCCAAGGCGGACCGTGATCTCTTGTTCTGGACGCTCGTTGAAATGATTCGCGACCACGACGCCCGCCTCGAGGTTTACGTCGGACCCGAGGACTGAGTCGCCGACAAAGCAGAGGTGCGCGAGCCTCGAGGAGTCAAGCACGATCGTCGACTTGACCTCGCAGGCAGGCCCGATGGTCACCCCGCGATCGAGCAACACTCCTCCCCGCAGGTACGCCGTCGAAGCCACAAAGCACGCCGCCGAGATTATGGCGGGCGACTTGATGATCGCGCCCGGCTCGATCGTCGCCTCGTGGTGGACCAGGACGCCTGCCGACGCGCGAAACGCCGAGGGCTCGAGCGAGGCAGCGAACCGCTCGATGAGGCGTGAGAGATCCGACGTGAGCTTCCACGGCTCGATCATCGGATCGAGAAACGGACAGCGCTCACGAAACGCGGCGACGTAATCGTGGATTCGCAAAGGCATGGATCGCGCCTAAGCTGCGTGGCGAGCACAGGTGGGGCAAGGAGCCGAGACGGCCGTCGTGCCGAACGCGAATAAGGATGCTACCTTGTCGGCGTGAGACACCCTCGCTCCTCGGGGCTTGGCGAATGACTAGACGATTTCTCAGGGTGGGATTCCAAGCGGTCGGTGCGCTCGTCGTGACGCTTGGCGCCTGTGCGCCGTCTCAACGGCTCTCCCCCACCGTCCAGGCTCTCACAGTGGCGTCGGACCCCTCTGCGCCGCTCCCCCGGCCCGCCCTTCCACCGCCGGCGGACACCAACGACGCCAGGGCCTACTACGCGCGCGCCGTCTCTCTCATCCAGGCCGGCTTCAGCCTGGACACCGCGGACATGGCGTTGTATTGGGCCTCGCGGCTCGATCCCGACTGGGCGAATCCGCTGTATGCCCGCGCCATGGTGATCCTTCGCGCCCTGCGTGCGGACCTGCTCTGGGCCCTGTTCCGTTACCGCTCAACGCAGAGGTTGAGTCTCACGCCGCGACAGGCTCAGCTCGTGGACTCGCTCGTGCGGCTGGCCTGGGCTCACAATCCCCTACTGTTCACGGACCTCGATTTGTTCGTCATGCCGCCCATGCTCCCGGGCGGTCATCTTGACCCCGGACTGGACGGGTGGCGGGCGTACAAGGTCGGCGACTTCACACGCGCCGAGAGCCTCTTGGCTATTGCGTTGCGCCGTCATCCGGAACAAGTCGAGCTCCGGATCTCTCGGGCCCAGTCGCTGGCCCTCTTGGGTCGCTACGATAGCGCGGCCGCGGAATTCGGCGCCGCGCGGGATACCATCCGGGCGCGGCAGGTCAGCCACGCGTCGCCGGTGCTGCCATCGCTCGAGATGTTCGACTACGCGATCGGGATCGTGCGCGTGAACCAGGGCAACTTCACGGCCGCCCGCGAGGCATTCGGGCGCGCGTTGACCGAAAACCTAGCCTTCTATTGGGCCCACGCACGACTCGCCGGGGTCGACCTGGCGCTCGACGATACCGCGGCCGCCCTCACCGAGCTGGCTCTGGCGGTCGAGCTCGAGCAGCACGACCCCGCCCTCCGGCTCTACAACGGGTACGTATTGCGCGTGGCGCGGCGCTACGCCGAGGCGGCCGGCGAATTGCAGGCGGCGATCCAGCTCGATCCGTACTACGCGCAGCCCCACGTGCAGCTCGCGCTGATTGCCCAGGCGGAGGGGAACAGGACGGCTGCTGTGGACCACTACCGGCGGTTTCTTGAGCTCGCCGCACGCCGCGATCCCGATCGTGCCGCGGTGGTGCGCGCACTCGCGGCCCTCACGGCGTCGCCGGATTCACGCTGACGCGCGCCGCGGCTCCGCGGCTGCGATCCGTGGAATATATTTCCCCTCATGCGAATCGGCGCGCTGGTAGCGCTGCTCTGCGTGGCGGCGTGCCGCACCCGGCCGCTCGTCAGAACGGCGCAGCAAGGCGACTCGGTGGATATCGCGCAGCTCGTGCCGCGCGACTCGACGGACGGCGCGTTGCTCGTCCCACGCGTCGTCGCGGCGCCGAGCGTGGTGCTGTTTTGGCTGCACGCGGCCGACACACTTGCCGCCGACGACCGCGCCGACACCTTCGACGACCTGAAGTATTACACGGAACAGATCGCGCCCGCGTTGGAGGCAGGCGGGATCAAGCTGCTCGCCACTAAGGCCGACACCGTGTACGTCGCGCTCCCCAACCACACGCGCCGCGCCATCCTCTTGTCGGGCCTCGACTATCCCTACGGGTACCTGCTGATCGATCCGGGCGGACCGGAGCGCATCCTCACGGGCGTGTACGCGGACGACGACCTCCTGGAAGAGCTCCGGGTCTACTTCGACCTGCCGGACGATACCACCACCGCCCAGCCGCGCATCGCGACCTGAGGCCGTGCCGCCCCTCCAGAAGACGCCCGACCTGCTTCTCGCCGGCGGCGATGTGCTGTTGCACGACGGCGCGTGGCGGGTGGAGCGGACGGATGTGACGGTCCGTGCCGGGAGAATTCATGCGGTCGGGCGGACGGACCGAGGGGCGGACCGAGAGGCCACGCCGCTGTCGGTGCGCGATTGCAGCGGCTGTCTGATCATGCCCGGCCTGATCCAGGCCCACGTCCACCTCTGCCAGACGCTGTTCCGCGGGCTCGCCGACGACCTGCGGCTCGAGGACTGGCTGGTACGCCGCGTCTGGCCGCTCGAGGCCGCCCACACCGAAGAGACCGTCTACTGGTCCGCCCTGCTCGGCGCCGCGGAGCTCCTGCTCGGCGGCACCACGGCCATCCTCGACATGGAGACCGTGCGCTACACCGGTGCGGCGTTCCAGGCGCTCGAGCGGATCGGCATCCGGGCGACGGTGGGGAAGTGCCTCATGGACGCGCATCCCGAGGGTGCGCCGTTGGAGCTCGCGGAGTCGACCGACAACGCTCTCGCCGAAGCCGAGGCGCTGGCCAAGCGCTGGCACAAGGGCGCCGGTGACCGCCTGCGAGTGTGCTTCGCCCCGCGCTTCGTCCCGAGCTGCTCGGGGCCGCTGCTCCGGGCCGCGAGTGACCTGGCTGAGCGGTTCGACGCCCAGCTCCACACCCACGCCGCGGAGACAATCGTGGAGCGGGAGACCGTCCTGCGGACCACGGGACTCGAAGAGATCGCCTACCTCGACTCGGTCGGCATCGCGGGCCCGCGCGCCGCACTGGCCCACTGCGTGTGGGTCGACACCCACGAGACCGCACGCCTCGCCCGCCAGGGGACCACGGTGGTGCACTGCCCCTCATCGAACCTCAAGCTCGGGAGCGGCATCGCGAAGGTCCCCGAGCTCCTGGCCGCCGGCTGCCGCGTCGCGATCGGCGCCGACGGCGCACCGTGCAACAACCGGCTGGATGTGTTCGCCGAGATGCGCCTCGCCGCCTTGATCCAGAAACCGCGGCTCGGCGCGGACGCGCTCCCCGCCGGTCGAGTGCTCGAGCTGGCCACGCTCGGCGGCGCCCGCGCGCTGGGGCTCGAAGCCGAGCTCGGCTCGATCAGCCCCGGCAAGCGCGCCGACCTGGTGGTGCTCGACCTGCGGGAGCCGCATCTCCACCCCGCCATCGGCGATCCCGTGTCGCTCGTGGTGTACGCGGCCTGCGCCAGCGATGTACGCGATGTGTTCGTGGATGGCCAGGCGGTCGTGCTCGGCCACGAGCTGCTCACCGCGCCGATCGAAGAAATCGTGCGGGAGGCGGATCGCTGCGCAGTCGAGCTGCACGCTGCCGCCCAGTGGGTGAACCAAGCTGGAGCGCCCGACGTTAGGTCACCATAACCCTCGTAAGGAAGGACGACACCCATGCTGACGCTGCGCGTGAACGGGGTCGAGCGGACCTACGGCGGCGACCCCGCGATGCCGCTGTTGTGGTACCTGCGCGACGAGCTCGGACTGACGGGCACCAAGTTCGGCTGCGGGATGGCGCTGTGCGGCGCCTGTACGGTTCACCTGGACGCCGGGGCCATCCGGTCCTGCGTGACGCCCATGGCCGCCGCCGCGGGCAAGAGCGTCACGACCATTGAAGGGTTGAGCGCCGACGGCAATCACCCGGTGCAGCGGGCGTGGCGCGAGCACAACGTACCGCAGTGCGGCTACTGCCAGAGCGGCCAGATCATGCAGGCCGCCGCGCTCGTCGCCAAGACTTCCAAGGCATCCGACAGTGAGATCGACGCCGCCATGGCCGGCAATATCTGCCGCTGCGGCACGTACGCGCGGATCCGCGCAGCGGTGCGCGCGGCCGCCGGAAAGGGGGCCTGACATGCGCGCCACCATCACGAACGTCAGCCGGCGGGAGTTCCTGCACGAGGTGACCGCCGGAGGTGGGTTCGCGCTCGCGGTGACGCTCCCTGGCGCTACGCGCGTCGCCGAGGCGTTGATGACCGGGACCGCGGCCGCATCCCCCACCGACCCGTTCAACCCCAATGTCTACTTGCAGATCGACGCCGACGGGACCGTGACCATCGTCGCGCACCGCTCCGAAATGGGGCAGGGCGTCCGCACCGGCCTTCCGATGGCTTTGGCCGACGAGCTCGAAGCGGATTGGTCGAAAGTACGCATTGAGCAGGCGATTGGGGACGAAGCGAGGTTCAAGACCGGCACGTACGTTGACGAGCCGGGCACTCAGAACACGGACGGATCTCGCAGTCTGCGCCACTTCCTGCGACCGCTGCGCGAGGCAGGGGCCACGGCCCGAGCGATGCTCGAGGCGGCGGCGGCGCAGCGATGGAGCGTCTCCGTGACGGAGGTCGAGGCCCGTTTCCACCAGGTTCTCCACCGGCCATCGGGACGCACGGTCGCGTACGGTGATCTGGTCGCAATCGCGCGCGATCTGCCTGTGCCCCCCAAGGAGCAGGTCCGACTCAAGCAGTCGTCGGCCTTCCGCTACATCGGCAAAGAGATCCCGATCGTCGACCTGTTCGACATGACGACTGGCAGGGCGAAGTACGGGATCGATCAGGTACAGCCGGGCATGAAATACGCGGTGGTGGCCCGCCCACCGGTCTACGGCGGACGCGTCACGTCCGTGGATTCGAGCGCGGCCGAAGCGGTCGCAGGCGTGGAGCGGGTGGTACGACTCGAGGGGACGCCGCCTCCCTCGGGCTTTCTCCCGCTCGGCGGCGTGGCCGTAGTTGCGCGGAACACCTGGGCGGCGATGCAGGGGCGCTCCAAGCTCAAGATCACCTGGGACGACGGCCCGAACGGCGCCTACGACTCGACGGCGTATCGCGCGCAGCTCGAGGCGGCCGCGATGCGACCGGGCAAGGTGGTCCGCAACGAAGGGGACGTGGACACCGCGCTCGCGGGGGCGGCGCGGCGGGTGACGGCGGATTACTACGTGCCGCACCTAGCGCACGCGACCATGGAGCCGCCGGCGGCGCTCGCCGTCGTGGCCGACGGTCGCTGCGAAGTGTGGGCCCCGACCCAGAATCCTCAAGGGACCCGCGACACGGTCGCCAAGGTGCTCGGCATCCCAAGCGATCGGGTGCGCGTGAACGTCTCCCTGCTTGGCGGGGGCTTCGGCCGCAAGTCGAAGCCCGATTTCATCGCGGAGGCGGCGCTCCTGTCACGCGAAGTCGGGGCGCCGGTGAAAGTCCTGTGGACGCGCGACGACGACATGCATCACGGCTACTATCACACCGTCGCGGCGCAACACCTGGAAGCGGGGCTCGACGCCCGTGGCCGCACCGTCGCCTGGCTGCACCGCAGCGTGTTTCCGAGCATCCCGTCGACCTTCGCCCCCGGGGTCACGCACGCCAGCGATGGCGAGCTGAGCTTGGGGTGCGTCGATTTGCCGTACGACATTCCCAACATCCGATGTGAGAACCCGGAAGCCGAGTCGCATGTGCGCATCGGGTGGTACCGCTCCGTTGCGAACATCCAGCACGCGTTCGCCGTGAATTCGTTCGCGAGCGAGCTGGCGCATGCCGCGGGGCGGGACCCGAAAGACTACCTGCTCGAGCTGATCGGCCCGCCGCGGCACATCGACCTGACGCGCGGCGGCGTGAAATACATGAACTACGGCGATCCGATCGACCTCTATCCGGTCGACACGGGCCGGTTGCGGAAAGTCGTGGAGCTCGTGGCCGAGCGGGCGGGGTGGGGGCGCAAGCTGGTCGCCGGTCGCGGGCTCGGGATCGGCGTGCACCGGAGTTTCGTCACCTACGTCGCCACCGTCGTCGAAGTCCAGGTCGGCAAAGCGGGCGAGATCTCGGTGCCGCGGGTGGACGTGGCGGTGGATTGCGGCTTTGTGGTCAACCCGGATCGTGTGCGCTCGCAAATGGAGGGCGCGTGCATCATGGGGCTGTCGAACAGCCTGTACGGGCAAGTGACGTTCCGCGACGGCCGGGCGCAACAGAGCAACTTCAACGATTACCCGGTGGTCCGGATCAACGCCGCGCCCCGTGAGACCCGCATCCACATCGTGCCGAGTGCGGATCCGCCCGGGGGCGTGGGGGAGCCGGGCGTGCCGCCGCTCGGGCCCGCGCTGTGCAATGCGATCTTCGCCGCGACGGGCAAGCGGATCCGCAACCTCCCGATCGGAGGTCAGCTTGGCGCGTAAGCAGGATTCGCTCCGGGAAGAGAACGACTGACGCATGTCGCTCTTCCCAGCTGTGGCGTTGGTCTTGGGCATCCATACGCCCCCCGACTCGGGCGCCGCCCTGTTCCAGGAGTGGTGCAAGTCCTGCCACGGAGCTGACGGCCGCGGCACCCCTGCCGCGAGCACGCGGCTCGAGGTGCCGCCGGCGGACCTGCAAGACTGCAAAGGGAGCACAGCCGAGCCGGAGGAGCGCTGGGTCGAGATCGTGTCGCAGGGCGGGGCCGCGTTCGGCCTGTCGCTCGACATGCCGGCGTTCGGCGAGGCGGCCACACCCTCGCAAATTCGCGCCGTGGTGCGCTACGCCCGCTCGCTGTGCGGTGAGCTCGGCTGGCCGCCCGGCGAGCTCAACTTCCCCCGTGCGTTCCTGGTCGAGAAGGCCTATCCGGAGGACGAGTGGGTGCTCAGCGCCGCGGGCCGCGAGCAGGACCTCATCTACGAGCGGCGCGTTGGGAAGCGTCTGCAGCTCGAGGGTGTGGCGCGGACGGTGTTCGATTCGGCGGACCGGCCGTTCGGCGGCGTAACGCTGGCGGCGAAATACAACCTGTGGCACAGCCTGCCCCGCCGGGCGCTCGCCAGCTTCGGGCTCGAGGCGACGCCGCCGCTCGGTCGGCAGGACCGGTGGGAGGTCGAGCCGTTCGTCGCGTTCGGCGCGTCGCCCGCGGCGGGATTCATCGTCCAGGGCGAGATCACGAGCACGTGGGAGGAGACCCAGGGGATCAGCGCGTTCTCATATCGGCTGGGCGTAGGGCGGGAGATGGGAAGAAGCCGGCTCGTACCGATGGTCGAGGCCGGCTGGACGGTGCCCGTGGATGGAGGGGGGCAGCGCGCGCTGTCACTCTACCCGCAGGTCTGGGTGCGGCTCTCCCGCTTGGGGCACGTCGCGGCGTCGCTCGGCGCCGAGCTTCCGGCGGTGGGGCCCGAGCCGCGGCACCCCCGGCTGATCGCCTTCGTCTTGTGGGACTTCGGGGACGCGCCGCTACTTCGTGGGTGGTAGCGGCGCGCGTCCCGGTTCAAGTCTTCAGGTGCGCCTTGACCGCCCCTTCGGCGTGCGCTTCGACGAACCACAGCCACTTGTCGGTGCCGCGCGAGATCTCGGTGCAGATGTCCGACGAGCCGATGTCGTCCAGGTCCGCGGTTTGATCGATGGCCCGCCGCACGCGCTCCCCGAACCCGGACAGCGCCGAGGACAAGGCCCACACGTGCTCCTCGCCGGTCGAGATCGTGAGCGGATACTCCGGCAGCTCGGACCGCTCGGCGACGACCCGCGCCGTTCCCTCGGCGATCCCACCGAGCTGAACGACCCGCTCGGCCAGCAGGTCGACATACTCCTCCACCGCTTCGTCGATCTCGTCGAACAGCTTGTGCAGGGCAATGAATTGCGGGCCCTTGACGTTCCAGTGTGCCTGCTTCGTCTGCGTCTGGAGATCGATCGCGTCGGCGAGGAGGTTGTTGAGCAGATCGCTCACCTGGCTGCGCACATTCTCGGGGAGGTCGTTCATGGTGTCGTGAGGGATGGGAGACATGGGTGTAACTCCTGTGATAAGACGGTTCGTTCTAACGTTGCTTGATGAAGGTGCCGTCCTGCAGCTCGGCGTAGGCGCGCCGCAGCTCGTCCGGCGTGTTCATGACGATCGGGCCATACCACGCTACCGGCTCCTCGATGGGCTTCCCCGAAACGAGGAGGAACCGAATACCGGCGTCGCCCGCCTGGACCGTCACCGCGTCGCCGCTGTCGAACACCACCAGCGACCGGTTCTGCGCCTCTCCCCGGGCGCCGCTCTCCCCGGCTACGACGGGTCCCACCCGCTCGGTGAGGACGGCGCCCGGCTGCGACGCGTCGCGGAAGGTGCCACTGCCCTCGAACACATAGGCGAACGCGTGCCCGGAGGTCTCGACCGGCAGCGACTTGCGCTTGCCAGGCGGGACCCACACGTCCAGGTAGCGCGGGTCCGCCGCCACGCCCTCGACCGGACCTGCCTTTCCCCAGAAGCTGCCGCAGATGACGCGCACCCGCGTGCCGTCGTCGTCGATGACCTCCGGGATGGCGGCGGCCGAGATGTCCTGGTAGCGCGGCCGGGTCATCTTCAGGGAGGACGGCAAATTCGCCCAGAGCTGAAACCCGTGCATGCGACCATGCGGATCCCCTTTTGGCATCTCCTGGTGGAGGATCCCGCTACCCGCGGTCATCCACTGCACGTCGCCCGCCCCGAGCGCGCCCTTATTTCCCAGGCTGTCGCCGTGGTTGACCGTCCCCGCGAGGACGTAGGTGATGGTTTCGATCCCCCGATGGGGGTGCCAGGGGAACCCCGCGAGGTAATCGTCGGGGTTTTCGTTGCGGAAGTCGTCGAACAAAAGGAAGGGATCGAACTCCTTGGTGTCGCCAAAGCCGAACGCGCGGCGCAACCGCACGCCCGCGCCCTCCATGGTGGGCTGCGCCTGCAGAATTCGCTTGACCGGTCGAATAGACATGTTTGCTCCTCGGAGTCCAGGTTCGGCACTATTCCCCATAACTCCGGCGGCGGCCCTGGGGTTCCGGTCACCCTTTCCCGTTCACGTTGAACCGTTGAATCGTCTCGGTGAGTTTGGCCGCGGCCACCGAAAGGTGCTGCGAGGTCGTCGTAAGCTCGCCCAGCGATGCGATCTGCTCTTCCGTCGCGGCCGAGGTCTGCTCGGCGCCCTGGGCCGCGGTCTCCGCGATCCCCGCCACTTCTTCCATCCGACGCACCACTTCGCGGATCCGCTGCGTCTGCCCCTCAGTCTCGCCCGCAAACGCGCTGGCGAACTTCACGGTGGCGTTCAGGTCTCCGAAGATGGCGTCCAGGGCCTGCCGGACCGCCGCGGACACGGCGCCCACGCCCTGGGCCGTGCGCCGGCCCTCGTCCATCGCCGCGATCACCTGCCCGATCTGGTCCTGCGTCTGCCGCACGCGGGCTCGTACCTCCTCCGCTGAGCGGGAGCTCTGCTCGGCGAGCTTGCGCACTTCGTCGGCCACCACGCGGAATCCCAGGCCGTGCTGGCCTGCCCGCGCCGCTTCGATCGCCGCGTTCAGGGCGAGGAGGTCGGTCTGACTGGCGATCCGCGTAATGGCATCGACGAGCTTGCCGATTTCCCGGGAGCCCTGCTCCAGCGTGCCGGCCGCGCGGGACACCTGGTCGAGGTGGTCGACGAGGGTGACGAGCAGTTCGCTCGCGCGCGCGATCTCCTGGCCGTGACGCTGGGCCTGCTGGGCCACACCGGCGATCTGGCGCTCGGCCTCCTGCGCCCTCGCGTGCAGCTGCGCCGCGACGTCCGCCGCGGCCTCCGAGTCGTCGCGGCCGTGGCCGATGAGCTGCCGCTGGCGCGACGTGCCCTCGGTCAGCCGCTCCGCCGCGGCGGAGATCTCCTGGGATGCGGCGTGCAGCTCCTGTGCGGAAGCGGCGAGCTGCTCGGCCATGGCCGCGAGGTCCTGAGACTGGTGCTGGACCTGACGCACCACCGCGGCGATCGCGCCGGTGGTCCGGTTCACGCTCGCGCCGAGGTAGCCGACCTCGTCCGGCTCCTCGTCCTGGACCTTCACCGTGAGGTCGCCGCTCTCCAGCTGGGCCAGCGTGCTGCGCGCGGCCTGCAGCCGGGTGACGAATCGCGTCAGCGTCGGTACCAGGACCGCGCTCACGAGCCCGAGCACCAGCGCCTCCTGCCCGAACCCGCTCCACGCCCAGCCCGGCGTGCCCTGACTGACCCGGACAGCGGTGGCGAGTCCGAATCCCGTAAAGTTGATCAGGAGCGCCTGCCAGGCTTCCGTCTGCCCGAGGTAGAGCGCGGCCTGGAGGGGCGCGATCAGATACACGACGTACAACAAGTGTCCGGTCGGACCCGCGGCGTAGAGGATCGCGGAAATCATTGCCGCGGTTACCCCGATGTCGGCGTGCGCGTGCCAGGCGCGGAATTCATCGCCCCGCGCCAGGCGCAGCATCGCGTAGCCGATGGCGGCGAACATCCCAGCGAAACCCAGGATGTAGAGCCACGAGACGGGAGCGACCCGCGCAACGCGCAGGATCGCGAGCAGGCCTGACCCCAGGGCGACGAACCGCCAGCGCGCACGGGTGTTCGCGAGCACGTAGCGGCGCTGTTTGGCGCGGTCTTCGTCGGCGAGTTGTCGGGTCAGGTCGGCCGCGTCGGGCATGGAAGAGAACATGGCCCGGCGCGGAAGGGAGGGGTAGAGGGGCTACATGCGGAAGAGGTAGCTCAGCTTGAGAAAGAACCCGTCCGCCGTGCGCCTCAGGTCGCGGAACCGGAAGGCGTCCGCTTCGGTGAGCGACGCACCGTAGCCCAGGAAGACAACGGTCCCCGGCGTCGGCTTGTAGGAAAACAGGACGTCGTTGCGGAAGGCGTTCGTGACGATCGCTCGCGCGGTGTCGCCGTTCACGAGGAGCGGCTGCCCGGTGCGCGGATCGCGCAGCGCGGCTTGGTCCTCCGCGAAGTACTGCCCGATGTAGCGCACGAAGATCGCGCGCCTCAACTGGTACTCGAGCTTCAGCCGCGGGATGTTCGCGGTCAGGAAGCGGGTGCCGTCGCGCGCGCGGGTGTAGCGCTGATGCACCCAGCGCGCCTCGAGCCGCAGCGCGGGGGTGGGGCGCGCGGCGGCGACGGTGGTCAGGGCGACCTGCCGGCCCTCGGAGGCTTCGGGGAAGATGGGCGCGGCCGAATAGCCGACCACCATGCTCCCCGACAGCGCCCGGTTCGGCGTGTTGAGGATGAACGCCGCGCCGGGGAGGTGATACAAGTCGTGGGGCACGGCGAAGGGCGTGGTTCCGACCGTGTATCCCGCGTAGTCCGCCGACTCGAAGCCGAAGTGATTCAGGGTGAGCGTGACTTGCGCCTGCCACCCGCCGCGCAGGGTTGCGATCCAGAAGGTCTGCAGGGTGTCTTCGATGGTGCGGTTCAGGCGCCCAAAATCGCGGTAACGCCAGATCGGGGCGAATCCGAGGATCGCCGTCAGCTGCTCGACCAGCGCGCCCGGCCGGCCGTACCAGCTGAACCGGTTATAGGTCCGGCCGGCGACGAAGTCCGTGCGATTCACGAAGCCGCTCGTGTCCTGGAAACTCTTCTCCACGCCCAGCAGCTCGAAGTGGTTGCCGTAGGCGCGACCGGTGCGGTCGCCGAAGGTCACGGTCCACAGTTTGCCCGCGCGACCCCCACCCGGCCCCCGAGTCCACGCCCCGGCGACCTGCACCTCCGAGAACCAGATCTTGCGCCACACCACGTGCGCGTCAATGCCCAGCACGCGGTTGTAGTCGTCGCCGTCGATCCGGTCGGTGTAGGCCAATCCGAGCGTGGACGTCGGCCCCAGGTCGCGCCGCAGGCGGAGCATGTTGTAGACCGGGTGCGCGCCCGTGGCCGACTGGTCGCTGTTGTCGACCGCGCCGAGATACGCGATCCCGGTCCCTCCGACCTTGCCGGCGAGCTTCGCGCCGAATACGGGCTGCACGATACGCCGCGTATAGATGAGACTGTTGGGCGTGTCGAACTGCTCGAGCCCCTCGAGGAAGAACGGCCGCTTCTCCGGGTAGAACAGGGCGAACCGCTGGTTGAGCGTCACCTGGCCGATGTCGGCCTCGACCTGCGAGAAGTCGGGGTGCGCCGTCGCCGTCAGGCCGAGATTCTGCGTGACCCCCCAGCGCAGGTTGCCCGCGACCTCGGGCGTGCCACGATAGTCGTAGCCCGGCGTGGACGGCGCACCGTCCACCTTAGTGGTGAACTCGGGTGTGAGGTCGAGCACCAGGCCGCGCCGCAGCGCGCCGAGACCGACCAGGCGGCCCGACTGAATGAGGAAGCTCGCGTTGGCGCGGACCGCAGGGGTCCAGGTTTCCTCATAACCCGAGTGCTGCACCACCCGGACGATCTGGAGGCCCCAATCCTGGGGGTCGGCGCTCTGATAGCGCAGGCTTTTGAAGGGGATCCGCACCTCCACCTCGTACCCCCAGTCGGTCACGCGGCCGCGCGATTCGTAGACGTAGTCGGGGTTCAAGTCGATCGTCGCGTCGAACCGGCCGCCCGCGCTCGGCCCCCCGGCCGCGCCGGCCGCGACGCCGTCGCTCCAGACGCCGTCCTCCTGCACGCCCAGCGGATTCACGGCGAACATGGTGGCGCGGCGATGGTCGAGGTAGGTGTCGAGCAGGATGGCGACGTGATCGTCCGCGTCGATGTTGTCGCGGTCGGCCAACGTGGCGCGTACGGCTCCGCCGTGCGGCTCGAATGCGCGGATGCCGAAGTAGATCGCGTCGGGGGCGTACCAGACGAGCACCGCGGTCGAATCCTGGGCGGGGCGGCCGTCCACCGGCCGGTATTGCGAGAACCCCGTGAGCGTCGCCGCTCGACTCCACACGGGCTCGTCGAGCACGCCGTCGATCTTCGCCTCGGCCTCGAAGCGCGGGATGCGCACGTCGAGCTGCTTCGCCAGACCGGAGTAGATCGGGCCGGGCGTCGCGGCGCCCGTCTGGAGAACCAAGAAGAGGGCGAGCATGGGGAGAAAATATGCGTGGTGCGTGGCGCGTGGTACTATCCGGAACTTGCGAGGCTTGCGGTGTGGAGGGCGGCCTACGAACCGTCGGCGACCACATACCACCTACCACGCACCGCGCCGTGAAGCCGACTATTCGTAACGCAGCGCGTCGATCGGATCGAGACTCGCGGCCCGGCGCGCCGGCCAAATGCCGAAGAACAACCCGACCGCGGCGCTGAACACGAACGCCAGCAGAATCGCGAGCGGCGAAATGAGGGTGTTCCAGTGCGCCAGCTTGGACAGGACCACCGCGCCGAGCGAGCCGAGCACCACGCCGATCAGACCGCCCACGAGGCACAGCACCAACGCCTCCACCAGAAACTGAATCATGATATTGACCTGCGTGGCCCCGAGTGCCTTGCGCACCCCGATCTCGCGGGTGCGCTCGGTGACCGACACCAGCATGATGTTCATGATCCCGATGCCTCCGACGAGCAGGCTCACGGCGGCGATGCCGGCGAGCAGGTACTTGAAGGTCTCGGTCGTCTGCTGCAGCGTGCTCAGGATGTCGGTCTGATTGCGGATCTGGAAGTCGTTGTCCTGGCCGGGGCGGATCTTGTGCTGGCGCCGCATGACCCGCTCGATCTCGAGGGTGGCCAGGTTCATCGAGTTCAGGTCGGCGGCCTGTACCGTGATCGAGCGCAGCCGATCCGTGCCGATGACGCGGTACCGGGCCGTCTCGAGGGGGATGAGAATCTGCTCGTCGGGGTTGGAGAACGACCCCTGGGAACCCTTCTCCGACAGCACGCCGATGACCTCGAACGCGATCCCGCGGATAATGATCTCCTGGCCTATGATCGCGTC
>Ga0209471_1001425_pt1 | contig 14251 bp, 14 predicted proteins | sample GraSoiAngelo_128_FD_185885 | JGI IMG/M metagenome (GOLD analysis project Ga0209471, IMG submission 185885) | Grasslands soil microbial communities from the Angelo Coastal Reserve, California, USA - 14_0927_12_20cm (SPAdes) (version 2) | ecosystem: Environmental > Terrestrial > Soil > Grasslands ...
CGAGGGTGATGTGGCAGTCCTGCTGGGCGCGTCCACCGGTTTCTTCCGCTGGTCGCTCGATGCTGCCGAGCAGATGTCCCACCTCAGCGGCCGCGAGCGGTACATGGCGGCAGGCCTGGCCGCGGCCGCCGGTCTGACCCCGTATCGCGGTCGGGTCGAGGTCGACGGCGCCCTGGTGGCCGACGGCGGGCTGGCCCTGGTGGCGGCGGGCGGTGCGGTCCACCGCAGCGGCACCGTCGCCATCCTCCCCCGATCGCGCCTGGATGACGGGCTGATCGACGTCTGCGTGCTCGAGACGCCGGATGCGGAGAGCTTCCTGCCGCTGATGACCCGGGTGCTCGAAGGCTCACACATCGGCGCGGCGGGCGTCGCCTACGCCCAGGGCCGCCGTGTCGTGCTCGCCGCATCGGACGGCCCGCTTCCCTTCGAGCACGACGGTGAGCGGTGGAGCGGTCAGGACCGGACGATCACCCTGACGATGGTTGCGGCCGCGCTCCCTGTCGCCGTTCCCGTCGACGGCTGAAGGCGTCGCGCAGCAGCAGACACAGGCGCGCCACCTCGTCCCGCCCGGCGGACGGCAGGCCCTCGAGCAGGCGGCAGACCTCCGACGCCGCCTCCTCACCCATCCATGGCTCGGCCGCCTGGAGAAACTTCATGCGGGCGAGGTCGCGGTGGCGACGGCGCAGGTCGGGTCCGGCGAACCCCAAGGGAATGTCAACTCCAGCGGTGAGCTGCTCGCCGGTGCTCATGCTCACCGTCAGCCGGGCGCCCATCGCCTTCTCGGCGTCCTCGAAGCTCGATTCCGGACCGCGGACCAGCTGCGCCGCGTAGTCGGACGCGTCGCCACCGAGCAGCGCGGCGAGCCAGGCGGCGGCCGGCTCCCCCGCGAGGCGCAGCGCCGCGCCCACCGGCGAGGTCGCCAGCAGCGCCCGCAGCGAGAGATCGCGGGCCTCGCGCACCTCGACGCGGCGGGCGAGTCCCCAGGTCCGCTCATCGGCGATCGCCGCCGCCGAGAGGTCGCCGGCGGTGAGCCGCCCCCGAATCAGCGCGGTGGCGACGTTGTAGGGGATCGAAAAGGTGATCGCGGCGACCCCTGAGCGGGGCCCGTCGAGATGGGCGGCGGAGTGGGCCTCCATGCCCACCGTGAAGATCGGTGCCTCAACCACCACCTTGTCGATCTGGTCGATGCTGTCGGCAACCCGGTGGTGCAGGGCAATCGCAGCCTCCACCGCTCCGTCGATGTAGGCGCAACCGGGATGAAGCTTGATCGACAGCGTCTCAGTGTGCCACAGATCTCCCAGATGGCCCGCCGCTTGCGGCAGCGGCAGGATGGCGAAGCGCGCCAGAAAACCGTCGCGATGCTCGAGGATGTCGGGCGCGCCGTGCATGCCGGCGGCGGCGGCGGCGTAGGCGTCGAGCGCGGTGCGCACCGGCGTCGCGGCGGTGAGCGCCTTGGCGTCGCTACCGAAGAAGCCGCGCTCGAGAACCCATGGCGGCATGGTCAGGGCGATACCCCAGGCGTCGACCAGCTGCCGAGCCTCGGCCCCTTCGGCGCTGCCGCGGCCCGCCACCGCTCCCACCAGGTGGGTGTGGGCGGCGGTCTGGCCGCGGTGTGGCCCCAGGGTCGCCGCCGCGGTCACCCGGGCCGCCGTCTCGTTGGCGGCCACCACCGCGGTGAGCAGCGATGGTCCGTCGAGCCGGAGCGGCTCCGCGTAGGCGAGGGGGACTCCGACCGACGAATGGCTGACGTGGCCCGCGTACATCGTGTCGTCGAAGTCGAGCAGCATGGTCAGGGCGGCGCTCACGTAGGCGGTCTGCTCGGCATCGCCGCGGAACGGTGGCCCGAACGCCTCGATGACCCGGCCGCCGAGCTGGTGGCCCGCGCCGGCTGCCAGCGCGCCGAGATGGGCCAGCAGCTGCGAGGCGGCGACGTCCCGGATGCGCTCCGGGATGTCCCCGGCCGAGAGTCCGGCCACCCACGCGGCCAGGCGGCCGGTGATCGTGTCCACGGCGGCCAACTATGCCCCACCCCGACCGGAGCGCGACCGGCCGCCGTCATCTGATGGAAAGGAAACCGGGACTACGGTGACAGCATGAACCCTCGGTTCTTCGTGCCCCCCGAAGGCGTTGAGCGCCACCACGGCCCGGAGTGGCTGCACCTACTCTTCGCCCTGCTCATCGTCGCCGTGCTGGTCGCGGGCACGGTGATCATCGTGCGGATGGTTCTCCACCACTGGACGCCCACGGCGTGGCCGAGGCGGCACCCCGCCGTGGACGAGCTCGACCTTCGGTACGCACGCGGAGAGATCGATCGCGCCGAGTATTTGCAACGGCGGGCGGACCTGATCGACCGGACGGCGCGGCTGCCGGGTTCGCCGCCGCGTCCGCCGGGTGCACCGCCTGGACCTCCGCCGCCGGCGTGAGCCGGGCGGGGGGATGTGGGCCCTAGCCCGTGTCCACCGACGTGCTCCCGGGGGGTCCGGGCTCACCTCGTCAAGCCATGCTGAGAGAGCTCGCGGCAGGCGGCACCGACAACGACACCGTTCTGGATGGGGTGCCGTGGCACCGGCATGGGCACCGGCGGCGGGCCTTCGTGCGACGGTCCGCCGGCAGTCCCGCCCGTCTCCTGGTTCGTGGCGGCATCGTCGCCTACGCCGCTGCCTCGATGGTGGTGGTCATCGTCGCCGACGGCGGCATCACCTCGGAGCACGTGATGCTCCTCATCGCCGCCGCCGCGGCCCTGACACCGCTGGCGAGGCGCGCTCTCTGGGACTGGCTGCCGTTTCTCTTCGTGGCGGTGCTCTTCGAAGACGTGACCTCGATCTCGGCCCGCATCGCGGGACCTCCGCACGTCGCCGGTCCCGCCGCGTTCGAGCAGTGGTTGCTGCACGGCACCACCGCGACCGTCTGGCTGCAGGCACACCTCCAGGGATTGCTCGTCGACGCGGTGCTGTCCCCGCTGATGGTGGCCGAGTACCTGGCCCATTTCGCGGTACCGCTGGTCGTCGCCCTCTGGTTGTGGAAGTGGCACCGGCGCTGGTTCTCGCCCTACGTCGCCGGCTACACCCTGGTGATGGGGGTGGGATTCCTCGTCTACCTTCGCTTTCCCGAGAGTCCACCCTGGCTGGCGGCGCAGAACGGCGTGCTCCCCCACGTCGACCGGCTGGTGGTGACCGCGCTGCAACACCTCGGCGGCTTCGGCGCTGACTATGCCGGCGCCGATCCCCAGCCGAGCGCGGCGATGCCCTCGCTCCACGTCGCCATCCCCGCCCTGGTGGCCGGCGTCGGCATGGCGGTGCCGCGGATGCGCGGCGTCGCGGCCCGGCTGCTGCCGCTCTACCCGCTCACGGTGAGCTTCGCGGTGGTCTACCTCGGCGAGCACTACCTCGCCGACGCGGTCGCCGGCCTGCTGCTGGGTCTTGCCGGCACCGTCTGCCTGCTGCTCCTGCAGCGGCTCGCCATCGCGCGTGAGCGGCGGGCGGACTCCTTCACCGCAAGGGCGAGCGACCCGCAAGCCGCCTGAGCCCGGTGCCGGCAGTCCGCTATTTGCTACTGCGGCGAGGACGCCGCTGCCCGTCGCGGGGTCTCTCGAGCACCCGGCAGAGCCCGCGGCCACATCACCGCCATGCTCGCGCCACCGGCCGACGAGGTGCCGATGTCCCATCGACCACCGCTGGCCCTGACCACGGCGTCGCCGATGGCGAGACCCAGGCCGGCGCCGCCGGCGCGATCGGTGGCCCGGTGGAAGCGGTCGAAGATGCGCGATCGCTCCTCGTCGGGAATCCCGGGACCGGAGTCCTCCACCGCCAGCCGCACCCGGTTGCCCTCCTCCGCCACCACCACATCGACGCGCCCGCCCTCGGGCGAGTACTTGCAGGCGTTGTCGAGCAGCACCCCGAGCAGCCGGTCGAGCCATTCCGGTGGCGCGGTGACGATGTGCATGCCGCCGCCGGAGGTGACGCCGAGCCGGATGCGCCGGGACTCGGCGACGCCGGCGAAGCGATCGACCGCCTGCGCTGCGAGGACGGCCACATCGACGTGTTCCGCGTTGGGCTGGGCGCTGGTGGCGTCGAAACGGGCAAGCCAGAGGAGGTCCTCGACCAGGCGCCGGATGCGCTTGCTCTCGACGTCGATGCGCCGGAAGGCGGTTCGATACCAGGCCGCGTCACGGTCCTGGGCGAGCGCCAGCGACGTCTGCGCCTCGATCACCGACAGCGGTGTGCGCAGCTCGTGCGATGCGTCGGCGGTGAACTCCATCTGCCGCTGCCGCGCCTGCTCGATCGGGGTGCCGACGCGGCGGCCGATGCTCAGCGCACCGAGGAACACGATGCCGAGCAGGATGGGACCGACGATCAGCTCCGCCAGCACCACCGTCGACCGGGCCTGGGCGACGCTCTCGGTGGTCTGTCCCACGACCACGTAGTTGTCCCCGACGGGAGCGCCGGCGACCCGGACGTCGGTGCCTCCCACCGAGATGGTGGTCGGCCCTTTGACGCCGCGGTCCCCATCCGGAAGGATCGCGCTGGTGTCGGTGCTGGTGACCTCGCCGATCGGACTGATGGTCCAGATGATCAGCGGTGGACCGAAACGCGAACCTCCGGGCAGCACCGGGTAGCCACCTCGGAGCAACGGCCGAAGCGGCTCGGCGGAGATCCGCCTGATGCTGGAGCTGAGGCGGCCGTCGATATCCGAGGTCAGATGGCTGGTGACGATCAAGGCGACCACCACCGCGATGATCGTGTACACCACCGCCACGATCGCCGCCGTCGCCAGAGCAACGCGCGCCGCGGCCGCGTGGACCCGTTCCGGCGGCCGGCGGCTCACGCCTCCTCCAGTCGATAGCCGGCGCCGCGCACGGTGACGATGCGGATGCCGGCGTTGGGCACCTTGGCCCGCAACCTGCTGAGCTGGACGTCGATCGCGTTCGAGCCGAGCGGGTCGGTCTCGTCGCGCCAGCCGTGCTCGGCGATCGCCTTGCGGTCGACGACCGCGGGTGACCGGCGCATCAGCAGCTCGAGGATGCGGTACTCGGTGGTGGTGAGGTTGAGCCTGCCGCCCTCGACGGTCACCTCGCGGCGCGCCGGGTCCAGCGCCAGCGACCCGCGGACGATCACCGGCCCGTCGACACTGCGAGGACGCCGCTGCAGCGCCCGGATGCGGGCGAGGAGCTCGCCGAAGTCGAAGGGCTTGACCAGGTAGTCGTCGGCGCCGGCGTCGAGTCCCTGGATGCGGTCGGATGCGGTGTCGCGCGCGGTGAGCATCAGGATCGCCGTCGGCCGGCGGTGCTGACGCGCCCAGGCGACCACCTCGACGCCGGGAGCGCCCGGCATCCGCCAGTCGAGAACGGCGACGTCGTAATCGTAGAAGCGAAGCTGCTCGATGGCGTCGTCCCCCCGGGCCACGGCGTCGACGAAGAAACCGGCTTCCTCGAGCCCCTGGACCAGGACCTCGCGAAGCCCGCCGTCGTCTTCGGCCACCAGGATCCGCATCGCTGACGGCATGATCGCTCAGCGCGCATCTCGCGTCAGTCGGCCGGTGGAGCCCCACCGCCCGCGCCAGCACCACCACCACCACCACCACCGAAGCCGCCACCGAAGCCACGGCCGCCGGCGCCGGTGAAGCAGCCGGAGGGGCCGGCGGGAACGATCGAGAGCGACCGCGCGGTGACCGTGCCCGAGGCGTCCTTGGAGCCGGTGGCCAGCACGCAGTCGCCGACGGCGAGGTCGGATGCCGAGGCCGAGGACGACGTGCTCACCCGAACCGTGGTGGGCACGGTGACCGGCCGGGAGGCGCCGGTGGCGTCGAGCACCGTGACCGACGTGCCGGAGACCGCGGTCACCTCGCCGGCGGCGAAGCCGGCGTTCGCCTGGTCCGCCCGGGGCGTGCCGCGGGGAGTGGGCCGGGGGCCGCCACCAGCTCCGGGGCCGCCCAGCGCGCAGCTGCCGTTCACCTTGGAGCTGACGCGAACCACCGAGGCGGTGACCGCTCCACTCGAGTCCTTCTGGCCGGCGGCGACGATGCAGCTGCCGGTGACGATGTCGGCCACCGTGCCGGTGCTGGTCTTCTGGATCCGCGTCGAGCCGTTGTAGACGACGGTCACGTCACCGCTCTGGGCGTTGAGAATCAGCGTCGTCCCGCTGAGCTTCACCAGCTCGCCCGAGGCACCGTTGCGACCGGGCCCGCGACCGCTCTGGGTGTTCGCACTCGATGAGGCCGAGGTCGATGCCGGGCCGGCGGCGCTGGAGCTGCCGCAGGCGGCGAGGGCGAGCATCGCCACCGCAGCGGCGGACATCACGATTCGGTTCATGCGGACTCTCCTGGGGACCTCACTGCGCCCGTAGCGCTTCGATGGGTGCGAGGCGCGCGGCGCGCGCCGCCGGAAAGACGCCGAAGATCAGGCCGACACCGGCGGCGACGCCGACGGCGATGAGGATCGGGGTGGCGTTGATGGAGACGCCGATGGTGGTGAACCGGGGGATCAGCACCCCCGCCAGCAGCCCGCCGCCGACGCCGAGGACGCCACCGACCACGCTCAGGGTGGCGGCCTCCACCAGGAACTGCCGTAGCAGGTCGGCCGGCGTCGCCCCCAACGCCTTGCGCAGACCGATCTCGCTGGTGCGCTCGGTCACCGACACCAGCATGATGTTCATCACCCCGATGCCGCCCACCAGCAGGGAGATGGCGGCGACGCTGGCCAGCAGGATGGTGAGCGTCGTCGTCACCGACTGCGCCGTGCTGAGGAACTGGCTCTGCGCCTGGATGGTGAAGTCCGCGGCTGCGGGGCTGGCGACGTGGTGGGTTGCCAGCAGCAGCTGGTCGGCCTCCTGATAGGCGGAGCCGACGGTGTCGCTGCTGGTGGCACTGAGCAGGATGCGCTGCACCGAGTTGGGGGTGCCGCCGGTGAGCACGTCCTGGGCGGTGGTGAGGGGGACGACGGCGAGATCGTCGCCGTTCTGGAAGCCCTGACCGCCGCTGGAGCCGAGGATGGCGATCACCTGGAACGGGACGTGGGCGATGGTCACCGTGTCGCCGATGCCGGCGCCGAGGTTCTGCGCGGTGGTGGGCCCGAGAACGACGCCCTGGGCGTGGGACTGAACGTCGCCGTCGGTGAAGAAGCGTCCGCTCTGCACCGTGCGCGCATTGGTCACCAGCCAGTCCGGGGTGCTGCCCTGGACCTGGGTGCTCCAGTTGGTCGACGAGCTGACCAGCGACTCGCGGACCTGCACCACCGGGGCGACGGCCTCGATGTCGGGGGCGTTGTCCTTGCTCTTGAGACCCTGCGCGTCGCTCATCGTCAGCGTGTTGGCGCTGCCGGTGCCGCCGAAGACACCGCCGACCGCGGTGCTCCCTGGGGTGACGGTGAGCAGGTTGGTGCCGAGCGCGGCGATGCGTGCGTTGACGGAGTCGGAGGACGCCTTGCCGATGCCAACCGTGCAGATCACCGCCGCCACTCCGAACAGGATGCCGAGAGTGGTGAGGATGGAGCGCAACCGGTGCGAGAGGATGCCGCGCAGCCCGGTCTCGAAGGTGCGGAGCGGGCTCATGCGGCCTCGGCGCGAAGCCTGCCGTCGGCCATGGTGACCACCCGCCTCGGCACCGCGGCGACGTTGGGGTCGTGGGTGATCAGCACCACGGTGCGACCGCCCACGTTGAGCTGTCGCAGGATGCCGAGCACCTCACGGCTGGAGGCGGAATCGAGGTTGCCGGTCGGCTCGTCGGCGAGGATGAGGTCGGGGTCGGTCACCAGGGCGCGAGCGATCGCCACCCGCTGCTGCTGGCCGCCGGAGAGCTCGGAGGGGCGGTGATCGACGCGGTCCGCCAGCCCGACCTGCGCCAGCGCCCGCAGCGCCGCCCCCTTGCGGTCGCGGGCGGTGCGATAGAGCAGCGGCAACTCGACGTTGCGCCACGCCGGCATCGCCGGCAGCAGGTGGAACTGCTGGAAGACGAATCCGATGCGTCGGTTGCGGACGTGGGCGAGCTGGCGCTCGCCCATCCGGCTCACGTCCTCGCCGCCGAACCAGTAGCGGCCGTCGGTGGGAGCGTCGAGGCAGCCGATGATGTTCATCAGGGTCGACTTGCCCGAGCCGGACGGACCCATCACCGCGACGAACTCCCCCTGGTCGACGGTGAAGCCGACCGCGTCGAGGGCACGGACGGTGGCGGCACCGGTGCCGTACACCTTGGAGACCGATTCGAGGCGCAGGACCTCGGCCCTCATCGGCTCAGCCGCCGCCGACGGCGCGCCCGCCGCCGCCGGCACCACCAGCGCCACCACCGCCACCAAAGAGACCGCCCCCGCCGCGGGTGGTGGTGGTGGGCACGGTGCCGGTCACGCTGGCGATGACGAGCTGGTCTCCCTCACGCAAGCCCGAGAGGACCTCGGTGCGCAGCGCGTCGGAGGCGCCGACCGTGACCGGCCTCGTCTGCGGCTGACCGCCGACCAGGACCTCGACGGTGCTGGCCCCACCGCTGCTGTGCACCGCACTGGTGGGCACGGTGAGGACCTGGATCACCTGATTGACGATGACGCTGATCGAGGCCGAGGTGCCGGCGCGGAGCGAGGGATTGCTGCCGCTGAGGGTGACGGTGACCGCGAAGCTGGCGACCCCGGAGGTCACCGTCGCCTGCTGCGACACCCCGGTCACCTGGCCGGTGACGGCCTCGGTCGACCCGGCGGTGATCACCCGGGCGCGCTGCCCGACGGCGACCTGACCAACCTGGGCATCGCTCACCGTACCGGTCACCTGGAAGGCGCCCGGGGTCAGGATGACCACCGCGTGCGAGCTGCTGGACGAGGTACTGCTGCTGCTGGAGGTGCTGCCGGTCGCGTTGCCGCCCCCCGACGAGCTCGACGCGGAGCTGCTCGCGCCCGAGCCGGACACCGACTGGGCGACCGCGATGTTCACCTGACCGACGACTCCGTCGACCGGGGCCGCCAGCGTCGCCTGACTCAGGGCGCGCTGGGCGTTGTCGACACCGACCTGGGCGATCTGGACCTGGCTCTGATCCATCTGGATCTGCTGCGGCGTGGTTCCCTGTCGCAGCGCGGCGAGGGCCTGCTCTGCGTTTTGCAGCTGGACCTGGGCCGAGTTCACCTGTCCCTGCGCCTGGTCGACGCTCTGCTGCGCCCGCACCTGCGTCGCCGCCAGCGAGCTCTGCGCGGAGTCGAACGCGCCCTGATCGCGGGCGAGGGTCTGCTGATCGGCGGCGACCTTCTGGTTGTCGGCGGCGGTCGCCTGCTGGTCCTGGCTGCACGCCTGGCCCTGCGGCTGGGCGTTGCAGTCGCTCGACTCCCGGCTCTGATCGCTCTGCATCCTGGCGCTGTCGGCATTGAGGACGTTCTGGTCGGCGTTGACCGTGTTCTGCGCGGCGGTGACCGCGTTCTGCGCCTGGGAGATCGACTGCTGGTTGACCGCCTGGGTGTCGCCGAGGCTGGTCCGGGCGTTCTGCAGCTGAACCTGGGCGCCGCTGACCTGGGCCTGGGACGAGGCGAGGGACTGCGCCGTCGGCCCGGCCTGGTCGAGCGAGAGCCTGGCCTGGGCGGACTGCAGGGTGGCCTGCGCCTGAGTGAGGGCGCCCTGCAGGCTGGTGGTGTCCAGCGCGGCCAGGGCCTCCCCGGCCTTGACCGTCTGACCCGGCTGCACACCGACGGTCTGAACCCGACCGGCGGCACCGAAGTCGAGATCGGTCTCGTTGACCGGCGTGAGATTGCCCGAGAGGGCGATGGTCTGGGTGACCGTCCCCAGGGTCGCGGCCGCGGTGCGGTACTGGGTCGACCCGGGGTCATGCCGGACCCAGACGAAACCGCCGGTTCCACCCAGGACTGCGACGGCGGCGAGCGGCGCGAGCACCCGCCGGCGTAGAAGGCGTCTCATTGCGGGCCACATGCTTGCAGCCCTTCCTTTCAACTGCATGACGCGACGGCGATGCCGCCGCGCGCATCAGCGATGCGAGGTTGCCGCTGCGGCGACGAACATCGCTGATGCGGCGCTCGCGACCACGACGGCGGCGACCGGCGACCTGGCCCTGACCAGGGCGAGGCGGATGATGCGCAGAGCGATCAGGGGAACGACCCACACCAGCCCGAGCACGCCCGCCATGGTCACCGCGTCGTCGGCCAGCAACGACCAGAGATGCATCGGAGCGTTGAGCCACCCTCGCATGACCCGAGGATAATCGCGCCACCTTTCGGTTCCATGACCGCTTCACACCGCCACATCGCGCCAGCGGAAGAGCGCGCCGGTGGCGATCACCGCGCCAACCGCCCACGCGGCCGCCACGGCGAGCGCCGCTCCGTAGGCGATCTGCGACGTGCCCCCCGACGCGATGGCGTCGAGCTGCTGCGCGAAGAGGACGTTCCGCGACGAGCCCAGCGACCCGACCAGCAACGCCTCGATCGGCAGGGTGTAGGCGAAGCCGGCGATGATCGCCGGCGCCGGGCTGCGGAACACCATGCCCAACAGGACGCCGAGCAGGCCGAACCCGAGCGCGGTGATGATCATGTCGCCGGTGCCGGAGAGCAGCGAGCCGATCCCCGCGCCACTGGTCCACGACGAGGTGTCGATGCCGTGACCGGGCGCCACGGCCAGCGCCACCGGGAAGGCGACGGCGTAGGCGAGGGCGACGGTGCCGGCGATCAGGGTGGCCAGGGCCAGCGACTTGCCGGCCAGCAGGCGCAGGCGATGGGGCTCGCGGACCAGCAGGTTGCGAAGCGTGCCGTGGGTGAACTCCGAGGAGACGGCGAAGGCGGCGATGCCCAGGGCGACGATGCCGATGAACTCGGAACCGCGCGACATGATGGTGATGAACCCGCCGTGCTGCGACAGAGCGAGGGCGGTGAACTCACCGGTCCTGCCGATCCGGCGCAGGCCCAGCACGATGCCGAGGACGGAGAAGCCGACGGTGCCACCCAGGGCGCTCAGCAGCACGCCCGGCCGGCGGAGTTTGAGCCATTCACTGCGAAAACTGCGGATCATCGGGTCTCTCCGTTGGTCAGGTCGAGGAAGGTCTCCTCCAGGCTGGCGTGGCTGCGACTGATCTCGACCAGGGTGACGCCGGCGGCCATCGCCTGCCGGTTCAGCTGAGCGGCGAAGGACGCCGGGGCATCGACCTCGAGGTGTCCGTTGACCCGGGCGACCTTGAATCCCGCCACTTCGGCGATGGTGGCGACGGTGGTCAGCCCGGCCTCGTGCTCGGCCGCCACGAGCAGCCGGCCGTGCCGGCGGGAGAGCAGGTCCGCGGTCGGACCCTGGAAGAGCAGGCGGCCGTCCTTGAGGACGAGGATCCAGTCGGCCACCTGCTCGACCTCGCTGAGGAGGTGGCTGCTGATGAAGATGGTGATGCCCTGATCGCGCAGCCGGGAGAGCAGCCGCCGCATCTCGAGAATCCCGGCCGGGTCGAGACCGTTGGCGGGCTCGTCGAGGATGAGCACCTCGGGGTTGGGGAGCATCGCGGCGGCGATGCCGAGCCGCTGCTTCATGCCCATCGAGTAGGTGCGCACGTGGTCACCGGCGCGCTCCCGCAGCTCGACCAGATCCAGAACCTCCTCCACCCGCGAGCGCGGGATGCCGCCGAGCGTGGTCAGGACCTCGAGATTGCGCCGGCCGCTGAGGGTCGGATAGAAGGCCGGCCCCTCGATGAGCGCTCCCACCCGCGGCAGATAGTCGCCGGGATTGCGGATGGAGGTGCCTAGAACCTCGGCCTCACCCGCGGACGGCGACACCAGGGCCAGCAGCATCCGGATGGTGGTGGTCTTGCCCGAACCGTTGGGTCCAACGAAGCCGGCGATGACGCCGTCGGGGATCTCCAGGTCGATGCCGTCGACCGCGGCGCGGGCGCCGTAGTGCTTGGTCAGCCCGGTGGAGCGGATCGCCGGTCTCCGCGGGCCCGGCGCCGGCATCGGCCGGGACGCTGTGGCGCTGCTCTCGACCGGCGCCGGGGACGAGGAGGTCATCGTGTGGTCTCCGAGACGGTTGCCATGCAGTCATGGTCGCCGCGGGCGGCGTTCACGGAAACCGCCGCGAGGACGAATCCGCTCCTCCTGCAGGACGAATTTCGAGGAGGAGCCACACCGGCCGCGAGGGCCCGCTTCAGTCGGCGGCGGCGGCGCTGCCTGGAGTCACGAAGCCGGACTCGTAGGCGAGCACCACCGCCTGGACGCGGTCGTGCAGTCCGAGCTTCATCAGCACCCGCGCGACGTGGCTCTTCACCGTCGTCTCGCCGAGATGCAGCCGGGCGGCGATGTCGGCGTTGGACAGGCCGCGGGCGATCAGCCGCAGCACCTCGGCCTCGCGTGCCGTCAACTCGTTGAGCGCGGTGGGATCGCTCGCCGTCGGACTGGGTAGACCGGAGAAGCGCTCGATCAGGCGGCGGGTGATCGAGGGAGCCAGCATCGCCTCGCCGGCGGCAACGACCCGGATCGCCGCAGCCAGGTCCGCCGGCGGGGTGTCCTTGAGAAGAAAGCCGCTGGCTCCGGCGCGCAGCGCCTCGTAGACGTACTGGTCGAGGTCGAAGGTGGTGAGGATGATCACTCGCGGGACCGCGTCCTCGGCGTCGGGTGCAGAGCCGAGCAGCTCGCGGGTCGCCTGCAGCCCGTCCATCACCGGCATGCGGATGTCCATCAGCACGACATCGGGATGCAGGTCCCGGGCGCGCCCCACCGCCTCCTCCCCGGTTCCCACCTCACCGACGACCTCGAGGTCCTCGCGGGCATCGATGACCATGCGGAAGCCGGCGCGGACCAGCTCCTGGTCGTCGGCGATGAGCACGCGGATGGTCACGCCTCCATCCCCGTGAGCGGCAGCCGCGCGCTGATCAGGTATCCGCCGCGCGGGCTGGGTCCCGCCGACATCTCACCGTGGAACAGGGCCACCCGCTCGCGCATGCCGACCAGCCCTCGCCCGCTCCCGTCCGCCGCGAACGCCGCCGGCGCCTCACCGCGCCCGTCGTCGCTGATGGCCAGCTCCAATGCCTCGTCGCCGTAGCGGATGGTCACCTCGGCCCGCGCCGACCCGGCGTGTCTCAAGGTGTTGGTCAGCGCTTCCTGCACGATGCGATATGCGGTGAGGTCGAGGGCGGCCGGTAGCTCGCGCGGCCTCCCCTCGACTCGCAGGCTCACCTCGAGCCCGGCGGCGCGAGTCTGGGCCAGCAGCCGCTCGACCTGGGCCAGTCCCGGTTGCGGGGTGAGCTCGCCAGCGCTCTCGGCACCTCCTTCGAGGACGCCCACCATCGCGCGCATCTCACCGAGGGCCTGGCGACTGGTCGCCTGGATGGTGCGGAGCGCCTCCTCGGCGCGATCCGGCTGTTCCGTTGCCACCTCGGCCGCCGCCCCGGCGGTGACGGCGATGGCGCTGACGTGGTGGGCGACGACGTCGTGAAGCTCACGGGCGATGCGGGTGCGCTCGTCGAGAACCGCGCGCTGCGCGCTGGCCTCGCGCTCCCGCTCGGCTCGCGACGCCCGTTCTTCGACGGATGCCAGATACGCGCGCCGGGTGCGGATGTTGTCACCGATGCCCCAGCTGCCGGCAAGGACGAGGGCGCCGGGGATGACGTTGGCGGGATCACCGGGCCGTCCCGCCGCCGCCGCCACCAGCATCACCACGGTGTTGAGCGCAGCGACGGCGAGAGCAAGGCGCAGCGAGGTCCGGCGGTCGTAGGTCCGCGCCACCGTGTAGATCGCCACCGCCAAGCCCAGCCCGACACCACGGACATTGATCCCGACGGTGACGAAGATCAGGATCTGTGCCGTCTCGACCACGGCGAGCACCGCGAGCGGGAAGCTCCGACGAAGCAGCACCGGCAGGCTGCCCGCCAGGGCGAGGAACAGGTTGAGCTTGCCGAAGCCTCCGGCATGCCCTTCCTGGGGACCGATCGAGCTGGCGGCGGCGACCAGGGTGAGGGCGATGTCCGCGAGGCTGGGAGTTGTCAGCCTTGGCGCAGGCGCCACTCCGGGCCGCGATTCCACACCGGCAACGCTACCGCCTGGCCGCGTCGGTGACATCCTCTGCGGGGATGCATCCGCGCGAGGGAACCGGCGAGCGCTAGCCGCCGGCGGCGGCGGTATCCAGACGCACCGCCGGTGGCTGCCGCAGTGGAAGCGTCCCCAGACCGGTGACGTGCAGACGCCGTCGCACCACCGCGTATCCCGCGAAGCCCATCAGGGTCGCCAATCCCTTGTCAGCCACGCGCTGGACGATCGCCACCGCCGCGGCCACCCCCGGGTTCATGCCAACTCCGACGAGAAGGCCGACGA
>Ga0209471_1001426_pt1 | contig 14250 bp, 12 predicted proteins | sample GraSoiAngelo_128_FD_185885 | JGI IMG/M metagenome (GOLD analysis project Ga0209471, IMG submission 185885) | Grasslands soil microbial communities from the Angelo Coastal Reserve, California, USA - 14_0927_12_20cm (SPAdes) (version 2) | ecosystem: Environmental > Terrestrial > Soil > Grasslands ...
CTGCTTAAGCGGCCAGACTTCAGCGTAATGGATCTGCCTCATGAGATTCTTTCTTCGGCATCGCCTTCGGTTTGGGAGCTGGTTGAGACGGATTTTAAATATGAGGGCTATGCAGCTCGGCAGTCCGAGCAGAACCGACAGCTCGAACGCCGGGGGCAGCAAATCATTCCCGACGGCTTAGATTACAACAAGATCGCGGGTCTTCGTTCTGAGACGAGACAGAAGCTCTCAGCATTGCGGCCGACATCGCTTGGCCAAGCGGCACGTATCAGCGGAATCACTCCGGCGGATATTGCCATTATCTCTATATGGCTAATGAAAAACAACTTACATAATTTACTGCCATATTTGAAAAGTTAGCAGGTCACAACAACGCTCCCCTCCATGTTCACCTTGGCTGCGGTAATGGCTGGAAGTTACCTACTGGGATCGATTCCCTTCGGCTATCTGGCTGGCCAAATCGCAGGAATCGACGTCCGAAAGACCGGTAGCGGTAATATTGGCGCGACCAACGTCGTGCGTGTCCTCGGGAAGAGATATGGCTACCCGGTATTTGTTTTGGACTTCTTAAAGGGCTTAGGTGCAGTCAAACTGTCGATGTTGATCGCGACGCCTGCGCAGCCGGACTGGGCTTCACCTGAGATGTTTCGAATTCTGGCGGCTTTGTGCAGCGTTATCGGCCATTCTTTTCCGCCGTGGCTGAAGTTCAAGGGCGGAAAAGGCGTTGCCACATCTGGGGGGGCACTTTTCGGGTTGGTGCCACAAGCAACCGTGATTGGTCTCGCCATTTGGCTGTTGGTCTTCTGGCTGACCCGCTACGTTTCGCTGGCCTCCGTCTTAACTGCGGTCGCGCTGCCGCTGGTGATCTTTATCATTAACTGGCGCGGCGAAACCGAAACGCGGCCGGTATTTTACGCTTCCCTCTGCATCGCGGCAGTTGTGATTTGGCGGCATCGTTCAAATCTTTCCCGGCTAATCCGCGGCAGGGAACCCCGCTTTACCGGAAAGTGAAGATGGCTGGAACAACAATCATAGGCGCTGGCGGTTGGGGCACGGCATTAGCTTGGTTGTGGGCCAAGGACGGGCGCCGAGTTTGGCTTTGGGGTCATAACGCCGATCGGGTCGTGCGCATGCAAAAGACGCGGGAAAACAGCGACTATCTCCCCGGAGTTACGTCCGAGTTTGGCGATTGCGCCGGAGCGGATCTGATCGTTTTTGTTGCGCCGTCAACCGTGTTGCGCGAGATCGCGAGCTGCCTGCGAAAAGAGATCGGCAATGCGCGCGCCGTATTCCTGAGTTGCACAAAAGGGATAGAGCACCGCACCGGCATGCGCATGAGCGAAATTCTCCTGGAAATTTTCCCGGAACATACAATTGCCGTCTTATCCGGTCCAAACCTGGCAGCAGAAGTCGCGCAAAACCTACCTACCGCGACTGTGATTGGGTGCGATGACGTTAATTGCGCCGCCAAGCTGCAAGGCATGCTGGGGAGTCCGCGCTTTCGCATTTACACAAGCGAGGACGTGGTTTCGATCGAACTCGGTGGCGCGTTGAAGAACGTTTTCGCTCTTGCGGCCGGAATCAGCGATGGGCTCGGGCTCGGCGACAATTCCAAAGCGGCCCTGATCACGCGGTCGTTAGCCGAGCTCGTGCGGCTGGGAGTTGCGATGGGCGGTGACGCGAACGCGTTTTATGGTCTGAGCGGCGCCGGCGATTTGATTGTGACCTGTTATAGTGAGCACAGCCGCAATCACACTGTTGGCAAAAGGTTGGGGCAAGGCGAACCACTCGCTGAGATTATCGCCTCGATGAAAACGGTTGCCGAAGGGATTTCAACGGCGCGAAGTGCGTGGGGATGCGCACGGCGGCTGAAAATCGTCACGCCCATTATTGATCAAGTATACGCCGTCCTTTACGAGCAGAAAAAACCGACTGTCGCGCTGGAAGAACTGCTCCGACGCGAGCCAAAACCTGAGCAACCTTAGTGAAATACCGTCGCGACTCTCGAGTATCAGGCAACTCGCAACCTACAGACTTCTTCCACGATATTGTTGACAGAATTGTGCGATGACCGCTGGATACAATTCGTGCTCGAGAATTTGAATCCGCGCATGCAGCCTCTCTGGTGTATCGTCGGGCAAGATCGCTACCTCTCGTTGCGCGATAATCTGCCCGTGATCGACTCTTTCATCGACGTAATGCACGGTGCAGCCAGTCACTTTTTCGCCCGCCGCGAGAGCTTGTTTCCAAGCTTCAAGGCCGGTGAATTTTGGCAGAAGTGAGGGATGGATATTGATGATACGCTGCGGGAAGGCCCTGAGCATCGGCGCGCGCAGGACGCGCATGAAACCGGCAAGAACCACAAGACCGACACCGGCCCCGCGCAACATTTTCACAAGCTCCTCTTCTGCTTCCGGCTCGAGGCGCGTGCGAAATTGGCCGGGCGGCAAATACGCATTCGCAACAGAAAACTCTCGCGCGATATCAAGGATCGGCGCATCCAGCACATCCGAAATTACCACACGGGCTTCCGCCGCCAGGTCGCCTGAGCGGATGCGCTCGAGAATCGCCCGGCAGTTGCTTCCCTTTCCTGACCCTAGAATTCCAATTGGCAGCCGTTTCATTTATCCATTCTGCATTTTACCCTTTGAATGGGAGACGAATCCGCAGAGCCACAACTTTCAGCTCCTGGTCTTGCATACTTGGTCGATTAAGCCCGATGTCGAATAGCCTGCCTCAAACCGAATGAGGCGAATTTCCGCGCCGGTTTCCTTCAAAACTGCGCGCTCCTCTTCGTCCAGCGTTTCGGAGCTGTAATCGCCGCCCTTTACATAGATGGCGGGTCTTACCGCAGCAAGAAACCGCGTCGCGCGAATTTGTGGAAAAATTGAGACCAAATCCACACACTGCAAAGCGGCAAGCACCTCCGCCCGGTCGCGCTCGGTTGTGATCGGACGTCCGCTTCCTTTCAACTCGCGGACCGAACGGTCGCCATTCAAACCGACTGCCAGGAAATCGCCGAGCGCGCGTGCAGCTTGCAAATACCGCACATGCCCCACATGCAGTAGATCGAAACAGCCGTTTGTGGCCACCAGCTTTTTCCCAGCAGCACGCAGCTTCTCGCAGCGATCAGAAAGTTCCTCAAGATCGACGATTTTTGGGCTCATGTTTTCCTAGTGAAAAAATTTGGCTCATTATCCGTATTGCACGGCAATTTCGCAGTTGGCCTTTGACCGATTTGCGCGACGTTGTGAAGAATGGCGGAAAGAAAAACAAAGCGCAACACGCGATCATTGAGGGCACGCAAGGGCTTCCAGATTTCCGGGAAACCGATTGTACGTCTTGTCGCAGACGATCGACTGGAAAATGTCGTCGATAGCGCAGGACTACCGCGAGTCTATGGTCCACCAATCGTGTTCGCCATCGCACGCGATTCGCGCACCGTCTTCGTTAGCTGGAATATCGATTGGTTATCGGTGTTTGAAAAAGCGATGCCGGTGGATCGACAAGTTCATCTTCGGGTGTATCGCGCAGACGGTCTCGAAGAAAAAAGTGCGGCTGTCGAGCCGATGGCGGGGATCCATTATGTCACAACATCGGAACCGCATGGATTCTACCATGTTGAGATCGGATATTATCAACCTGCCGATATCTGGCATTCAGTCGCGATGTCGAACGAGGTTGTGATGCCGCCCGACGGCATCGCCGAAACAACAGAGGTGGATCTTGCTACCATTCCGTTCCACGTGAGTTTTCAACAGCTTCTCAATATGTTCGGACCAGCGACTGAGACTGAATTGGCAGCGGTCATATCGCAATTTGAAAAGCGCGCATTGAGCAGTGAGGAGAAGACGCTGAGCGGAGGGGACGAAAAAATTCTTCGCAAGCTACACGGTTCAGTGTCGGTGATGGCAGCGGCGTGGCGCGCTTTTAATGCCATCAATGACGAAAAGCTTGCGAGTCGGACCCGCGCGCTCCTCGGGTTCGGGTCGAGCAGCCCGTTTCGCGGATTTGGCGAGAGCAGCTGGAGTTAAGCGCGACTGTCGAACTACCGCGTCAACTGAATACCTTCGGGCATTTCCGGCGGCGGCGTGTTGATGCGGCTGTGGTGTTTGCCGTAGCTGAAATAAAAGATGAGGCCGATCAGGAGCCAAACGATCAAACGCATCCAGTTCGTCCAGCCCAGACCATAAATCATTGCGCCGCAGGTGATGATTCCAAGCGTCGCGACAACTGGCGCGGCGGGTAATCGAAATCCTCGCTCTAATTCCGGATTTCGCACACGCATGATCCAAACGCCGGCGCAGACCAATATAAACGCGAAGAGTGTTCCAATGCTGGTCATCTCACCGACGATGTCCTCAGGAATGAACGCGGCGAAGGTTCCGGTGAACACAAAGAAGAGCATGTTGGACTTGTACGGCGTTCTAAATTTCAGATGCACATCGGAGAAAATTTTCGGGACCAATCCGTCGCGACTCATGGAATAAAAGACGCGCGATTGACCGAGCAGCATTACGAGAATGACGGATGAGAAGCCGGCGAGGATTGCGACGGTCACCGACTTCGACAGCCATTCGTACCCAATCATGTATTTAGTGATCGCGAACGCGACCGAGGCTTCGCGGCCTGCGGTGCGGAAATCTTGAACACTGGCGACACCGCTGAGCACGTACGAAAACAGCACGTAAAGAATCGTGCAGATCACCAACGAGCCAAGAATGCCGATCGGCATATCGCGTTTCGGGTTGTGCGCCTCCTGCGCAGCGGTACTCACCGCGTCGAAGCCGATATAGGCGAAAAACACAACGCCCGCCGCACCAAGGATACCGAGAACTCCTCCATACGCGTGCGTAATACCTTGCGGCGTGACATAAGTCGTCGCCGGCGGAATGAGCGGAGTGTGGTTCGCCGGATTTATAAAGTGCCACCCGATACCGATCACCAGCAAGACGATGCTGACTTTCAGAATGACGATGAACCCGTTGACGAATGCCGATTGTTTCGTGCCGCGAATCAGCAGCAGCGTCAGCAATAATAGGATGAATATGGCCGGCAGGTTCATGATTCCGTGAGTGCCGTTGGTAACGTCGTGCTCAAACGGCGAGTGTGCCCATTGGTACGGTATGCGTAAACCGAACCAATCGAGCACGCGATTGGCATACGCGCTCCAAGCGATTGCCACTGTCGCCGCGCCGACCGCGTATTCGAGGATCAAGTCCCAGCCAATGATCCACGCGGTAAATTCGCCCATCGTTGCGTACGAATATGTGTAGGCGCTGCCTGCGACCGGAATCATCGAGGCGAACTCGGCGTAGCACAGTCCGGCAAATCCGCAGCCGATTCCCGCGACAACGAACGCGAGTACGACTGACGGACCTGCCCGATCGGCGATTGCCGCCGCAGTGCGTACAAACAGACCGGCGCCAATGATTGCACCAATGCCGAGCGCCACCAGATTCCATGGCCCAAGCGAACGTTTCAAGCTGTGTTCGCCAACTTCGTGCGCTTCAGCCATCAGACGACTGAGCGGTTTTCTCGCGAATAGATTTGCCATGCGTGGCTCTCCTGTTTTTACGTGCTGAGTTTCTTACATCGAATCAATCCGAGCACCGCTCGTCTCAGGGGCAGGCTGCGGTTTCGTGCCGAGAACTTTCCACAGAAAATAGACGGGGACGCCCGTTAATACGATGATCAGACCCGGCCAGGTGGTGGCCGTCTGATACACGAAGAGCACCACGAGAATCACGGTCGCGCCGACCACGTACAGAGCGGGCACGATTGGATAGCCGAATGCTCGGTAGGGTCGTTCCGCGTCTGGCCGTTTTCGACGCAGCAAGAAGATGCCGATGATCGTGAGGATGTAAAAGATGAGCGCGGCCGAAATTACGTAGTCGAGCAGATTACCGTAAAGATTGCCGTAGCCCGCGACGGCGCCCGTGGCATTAATCTTAACTGTTCGCGGCAGGACGAGCGCGCCGGCCCAGATGCCCTGAATTACCAAAGCCCAGGCCGGCACGTGGAACTTGTTCAGCTCGCCGACTGATCGAAAGAACAAGCCGTCGCGTGCCATGGCATAATACGCACGCGCGCCCGCAAGAATAAGCCCGTTATTGCATCCAAACGTGGAGATCATGATCGCCACAGCCATTATCGCCGCGCCCGCGCCTGGGAAAATTACGTTTGCCGTTTCAGAAGCCACACGATCGCTGGGCGCGTTTTGAATCGCGCTGAAAGGCAGCACGGCGAGATATGCGATATTTGCGAGCACGTAAAGCCCGATCACCAGAAACGTGCCAAACGCGAGTGACAGCGGCACGTTTCGTCGCGGATTGATCACTTCGCCGGCCGTGAACGTAATGTTGTTCCAGGCATCCGCCGAGAAGAGCGAATTCGTCTGCGCCACGCAGATGCCGACGAAGAGGCCGAACGCTGTCGCAGCGGTCAGCCCCGCGCCGACATCCTGCAAATTTCCGCGCAGCGTCCAGAAGTGCTGAAAGTTTTCTGCCCCTGCGCCCGATCTCAATCCGACAACAATCCCGAGCACGATGAGAGCGATCAGGGCGCCAGTTTTCGCTGTGGTGAAGACATTTTGGATGAGTTTGCCAACTTCCAGCCCGCGCGTGTTCGTGAATGTCAGAAAACCAATCAGCGCTAATCCGACGAACTGCGCCGTGGACAGTGACAGCGCGTATCCACCAAAACGAATCGGGGCGATAATGTAATTACTTTCCGAAACCCAGGGAAGGAGCACGCCTGTATAACGGGCAAATCCAACCGCGACCGCCGCGATCGTGCCAGTCTGAATGACAAGAAAAAGCGTCCAGCCGTAAAGAAATCCCCAAAGCGGCGAAAAAGCTTCGCGAAGATAGACGTACTGTCCGCCTGCTTTTGGCATCATCGCCGCCAATTCCCCGTACGACAGCGCGGCCGTCAGCGTGAGCAATCCAGTGACGATCCAAACGACGAGCAACCAACCCGGCGAACCGACCTGTCGAGCGATAATCGACGAAACGATGAAGATTCCCGAGCCGATCATCGAACCGGCAACGAGCATGGTTGAGTCGAGCAAGCCGAGTCCCCTAACGAATTTCTGCTCGGCTACAGGTGTTTCCGTTATTGCGCTTGTCATGTTGAACCGCCTGGATTTGGCGGAGAGTTAATCATCACTCGACTGTGTTGTGCAATGCCAAAAAACTGCGGCTCTCAGGTTTTGCTAAAAGCCGAGCAATTTTGAAACGCAAAAATGTTTACGCGTAAAAAAGAACTGTGCTAATCTCCCGCCCCGTGCCGATCTCAAATCACCTGTCCTTCGTGCGGAAGTTTCTAGCGATTTTCTGCGCTGCGTTGGCACTGATTGTCGAATTGGCTGCCGCACCGCGGGGCGCTTACGCGCGCGCAACCGCGCAGTTTGAAGCGTTGCCGCTGGTGCGCTCGCGGCAAAATCATTTAATGGTGCGCGCCTTCATCAATGGTAAGCCGGCCTGGCTTACGGTTGATAGCGGCGCGCCGGTAAGCGCAATCGCTTTGAATCGTCGCGAGTATTTTCGGCTGAAACCAACTACGGCCGAATCGAAGTTGCCGGCACGCGTTCAGATTAACGGAGCGTTCAATAGCGTAGCGATCGCACGTGAGCTGCGGATCGGAGCGCTGACTCTGATCGATGAACCGGTGGTTACCGTGGATTTTGGTTACTCTGTACGCGCGGCGCGACGCGTTCACGAACAGGAAATCGACGGGATCATCGGAGCGGACATTCTTTTCCCAACGCAGGCAGTGCTGGATTGCGAACGGCAGTTACTCATTTTAAAGACCGATCCGGAAGTCATGGGACGCGTACCCGGGTTCGACCGGCGCGGATTGCGAGCTGTGCCAATCCAAGTCAGCGATGATTATAATTTGTATGTTAATGGTTCTGTTAATGGAAAACCCGCCAGGCTCATGGTCGATACCGGCTCGTTCGCCACGCTACTGCACCGATCTTTCGTCCGGCGAATGCGAATTGCGACTCGGGAGACGCAGTTTAGTTCGTCGGCTGTGAATCTGAAGGAGCGTGGCGTGCGCGTGGCGCGTATTCGTAAACTGTCGGTAGGCTCGGTCGATATCTTCGGTAAGGAAGTGGGCGTCATTGACCTGGAAGGACTAATTCATGACGGGTTATTGGAAGGTTCTCCACCCGTCGCCGGTCTACTCGGCGCGGAAACGCTGAGAAGGCATCACGGCATCATCGACTTCGGCACGCGCACGCTTTACTTAAGATAGCGACCGACCGCGCAATCGGTCTTTTGTCATTTCGAATGAAGTCGCCTGCCGCGCCTGTCCACTCGCGAAGACTTTCGGAGTAGCTTTAGCGTTAGGCGGGGAAATCTCTAATTTTTCTGCTCGTGAACAAAATCACACAAGCATTCGTTTTGGGCGCTGGGCTCGGCACACGGTTACGGCCGTTAACCGACGACTTGCCAAAGCCGCTCATACCGATTTTTCAAAAGCCGCTCATCACTTTTGCGCTCGATCACTTGTTAGGCGTCGGAGTGGACAAGTTCGTCATTAACACGCATAGGCGCCCGGAATTATTTCAAAGCTTTTTTAACCGGAGCGGCTATGCCGGCCATTCGGTGACGCTTGTTCACGAACCGGAGCTGCTGGAGACCGGCGGTGGCATTAAGAATGCAGAACGCTACCTCGGTAGCAATTCATTCATCACTTACAGCGGCGACATCTTGACCGACGCCAATCTGCAACCTTTGATCGACGAACATTTCCGTCGCCGGAACGACGTAACGCTCGCATTGCGTGACACCGGTTTGGCTTCGGACGTGGCTTTGCGCGATCACCGCGTTGTGGATGTCGCGAGTCGCTACGGGATCGCCGGAAATTTCGATTTCGCCAACATCGCTGTTTGGAATTCAGCGATTTTCGAGCGAGTCCCGCGACAGAAAAAGATTTCATTTATTCCGATTCTCGCGGATTGGATAGGCAAGGGTGGCAAGATCGGCGGCTTGGTGATGAACGACGGAAAATGGTTCAATGTTAGTTCGCGCACTCAATATCTCGACGTGCACCGCACGATTTTGCGAGAAGATTGGAGACCGCATTACGTGAAGACCCGCGTTTGGCCTGAGCGCGTATCCCAATCAGCCATTGTTGATGCGAGCGCGGAGCTGCGCGGCTGCTCAGTTGTCGGAGAACATTGCCGGGTTGGTGCAGAAGGCATCCTCGAAGACACAATTTTGTGGCCGGGTGCAGAAATTACTTCCAAAAGTCAGCTTTACAGTTGTATTGTCCGCTCCCGAAAAAAGGTCAGCGGCATCCATCGCAACATCGACATCTAGATCTAACTATGAGAACCGCGCTGCTTCTTCGACAAACGCGAATGCATTTTCCGCGTCTGGATGTCGATCAGATAAAAATCAGGCCGATCGAAAAAGGAGGTTCGGACCGGAAGTTTTATCGAATCCATTGCGGTGCAGATCCGGCAGCTGCCGGACTGATCCTGGTTAAGTACAATCTGGAGCGCGAAGAAAACCGGCATTACGTCCAGATCGCACAATTTTTCAGGAAGCACGGCATTCGCGTGCCGGAGATTTATTTTCATGATCCAGCCGAGGGGCTGATCTGGATCGAAGACTTGGGGGAGCGCGATCTTTACAGTTATCGGCACGAGAGTTGGCTGGTTCGCCGCGCGTTCTACGAATCAGCGCTCGACGAAATTGTTAAGCTCCACAGTCTGCCAGAGTCGGTCTGCGTGGAAATGAAGGAGCATTTGCCGGCGGAGTTTAACGCCGCCCTTTACCGGTGGGAACAGAAATACTTTTTCCAGAATTGTCTTGGCCGCTGTTTCAAGGTCAGCGAGTCAAAACGCAAGGAGCTGGCCGCGCTTCCGGCTCTGCGCGAAGTAGCAAAACACCTTGCGAGTTTGCCAAGAGTTTTGGTGCACCGTGATTTTCAATCGCAAAACATTATCATCCAGAACGGGCAGGCTCATCTGATTGATTTTCAGGGAATGCGACCCGGTCTTCCCCATTACGATCTCGCGTCGTTGCTCTACGATCCGTATGTCGATCTTACAGAAGCGGAACGCGCAGAGTTGATCGCATATTATCGCGGCCGGCAGCTCGAAAATGGAATCACGGTTGACGGCGACTTCGATTTGAAGTTGCGCCTTTGCGCCATGCAACGCCTCATGCAGGCGCTCGGGGCTTATGGCTTTCTCGGTCTGGTGAAAGGCCACAAACATTTTCTGGAACACATTCCTAATGCCCTGCGCTCGTTGCGTGCGGCTGCGGCAAACATCGACAATCTCCAGCCGCTTGCATCTTTTCTCGCGGGCGTCTGATCCGAGAAGACGCTTAGCTTACCAAAATCAATCTTAAGCACGCCGAGCCGCAGGCACGGTGCTGCCTGCCACGGCAAAGCGGTAGCGAAGGCGGGTGGGCCGGCCAATTTCTTCGAACGAGTTCGACGCTCTACAGGATACAGGAGCGTGGCTCCAACCCCGCCGCTAGCACCTCAACCAAAAAGGCGTGATTCTTGGCGCGTCTATCCGCACGATCCACAAGCACGTCGAACGCATCCTCAACAAACTCAGTGTTGAGAATCGGACCGCGGCTGCGGCGATCGCCTTCGCGGTGTTGAATCAGTTGGACCTACTTCATGTAGAAGCGACTGCGAAGAAAGAAAAATTTTCGCAGCGGCACGCGCCTTGAAATCTGATCGACGGCCAGTTCATGGTGCTGCTACGCGAAAGGCGATTGAAGTTAATCGTCACTACCTCTGAGAAATGGATTTGTTCTCCGCTCGGTTCCAATTTTTGTACGTGGGCCGTGGCCGGGAAGCACTGTGATGTCGTTCCCGAGCGGAAATAATTTGTTTCTGATCCCGGTAATCAGCAGATCGATATCTCCGCCGGGCAAATCACCGCGGCCGACGCTTCCGGCAAAAAGAACATCGCCGCCGATGAGCAATTTGTCTTTGCGCGAAAAGAAACAAAGACTCCCGGGGCAATGGCCGGGAATTTCCAAAACTTCAAAATCGGCGCCGAGAAAATTTCGGTTTGGCGTTTCTTCGATGAGAAAGTCCGGCTCAGCTGGTTCGATCTCGAGTTGGAACCCGAAACTACGAAAAAATTCGCGATCGGAAATCATGGGTGCGGTGAGCGGGTGACAACCGATTGGACAACCAAACTGGCGCTTGATCCTGGCAACATCCTGGACGTGATCGATATGCCCGTGTGTGAGGAGCAAAAGTTTGAGATTGATCTCAAGCGAACACACCCATTCGCAAGCGCCCTCAGGCGCGTCGAAGAGAATCCAGCCCTCCGGCGCCTGAAGCAGATAGCAATTCGTTTCAAAAATGCCGCCGCAAAAGCTCTCGTAATTCATTTGTGATTGACTGTATCCAAGTGTGACTACGGCTGAAGGAGAGAGTTTTTACGAATTAATTGAATGTTCCCTCTTCTCGAATGTCTGATTCCTACTCACATGGCCACGTTGTTTGATCATCTTGCGTTTGATCGGGAAATCTGCCAAGGTGGGAAACCGCTTAATTACCGATGAAATCACATTTACAGCGATGCCTGGCGTTGTGCGCCATCGTTTTAGCAGCCGCGACTGCCGTCCCGCCGGCAATGGCGAGCTCGAAGGAAACGGTCGCCATGTCGGTCGGCCGACTCTTGGAAGAAGGCCATTACACCCGTCAAAAGCTCAACGAGGAAGTTTCAAACAAATTCATGCAGACGTACCTCGAGCTGCTCGATTTTAGCCACCTGTTTTTCACTCAAAAAGATGTCGATGAGCTAAGCGCCAAATATGGCAGCTCGATAGCGGGGGACGTTCTCCTTGACACGCTGAAACCGGCTTACGAGGTTTACGCTCTATATACGAAACGCGTTGACGACCGGGTAGCCAAGGTAAAAGAGCTGTTGAAGCAGCCGATGGATTTCAAGAGCAATGCGACGGTCGAGCTAAGCCGTCAAAAATCGCCCTGGCCAAAAGATGAAGCGGAAGCCGACCAACTCTGGCGCGGTCGTATCGCAAACGAGCTATTGCAGGAGCATCTAAGCGAACATCCGATTGAGCCGGCGCCGCAACTGGTTGCTCGCCGGTACGATCGTCTCGCCCGCAATGTCCACGAACAAGACAAGGACGAGCAAATCAAACTCTTTCTCGATGCGCTCGCTCAGGCGTACGACCCGCATTCCGAATATCTGAGCAAAGCCGACATGAAGAATTTCAGCATCAACATGGGCCTCTCGCTCGTAGGCATCGGTGCCATGCTCCGGTCGGAGGATGGCTATGCGAAAATTGAGAGCCTGGTGCCCGGCGGACCCGCGCAAGTAGACGGGAGACTCAAAGTGGGCGATCGGATTTCCGCGGTGGCGCAGGGTCCGGCTGAGTTTGTCGATGTTCGGGAGATGCGGCTCGACAAAGTTGTCGAGATGATCCGTGGTAAGAAGGGGACGCGTGTCCGGTTGCTCGTCATTCCCTCGGATGCCACGGATCCGTCGCGCCGGAAAAATGTCGAGCTCGTGCGGGATGAAATTAAGCTGAAAGATCAGGAAGCCCGTGCCGATATCATTATCAAGAAAGACGAGAACGGCGATCCGATAAAACTCGGATGGCTTACGCTGCCTTCGTTTTATGCCGACATGGACAAACACCAGAAAAGCACCACGCGCGACGTGCTGGCATTGCTCAAACGGCTGAAGAAAGAAAACATCGCCGGACTCATTGTGGATCTGCGGAAAAACGGCGGCGGCTCGCTGGAAGAGGCGCTCTCGCTCACCGGCTTGTTTTTGAAGTCTGGTCCGATCGTTCAGACGAAAGATTACAATGGTTACATTAGAATTTCGTCTGATCCCGACAGTGGCATCGCTTATACTGGCCCGCTGGTGGTTTTGACCAGTCGGCAAAGCGCGTCCGCCAGCGAAATTTTCGCAGCTGCGCTACAGGATTATGGCCGGGCGGTGATCGTCGGTGACAAGAATACATTTGGCAAAGGTACCGTGCAGACAATCCTCCCGATTGGCAGGTTCGCTTCACTGCTGGGCAGCCATAACGATGAAGACGGGGCGTTGAAGTTGACGATCCAAAAATTTTACCGAGTCGCGGGCGGCTCCACGCAGCTTCATGGCGTGGCTTCCGACATTGTCCTGCCGAGCTTGAGTGATCTTCCGGAGTTCGGCGAGAGCGCGCTAAAGAACGCCCTGCCATATGACGAAGTGGCCAAGGCCAAGTACACGAAATGGTCCGATAGCCATTCTCTGTTTGTTGACCAACTCCGGCGGCGCTCGGAAGAGCGCATCAAGAACGAGCCCGAATTCCACTACGTGATGGAGGACATGGATCGTCTGCGTCATAAGATCGATGATAATCGAATTTCGCTGAACGAAGATTTGCGAAAAAAGGAGCTTCAGGACGACAAACTGCGCAAGGAAACGCGTTCGAAAGAGCGCCTGGCGCGGAACCAGGAGGAGCCGCAGATTTATCGGGTGACACTCGACACGGTTGATAAGCCAAATCTCCAATTGGTGATGTATCCCGGGAAATTGGCCGAGGCGAAGAAGAATGGTGTTTCCCCGAAAGTCAATCCTGAAGCCGCTTCCGATGCAGATTCGGATCTGATCGCCGGGGCTGACACCCAAGGGGACACCAAAGAACCAGTCATTGACTCCGAACGCGACGAGACACTTAATATTCTCACTGATCTTGTCGCTCTTTCGCGTGGGCCGAAGACGGCCAGCGCGAATCACTGAAGCGAAGAAATTTGTAGCCACCGGCCTGTGGCCGGTTGACTTTTCACAGCAGAGACGGCCCACGGGGCCGTGGCTACAAGCGGCTATGGGTCGATTGAATTGTGCTAATGAGGAAGCGCGGCCGCCTCTGCTCCCCAGACATTTACACCGCGATTGGCGCTTTGATTGAGGGATGAGGGTCGTAACCGATGAGTTCGAAATCTTCGAACTGAAAGTCGTAGATGCTTTTGATGGCCGGGTTCAGTTTCATTTTGGGCAACGATCGGTAATCGCGCGAAAGCTGCTCGCGCGCCTGCTCAAGATGATTGTTGTAGAGATGCAGGTCGCCAAATGTATGGACGAAATCGCCCGGCATGAGATCAACAACTTGGGCCACCATCATGGTGAGCAGCGAATACGACGCGATGTTGAACGGCACGCCGAGAAATAAATCGGCGCTTCGTTGGTAAAGCTGGCAGCTCAGCTCGCCGTCCTGCACGTAAAATTGAAAGAGCACG
>Ga0209471_1001428_pt1 | contig 14232 bp, 15 predicted proteins | sample GraSoiAngelo_128_FD_185885 | JGI IMG/M metagenome (GOLD analysis project Ga0209471, IMG submission 185885) | Grasslands soil microbial communities from the Angelo Coastal Reserve, California, USA - 14_0927_12_20cm (SPAdes) (version 2) | ecosystem: Environmental > Terrestrial > Soil > Grasslands ...
CTGGTATTTTCGCAATTACAAGAAGATCGGCTATTACCAGCAGATTGTGCCAACGAACGAACCAATCATCATTGGAGAGACTGCGCAGGAAGATCAGTTGAAGACGACATACGGTGATCGGTACGATCTGGTGAACTCCGGGATCGACGAAGGCTCGTATCCGCTGCGCCCCGGAGTTGATTTGTTGTTGTATGTAAGAAGAGATGTGAAGAGATAGACCTGTTTGACGGTGTGACCATCTGAAAGTGCGGAGGATGATGTGGATTTCGAATGGGATTCTCGCAAAGCAAAGATCAATCTTCGCAAACATGGCGTCACGTTCGAGGAAGCGGCGACCGTGTTCGATGATCCGTTAGCCACATTCTACCAAGACCCCGATCATACGATTACCGAGCGGCGTTATCTAACGATTGGAACATCGGCCAAAGGACGATTGATTCATATCGCCTTCGCAGATCGTGCTGGGCGAATTAGAATAGTCCAAGCTCGAAAGCTTACAAAAATGAAAGACAACAGTATGAAGAAGAAACTCGATGAAGATCTGGACGAGATGCGACCCGAATACGACTTGAGCAAACTGAAGTTCGTCGGTCGAGGTATCTACGCCAAACCTTATCGATCGGGGACAAACCTAGTGTTGTTGGATCCCGACGTTAGGAAAGCTTTTCCGGACGACGCGTCAGTTAATGAAGCCTTGCGTGCACTCGCCAAAACAAAACCGCGAGCTTCGCGCGCGAAAAGGCCTCAGCGTGGCAAAACAGCGACACGGTCGCGACGAGTCGCCTGAGAGTTAAATGAACAAGAGTCAGAAATCTAATTCACCGCCTGATGAGGTCGAACTAATCGTCACGCCGGAGGATTATGAAGCCGGCTTGAAGCGCGGTTGGACCAACGACGACATGCTCAAGCCGGGTCGTTACAAATTCAAACGCGGCGGATTTCTGGCGCGACATCCGGAGTTGAAGATCAAAGAGAAGAAGCGAGCTTGAATCACCTATATGATGCGTCTTCCCAAATTTTCTTATCGCACGCCGCGAACGATCGCGGAGGCGGTGAAGATTGTCGCGGACGCTGGGCCGGACGCTCAGTTCGTTGCCGGCGGGACTGATCTCTATCCGAACATGAAGCGGCGACAGCAGATGCCGAAGACAGTCATCTCGGTTATGCGACTGCCGGAATTAAATCAAGTGACAGGAGACGGAAGCCGGGGATTGGCAATAGGAGCTTCCGTGACGCTCACGGATATTTGCGAGAACGAAATCATCAAACGCGATTATCCTGTCATCGCATCGGCGGCGCGGACAATATCGACGCCGATTCTGCGCAACATGGGAACGATTGGCGGAAACTTGCTGTTAGATACCCGTTGCAATTACTACGATCAGAATTATGAATGGCGCAAGGCAATCAACTTCTGTCTGAAGAAAGACGGCGACGTATGTTGGGTTGCGCCGGGAAGTTCGAAATGCTGGGCCGTGCAATCAAGCGATTTGGTTCCGGTAATGGTGGCAATCGGCGCAAAGCTTCGCCTTGTTTCGACGCTCGGCGAACGCATGATCGACGCCGCCGGATTCTACAACGACGATGGAATTGATTATCTGAAAAAGCGACCGGATGAACTGTTAGTCGACATTCACCTACCGCCGACGAATGGCTGGCGCGCGTCTTATCAAAAACTTCGGCGGCGTGGTGCGTTTGATTTTCCGGTTTTGGGAGTTGCTGCGTACATTCGTGTCAGTACCGGAAGCGGTAGCGATCGGATCATAAACACCACGCGTCCAAATGATCCCATCGCTACCGCTCCGGGTACTGACACGGTCGTGGACGCCAGGATCGTCCTCGGCGGGATCGCGCCCTCACCAATTCAGGTAACCGAAGCTGCTCAGCTACTCATGGGCAAATCACTCAATGACGATCAAATTCACGCTGCCGCCGAAGCCGCTTACATCAAAGCCCGCCCCCTCGACAACACCGACTTCGTTTCTCAATGGCGCAAGCAAATGGCGCGGCAGTACACAATTCGCGCATTGGAAGCATTGCGCATCGATTAACCACAAAGTCACTAAGCCCACAAAGTTTTAGATTCAAGCTTTCTTTGTTTCTTTGCGTCTTTGTGGTTTAACTTTCCCCGTGCATGAAATCTCGGCAATTCTGCTTGCAGCCGGTCAGTCGCGCCGCATGGGAGCCTTTAAGCCTCTCCTTCCCTTCGGCGATCAAACGGTAATCGAATCCTGCATTGCCAATCTTCGCGCATCAGAGGTTGATGAGATCGTTGTCGTCGTCGGCCATCGCGCTGATGAAGTGCGCGAGCATTTGAAAGAAGCGAATGTCCGCTTCGCTGTGAACTCTGATCCGGAAAGCGCGATGGGTGTTTCAATCGCGCGTGGCATCGAGGAAGTCAGCGACGATGCGAAAGCGTTGCTGATCGCACTCGTCGATCATCCAGCCGTCCAAAGCGAAACGATCAAACAAGTCATCGAGGAATGGAAGAATGGCGCACAGTTGATCCAACCTGAATTTAAAGGTCGCGGCGGCCATCCGGTGCTAATCGATCTCAAACACCGAGACGAATTACTCTATCTCGATCCGCAAAGAGGGCTGCGCGCATTCTTTGGCGCGCACCGCAACGACGTTCGCCTTCTGCCGGTCGATTCGCCCTACGTTGCGCGCGATATGGACACGTGGGAAGATTACCAGCGGCTACACCTGGAGGTGTTCGGTCGGCCCCCCAAACCAATTTAGGCATTTGCTCGGTTTTTCGTGCATTTTCGCGGCTGATGCGCAGGTCCTTAATTCAGCATCTAAGCATTGTCTTCGCGACTGAACCGTCAGCGATGACCAAGGAGCTTCAATGCTAAAAAACATTCGCAGAAACGCTTTCGCGCTCGTGGCCGTCACGGCCGTGCTAATCCTGTCGGCCACGATATCAATTCGCGCGCAAGCTCCCGAGTTTTCGTTTCGCTCAGTCGACGGCCAAACGGTGACGTCCGAAAGCGTTCGCGGCGAAGTGGTCGTGTTGGCGTTCGGCGCGTCGTGGCTGCCACTCACTCGGAATCAGATGGAAGGCTTAAAAAAGCTGGCCGATCAATACGCCGGCAAGGGCGTCGCTGTGTATTGGGTCAGCAGCGAATCCGATAATCAGAAATCAAAGAATTATGCGAGCGATGAAGAGCTGCGCGAGCTTGGGCGCAAATACAAGTTGACCGTGCTGCGTGATTCTGATGGAACGATCTCGCGAAAGCTCGGGGTCGAGCAGTTGCCCTCGACAATCATCATCAACAAGCGAGGACAAGTCGCGGCAACCATAGGCGGATTGGATCCGAATGCTGATGTGGCCAAGCAGTTGGCAGAGCGGTTGGACAAGATTCTCTAAGAAGATGCGGTGGCCTGGAGAACTAACTCGTAAAGCAGTCGCACCGGCAACCCAACGACGTTGAAATAATCTCCTCGAATTCCCTCGATGAAGCGCGCGCCCAGACCTTGAATCGCATACGCGCCGGCCTTGCCCATCGGCTCGTCTGAAGCAACGTACCAGTCGATCTGTTCATCGCTCATTGCGGCGAACTTCACTTCTGTCTGTTCGTAAGCAATCATCGTCCGCGACTGTGCATCGATGATCGCGATGCCGGTCAGCACTTGATGCCAACGATTATTGAGCAGGCGCAACATGCGTCGCGCGTCATTCTCATCCAAAGGCTTTTCGAGAATGTGATCGTCGATCACGACCGTAGTATCGGCCGCAACGATCAGTTGGTTGCGCGCCTTCGGTGCCGCCGCTTCAGCTTTCTCACGTGCAAGTCGCTGAACGTAGCCGGCAGCGTCTTCGTTATCGCGTCGTGATTCGTCGATATTGACGGGCAATGTCTCGAACGGCCAGCCGACGGTGCGCAGAATCTCAGCGCGGCGGGGACTGGCGGACGCAAGAATTATTTTCGGAAGTTCCAGCATTCGTTAATTAATATCAACTGATAAATCAAGAGCGTAGTTCAATGGTTTGGTTATCAATGGCGTCTTCCATTAAACTCATCAACTCGATTCTGAATGCGAAAGTTATTGTGCGCAAACGTGATTTAGCAGTGGAATGATCGATCTAACCAAGCTGTTACCGAAACTGCTGCGGGCCAACGGCGGTAACCCGGAGTTGGCCGTTAAGATGGCGTGGTCGCGCGCGGCCGGAGCTGGATTGCGGACGCACGCGATTCCGTTTCGACTTGACGGGCGAACATTGATCGTTTCGGTTGCCGATGCGATTTGGCAAAAGCAGCTACAGCATATGAGCTCTGAGCTGATTTTTCGAATCAATAATTTGCTTGGACAAGCGATTGTTGAGTCGGTGAATTTTCGCATCGATCCCGCAAAGGTTTCGCAGGCACGAGGATCGATGCCCGCACGGAAGACGGAAGAACAGCGCCGCGCGCCGGCTCCCTCAGAGTTGCTATTCGCCGCGGGTGCAATCGCCGACGAAGATCTGCGCGCGCGGTTTATTCGCGCGGCTGAAAATTGCATGGCGCGGCGAGATGCGCGCATTGAACCCGAGAGGTCTTGATTCCAGATTCCAGATTTCGGATCTTAGATTTTAGATTGCTGATTGCAAATCGCAAATTCCATGAACATAACTGAAGCCGACATCGAAAAGATTGCGCAGCTTGCGCATCTGGATATCACCGACGGCGAACGGAAGATGTTCGCGCCGCAGATTTCTGAGATCGTGACGTACGTCGAACAACTTGAGGCGATCGACACAAGTCCCGTCGAGCCTGCGCTCGGCGGCTTAACGCGGGAAGGCGAGCGGACGGAATCATCTCGTCCAGATGTAGTAGAACCGTCACTCGGCCAGAAGCTCGCGCTCGATCAAGCGCCTGATCCGGCTTCGGGACATTTTCGCGTTCCCAAAGTTCTCGGCTAATCCTTCTTAACAATGGAATTGATATTAAATTTGAGAGATAGAATCGTGCGCGGTGAGACGTCCGTCCGCGCGACGGTTGAGGCTGCGGTCGATGCGGCGGAGAAATTGAATGAGACGCTGAATGCTTTTCTCGAGATCGATCGAGAAGGCGCTCTGAATCGGGCGGACAAGATTGGCGCCCAACTCTCTTCCGTAACGAACGCCGGCGAGACCCCCTCGCTTCCCTCCCTCACCGGAATTCCGATCGCCATCAAAGACAACATCTGCGTTCGCGGGATGCAGACATCGTGCGGTTCGCGAATACTTGGGCCTTATCATCCGCCATACAACGCGACGGCAATTGATCGGCTACTGAACGCGGGCGCGGTCGTCATAGGCAAAACCAACTGCGACGAATTCGCGATGGGATCGTCAAACGAGAATTCCGCATTCGGACCCGTGAAGAATCCCTGGGACACATCACGTGTGCCGGGCGGATCGTCGGGAGGCTCCGCAGCCGCGGTCGCAGCCGGGATCGTTCCGGTCGCGCTCGGGTCTGACACGGGCGGCTCGGTACGCCAACCTGCATCGCTCTGCGGAGTGATTGGGCTGAAGCCAACCTATGGTCGCGTCTCGCGCTACGGTTTGGTGGCCTTTGGATCTTCTCTCGATCAGATCGGCGTATTCGCGCGAAACGCTACCGATGCAGCCCTAATCTTACAAACGATCTCCGGCCGCGATCCGCACGATGCCACGACTGCCGACGTGGCCGTGCCGGACTATACACACGAATTGAAGAACGACATTCAAGGAATGCGCATCGGCGTTTCGCACGCGCTGCTTGGCGAAGGCTTGGACGAAGAAGTCCGCGTCGCGATCGAGAAAGCGATTGATGCCTACAAAGATCTTGGCGCCGAAATTGTCGACGTCGATCTGCCGCACGCAAAATACGCCATCGCGGTTTACTACATCATCGCGACCGCCGAAGCTTCTTCGAACCTGGCGCGTTACGATGGGGTGCGTTACGGATTTCGCGCGGAAGAAGCGCCCGCGCTGCGCGACATGTATCGCAAGACGCGCGACCAGGGGTTCGGGGCTGAGGTGAAGCGCCGAATTATGCTGGGCACATACGTACTGTCGGCGGGTTACTACGATGCTTATTACTTGAAAGCGCAAAAGGTAAGAATGCTGCTGCGTCAGGATTTCGCGAATGCCTTTGCAAAGTGCGACGCGGTGCTGACGCCGACTTCGCCGACGCCCGCGTTTAAGTTTGGCGAGAAAATGGACGATCCTCTCGCCATGTACTTGAACGACATCTACACGGTCACTGCGAACCTCGCCGGCGTGCCGGGCATCAGTGTTCCCTGCGCACTTTCTTCGCAAGGACTGCCGATCGGAATGCAATTGCTCGGTCCGTACTGGAGCGAAGCGACTCTGCTTCGCTTAACCAGCGCTTATCAAACGGCGCATTCCTTTACCGCGCGGCCAGAAATTTTCGCGGGCTGAGCTATCGCTCGAATATTTTCCCGAACTCGGGCGAACGCTTCCTCAATTCCAGCCATTGCTCGAACAACTTGGGCGTTTGCAGCCACACGGTCAACCACTCCGCAATCTCTTTCTGCTCCCGTCGCAGCATCTTGTCGATTTTCTGATCTTTGCCGGCAGACAGCGCGAGGCGCCGCGTTTCGATCGCGATAGTTTTTAGACGCTGCAAACCTTCTCGATCATCATCTTCTGCAAAGCGCAAGCGTAGCAATTCCATCTCGCGGATGAGCGCTTCGCTTCGCTCGATCGATAACGGGTCTGAAAGTAGCGCGTTGACACTCTTGAATCGAGCCTCGTCCTTTTCAATCTGGGCCTCGCGCCACTTCGCATCGAATTCAATGATTTCCGGATGTTTGAGTTCAGCGCCTGCGTCCGAGAGCAGGCGCGCGATCGATGCCGGACTTTGCGCCACGCCGAATTCTTTGGCTAACGCATTTTGGATCGCGCGCAATTCCTTCCGTCCGACTTGCCGAGTATGCAGGCGCTCCCAGCTCATCACGATGAACTCGCGCACGCTCATTTTTCCCATCTCGTGAAGCAACGTTGGCCTTTGACGGCGAATCCACTATAAGATTCTATCGTTGCACAACGATGCGTTAACGATGCGTTCACAGTCAAACACACCCAGAACTTTTTTTCGGCGCGCACTTGGCGTCGCGGTCGGATTAGTTTGTCTGATTTCATTCGCGCCAGCGGTGTCGGCTCAGCAGAGCATGCGGCTGGAACGAATTCAGATCGTCGGCTTGAAACGACTGACAAGCGATCAGGTAATTGCCTTAAGCGGATTGCAAACGGGCCAGACCGTCGACACCGCGGCGCTTGATGCCGCCTCTGCGAAGCTTCTGCAATCGGGTTTATTTCGGCGCCTGGGCTATCGCGTTCGCAGCGCCAACGGCGCGGGCACGGTCACCTTCGAAGTCGAAGAATCCGCCGTTAGCCTTCCCGTAGTCTTCGAAAATTTCGTTTGGTTTTCGGATGATGAACTCGCCGAGGCGATCCGGAGGGACGTCCCGTACTTCAACGGCAGCGCGCCGGCCAATGGCGATACGACTGACAAGATCGCGGCTTCCCTGCAGCGTTTGATTGCGTCGCGCAACATCAACGGCCGCGTCGAATATCTCCCTTACGTCAGCAAAGAGAAACAGGAACTCGTCTTCACCGTGAAAGGCGCGCACGTGCCCGTCTGTTCGCTGCACTTCCCGGGCGCAACGGCGATTAGCGAAGCCGATTTGGTCAAGGCTTCACGCGAACTGCTGAACTCTGAATACTCCCGGAAGGATGTCGCCACGTTTGCGCCAATCAAATTGCTTCCGCTCTATCGACACCTTGGCCATCTGCGCGCAGAGTTTCAGACGCCGACGGTTGTGTTGCAAAGTTCGGCGCAGTGTGCCGGTGGAGTTGCGGTCACGATTCCGGTCGAGGAGGGTTCGACCTACCGTTGGGCGAAATCGATCTGGGATGGAAATGAAAAACTACCGATCGAAGAGTTGGCGACGGCCCTCGGCATGAATCCCGGCGACCTCGCGGATGGAATCAAAATCGATAACGGTCTCAAGAACATCGCGAAAGCTTACGGCCACCGCGGGCACTTGACGGCTTCGGTCAAAGAATCGATTGAATATGACGATGCTGCTTCACTGGTGACGTATCGATTTAGCATCAACGAAGGTCCGCGCTACTTCATGGGTAATCTAATAGTCAGCGGTTTGCCGGCCGCCGATGCTGAGCAGTTGAAATCGAAGTGGACCCTGGGAACGAACTCGGTGTTCGATGAAAGCTATGTCGAGGAATTTCACCGAACGTCGCTGAGGGAATTCATGACCGCATATGCGCAGCGATCGCGCAGCGGAACAAGGTTCGGCGTAGAATTCGAGACGAGGCCTGACGCTCAAAAGCAAACCGTCGATATTGTAATCAATATTAAGTGAAGCGCCGATTATTAAACTCCAATGATCACGCTACCAGATGTTACTTACTGAAACTTCTTCACCGGCCGTGCTCGCGCAGCTCGGCGACGAGTTCAAATCAAAACCCTTCATTCCCCCACGCGTGGTCACGCACGGCGATCTGCAAACGCTCGCAGCTTATTTTTGGCCGGGCCGGTTTCGTCCGCGCGATTTGACCGGCGATGAAGTACGTATGTTCCAAGTGGAAAAAGACACGCAAGTGCTGGCGCGTTGCCGTTGGCAGCCGAATCGGACTGAGCGTGGAACTATCGTGATGTGGCATGGCATCGAAGGTTCGTCCTCGTCGGCTTACATGTTGGCTACAGCCGAGAAAGCATATCGCGCGGGCATGAATGTTGTGCGCATGAACATTCGCAATTGCGGTGGGACTGAGCATCTAACCCCGACGCTTTATCATGGTGGGCTGACGCACGACGTACGCGCGATGATCGAAGAATTAATCGATCAGGATCGTTTGCCGCGAATTTTCCTCGTTGGTTTCTCGCTCGGCGGAAATATGGTCTTGAAGCTGGCGGGTGAGTATGGCGACGATCCACCTTCACAACTTGCCGGTGTCGCAACGATCTCCCCTTCAGTAAATCTGCGCGCAAGCTGTGAACTGATCATGACGCGCCGGAACTTCATCTATCACAAAGAGTTTCTCCATAACCTTAAGCGCCGGATCAGGAATAAAGCAAAGCTATTTCCCGGCCGTTACGACTCGAGCGGTTTGCGCCACATCAAATCTCTCCGGCAATTTGACGACACCTACATCGCGCCGGCCTTTGGTTTCGCCGACGCCGACGATTATTACAAACAAGCGAGTTCGCTGCCTTACATCCCACGAATTCGCGTGCCTACGCTAATCATTCATGCTCAGGACGATCCCTTCGTTCCGTTTGAACCGCTGCGCGATTCTTCAATCGCCGCGAACCCGAATGTGTTGTTGCTGGCGCCTGAGCGCGGCGGCCATGTGGCGTTCTTATCGGCAGACTCGCACGATGAAGATCGATTCTGGGCTGAGAATCGCTTGACGGATTTTGGTTCGATACTTGTTGGGAATAACATGAAATGGTCAGGGGCCCAAAGATTTCCATAATGCTGATTAAGTCGCCCACTCTTTCCTTTTCCTTTTCAGCAACACCTTCTGTGCGAGCGCCCCGATAAACATTTTCATTTGGCCATAAGCCGTCTCTGAGAATTCTGTGCAAGCGCTTGAACTTCGTGCCAAACGTTTTAGAATCAAAGCTCAATCAGCCCGCGCAGCGGGCGGCGATGTAAGTAGCCCACAGCGCAAGCTGTGGGCATGCAACCCCACAAATTATCTGAGCCCCGGGGAGGGGCGACATAAAATGAGCAGAACCTTCACAAATCTCCTGACGCATCTTGTCTTCAGCACAAAAGATCGTGAACCTTTCATTGTGCCCGAACTAAAACCTGAGTTGTATGCTTACCTTGGAGGACTCGCGCGCGAACTCAAGGGTAAGTCATACGGCATAAACGGTACATCCGATCACGTTCACATGTTAGTTAGCTTGCCGCCGGTAGTTTCGATCTCAGAAGCGCTTCGGTTCATCAAGTCGAACTCATCAGGATGGGTGCATGACAAGTGGCCAAAGCGGAGAGCGTTTGCATGGCAACTCGGTTATGCCGCGTTTAGCGTGAGCAAGTCAAATGTCCCCGGCGTTCTGAAGTACATTCGAAATCAGGAAGCGCATCACCGAAAGATCAGGTTCAAGGAGGAGTTGATTGACTTCCTGGTGAAGCACGAAATCGAATACGACGAGCGTTACATCTGGAATTGATTTATGCCGCCCGCATTCGCGGGCTAGTAGGTTTCTTTGCGCGCCATAAACCCACAGCTCGCGCTGTGGGCTGTCGATATGGCGTCGGCTTCGCCGACTGGATTCCATCCAAATATCATTCGGGCGGGCGACTCGCTACTTCTTGATCTTCTTCAAAATTCGATCGGCGTGATTGCGAGCAATCAGCGGGATGTGTTCGTCGGTGCGCAGTTCCGTTAACAGCGCGACGAGTTGTTGCGGATCAGACAGGCCGTTGCGCGTGAGCAATGTTTCCATCTCGTTTAAGAGCTGCGGCGCGTTCAGCGGCTGCATTTCGCGCGCTAGATTCAAGTTGAAAATCAGGATCGCTTGATCTGCCACGCGCCGATATTCATTAGCCAGCGCCCACGCCGACTTGTTATTGCTCCAATTGAACTCGGCGGTGCGCTGACGCTTTCCGTCATCCATGCCGATGCGATAGGTTCCGAGGTGCGCGAAACTTTTCGGCGACTGATAATTCTCATTCGAATCGAGAAACTTTAGCTCGCTCCAAATCCCCGAGATTCTTCTCCACGCGCTCGCCGATAGCTCGACTGGCTCAATGATCGGAGTCTCTTCGCCGTGACGTTCGAACGTAACCCTGCCGCGGCCGGAAGAATCGTGCTCAATCACGATGTGACGAATGACGAACTCCGGCTGCGTGAATTCATACGAATAACGAGTTAGATCCGCAGGCTTCTTGTTTTCTTGTGCGTATTGCGGCGCCGGCGAAGACGTTGCCTGCGGCCGGTCATTGCGCTTGCTAGCGTCCTGCGCGTTCGCAATCGGCGCGAACGTTAGAATCAAAAACAGTAGGATTGTTGACCTGAAAATCATATCAAAAGAAAGACGCGGATATTGTCTTGAAAGGTAGGGAGAGAATGCAAGGACGAGATCCGGTGCGAAAAGGATGCCTGACGCGCGCGAGATTATTCGAACCGGACTGAAACCAACTTGGACACGCCCACTTCTTCCATCGTCACACCGTAAAGCGCGCGCGCCGTTTCCATCGTACGCTTGTTGTGCGTGATGACGATGAACTGCGTATCGGCCGACATCGAAACGACCTTATTCGTGAACCGGCCGATGTTGGCTTCATCGAGCGGCGCGTCCACTTCGTCGAGCAGACAGAACGGCGAAGGCCGATAATGAAAGATGCCAAGCACCAGCGCGAGTGCAGCCATCGCCTTTTCACCGCCCGACAGCAGCAGAACGTTTTGCAGTCGCTTGCCCGGTGGTTGCGCAATGATATCGATTCCGGATTCGAGTTCATCATCCGTATCGATCAGGCTCATCTCGCCACGACCGCCACCAAATAGCTCAAGGAACAGCGCGCTGAAGTTTTGATTGATCTTCTCAAAGGCGTCGCGGAAACGTTCGCGCGAGCGCCGCTTGATTTCACGGAGCGCCTCTTCGGTCGCCGCGATCCCTTTGGTGATGTCTTCGCGCTGCGTTGTCAGAAATGCGAACCGTTCATCGGCTTCGGAGAGTTCTTCCAGCGCCATCATGTTGACGGCGCCAAAGTTCTCGAGCCGCTCGCGCAACTCTTCCACGCGCGTGCGCTGAGTTTCCAAATCGAATTCAGGATCGAATGTGATCTCTCGCGCGATGTCTTCAAGACTTTGATTCAATTCATTCGCGCATGATTCGCGCACAAAGCTGACGCGCGCGGAAGCTTCGGCGCGTTGCACTTCGATCGCGGCGCGCGCGTCTCGCGATGCCGCCGCGCTGCGATTCAGCTCAGCTAACTCGTTCGCCAGCAGATCCGCTTCGGCGCGTGCAGCTTCCAAACGCGATGTTGCGTTAGCAATCTGAATCTCTTCGCGCGCTTTCTCTTCGTTGATCGTAGTCGCCAGCCGATCAATCTCGGCGATTGAGTTATTCAAATCATCGATTCGCGCCGATGCTTCAGATAACTCCAGATGGTGACGAGCGATTCTGGAAGTGACCTCTTCAAGTTCACTTTCCAGGCGACGCAAATCAGCGCTGGTCGATCGACGGCGCTCACCAGCCGCAGCCGCGTCAGCGCGTTGCTGATTAAGGTGTTCGCTCTCGGCTTCAGCGTCACGACGAAAACCTGCGAGCACGGCGATCGTCTGTTCGATTCGCTCCTGGGTTGCCAGGCGCATGGCTTCGGCGGTTTCGGCTTCACCCAAAGTCTTCGCGCGCGTCTCTTCCAGCTCGCGCCGTTCTTGCTGCAATCGCTCCAAGTCGTCGGTTACGACGCGCATGTGACGCTCGGCGCGCTCGATGTCATGGCGCAGAGTTTCGGCGGTCATCTCGCGCGCCATCATTTCGCGTTCTTCACGGGCAATCGAAGCGTTTAGCAAGACGACGGATTCTTCGAGGCCAGTAAGACGCGCGCGCGCCTCGCTGACGGCAACTTCAGCGACGGCGAGTTCCGCCGCAAGTTCGCTCACGCGCGAATCCAATTCGCGCAGTTCGCGCTTGAAAGTGAGTAGCCCCGCACCTTCTTCCAACGCCCGGCCGTTGCCGGCATTCACGAACTGGCCGCCGCAAACCCAATCCCCTTCGGTCGTGACGAACATGTCGCCCGTCGCCAGCGACAACGCGGTCGCGTCGTCAAGTGTGTCGACGATGCGCGCGTTCATTCGTTCCGGCATCGTCCGTTCGAGCACCAACAACAATTCGCGCGAGCAGTTGAGAATGTTGGCAACCCTTGGCCCATCGATTCCCACCGGCGCGTACTCTTGCCGCTTCACGCCCGTAGCTGCAGCATTCATAAACGCCTGCACGTCGATGGCTTCATCAATGTCGACATCGTCGCTGCCGCCGTGAAATCCAGTCACGAGAAAATTCGCGCGGCCCGCGTGATTGTCTTTCAGCCACCCCGCTGCGCGAATCGCATCATCCGGCGTCGGCACAAGAATCGATTGCAGCGAAGACCCAAATGTGCCTTCGACGGCGCGCTCCCATTCGGCATCAACCTGAATCGAATCTGCGAGCGTTCCAATCAAATGAAAGTTCTGTCGCTCGTTCACCGAGAAAGCTTCCTGCACCGCAAGCGAGTAGTGCGCCCGTCGCTCATCCAACTCCTTGAAACTTTCCTGCCGGTGCAAGGCCCTTGAGACGCGTTCGTGACCTTCGACGACTGCCTTGATCGCAGCTTCGCGTTCAGCACTCAGCCTCGTGAGTTTCTCGCGCGCGATTGCTATTTGCTGATTCAGCTTATCAGCTTCCGCTTGCCGTTCCGCGTGGGCCGTCGTGGCGCGCTCGCCCTCGCGCTCGAGACCTTCCGCCTGTTGAATCAGCTTCTCGAGACTGTTCTCGAGTTGCCGCGCAAGCTCGTGCAATCGCTCTGCACCGGCAGTATGTCTAAGCAATTCCGTCCGCGCCGACTCAATTTCGTTTTCAGCGTGGATGACCTGAGCAATCTTTGCGGCATGAGCTTCTTCTGCCGAACTCAACGCCAGCGCCGTTTGCTCGTTCTCCGAAGCAAGCTGGCTGTCGAGCAGACGGAGTCGTTCCAGCTCGGAATTGATCGCGACCAGCCGCGCGCTCAGCGATTCGATCTCGCGTTCGATCTCGACGCGCCGCTTCGTCAGACTCTCTACCTGCTCCTGTTGATAGACGCGCTCGCGAATTCGGCGATCGCGTTGCAGCGCAGCGTCGGCAACCGCGGCACGGACTTGTGCCAATTCATCTTCAAGAGTGCGCGCATTCTGCGTCGCCGATCGACTGCTCTCTTCGCGGCCGGCAAGTTCAGCGACAAGCCTGTGCTCATCTTCCGTTGCCTGATCCAGCTGCGCTTGCGTCTGCTCCAGCAGAGTATTAAGGCTACGATCTTCCGCAACGTAAACCTGCCGCAACAATCCGCGCAGCTCTTCGCGCATAATTCGATAGCGACGAGCCTTGGCGGCTTGTCGCCGCAGACTGTTAACTTGCCGTTCAATCTCCGAAATGATGTCTGAGACGCGAGAGAGATTCGAGCGCGCTGATTCCAGTCGAGCTTCGGCCGCGCGTTGCCGGACGCGAAACTTTGTGATGCCGGCTGCTTCCTCGATTATCGTGC
>Ga0209471_1001431_pt1 | contig 14217 bp, 15 predicted proteins | sample GraSoiAngelo_128_FD_185885 | JGI IMG/M metagenome (GOLD analysis project Ga0209471, IMG submission 185885) | Grasslands soil microbial communities from the Angelo Coastal Reserve, California, USA - 14_0927_12_20cm (SPAdes) (version 2) | ecosystem: Environmental > Terrestrial > Soil > Grasslands ...
CGAGCAATGCGCTCTTCCTCGAGAGCGCGGCGATGGGTGAGGTCGCGGGTCACCTTGGCGAAGCCCAGCAGCTTGCCGTCGCGGTCGAGCATGCGGCTGATCACCACGTTGGCCCAGAACGTCGAGCCGTCCTTGCGCACGCGCCAGCCCTCGTCCTCGAAGCGTCCTTGGCGCGCCGCAGTCGCCAGCTCCATCTCGCACTTGCCGGAGCGCACGTCCTCCTCGGGATAGAAGCGCGAGAAGTGCTCTCCGATGATCTCCTCGGCTCGGTAGCCCTTGATGCGCTCGGCGCCGATGTTCCAGGAAGCGACGCGGCCCTGCTCGTCGAGCATGAAGATGGCGTAGTCCTCGACGCTCTCCACCAGGAGGCGGAAGCGCGCCGCTTCCTGCGCGTTCTTCTCCTCCATCGCGCCGGCGTCGACCATTCGCCGGCGGAGCGTCGCGCGCAGCGCCGCCTCCAACTGCTTGCGTTGCTCGAGCTCGTTGTGCAGCGCCAAGGCCGAGGCCGCGGTGCCGGGCAGGACGTGGGAGTGGCGGCCGCACACTTTGTCGAACAGCTCGCCGTCGCCGGGCATGTAGAAGTTGCCCATCGCGTAGGCGCACAAGAGCGTGAACGACTGGCGCCTGGCCAGCTGGTTCCACAGCTCCTCGAGGCGAACGGCGGCGGGTCGGTTGCCCCCGCGCCAGAGCAAGTCGACCATCTCGCCAAAGACGCGGACGCGCGAGCTGGTCCGGCCTGCGCGGCACTTGTCCAGCAAGGGGCCGATGGCCCCGCGGAACCGATTCCAATCGGGCTCATCACCCACCATGAAGCTCAGGAGGGTCGCGCGCGCGTCGATGAGCGCGAGCTGGCCGGAGGCGACGGCCGCCCCCACGTCGCAGCCGTTGCGCTGCAGCCGCTGCGCGAACGCGGCGCGATGTTCCTCGGTCGCGACGATGAGGACGGGCTCTTCCACAGCCAATCCAGCGCCGGCGAAGCGCGCAACCGCGTCGACAAGGCACTCCTCGTCCTCGTAGAACTGGACGATGTGATCGTCTTCGGCAGGCTTGTCGAGGAGCGCTTGGCTCCAGGGCCGTGCTTCGGCCAGCGCTGGCTCGCTTTCCCGGTGGACGGGCAAGACCAATCGCAAGGTCGTCGCTTCGTCGGTCATGCGACCTCTCCCGCGACGAGGTTCGCCGCGATCGGAGTCTACTAACGGGCGCTGCGACTTGGGGGCAATCCCGAACGGACGCGGGCAGTGTCGGACGCAACAGATCGGAGCGCAGACTGGCGTGCGCGTTGCACACCGGCTGGTGCCAAGCAGCATGCGGGGCGAACGGCTCGGCGGAGCGCTACGATGTCCGCAGCCCCGAGGACTCCCGATGATCGCCGATCCCGCCTGGAAATCCGCCCTGCTGCACAAGGGCCAGGACGTGGCCGACATGCTCGAGGCAGTGCTCTCCGGTAAAGAGGTGGATCTCGCCTCGCTGCCGGTGCCGTTCGTCCTGGGCCAGGATCCGGAGCTGCGGTTGCGAAGCTTCCTCGATCAGATCGATCGCGCCATCAAGATGTTCGACACCGACGCCTACGGACGCTGCCAGACGTGCGGCGTGGATCTCGATCGCGCCGCGCTCCAGCAGCAGCCGTGGCTGGCGACGTGCCCTGTTCACGCGGGGCGATGGATCTCTTGAGACTTCAGCAGATGCCGAGCGTGGCGGGCCGCACCGCGACCACGGCGGCGCCCTTGTAGACGATGAGCCTGTAGGGTTGGTTGGTCGGATGGTGTCCACGGTCGCCCAGCCGGTCGATCTCCCGGCTCAGGTCGGCGAGAGCGGCGGGCAGCGACGCACCCGCGATCTTGCCGTCCGAGACGATGTCGAGATCCCCGTCCAGGAGCCACCACCGGTACTGCTCGTATCGCGCGCCCATGCACCATAGGTGTAACAGGGAATAGCATCGCGCGTCGCCGACATTCACAAGCATCGCGCAGCCGATTCGGTTATAGTCTCAATCGGTCCGCTGCTCTCTCGCGGCCCCTTCCCGATCGACGGCCCCACCCACGCCGGAGCGAGTGGCGGCCGAGCATCTCGTCCGGGAAAGGCGGTTCCTTCTCATGGCCAAACAAATCCTCTTCGACATCCGCGCGCGCGACGCGATCCTCAGGGGCGTGAACACGCTCGCCGACGCGGTCAAGGTCACGCTCGGGCCCCGAGGCCGCAACATCGTGCTCGAGCAATCGTTCGGCGCTCCGCTCATCACCAAGGATGGCGTCACGGTGGCCAAGGCCATCGCGCTGCACGATCGGTTCGAAAACATGGGTGCGCAAATGGTCAAGGAGGTCGCCGCGCGCACTTCCGACATCGCCGGCGACGGGACGACCACCGCCACCCTGCTCGCCCAGGCCATCTTCCGCGAAGGCAGCAAGCTGGTCGCCGCGGGCAACGATCCGATGGCGATCAAGCGCGGCATCGACAAGGCCGTGGCCGCCGTCGTCGAGGCGCTGAAGAAGCTCTCCAGGCCGACGCGCGGCGAGATGGACGTTGCCCAGGTCGGCAGCATCTCGGCCAACGGCGACAAGACCATCGGCAACATCATCGCTGAGGCGATGGCCAAGGTCGGCAAGGACGGCGTCATCACCGTCGAGGAGGCGAAGGGCCTCGAGACGACGCTCGAGGTCGTCGAGGGCATGCAGTTCGACCGCGGCTATCTCTCGCCGTACTTCGTCACCGATGCGGAGCGGATGGAGACGGTGTTCGAGAATGCCCTCGTCCTCGTCCACGAGAAAAAGATCTCCGGGATGCAGGATCTCGTGCCGCTGCTCGAGCAGGTCGCGAAGGCGGGCAAGCCGCTGCTCATCATCGCCGAGGAGTTGGAGGGGGACGCGCTCGCCACGCTGGTCGTCAACAAGCTGCGCGGCTCGCTCAATGTCTGCGCAGTGCGGGCCCCGGGCTTCGGCGACCGCCGCAAGGCCATGCTCGAGGACATCGCCACCCTCACCGGCGGAAAGATGATCGCCGAGGACCTGGGCATCAAGCTGGAGAACGTGCAGCTCGCGGACCTGGGGAGCGCCAAGCGCGTCGTCGTCGACAAGGACAACACCACGCTCATCGACGGCGCCGGGGCGAAGGCAGCCATCGAGGCGCGGGTGAAGCAGCTCCGGGCGCAGCTCGCGGACGTGACCGAGGGCTCGGATTACGACCGCGAGAAGGTGCAGGAAAGGCTCGCCAAGCTGGCCGGCGGAGTCGCGATCATCAACGTCGGCGCGGCCACCGAGACGGAGATGAAGGAGAAGAAGGCCCGCGTCGAGGACGCGCTGCATGCGACGCGCGCGGCGGTCGAGGAAGGGATCGTGCCGGGAGGCGGCGTCGCATATCTGCGTTGCCTGCCCGCGCTCGACGAGCTCGCGCTGGAGGCCGCAGAGAGGTATGGCGTGGACGTCGTCCGGAAGGCGCTCGAGGATCCGATGCGGCAGATCGCGCAGAACGGCGGCTGGGAGGGCAGCATCGTCGTCAACAAGGTGCGCGAGGGCACCGGCGCGTTCGGGTTCAATGCGGCGACCGGCCAGTACGAAGACCTGATCGAGGCCGGGGTGATCGACCCGACGAAGGTGGCGCGGTTCGCGCTGCAGAACGCGGCGTCGGTGGCTTCGCTGATGCTCACCACGGAAGCGATGGTTGGGGAAAAGACCAAGGGCAGAAGCGCTGCCGAGGAACAAGGGATGTGAGCATGGATCTTTACATGACAACCAACGAAGCGCTGCTCCGCGAAGGGAAGGTCAGGCTCGACAAGCTCGCCCTGTCGATGCGCTCTCCGGCGCCGGCCTTCTCGGCATTGGCCCGCCGGAGGAAGCTGATGAACTTCGAGGCTCGATATGCCGAAGTGAGCCGCCGCAGCGAGCTGCTGCGAACCGCGGGCACGGAAGGCGTAGCGGACCTGAGGGTCGGGCTGGAGAAGGCCTGGGACGCGTTCCGATCCGAGATCGGGTGGAAGGCATAAGCGGGGGAAGCGAAAAACGAGCGGGGCCGCACGGGCCCCGCTCTCCTGACCTTCTGTCGCAGGCTTACTGCTTCTGCTTCCCCTGCGCGCCGAGATTCGACTCGGCCTGCACTTTGATCTGACGCGGCTTCGTCTCGGCCTTCTTGGGAAGGAAGATACGCAGCACGCCGTCACGGCTCTGCGCCGTCACGTTCCCCGTCTCCACCGTCGAAGGGAGCGTAAATCTCCTGGCGAAGCTGCCGTAGGACCGCTCGATGCGGTGATACCCCTCTCGCTGGTCGACGTTCTCGAGCTTGCGCTCGCCGCGCATGGTCAGCGCGTTGCCCTCGAGCTGGATGTCGACATCGTTGGCATCGACCTCCGGCAACTCGACCTTCAGCGTGATGCCCTCGCTGTTCTCGAAGACGTCGACGAGCGGCGACCAGGCGCCGCCTGTGTTCTCGGTCTCTTCGAAGGGCTGCTCGAACTGCTGGTGGAACAGCTGGTGCCGCATCTGCTGCATCGCTTCACGAAGCGGATCGTACCGAATGATGGACATCTGAATCCTCCCCGCTGAACAGGCGCCTCTGTCGGCGCGGGGGAGGTCATCGACCGAGCCACGACCTCCAGCGACAGCAACGTAACCACCAGAGAGGCCTCGTCAACCACTCGGTGAGAATGAGTTGCGGGCCATCGAGACGACAGAGTCGAGTTTCCTCTCTTGTCGCTCCGTGGCGGGCCTCGCACTCTCATTCCAGCCGGAGGAACTTCGACTTGTTTCCGTTCGCGCACGTCGGGATCGGCACCCACCTCATTCCCGGCCGCGTACGCGCGAGCTTGCCCTGGCGCTGGCTCGCGCTGGGATGCCTGCTGCCAGACTTGATCGACAAGCCGATCTGGATCGTTGCGCGCCTTTCATCCGGCGCCGTCGATGCAAACGAGGGGCTGTTCGCAAGTGCGCGTCTCTTCGGCCACAGCGTCTTCTTCGCGGGACTGCTCGCGCTTGCTGCCGCGCTGGTGCCAGCGGCACGGATGCGTGCGCTCGCCTATGGCGCGGCGACGCATTTGCTGCTGGACCTCGTGACCGATTATGCATTGTTCGGCCATGGCGCCTGGCGCACCTGGCTCTTCTGGCCGCTCGCCGTCCCGTCGTTCGCGACAGTCTCGATTCCCTCGTTGCTGCGCGCATTCGCGTCCGAAGCATCGAGCAAGGTGTACCTCGTCGGCGAACTGGTCGGAGCGGCTCTACTGATCCGGGATCGCGCGCGCCGCGGCGGAAAGCGCGCTTGGCCCTGAGAGCCTTCCCACAGCGAGCGCTTGCTTGCTCGCGAGCGGCTGATTCCATACTTGCAATGCAAGCATTCAATCGCCAAATAGATCGGCAGTCAGCAAAGCGGAACTCCGTATGGGCCTATTGGTAGATCTTCGGCGCGACCTTCGGCGGGCACTTCGGATGGGAGCGCGCCCTGCGGATCTAGTCGTCGAGATCTCCTCCTGGGTCATCTTGAGTTATCGCGTCGGTCGCGCCATTTCGTCGCTTCCAACGCCCCTCCGCCGCGCAGTCAGGCTGATGCACGCCCCTGTGCACGCCGTGCTGCAAGCGGTCGGCGGCGTCGAGATACCCGTGAGCGCGGCAATTGGCGGCGGCCTCCACATGCGCCACACGTTCGGAGTCGTCATCCATTCAGACGCACGCGTCGGCTTGGACTGCAATCTTTCGCAAGGCGTCACGATCGGCATCGGCGGACGAGGAGATCGACGCGGCGTACCTTGGTTAGGAGATCGCGTCTATGTCGGTCCCGGCGCGAAGCTGTTCGGGCCGATCTCTGTCGGAACCGACTCGGCGGTCGGGGCAAACGCGGTCGTCAACCGCGACGTTCCTCGCCACGTTGTCGTCGCTGGGGTTCCTGCCCGAGTCGTGTCTACTGCGGGCTCCACGGGTTTGGTGGTTCCAGGTGAAGACCAACCCGACTCGAGCGATCGGATCCCTGACAACGACCGGATCTTGAAGGTTGCGTAACGGCTCTGAGCGTCGGGAGAGGCCGAGCGACGCTGTCAGCCGCGGGGACCGTCGTCGGGAGCGGTTTGCGCGCCACAGGCGAACAATGCGCGCGCGTTCCCGTCTCCACCGTTGCTCTCCTGTCGTTTCGCGTAATCCACGCTATCAGGGTCTTCTTTCTCGCCCGCATAGATCTCATCGTTCGTCGCTGAACGGGTGCTGGTCGCCCGGTTCGCGTAGTCGATGCTATCAGGGCTTCCTTCCTCGGCTGCATTGAACTGGACGCAGGACTCGCCGGAGCCGGAGCCGGTCTGGACTTGTTGCGCGCGCGCGGCGCCCGCTGCCACTGCCGTGAGCGCCAGCGCTGCGGCCATCGAGAGATTGAGCTTCATCATCGTGAGCCTCCTTGTTGACGCGGAAGTATTGAGAGTCGGAGGCGCGGGCGCCCGGCGGATCCGACAGGAAGTCATTTTCTGTCGACGAGCGCCCGGAGATCGCGGCCCGGGACCATCCGAGAGAGCGCGCGCCGGCGCCGGTGGTGCCGCTCCGACCAGGCACCGTTGCTGCCAATTTGCTGCCTGAGCCCCAAGATATACCTTGACGTCAAGCCTCTTGATATTAAGATATCTGCAGGATGAAGCGCACAGCGCCTAGAAAGCAGCCGGCCGACGCCTCGGGCACGCACCTGTGGCTGGTGATGATGAAGGCGCATCGGACCCTGGAGCGCCTGGCGACCCGCAGCATCGAGTCCTCCGAGGTGGGCCTCTCTGACTTCGCGGTCATGGAGATGCTTCTCCACAAAGGGCCACAGCCCGTCAATGAGATTGGTCGTCGAGTCGAGCTCACCAGCGGAGCGATCACCACGGCCGTGGATCGACTCGAGTCGCGCGGCCTGGTCACGCGCGAAGCCCACCCGACCGATAGAAGGGCCCGCATCGTCCGGTTGACGGCGGCGGGCGAAGAGCAGGCGGCCAGGATCTTCGCCGGTCACAAGGCGGTGATGGATCTGGCGGCGAGCGGGCTCTCGAAGACCGAGCGCGCGACGCTCATCGAGCTGCTCAAGAAGCTGGGCACTTCCGCCGGGGCTCGAGCAGCACCGCGACAGCCGGAGGACTAGACATGGTCAAGGTCGGAATCATCACCGGGAGCACGCGCCCGAATCGAAAATCACTCGACGTCGCGAACTGGGTGCTGGAGATTGCGAGAAAGCGCAGCGACGCCGAGTACGAGCTCGTCGACATCAAGGACTTCGAGCTCCCGTTGCTCGACGAACCGATCCCGCCCTCGATGGGCAAGTATCAACAGCCGCACACCAAGCGGTGGGCCGCGAAGATTGCATCGCTGGACGCATTCGTCTTCGTCTCGCCGGAGTACAACCACGGCATTCCGGCGGCGCTGAAGAACGCCATCGACTTCCTCTTCGCGGAATGGAATCACAAGGCCGCGGGCTTCGTCGGCTACGGAGCCGTGGGCGGCGCGAGAGCCGTCGAGCATCTGCGGGTCGTCCTGGCCGAGGTGCACGTCGCGACGGTGCGCGCGCAAGTGTTGCTCTCGATGATGGCCGACTTCGAAAACTTCACGACGTTCAAGCCCCAGCCCCATCACGAGAAGTTCCTGGGAACCCTGCTGGACCAGGTGGTCGCCTGGGGCGGAGCGCTGCAGCAGCTGCGCCCAGGAAGCAGAAGATGAAGAGGATTCGTGTTGGCATCATCGGCGCCAATCCGGATCGCGGATGGGCGGCGCAGGCGCACATTCCTGCCTTGAAGTCGCTCTCGGATGACTTCGAGATCACGGCACTGTCCACCAGCCGGCGCGAATCTGCCGACGCCGCCGGCAAGCTCTTTGGGGTGCCGCTCGCGTTCGACAATCACCAGGAGCTCGTGAACAGCAGCGCCGTGGACGTCGTCGCCGTCACCGTGAAAGTGCCGCATCACCTCGAGCTGGCGACCGCGGCGCTCGTCGCGGGCAAGGCCGTGTACTGCGAATGGCCGCTCGGCAACGGCTTGAAGGAGGCGGAGATCCTGGCCGCACTGGCAAAAAAGGAGGGCGTCCTCGCCGTGGCGGGACTGCAGGCCCGCTCGGCACCGGCAGTGGCTTACGTGCATGACCTCATCCAGCAAGGCCACGTCGGCGAGGTGCTCTCCACGACCTTGATCGGTTCGGGAATGGGCTGGGGACCGACGGTGGAGCGGTACAACGCCTACCTCAACGACAAGAAGAACGGCGCGACGATGCTCTCGATCGCGCTGGGCCACGCGGCGGAGGCGCTTTGTCACTGCCTCGGCGAGGTGCGAGAGCTCTCGGCCACCATGACCATGCGCCGGAAGTCCTTCACGATCGCGGGAACGGGCGAACGCAAGCCCATGGCCGCGGACGATCAGGTGTGCGTCACCGGGCTGCTCGAGGGAGGGGCCGCGTTCTCCATCCACTATCGCGGCGGGATTTCGCGCGGCACCAACATGCTCTGGGAGATCAACGGCACCGAGGGCGATCTCCAGCTCACCGCCGCCGGCGGCCAGGCCCAGATCTTCGAGCTGACCGTCCGCGGCGGCAAGGGCGCGCAGTCCTCGCTCGAGGTCCTGCCCGTGCCGGAGCAGTACCGGTGGGCGCCGCCGCAAGGCCCGGGCACCAACGTCGCCCAGGCGTACGCGCGTTTCGCCCGCGACTATCGCGAGGGAACGCATCTCTGCCCCACGTTCGACGACGCGGTCACGCGCCATCGGATGCTGGACGCGATCGAGACGGCGGCGACGACCGGTCAGCGTCAAACGCTCGCGGCCGCGAGGTAGCGCCCGACCTCGCGCTGGCAGTAGTCCAGGTAGGCACGGACGACCCTCGAGGGATGCCGGTGCCGCTGGTAGAGCAAGCTCACTTCCTGCTCGGGGAACGGGTGGTCTGGCAGCAGCGCGACGAGGCGCCCATCGCGGAGCGCCTCGGTCGCGAGGAACGGAGGAAGCTCGGTGACGGCGTCTCCCGCGATCGCCCGATGGCGCAGATGGAGATAGTCGTTCACCGCGAGGATGGCCGTCGGTTCGATCTCTCGCTCGCCGAGGCGCCAGGACCGATGCGTGTTCGCGTCGCGGACCCAGATCGCAGCGGGAAGCGCGAGCAATGCATCGGGGCTCGACGGTGTCCCGAATCGTTCGAGAAGCGCGAGGCTTGCGACCAGTACGTGGCGGTACCGCAAGAGGCGCTTCGCCACCAGGCTCTCGTGGACGACGGGGCCGATTCGCAACGCGACATCGATGCCCTCGATGCTCAGGTCGACGGCGCGCTCGGTCGTGTAGACGACCACCTGGATGTCGGGATGCCCTCGCTGAAACGCGGCGACGAGCTCCCACCACGGCTCGAACGAAGGCGGGATCGACAGCCGCAAGCGTCCCTTCAGGGCGGTCTGGTGGCTCGTCACCGCAAGCTCGCCGTCGTGCAGGGCGTCGATGCCGCGGCTGGCGTGTTCGTACAGCAGCATGCCCGCGTCCGTGAGCTTCGTGCCGCGCGCGCTTCGCTCGAGCAGTTGGACGCCGAGCTCTTCCTCCAGCTGGCGGACGTTGCGGCTGAGAGTCGCCAGAGGCACGCGCGTCTTCAGTGACGCGGCCGACAGGCTGCCCGCTCGAACGACGGCGATGAACATCTCGGTAGCCTTTAGGTCCAGAGCGTCCTTCCATTTTTGGAAGGCATCCTGCCAATAATCCGTCTACCACGTCAAATCCGAGAAGCTACGCTCTTCCTCACAGAGGAGGACACAATGAACGCTCCGAACCTCATTCGAATGGCAGTCGCCGCCACCTGCTTGACGTCGGGGGCAATGGCGAGTGCAAAGCCCGACGCACGAGCGGACGCGGCACTTCGTGACGTGCTCCACAGATACGAGACCGCCCTCAACGCCAAAGACCTCGAGACGATTCTCAGCCTGTACGGCAGCGAGCCCGTCTTCATGCCCCAGCACTCTTCCGCGCTGGCCGGTCGTGACGCAGTGCGCGCAGGCTACCAGCACGTCTTCGAGACCATCCAGCTCAGCATCCGCTTCGAGATTCACGAGATCCAGCGGACAGGCGACTGGGCCTGGGCTCGCACGAGCTCGACAGGCCGTACGCGCATCCTCGCGACAGGCGCCGAGATGACCGAGGGCAACAACGAGCTGTTCGTGTTCCGGCGTGAAAACGGCGCATGGAAGATCCACCGCTACCTTTTCTCGACCAACCTTCCCCGCAGCTGAGGAGAACGAAAATGAAAGCCTGGATCGTCGAACACGTTGGTGGCCCCGAGGTTCTCACGCTCGCCGACATTCCGGCGCCACAAGCCAAGGCGGACGAGGTGAAGATCCGCGTCCGCGCCTTCGGACTCAATCGGGCCGAGGTGTATCGCCGGACCGGCATGTTCGGCCCCATCGACAGCCCGGTGGTGCCTGGCATCGAAGCCGTCGGCGAGGTGATCTCGGACGCGTCCGGAACCTTCCGCACGGGCCAGCGAGTCGCCACCGCGATGGGCGGAATGCAGTTCTCGCGGCCCGGAAGCTACGCCGAGGAAATCGCGGTCTTGCGCAGCAACGTGGTCGACCTCCACGGAACGACCCTGTCCTGGGAGGAGCTCGCCGCGCTGCCCGAGTCGTACCTGACTGTCTGGGGCGCGGTCGGCAGGAGTCTCGGCCTCGCGAAGGGGCAGACTCTCCTCGTTCGCGGTGCGACGGCTGCGCTCGGGTTGGCCGCCACTGCGTACGCGAAGAGTCTCGGCGCAAGGGTCGTCGCGACGACCCGCTCGGAGGGGAACTTTCAGCGGCTGCGCGAGGTGGGCGCCGACGTCGCCATCGTGGACCGGGGACGAATCGAAGAGGACGTGCGGCGCGCGTTGCCCGAGGGGGTCGACGCTGCCCTCGAGGTCGTAGGCGCGGCGACGCTGCGCGACACGATCAAGGTGGTGAAGCCGTTCGGAGCCGTGGCGGTCGTTGGCCTCCTCGGAGGACCGCCGGTGTTGGAGAGCTTCAATCTGATGCAGGATCTTCCGAGCGCAACGCGCCTCAGCTTCTTCCCGAGCGGCCTGCTCGGCACGGCGGCTCTACCGCTCACGGATGCGCCGCTGAGAGCAATCGCCGAAGGAGTCTCTGCGGGGCGAATTCCATCGCTCCGCGTGCGCACCTTCGACTTCGGCGACGTGCGGCAAGCGCACGCCCTGATGGAGAGCGATCGCGCCCTTGGGAAGCTCGTCGTACGGCTGTGACGCCAGAACGGGTTGCGAACTGAATCGTGAATCGAAGTGCATGGGGGAGATTGGATATGGCGAACAAGCACAGCTACCGGCGGCACCTTTCCCAAAAGTCGAGGCCCCTGACCGTCTTCCAAACGGGAAGAAGATCAGGGGCCTCTATGAGTCGGGGCGACTGGATTTGAACCAGCGACCACTTGCACCCCAAGCAAGTGCGCTACCAGGCTGCGCTACGCCCCGGCACAGATCCCTGCGGGGCGAGCGTCGTAACACCCGCCTCCCGCTGCGTCAATGCGGGATCGCTATTCCGACTTGGCCGAGTTGAGCGCGTTCTTCAAGACTTGCGAGGGCCGGAAGGTCAGCACGCGGCGCGCGCTGATCTCGATCTCCTGCCCCGTCTGCGGATTGCGGCCGACGCGCGACTTCTTCTCGCGCACGACGAAGTTGCCGAAGCCCGACAGCTTGATCTTCTCGCCGCGCTCGAGCGTGTCCTTCAAGGTGTCGAAAACCATCTCGACGATCTCGGCGGATTCCTTCTTGGAGAACCCGACCTTGCTGCACACACTCTCGATGACGTCTGCCTTGGTCATGGAGCGGAACGATACACGCGGGCGCCTGAGTGGGTCAAACCCATTGAAACGACGCTGGTCATCCCATGTAGGTGACGCAGCGCACCACCTCAGGCACGGATGCGCGCGCCGAGATTCTTCTCCAGCCGCGCGCGGATCCTGGCGATGAGCGCGTCGGCTTCGGCGTCGGTCAAGGTGCGATCGGCCGCGCGCAGCGTGAGCCCGAAGGCCATGCTCTTCTTGCCCTCCGGAACGGGGGCGCCGCGGTAGAGATCGAAGAGCGTCACTTCCTCGAGCAGATGCGCCGAATCGGCTGTGCGGATCTCCTCGAGCAGCTTCTCCGCCGGCACGCCCGCGTCGACCACGAAGGCGAGGTCGCGCTCGACCGCCGGGAACTTCGGAACGCCATGGAAGCTCTTCAGCGGCCGCGAGGCGCCGAGGAGGAAGTCCCAGTTCAGCTCCGCCAGAAAGGTCTGGGGCGGCACTTCGAAATGCTCCGCCACCTGCGGGTGCGCCTGGCCGAGCAGCCCGGCGCGGCTGTCACCGACCAGCAGCGCCGCCGAGGTCGCCGGATGGAAGGCGGGCACCTCTATCGGAGCGAAGCGGACGCCCTCGATGCCCATCGCCTCGAGCAGGTCCTCGACGGCGCCCTTCAGGTCATAGAAGTCGAACGGCTCGCCGCCGCCCGTCCAGCTCTTCGGCTTGCGGCCCGTCAGCGCCAGGCCGAGATGATTCGCTTCGTACGCCGGCCAGGCGAGCGGCCCCTGCGGATGGCGCGGGTCGGGCATCGGCAGATAGATGCGGCCGAGTTCGTAAAGCTCGAGGCCGTGCGGGCCGCGCGCGAGGTTGTAGCTGACGTTGCGCAATAGCCCGGGCAAGAGCGAGAGGCGCATCGCTCCCTGCTCCGCCGTCAGGGGATTCGCTACGCGGATGACGGCCGGGGCGGGCTGGCCCACGTAGAGGGCGACGAGATCCCGCTCAGCGACGAAGGAATAATTGATCACCTCGTCGAATCCATGAGCGGCCAACGCGGCGCGGCCAGCAGCGGTGGCTCGCTCCGGAGCGCGGATGGCAGCGGTCTCGCCGATGCCGGCGGGATGGATCGCGATGGGAATCGTCTCGTAGCCGCGCAGGCGCGCGACTTCCTCGGCGCAGTCGATCTCGCGGGTGAGGTCCCCGCGCCAGGAAGGCACGGCCCAGAGCCGGCGTTCCTCGCCGCCCTCGAGAGGCCGCAGGCCGATCGACTCGAGCCGCTGCTCCACCTCGGCAGACGGCACTCGAGTCCCGAGCACTGCCGAGATGCGCGCCGGGCGCACCCAGACGCGCGTGGGAGGCTTCGGCGATGGATAGCGATCGACGGCGCCGGGAAGGACGCGGCCTCCGGCCAGCTCGACGATCAGCTCGGCGCAGCGGTCGGCGGCGAACGCGGCGGTCTCCTCGTCCATGCCGCGCTCGAAGCGGTGCGATGCCTCGGTGTGCAGCCCGTGCCGGCGGGCGGTGCGGCGGATGCCCTTGGGCTCGAACATCGCGCTCTCGAGGAGGACGCGCTTCGTCGTCGGGGAGACCTCGCTGGTCTGCCCGCCCATCACGCCTGCGAGGCCGACGGGCTTCTCTGCGTCGGCGATGACGAGGTCGTCGGCGGAAAGCTTGCGCTCCTTGCCGTCGAGGGTGGTGATCGGCTCGCCCTCGCGCGCGCGGCGCACGACGATGCGGTTCTGCGCCAGTTTGTCGAGGTCGAAGGCATGCAGCGGATGGCCCAGCTCGAGCAAAGCGATGTTGGTGGCGTCGACGACGGTATTGATCGGCCGCACGCCGAGGGAGCGGAGCCGTTCCTGGATCGATAAAGGCGAAGGGCCGATCCGCACATTGTCGATGACGCGTGCGATGTATCGGGGACAGCGCTGCGGATCCTCGACATCGACGCGCGCCGGCAGCTCGCCCGAGCCGGCCGGCTGCGTGAAGGGCATCCGCACCGGCACGCCGGTGAGCGCCGAGAGCTCGCGCGCCACGCCCAGATGCGAGAGCGCATCGGGCCGGTTCGGCGTGACGTTGACCTCGAAGATGGTATCGGGCAGGCCGAGCAGCTCCTCGACCGGTGCGCCGATGCGCGTCCTGGGCGGCAGGATGAGCAGGCCGGAATGATCGTCGGAGAGGCCAAGCTCTCGAGGCGAGCAGAGCATGCCGCTGCTCTCCACCCCGCGCAGCTTGGCCTTGCGGATCTCCACGCCGCCCGGCAGCCGGACGCCGACGCGCGCCATCGCCACCACGTCGCCCTCCGCGTAGTTCTGCGCGCCGCAGACGACCTGGTGCGTTCCCTCGCCGTCGTCCACCTGGCAGATGCTGAGATGATCGCTGCCGGCGATGGGCGCGCTCTTGACCACTCGCGCCGCGACTACCCCTTCGCCGAGGGCCCGGCGCTCGCGCCCCTCCACCTCCAGGCCGGCGAAGGTGAGCCGCTGCGCCATCTCGTCGTCCGAGAGAACGACCGGACAGAG
>Ga0209471_1001437_pt1 | contig 14181 bp, 18 predicted proteins | sample GraSoiAngelo_128_FD_185885 | JGI IMG/M metagenome (GOLD analysis project Ga0209471, IMG submission 185885) | Grasslands soil microbial communities from the Angelo Coastal Reserve, California, USA - 14_0927_12_20cm (SPAdes) (version 2) | ecosystem: Environmental > Terrestrial > Soil > Grasslands ...
GGGCGTCGCCGTGATCATCATGACGGGCATGTTCCAGGCGGCGCGATCCTGGCGCAGCGTGCGGCACACGGTGATGCTGTCGATGTCCGGCAGGTCCGCATCCAGCACGACGACGTCGGGTCGCAGCGTCGGCGCCTGGTCCAAGACCTCGCGTCCACTCAGCACGAAGTGGACGCGGTAGCCCCGCGCCGCCACGAGGTTGGCGAGCGCCTGGCTGAGCCACGTCCCGAACGCGTTCGCGACGAGCACGACCGGAGCACGGCTGAACGATGCCCGACGACCCATGCTCCCAATGTGACGACGGGCGGAGTCGCTGCATACCGGGGAAAGGCCTGGCCTGGGCCGGGGAACACCCGGGGTAGGCGTGATCAGGCCCTAGTGGGCGTGGGCTGGCGGTGCTCCTGAGCTTGGGACATGTTGGCGCGTGAGTCACGATCGTCCCCGTCTCGCCGCCGCCATCTTCTGCGAGACGCTCGGCCCGCCGGTGGTTCGGCTCGACGACGGCAGCGTGCCGGCCAGCCTGCAGTGGCATAAGAATCTTGCCCTGCTCGTCTACCTCGCCCGGTCGCCCAAGCGCGCGCGCGCCCGCGACCACCTGATCGGGCTGTTGTGGGGCGACGAGGCGGAGAAGGACGCCCGGCACTCGCTCAACCAGGCCGTGTCGACGCTGCGGACCTACGCGGGCGAGAGCATCGAGACGGACCGGACGCATGTTCGGTTGGCCGATGGGGCGGTGTCGCTGGACGTGGAGCAGCTCGACGCCTGCGGCGCCGCGGGTGACTACGAAGCGGCGGCCCGGCTGATCGCGGGTGTGTTCCTCGAGGGGTTCAGCATTTCCGGGGCTTCCGGGTTCGACGACTGGATGGCCTCCGAGCGGACGCATTGGCAGCGCCGCTCGGTGGCGGTACTCGAGTGCCTGTCGACGCGAGCGCTGGCGCGCGGCGACCTGGCCGGCGCCGAGGACGCGGCGCGCCGGGCCGAGCAGATCGACGAGCACTCCGACGTCGCGGTCCGCGGGCGGCTGCGCGCCCTCGCGCTCGCCGGCGACCGGGGGCAGGCCCTCAAGGCCTTCACGGCGTTCGCCGAGCGGCTGCAGCGAGACTTGGGCGCGGAGCCGGACTCCGAAACGCGCGCTCTGGTGGATCGCATCCGGCAGGGGCGGGCGTGGCACCTTCCCGAAACGGCGTCCGCGCCGACGGGACCCGAGTCCCGCCGCGCCCCGCTGGTCGGCCGGAGCCGGGAGCTCGAGCGCCTGGTGGCCACCTGGGCGACGTGCCGGGGCGGACGGAGCGGCGTCGTGATCGTCGAAGGCGACGGAGGCACGGGCAAGACTCGCCTTGCCGAGGAGCTGGCCGGTCGTGCCCGGCTGGACGGCGCCGTGATCGCCGCCGTGCGCGCCGTCGAGGCGGATCGAAGCGACCCGTGGAGCGGCGTCCTCGGCATCGCCCGTGCCGGATTGCTCGACGCGCCCGGGATCGCCGCGGCCTCGCCCGCGACCCTCGCCGGGCTGCGCGGCAGCGCACCGCTCGCGACGCCGGCACGGGCGTTTTCCGAGGCGCTGCGCGTGGTCGCGGACGAGCAGCCCGTCATGCTCGTCGTGGACGACGCGCATTGGCTCGACCGCGAGTCGCTCCTGGCCCTGGGGGCGGCGGCGCGCGACCTGACGCGCTCGCGCGTGTTGCTGCTCATCACCGCCGCGCCGCACGAGCGCCGCGAGGAGCTCGATCAAGTCCGGGCCCACCTGGGACGCGAGCTGGCCGGCGCGACCGTCACGCTGGGCCCGCTCGACGGAGATGCGCTACACGCGCTGGCCCGCTGGGGCGCGCCGTCGTACGACGCGGTGCAGCTCGAGCGCCTGGCGCGCCGCATCGTCGCGGACTCCGCCGGAATTCCGCTGCTCGCGGTCGAGCTCCTCAATGCCGTGGCGTTGGGCTTGGACCTGCAAGCGGTGCGGGGTGCGTGGCCGCAGCCGTTGCGCACGCTGCAGCAGACGTTGCCCGGCGATCTTCCCGACGCGATCACCGCCGCCGTCCGGGTGAACTTCCACCGACTCTCGCCCGATGCGCGGGGCGTGCTCGTGGCCGCGGCGGTGTTGGACGGGCGTGTGCCGGCGGGGCTACTGGGGCGGGCGGCGGGCGTGGGCGGCGACGCGCTCGCCGCGGCGCTCGACGAGCTGGAGTGGCAGCGCTGGCTCGTTGCCGAGGCGCGCGGCTATGGCTTCGTCGCCCACATCGTGCGCGACGTCGTGGACCGTGACATGGTCGTGGCAGGCCAGCGCCGGCGGATCCTCGAGGCGGCCGGACGGTCTCCCGCCGCCTAGGCCCGTCCCCGGAGCTTCGCCAGCCACCACCGCAGGCCCACGAACAAGAAGCGCCAGTCCTTGAAAAACTCCGGCGGTTTCCCCTCGAACGCATGGCCGATGAACTGAAACGCCCACCCGACGATGAAGAGGCCGAGTGGCACCGGCCAGAAGCCGTGCACGAACAGCGCGATCGCAAATAGCGGGATGGACGCCGCGATCAGCGGAATACCGATCGTGTGGCAAGCGCGGTTCACCGGATTCTGGTGACTCTGCGTGTAGCGCGCGATCCAATCGGACATCGAACGATCGCCGAGCATGTGAGCTCCTGATCGAGTCGTCTCTAAGGATAGCGCAGCTGCCAGCTCTTGGCGCTGCTGCCGATGGCGACGCCCAGCAGCGCGCCGCTGAGCATGATGCCCGTTCCCGCGAGCGACGCCCCGGTCATGCAGGCCGAGTCGCCGAGCTCGCACGTCTTGCCGGACATGACTGCAACGGCCACGATGGCTCCGACCAGCGTGCCGACCAGAGCTCCGGTCGCGATGTGATTCCGGGTCACCCACACCGAGTCGATCCCGGCGAGCGACACGCTGCGGGCGGCCGGCTCGGCTCCGAGCCACAGGGCGCCGTCACGCACGCCCGCCACCGCGCCGGTGACGGTGCCGATCTCCCGCCCGCTGATCCGGATGGTTCGACCGGCCTGAAGACTGCGCAGCGACAGCGCGCGCAGATCCGGAGCCGGCGTCTGGCCGGTGGCACCCCCTGCCAGCGACACGGCGGCGGCGAGTGCGAGGTAGCAACCGCTTCGCGCGACCATTAGTTCTCCTGGTGCAGGATCAAGTCCAATTGCTGGAAGATCGGTCCCGACCAGTCACCCTTGGCCGTGACGTTGGTCGCGAGGCGGCGTTTCGTGTACACCCGGACCGCCACCGCTCGATCGGGAGTCTGGGCGACGACGACCCGCACCAGCTCGCCGTAGCTGAACAGGGACATCCCCTTCTTGGCGATGATCATCCAGGTCAGGGAGTCGGGGGTGGAGACGGTATCCACGTTGAGACCGGCGGCCAGCACCGCCTGACGCGCCGCCGGGCCGACGACGGCGAGAGGCGCGGCGTAGAACTTCGTCTCTCCGGCGTCCAGGGGTGCGGACCGTAGTCCGCCGGTGCTCGCGCACGCGGCAGTGATGGCTACTACAGCTGCGAATGTGCAGGTGCGGGTGACATGACCGACCATGGCTCTCTCCTGTGGTGGACTTGATCCACCCAACACTGCAGGAGAGCGGTCAAGCGACCGTCAAGGAGGTGTCAGTCGCCTTCTGAAGTGTGGGTCGCCGTGTCGCGGCGGATCAGGGTGAGCAATGTTCCCATCAGGCCCGCGCCACTGGGATCGATACCGGTGAGGTAGTCCACCACGCCCCGGGCCACCAGGCGGAACTGAGCGCCGTACGGAGTCATGCTTCATTAATGAAGCATGGCCTGGCGAAGTTCCCGGCCGGGCTCCTCAGGTGAGTGCCACGACCTCGTAGTCGACCAGCCCCGGGACTTCGAAGCGGACGCCGGCGCCATCCTGCTCGAACGGGAGCACGCGGCCGCTGCGGAGCGCCTCGGCGCGCCTGATCCTGCGGCCCGGCGCGACCTCGAACCGCACGCGCTGGGGCCCGATGGGGTACGAGCGCTCGACCATGCCCCAGGTCAAATTGGGGGTGGTGTAGTTGAGCAGATGCAGCGCGTACCCCGGCTCCGTCTCCCACGCGAACGCCTCCAGCAGCCCTTCGCCTTCGATCGCCACCGGCGGCTGCCGTTCGCCCCCGAGCCAACGGACCGTGTTCTGCAGCAAGCGACTCAGATCCGGATTCCCCGAGCGCCAGAACGTCCGGTCCACGTCGCCCGCGAAATACGCGAGGCGCGAGCCGCCGCGCTCCCGGAACACTGCCGCCGGCTCGTCAGTGCGCGGTGTGCGGGCGTAGACCATCTCGGGCGGGAATGCCGGATACGATGGGACCACGGTCAACGCGGGCTGGCCAGCTTCGCGCAGCCGCACCGGGAGGCGGTTCTCGGGCCCCGGCAGCAGGGCCGTGCCGTCGAAGCCGGCCAGCACCGCATGGCGCTGCTCGATCCGCATGTAGCTGTTGGCGGCGGGGCCCACCACGTCGGCCGCGACGCTGACACCAAACAAGTCGGCGAGGGCCGGCTCGCCGCGCGCGTCGCCCCAAGCGTCGTAGCGCGACGTCTCGAAAGTGGCCAGGAGCGAGCCACCCGCCTGCACGAAGGCGCGGATCTGGCGGCACGGCTCGTCGGCGAGGTTCGCGGCGTTGGGGACGAGCAGCGCGCGGTAGCGGCCCAGCGTCCGCTCCGACAGATCACTCTCGTGCACGAAGTCGAACATACAGCGCCCCTGCAGCAGCGCCGCGTACAGCCCCTGCAGATACTCGGTGCCCTGGGCTCTGTCGGAGCCGCGCCAGAAGGCGATGGTGCTCTGCGGGAACAGTACCGCGAGGTCGGCCACCGAGCGCGTGTTGCGGAAGTGCGGCTCGTGGGCGGCGAGCCAGGAGAAGAACTCGCGCCCCGTGTCCCGCCAGCGCTGGTCCTCGGGCGAGCCACCCAGCCAGTGAAACCACGGCACCATGCCGCTCGCGACCGTTTGCGCCATCCACAGGGTCGTCTCGGCCGCGGGCTTCGCGACGTGGCGCCACACCGGGCGGCTGTTGCTGTAGGCGCCGGTTACGTTGGTGATCGTGCGCCCCTGCATCACGGAGCGGGCCACGCGACCCTGCTGCGCGCAGTCCCACAGCGGCGTATCGCCGGAGCGGCCCTGGTGGTCGGCGTTGAACCAGCCGGCCACCTGCCCGATGCGGGCGAGGTCTTTGACCACGCGGATGCCGCCGCCCAGGTTGCCCACGTAGACCGCGTCGGGACGGCGCTCCCGCGCCACCGCGTCCCACAGGCGCCACACCTCCAGCAGGCGGTCCATGAACACCGCGTAGTAGCGACGGTACAGCGGGCTCGTGGCATCGGTCCGCTCGGGCGGCACGCCGCCCACTTGCTCGCGATACACCTTCTGACAGCTCTCGCAGTAGCACACGCCCAGCGCGCCCGTGCTGGGCCAGCCGTTGGTGAAGAACGCGTCGACGGCGTAACGCCCGGCGATCTCGCGGTAGATGGCCGGCATCTGGTCGGTGAAATAGGGCGAGAACATGCAGGTCTTGAACAGCCAGGTGGATTCGCCGTGGCGGCGCGGCTGGCCGTCGCGGTCGCGCTCGAACCACTCGGGATGCGCCTGCAGCGCTTCTTCCCAGGAGTAGTTGCAGTCCATGCGCGCCACCACGCGGATGCCGCGGGCGCGGGCGGCTGCCGCCATCTCGCCGAACAGGTCGCGCGTGCCCAGGAACGCGCTGCGGTGGTGATATGGCACCTCGGTCGGGTAGAACGCCATGATCCCACCGCCGTTGACGAGCAGGGCGTTGACCCGCAGCGAGGCCCAGTAGTCGATCCACGCCGCCACGTCGAGCGTGAGCGGATCACGCTCGTTGAAGTTGAGCTGTCCGCAGCGGCGCATGGTGGCGTACCAGGTGGGCGGCGGCGCGGGGACCGCCGCGGCAGGCAGCGGGCGGGCGGCGTGAGCGGCCGCTCCGGCGGCCGCGGACAGGGCGAGGAACTCTCGGCGATCCATGGCTCGGCCCTCCGGGTGCTTGCGGGCGAGTATGTTATGCCAACGCCCGCACTAGCACCACCACCCCCGACGACATTGTGGCAAAACTGGATGCAGTGCTCGCTCGTACGGGTCGACTACCTCCATGAAACGGAGACCTCATGAACAGGTACCTGGCTGTCTCCTTGATGCTGGCGGCGGGCGGACTGTGCAGCGCGTCACCAGTCGGTGGTCAGGGGAAGACCCTCGATCCGGCGAGCCTGGAAGTCTTCAACCGCACGGCGACGAGCCTCACCGACGGGGCCAGAACGGGTGTGCGGCTGAGCGCGCGCGCCGACAACGGCGTCGCGTACTTGCAGGGGGTCGAGCTCGGCAACGGCACGATCGAGCTCGATATCAGGGGCAAGGACGTGCAGGGGCAGAGCTTCGTGGGCGTGGCGTTTCACGGAGTGGACGACACGACGTACGACGCCGTGTACCTTCGTCCGTTCAATTTCAAGACCGACGACCCCGTGAGACACAAGCACGCCGTGCAGTATGTCTCCCACCCGACCTATCCGTGGCAGAAGCTGCGAGCCGAACATCCGGGTGAGTACGAGCAGCCCGTCGCTCCGGCGCCGGACCCGAACGGTTGGGTCCACGTGCGCGTCGTGGTCGCGAGCCCGAAGGTGAGCGTGTTCGTCGCGGACGCGACGGAGCCCAGTCTGGTGGTGAGCCAGCTGAGTCATCGTGCCAAGGGACGGGTGGGGTTGTGGGTGGGGAACGGCTCGGACGGGGACTTCGCGAACCTCAAGATCGTTCCGAAGGAGTGACACCAGACCCCGCGAGTCGCGGATGAAGCCGCGGCTCGGCCCCGTTTGTCCTCACAGGACCACGCAAGGTTATGCGCCAACCTGCGCTGTTCGGGTTAGGGCCGTACCCTTGGAGACGTCAGTATTGCGGGGATGGATCCGCTCAGGCGCGTCACGTGCGCCCGGAAGCGTGCGGTCGCGGCCAAGCTGCGCCGCACCGCGACCCCAATGGAGCGACACGCGTGGTCCCTGCTACGCGAGCGCAGCATACTCGGCTTCAAATTCCGCCGCCAGCACGTGCTGCGCGGGTTTATCGTCGACTTCTATTGCGCCGCCAAGCGGCTCGTCCTGGAGCTGGAGGGCGACGCGCACGACGGACCGGACCAACGAGCATACGACGCTGCCCGCGCGGAGGTGCTCGAAGCCGCTGGCTTCCGCGTGGTCCACGTGCGGAACGGGGACGTCACGCGGGCGGCGCTCGAGGCTATCGTGCGGAACGGTCTTTGAGTCCTCGCTCATCGATACACGGTTCGTAGTCCCCCTTCTCAGAGGGGGACAGGGGGTGAGGACCCCGAGGGGACGGGGGCGTGAGGACCCTGAGAGCGGGTAATGACGTTAACTCCTTGAGACGGTCACAGGAGGTCACATCATGATCGAGCCACTGGAGCAAGGCCTGGTGGTCGTGCGCGGCGGCGCGCAGGGATTCGTCCAGGAGATCACCGTCGGGCGCCACCGGCTCGTCGCCGACGAGCCCGTCTCCGCCGGTGGGGCCGACCGCGGGCCCGGCCCGTACGATCTGTTGCTGGCCGCCCTCGGCGCCTGAACGTCCATGACCATCGCGCTGTATGCGCGACGGAAAGGGTGGCCGCTCAAGGGCGTGACGGTGCGGCTCCGCCACTCGCGAATCCACGCCGTCGACTGCGCCGAATGCGAGACCAAACAGGGCCTGCTCGACCGGATCGAGAGCGAGATCGCTCTGGACGGGGCGCTCGACGAGGAGCAGCGTACCAAAGCACTCGAGATCGCCGAGAAGTGTCCGGTGCATCGGACGCTCACGTCGGAGATCAACATTCGGACCAGACTAGTGTGAGGAGAACCCGGTATGACCGGTACGCCGCCCGCCGTGACCGTGAGTTTGCTCATCAGATTGCTGCGTGAGGCCTTCGAGGGGCCGCCGGGTCCCTGGACCTACTTCACCGACACATCCTCGGGGACCGGGGTGTTCGGCACGATCGGCGGGTTGAGCGCCGCCGAGGCGTCCCGGACGGGAGGACCGGGCGGCACAACGATCGCCGGCCACGTCCACCACCTGACCTCGAGCTTGACGCTCTCGACCGAAGGCCTGCGCGGAGCAGCCACGTCGCGCGACCGCAGTCGCAGCTGGACCGTGTCGGTGGTCGACGACGCCGCGTGGGCCGCGCTACGCGCGCGCCTGCGCGACGAATACGACCGGCTGGTGGTCGCGGTGGAGATGCACGCGCACTGGGACGAGGACGCGCTGGGCGTGGCGCTCGGCGCCGTCGCACACACGGCGTACCATCTCGGCGCCATCCGGCAACGCCTCGCGCCCGCTTAGCGCCGCTCCGCCGCCCGTAACCCCAGCACGGCGTTGATCCATCGCACCAGCGGCAGCATGAGGCGGAAGTCGGCCTCGAGCAGCGCCGGCAGTCGGGCGCCCACCACCTGGGCGTCCGTCAACGCCCGGCCCACCACGAACGACTGGAACTTGAGCCACCGCACCGCCGGGTGATCGGGGGCGAAGCCGCGCGGCACCCGGCGGAGCTCCGCTTCCTCGGATAGGCCGCCGAACCGCCGCAGCACCCTTCGGTCGGTCGCGATCTTGCTGAATCGCTTCAGGTCTCGAGCGATGGCTTCGCGCAGCGCGCGCAGCGCCTCGCGTTGCGGCATCCACATGCCGCCGCCCAGAAACGAGTCGCCCGGCGCGATCTGGAAGTAGAACCCGGCGCCGCCACCTGCGGCCTCGCGCCCCACCGCGCGCGAGCCGTCGCGATGGTAGAACCAGCAGGCGGCGTGGGTCTTGTACGGGGACTTGTCGGCGGAAAACCGGATGTCGCGGTAGATGCGGAACAGCGATCGTTTGGGGTCGCCGATGATCTCGGGCGCGAGGCGCGCGAGCCTGACGTCGAGCTCCTCGATCAGCTGGCGCATCGGCTGTTGCACGACGGCTTCGTATTCGGGGCGGTGGGCCTCGAACCACGCCCGGTCGTTGTGACGCTTGAGGCCGCGCAGGAATGTCAGGGTCGCCGTCGAAAACAACATTCTCCCCTCCGTCTATCGCATCTCTCGGGCGCCGCGTAGACTGCCTGCGTGCGCATCGGCATCGACCTCGGCGGAACGAAGATCGAAGGGATCGTGCTCTCGCCTGCCGGCGAGGAGATCGCCCGGCGACGCGTGACCACGCCGCCCGATTACCTGGCCTTGCTCGACGCCGTCACGGGGCTGGTGCGGGAGCTGGACCGCGCCGCCGGCGAGGTGGGCACGGTGGGCATGGGCATTCCGGGGGCGGTCGTGCCCCACTCCGGGCGCGTGAAGAACGCCAACTCCGTCTGGCTCAACGGGCGGCCCCTGGGACGCGATCTCGAGGCGCGACTCGAGCGCCCCGTGAGACTCATGAACGACGCGAACTGTTTCGCGATCTCCGAGGCGACCGACGGCGCGGCCGCGGGCGCGCACGTCGTGTTCGGCGTCATCCTCGGCACGGGAGTCGGCGGAGGGATCGTGGTCGACGGTCAGGTGCTGCTGGGCGCGAACCTGATCGCCGGCGAATGGGGGCACAATCCGCTTCCCTGGCCCACGTCCGACGAGTGGCCCGGTCCGCCGTGTTACTGTGCCAAGCGCGGCTGCATCGAGGCCTGGCTCTCCGGCCCCGGGTTCGAGCGCGACCACGTCGAGCGGACGGGTGTCGCCCTGTCGGGGCGCGAGATCGTGCAGGCCGCCGCGGCAGGGGAGGCGGGCGCGGCGGCCACGCTGGCGCGATACCACGACCGTCTCGGCCGCGCCCTCGTGTCGCTGATCCACGTGCTCGACCCCGATGTCGTAGTGCTGGGCGGCGGGATGTCGAACATCGCCGGACTGCCGGAGGCGGTGTACGCCGTCCTGCCGCGCTACCTGTTCGCGGCGGGCGCGGGCTCCGACCCCATCGCTACCCGCGTGACGCGCGCCGCTCACGGCGATTCGAGCGGCGTGCGCGGCGCGGCGTGGCTCTGGCCTAGCGTAGGCGCGCGCGGATCGGCGCGGCGGTGAGCATGGGGCGACTCCTGGTTTACCTGAGATCTTAGCTTCCCGAGGACGGCTATGCCACGATATGCGGCGTTGCTTCGCGGCGTGATGCCGATGAACGCGAAGATGCCCGATCTCAAGGCCGCGTTCGAGTCGGCCGGCTTCACGGATGTGAGAACCGTGCTCGCGAGCGGCAACGTCGTGTTCACCGCGCGCGCCGCATCGGAGGTGACGCTTGAGCGCCGGGCCGAGACGGCGATGGCGCGGCGGCTGGGTCAGGCCTTTCCCTGCTTCGTGCGCTCGATGGACGCGCTGCGCGAGCTGCTCGCGGCGGACCCGTACCGAGCGGTTCGGGTGGATCCCAGAGCGAAGCGCATCGTCACGTTCCTGCGCGCCAAGCCAACATCCCCGCCCGAGCTGCCGATCGAACGGGACGGCGCGCGTATTCTGGTGATAAAAGGGCGGGAGGTGTTGGGTGCCTACCTGCCGACCCCCAAGGGGCCGGTGTTCATGACACTGATCGAAAAGACCTTCGGCAAGGACGTGACGACGCGCACCTGGGACACCGTCGCCAAGGTGGTGCGCGCGTAGCAGCCCTCAAGTCGCGGATCCCACCGCCGCTTCGGTTCTGGCCCAGAGCTCCTGTGCCAGGGCAGCGTCTTCCGCCAGCGGACTCGGCCGGACCTCGTGCATGCGGTCGTAGTACCGGCCGGTGGTCGCCGCGAGCTCCGGGGCGGCGGCGCAGTAGAGCGGGCTTTCCGCGCCTTGCTCGTTCGAGACCATGAACAGCTTGCCCAGCCATTGCAGCGGTAGCGGCAGGGCGCGCCAGATGTTGGACGCCACGACCCCGGGGTGGAGCGCGTAGGTCGTCACCCGGGTGTCGGCCAGGCGGCGCGCCAGCTCCTTGGCGTGCAGCACGTTCATGAGCTTGGTGACGCCGTAGTCGCGGTAGCCGCTGCGCCGCGGCGTCGCCCGGCGCTCGAGCCCCGACCAGTCGATCTGCTGGACCGTCATGTGGGCGGCGCTCGCCACATTGACCACCCGTCCTTGCGGCGACTCGCGCAGCCGCGGCAACAGCAGGCTGGTGAGCAGAAACGGCCCGATGTGGTTGGTCGCGTACGTCAGGTCGAAGCCGTCCTTGCTCAGAGCGCGCGTCCCCGCGATGCCGGCATTGTTGACCAGCACGTCGATCGGCTCACCGGACGCGAGGTACGCCTGGGCGGCACGCCGCACCGAGCCGAGATCCGACACATCGAGGGACACCCAGTGCGGCCGCGCGGCCGGGTAGCGGCTCTGGATCGCGCTCAGCACGGGCCGGGTGCGCTCTTCGGAGCGGGTGGCGAGCACCACCCGGCCGCCGCGGGCCGCGAGCGCCTCGACCAGGGCACGGCCGATACCGGAGTTGGCGCCGGTGACGAAGAAGGTGCGATCGTCAAGCCCGGAGTATCTTAGCGTCATGCCTCGGAAGCGTCCTCCTCTCTCGTTCCTGGCCGTGCTCGCCTGCCTGGTAGCGGCCTGTACGGCGCGGGCGCCGGGCGAACTGACTCCGGGCGCAAGCCCGGGGATCCACCCGGACCACAACCTCCTCACCGAGCAGCAGCTGCGAGAGCACCACTTCGTCACGGCCTACGAGGCGGTGGCGGCGCTCCGCTCCTCCTGGCTCGAGACGAGGGGCCCGGACAGCTTCACCTCTCCCAGTCAGGTGCTCGTGTACCTGGACGAGAGCCGGTTGGGTAGCGTGGAAACGCTGCGCGCGCTTCCCATGACCAACGTGCTGTCCATCCGGTACATCGACGGCATCGCGGCGTCGGCGCGGTGGGGACTCGACCACGGCCAGGGGGTCATACTGGTGTCGACGCGCATGTGAGTGTCGCGGGCATCACCCCCGGTCGACCGGGTGATCCTCGGGATTCCATTTCTGCACGGTCTTCACCACGCCCTCGATGTGATTGCGCATGCGCTCCACGGCGAGCGTCGCGTCGCGCCGCTCCAGGGCCTCGAGGATGCCGAGGTGCTCCTTGTGGTCCCGCTCGCGCGAGGCGACGATGGCGAGGATGAGGCGCTGCTCCGCGGTAAACAGCTCGCGCAACACGTCGAGCGTCTGCAGCATCACCGTGTTCCCCGACGCGATCGAGATCTGCCGATGGAACTCCATGTTGACCCGGTTCAGCACGTCGTCGTCGTCGAAGTTCTGCTCCGCGGTGGTGAGCAGTCGTCTCATCTCCTTCAGATGCGAGGGCGTTGCGTGCTCGACGGCGGCCGCGATGGCACCGACCTCGAGGGGTTGCCGGGTCCGGAGGAGATCGAGCAGCAGCCGCTTGGTGAACGCGCCCGAATGGTGCGGGCTCGCGAGCACCAAGACTTCGTCGGTACGGTTGACGTACACCCCGGAGCCGTGGCGGATCGACACCAACCCGATGGTCTCGAGGCTCTTGAGCGCCTCGCGCACCGTCGGATGCCCCACGCGGAAGCGGCGTGCCATCTCCATGATGGGCGGCAGCTTGTCGCCTTGGCGGTACTCTCCTTGCTGTATCAGCACCCGGATCTGCCGCGCCAGCCGGTCAGGGAGACTCTGTTTCGAAACCGGTCTCAATGCGTGCGTCAATCGTGCCTTCCTCGCTTTGCCGGAGCCGTCCCGATGACGGCCGCGAACGCCGGCTTGGGCCGGCCCTCCCGATCGAACAGCAAAGGATAATTCGTACGCCCTCGCACCGGCCAGTTGTTGAGCCAGGAGTCCCGGTCGGTGACGCCCCAGAAGGTCACCCGCGTCACCGTCCCGCGGTGCCGCAGGTAGGAGGCGAACAGCTCCGCATAGCGCCGCGCCAGCGCCTGTTGCAGCGAGTCGGGGAGGCCGTCCGCGAACGGGTCCGCCCCCCGCGGCAGTACGTCCACGTCGAGCTCGGTGATCATCACCCGCACGCCCAGCGCCGCGAACGCGTCGATCGTGGAATCTTCCTGCGCAGGCGACGGCCAGTCGAGACGGTCGTGGTTCTGCAGCCCGACGGCCGCGATCGGGATTCCCTGGTCTCGGAGCCGCCGGATCAGCTCGACGGCGCCCTGCCGCTTGGGCGCGCTCTCGAGCTCGTAGTCGTTGTAGTACAGCTCCGCGTCGGGGTCGGCCTCGTGGGCAAACCGGAACGCCGCGGCGAGGTAGTCCTCTCCCAGAATCGTGAGCCAGGGGGTGCGTCGCAGCGTGCCGTCGTCGTTGAGCGCCTCGTTCACGACGTCCCAGCCCTTGATCCGGCCGCGGTAGCGCCCCACCACGGTGTGGATGTGGTCGCGCAGGCGGGCGAGCAGCGTGTCCCGGCTGACGGGGTGGCCCCCGGAGTCCCCGAACACCCAGTGCGGCGTTTGCTGGTGCCAGACCAAGTTATGCCCCACGATGAACATCCTGTTCCGCTCGCCGAACGCGACGTAGCGGTCGGCGGCGGCGAAGTCGTAGCTCCCGCGACGGGGATGCACCGAGTCCCACTTGAGCACGTTCTCGGGCGAGATCGTGTTGAATTGCGCCTTCACGATGCGGGCTCCGACCGTATCGACCTCCGAGAACTGCGCGGCGTTGAGCGCCGCCCCGACGAGGAAAGCCCCCTGGAAGGCCGTGCGGAGGCTACTCTGCGCGGACGCGAGCTCGGGCGCGTGCGACCGGGCGCAGCCGGCCGCGAGCGCTCCCACCAGCGCCACGCCGCGCCACCTACGGTCCCTCGACGACATCCAGGGCGACGCTCGAGACGTCCACGGAGTTGCCGCCCACCATGATGTCGAAGCGCCCCGGCTCGACGACGCGCTTCATGTCGGGGCCGTGGTAGGCCAGCTCTTCCGGCCCGACCTCGAACGTGACGGCGCGCGTTTCGCCCGGTCGCAAGGTGACACGCCGGAATCCGCGTAGCTCCGCCACCGGCCGTGTCGCCCAGCTCACTTCGTCACGGACGTAGAGCTGCACCACCTCGTCTCCCGAGCGGGGCCCGGTGTTGGTCAGATCGACCGACACGGTGGCGCGCGCCCCGGGCGCGATGCGCGACGGCGCCACGCGCAGGTGGGCATACGCGAAGGTCGTGTACGACAGGCCGTACCCGAAGGGGAACAGCGGCTGCGTCGTGTCGAACAGGTACCCTCGCCGGGCGGAGGGCTTGTGATTGTAGAACACCGGCAGCTGCCCCACGTGACGGGCGACGGTGACGGGCAGCTTGCCACCGGGATTGATGT
>Ga0209471_1001441_pt1 | contig 14126 bp, 9 predicted proteins | sample GraSoiAngelo_128_FD_185885 | JGI IMG/M metagenome (GOLD analysis project Ga0209471, IMG submission 185885) | Grasslands soil microbial communities from the Angelo Coastal Reserve, California, USA - 14_0927_12_20cm (SPAdes) (version 2) | ecosystem: Environmental > Terrestrial > Soil > Grasslands ...
CGCATGGGACAGTCGCTCCACGATCCTCACTCCAGATGGGCTCGCTTGCGCGTGGATGTGAACTGCGGGCTGCGCCGGGGTGCGTGGTACCCGGTTGTGCGGTTCGTGAAAGATCGCGCCGTGCTCGAGGTGACCGACGACCGCGTCCCGGTGCCGCGTCGCCTGCTGCAGACCACGTTCTCGCGCCCGTTCCAGTGGTCGATCGTGCCGCTCCCCGATGACGCCATCAACGTGCCCACCGCGTGGGGCACGCGCTACCTCGTGTGCCCCAACTGCCAGGCGCGGGCGCCGATCAGCGGTCATCCCGTGGACCTGCCCTGCCCGAAGTGCGGGGGCGTGTTCCAGATCGCGTGGGACGAGCACTACCTGAGGAAAAGGCGCTAGGGCGCACACGCCCGACCCGGCCGACGGGCCACCCGCTCCGTGGTGGCCTCGGTCACCGATCCCCACTGCCCCTTTCCGCAGGTTAGTCGTGCCGCCGATCCAAGTTCGCGTCCCTTGCAGTTCCGGCGATGTGGGCCCACACCAAGCGTGAGCCACGCGCGCCGCCCTAGGGTCCGTTCCCGCCCGAATCGAGACCGCGCTCTCGTGGCGCACGGCCAGTGCACGGAGGCACCATGCACGAGCACAGCCGCGCCCGGAGTCCGTTGCCCCCGCCGCGCGTTCGACCCCTCGTCGCGGTGCTGCTCACGTGTCTCGCCGCCTGCGACGCCCCGCCGTCCACGGGACCGGCACCGCGCGGCGACGCCGCTCTTTCGAGCCCTGCGCCCGAGCCCGGCGCCCCGCTTCCGGGCTTGACGCTCGAGCAGCGCGCCTTGTTCGAGCGGGGCCGGGGCATATTCCAGACCGAGTTCACTCCGGAGACGGGCCTGGGCCCGCTGTTCAACAACAACGCCTGCAGCCAGTGCCATGAAGACCCGGTCGTCGGTGCCATCGGCGAGGAGGTGGAGACGCACCAGACCGCGTTCCACGGTGGAGTGTGCAACGACCTCAGCGGGATCGGGGGGCCGGTCATACAGGACAGCGTGACCCCGGCCCTACACGCCGCGCTCGGGATCGACCGGGAGCCGCTGCTCCCGGAGGCAACCGGGACCGCGCATCGGACGACGCCGAGCCTCTTGGGGTTCGGGTTGCTGGAGGCGGTGCCGGAAGGGGAGATCCTCGCCCTGGCCAGGCTGAATAACAACGCGGGGGACGGCATCTCCGGGCGCCCCAACCGCACCGCCGACGGTCGCCTGGGCCGGTTCGGCCGCAAGGCGCAATTCGCGACGCTGGGGGAGTTCACCGCCGGGGCGTTCCTCAACGAGATGGGGATCACCAGTCCTACCGAGCCCAAGGAGCAGACGATTCACGGCGCGCCGCTGCCTGCGGGAGTCGATCCGACCCCCGACCCCGAGCTGACGCAAGACGCGGTGGACGCGACCACGGCCTTCATGCGGCTGCTCGCCCCGCCCGCGCCGCTGCCGCGGACGGTCGTGGAGGAGCGGGGGCGGGTGACCTTCGTGCTGATCGGATGCGCCGGATGCCATGTGCCGGCGCTGGTCACGGGGTTCAACCGCGTGCCCGCCCTGAATCTCAAGATCGTGCGTGCGTACACCGATCTGCTGCTCCACGACATGGGGCCTGGCCTGGCGGACATCTGCCTCGGGCAAGCGAGGCCGGCCGAGTACCGTACGGAGCCGCTGATGGGCCTGCGGTTCAAGACGGTGTTCCTGCACGACGGTCGGGCGCCCACCATCGCGGTGGCGATCCGGCTGCACGCGGGCGAGGCCACGCGGGCCCGCAACCGCTTCCTGGCGCTCTCGTGGCTCGAGCGCTCGGCGCTGGTGCGGTTCCTCCAGGGCCTGTAGCGCAGTCACAGGTCCAGCTCCCACGTCTCCGACACGAGCGCCTTGCCGAAGCTGTGGTTGCGCTCTTTGCGGACGACCCGAAATCCTGCCGCCTCGTACAGGCGCCGGGCCGCGCGCAGCTCGCTCTGGGTCCAGAGCATGAGCTTGCGGTAGCCCGCCTGGCGGGCGAACCGGACGCACTCGTCCACTAAACGGGTCCCGAGGCCCGACCCCCGCGCCTGGGGCTCGACCAGGAGCAGGCGCAGCTGCGCCACGGTGCTCGATCGTGCGACGAGGAACACCGACCCGACAACGGCGCCGTCCTGTTCCGCGATCCAGCAGCGCTCCCGTGTCGCGTCGAACCGCTGAACGAATCGCGCTACGATCTCCGCGACCAGGGCCTCGAAGTGCGCGTCGTAGCCGTACTCGCGGGCGTACACCACGCCGTGACGGTGCACTACCCAGCCCATGTCCCCCGGCTGCGGGGAGCGGAGCAGATACGCGGGCGCAGGCTGGGAGCGCTCGCGGCGGAGCAGCCGCTCGATGGTCTGCATCGCGGCGACGACGTCGGCCTGTGCGGCCGGGGCGAGGCCGCTCAACAGCGCCGCCACCTCGTCGTGCGAGCGGGCGTCGAGCGGGGCGAACACCTTCCGCCCCAGCGCCGTGAGGGCGAGGTGGCTGCGGCGCCCGTCCGCCGCGGAGCGGGTGCGCGTGACGAGGGCGCGCTTCTCGAACCCGCGCAGGATGCGGCTCAGGTACCCCGCGTCGAGCCCCAGGTCGCGGCCCAGCTCCGTGGCCGTCGGTTTCTCGCGGTGCGCCAGCTCGTACAGGACGCGCACCTCGGTGAGCGAGAACGGACTATCATACGCCCCGCGGCGCAGCACACCGATCTGCCGCGTGTAGAACCGGTTGAAGCGGCGCGCCGCCTCCACCCGCCGCTCCAGCTCCCGCGACCCCATGCCGCCAATGTCCGATCAATACTTGACTCTGTCAAGTACTTTCTTTCATCCCCGGCCTGCGTAGATTCCGGTCACGTCCCATGGCCGATTCCGACACCCGACCGCCCAAGAAAACGATCACCCCGGGCGCCTGGCAGGAGGCGCGGGGTCTCATCTACGCCCATCGCGGCCGCCTCGCCCTGGGGCTCGCGCTGTTGCTGGTGAACCGCCTCGCCGGACTCGTCCTGCCGGCCTCGTCCAAGTGGGTGATCGACCGGGTCATCGGGCAACACCACCCCGAGCTGCTGCTTCCGCTCGCCCTCGCGGCGGGCGGCGCCACCCTGGTTCAGGCGCTGACCGGGTTCGCCCTGTCGCAGGTGCTGGGCGTCGCGGCCCAGCGGGCGATCACCGACATGCGGCGCACGGTGCAAGCGTACGTGCTGCGGTTGCCCGTCAGCTACTTCGACTCGACCAAGAGCGGCATCCTCATCTCGCGCATCATGAGCGACGCCGAGGGCATCCGGAACCTCGTCGGCACCGGGCTGGTGCAGCTGGTGGGCGGCCTGGTGACGGGCGCGATCGCGCTGGGCGTCCTGTTCTATCTGAACTGGCGGCTCACCCTGATCGCGATCCTCATCCTCGCGTGCTTCGGCGGCGGTATGGCGTACGCGTTCACCAGGCTGCGCCCCCTGTTCCGCGAGCGCGGCAAGCTCAACGCCGACGTCACGGGGCGGCTGGGCGAAACGCTGGGCGGTATTCGCATCGTCAAGGCGTACCGTGCCGAGCGCGGCGAGCGCCTCGTGTTCACGCGCGGGGCGCACACCCTGTTCCGCAACATCGCCACAACGATGACCGGGATCTCCGGGGTTGGTGCATTCGCGACGCTCATCGTCGGGGCGATCGGCATCCTCATGATCCTCGAGGGCGGGCACGCCATTCTCTCCGGGACGATGACGCTGGGCGACTTCTTCATGTACGGCGTCTTCATCGGTCTCGTGGCGCTGCCGCTCATCAACATCGCGTCGATCGGTACGCAGATCACGGAAGCGTTCGCGGGCCTGGACCGGATCCGCGAGATCCGGCGGCTCACCACCGAGGACGCCGCGGACGGCGCCCGCCCGCCCCTCGGCGAGGTGGTGGGCGACGTGCGGTTCGAGGACGTGAGCTTCGAGTACGTCGCCGGCCGGGACGTGCTGAAGCACGTGTCCTTCCACGCGCCCGCCGGCTCCACCACGGCCCTCGTCGGCTCCTCCGGCGCGGGCAAGAGCACCCTCATCAGTCTCGTGCTCACCTTCAGCCGACCCAGGGCGGGACGGATTCTCGTGGACGGGCGCGATCTCGACCGGCGCCAGCTGGGCGTCGTGCTGCAGGACAACTTCCTGTTCGACGGCACGATCGCCGAGAACATCGCGTTCGCCCGCCCGCACGCCACCCGCGACGAAATCGAGGAGGCGGCGCGGATCGCTCACTGCGACGAGTTCGTCCGCCGCTTCGAGCGCGGCTACGACACGGTCGTGGGGGAACGAGGGGTGAAGCTCTCGGGCGGCGAGCGCCAGCGCGTGTCGATCGCCCGCGCCATCCTCGCCGACCCCCGGATCCTCATCCTCGACGAAGCCACCTCGAGCCTCGATTCGGAGAGCGAGGCCGCCATCCAGGACGGGCTCCGCACACTGCGGCGCGGCCGGACCACGTTCGTGATCGCGCACCGCCTCTCCACGATCCGCAGCGCGGACCAGATCCTCGTGATGGAGGGGGGCGAGATCGTGGAGCGTGGCACCCATTCCGAGCTGCTCGCCAGGCACGGGCGCTATCGCCAGCTGTACGACAAACAGTACCGGTTCGAGCAGGACCGGTTCGTCAACCCCGGCGAGGACTTTACGCCCGAGCCCGAGGCGCCGGTGGCGGCGCCCCCTCTCGGGCCACCCACCCGCCTCTGAGCCCGACGCCATCTGGCGCCCGCGCCCGGATGGTCCTACACTAGCTAGCGCATGCCCCTGATCGACACGAATCACCAGCGCGCCGCGCTGCTCGTGCTGCTGCTCGGCATCGCCCTGGTCATCGCGCTCATGCCGTACGCCACGGGCCTGCTCGGCATCCCGGTGTTGTACGCCGTTTTCGCCCCGCTGCACGTGTGGCTGGGCATGCGGGTGCGGTCCCAGCTCGCGGCCAGCCTCGTGGTCGCGGTCGCCCTCTTTCTGATCGTCGTGCCCGGCGTCTCCTTCGCCGGCCTCATCGTCGCCCAGGCCCAGGAAATCGCCGGCGGCGTCATGCGCAATCCCCTGCTCGGTCGCCTCCGTGAGCTGCGGCTGGGCGGCATCGACCTCGGGCCGCGCCTTGCCGACTTGGGGGCGAACGTGGTCGCGTGGGTCGGGTCGTCCGCGTTCGGGCTGGTCGGCACCGCCACGCGGCTCGCCCTCAATCTCACGATCTCGCTGTTCGGCCTGTTCTACCTGCTGCTGCAACCGGACGCGACCTGGGAAGCCGTCCAGCCCTACATCCCCTTCTCCGCCAAGAACACGGAGAAGCTGCGGCAGCGGTTCCGGGACGTCACCACGGCGACGATCATCGGCACGGGTCTCACGGCGGCGATCCAGGGGAGCCTCGTGGGGCTCGGCTTCTGGTTGACCGGATTGCCGAACGCGGTGTTCTGGGGAGTGGTCACGATGGTGTTCGCCATCCTGCCGGTCGTCGGCAGCGGTTTGGTGTGGGCGCCGGGTGCGCTCGCGCTGATGCTCGGGCACCATGCCCTGGCCGGGGTGTTGCTGGCGCTCGGTGGGATCGTGATCGTAGGGAACGTGGACTACGTGATCCGGCCGCGCGTGTTCCGCCGCTGGGCCAACATCCATCCGCTCGTCACCCTGATCGGCGCGCTCGCGGGCGTGCCCTACTTCGGCATCCTCGGGCTGTTGATCGGACCGCTCGCCCTGTCGTACTTCTTCGAGCTGATCAAGATGTACGGCGAGGAGTACCTCGGGTAACCGGAAGCGCACCGGAACGCTCCACCCCACACTGTCGCCCGCCCGCCACGCACGGACGCAAGCGTTTCCCGACGCCGCGCGCGCAACCCGCGCGAGTCGAGCGGAACCATGACTCGCGCCCCCGGGGTATACGGGTTGAGTACGAACAGCTTCGTATATAGTCACGACGAGCCGAGTACAGACCGTGCCCAAGCGACCCCTCCCGCGGCCCGCGCCGCCCCGCCCGACCAACGCGGAGCTCGAGATCCTCCGTGTGCTGTGGCGGCGGGGTCCTTGCACGGTTCGCGCGGTCCATGCATCGTTCGAGCGCGCCGAGCCCATCGGCTACACCACGGTGCTCAAGCTGCTGCAGATCATGACGGAAAAGGGCCTGGTGCGGCGCGACGCATCGTTACGCTCGCACGTGTACTCGGCCGCGGTGTCGGAGGCGTCGACCCAGCGGCGCATGGTGGCCGATCTGGTGAAGCGGGCGTTCGGGGGCTCGACCCTGCGCCTGCTGCTGCACGCGCTCGCGACCAGGCCCGCCAGCTCGCGGGAAGTCCACCAGATTCGCAGGCTCTTGAATCACCAGAAGAATGGAGCACGCGCATGAACGTGACCCAAGCATTGGGCTGGGCCCTGCTGCATTCGCTGTGGCAGTGCGCGCTCGCCGCGGCGGCGCTCGCGTCCCTCCTCGCGATCGTTCCGCTGCGCGCGGCGCGCACTCGCTACGCGCTCGCCGTCGCCACGTTGATCCTCATGCTCGCCGCCCCCGTCGGCACGGCCGTGCGACTGCGCGCGGCGGGGCCGTGGGTCGCCGTCGGGGTCGCGCCCCCGCGCGTCGTCGCGCCCCCTCGGGCCACGGAGCCTGAGACCCCGTCCGCCGCCCGGCCCGGCCCGTCGCTCCAGGCCCGCATCCGCGCGGAGCTGGAGCCGGCGCTGCCGTGGATCGTGGTCGCGTGGCTCGCGGGCGTGGTGATCCTGTCGATGCGGCTCGCCTCCGGCTGGCTGGTCACGCGGAGGCTGAGCACCGTGGGCACGCGGCCGGTGCCGCAGGCCTGTCGCGACGCGCTCGCCCGCCTGGTGGTGCGCCTCGGGGTCTCGCGGCCCGTGCGGGTGCTCGAGTCGGCGATGGTCCAGGTCCCCGCGGTCATCGGGTGGCTCCGGCCGGTGGTGCTGCTTCCGGCCAGCGCCCTGACGGGCCTGACCCCGCTGCAGCTCGACGCCCTGCTGGCGCATGAGCTGGCCCACGTGCGTCGTTACGACTACCTCGTGAACCTGCTCCAGTCCGCGATCGAGACCCTGCTGTTCTACCATCCCGCCGTGTGGTGGGTGTCGCGGCGCGTGCGGGACGAGCGCGAGCACTGCTGCGACGATCTCGCGGTCGCCGCGTGCGGCGACGCGCATTTCTACGCGACCGCGCTGCTCGGCATGGAGCGGCTGCGGAGCCCCCTCCCCACCCTCTCCATGGCGGCGGCCGGCGGCTCCCTGGTGGAACGCGTCCGGCGCCTCATGGCGCCCGTGCCGGCGGAGATCTTCCCGCGCGGCCTGGCCGGCGCCTTCACGGTGATGCTCGCGCTCGGGCTGACGGTCGGCGGCTCTCTGGTGGCGGGGTCCGTGGAATCCTGGCCGTTCGGAGCGCCCGGGGACCGGGCCCCGGCACTCGCCGGCGCTCGAGGAGGGCCGCGCACGCGGCGCGATCTCATGCGCGCGCTGCGGCGCCGCGGCGACGAGGGGGCGGTGGCGGGTCTGCTCGCCATGGCCCGCAACGACCCGGACGTGGACATCGAACAGGATGCCCTCGACGCCCTGGGGAGAATACCGAGCGGTGCCGCGCAGGCGGCGGTCATCGATATCGCCCGCACCCACCCGAACAGCGACGTGCGCCGCGAGGCGGTGGAGGCCGTGAGTCGGATGACGCCCAGGGCCGTGGCGCTGGCAGTGCTCTCGGGGATCGTTCGCTCCGACCCCGACCATCACGTGCAGCACGAGGCGGTGGAGGAGCTCGGGGAGCTGCACGACCCCCGCGCGTTCCCGGTGCTGCTGGACTTCGCGCGTCACCACCCCGCGCCCGACGTGCGCCGCAAGGCGGTGACGGCACTGGGTGACGTGGGCGAGCCCGATAGCGCGGCGGACGTGCTCGAGCAGATCGTGCTGCACGACTCCAGCGCCGATCTGCAACACGAGGCGGTCGAGGCGCTCGGGCATCTGCACGATCCCCGTGTGCTCGCGCGCGTGGCGCGGCTGGCGCGCACGCACCCCAGCCCGGACGTGCGGGACGAGGCCACCGAGCAGTACGCCCGGCACGCGCCGCCGGGCGCCGCGCTGGCGCTCCTGACCGACCGCGTGGCGCATGATACCGAGCCCGAGGTGCAGGCCGAGGCGGTGGAGCTCCTGGCCGCGCTGCCGCGCGGCGCGGGCATTCCCGCGGTGATCGAGGCGGCCCGGGGCCACTCGAGCGTCGAGGTCCGCGACGAAGCGTGGCGACGGTTACGCCAGAGCAACGATCCCCGCGCCCACGCCTTCCTTCGCGGGAAAGCGCGACCCTAGAACTGCAGCAGGTAGCTCATCTTCAGGAACACCTGCCGTCCGGTCGAGGTGGTAGGATCGGCGGTGCGCGAGAGCGTCGGCGGTGTGCCCGGGAGGATGGCGAGATTCTCGTATCCGTCCCGGTACCCGACGTAGAGCGCGGTCCCCGGGTTGACGAGGTACGTCAGCAGCACGTCCACGGCCCAGCGGCGCTGTGGGTCCACGCGCGACAGCGTCGAATCCCGCTCTACCGTCGAGTAGTCGACGATCGCGCGCAGCGAGAGTGCGCGGCTGAACTGATAGTTGACCTTCTCCCGCAGGATGCGATCGGTGTAGACGCGCGCCGCCGGGCCCAAGCCCCCCAGCCTGGCCATCAACCGCTGGTACAGAAACGTGTGATCGAGTCGCAGCCGCGCCGCCGGCCGGAAGGTGACCTCGAGCTGTCCCTCCAGGGCGTCACCGAGGAACGGCGCAAGGCCTGCGGCCGGCTTGTGATTCACCGCCGATCCGATCTTGAGCTTGCTCCCCACGGCCAGCCACTTGAGCCACTCGCTCTCGAGCGTCACGCCGGTCTCGTGCGTGTCGAATGGCACGTCGTTGTACAGCTCGAACGCTTCGGTGCGCTTGAGCTGGAGTTTCGTCTCGCCCACGAGCTTCACTTCGAACGCGACCTGGAGCTCGCGGTCGAGGAGCACGCCGTCGCGGTCCCAGTCGAACCTCGTCGAGAGCGTCGGGCCGACCTTCACGACCGCACCGCTGGGCCGCCGCACCAGCTCGAGCGACTGGTCGAACTGCCGGATGCCGACGCGCGGCACGAAGCCGAGCTGCGTCTCGAACGCCGGGCTCAAGTCCAGGTACGTGGCGGCGTAGTCCAGGTTGCGGCCGTCCCGCGTGAGCTGGGCGTGGAAGCCCGTGCCGGACCGGCGGCCCGTCCCCGCCGAATCCGCGGCGTCGGTCGCGATCGCCTGCCCGGCGAGCGTCCACGTCTTGGTCAAGCGCAGCCGGGCGTCGGCGGAGGCCACGCGATTCCAGCCGCCGGCCAGCGTCCACTGGCTCGCCAGGACGCCAAGCGACGACTCGCGTCCGATCGCGCGTTGCAGGCGGATCGCGCCGACGCCGGCGCGCCGGTCCCCCGCCGGCTCCCCGGTCGGCAGCTCGCCGGGGGCCCGGTCGTCGATGCCGATCGCGCCCAGGGCCCAGCGGCCCGCCTTGCCGGTCATCCGCAGCCCCATGCCCGGATCGGCGATGCGGCGTGAGAAAAACAGGTTCACCGGCGTCTGGAAGTACCCCGCGTTCTCGATGAAAAAAGGCCGTTTCTCGGGGAAGAACGTTTCGAACCGCTCGTTGATGGTGACCTGCGGCTCGTCGGACTCCACCTGGCTGAAATCCGGGTTCGCGGTCGCGTCGAGGGTGAGCGCGTCGCGCAGCACCGCCTTGAAGTCGAGGCCGAGCCGCCGGTCGTTGGCGGTGCGGAAGGCGGGCGCCTGGGCGTCCAGGAAGCGCGCACCGGCGAACGTGCCGTACGGGATCGCCTGCAGGTTCCGGCCCGGCGAGATGTCGGTCAGGCCCTGGAGCGTCGCGAACTGGGGGACGAACCCCGCGACTCGCTTGGTCAGGTAGGGCCAGTAGGAGTCTTCGTTGTTGCGGCGAATATGGCGGGCCAGCGCGATCCCCCAGGTCTGCGCCGGCGCCCGCGGGAAGCGCAGGCTCTTGAAGGGGATCGCCACGCGTACGACGTAGCCGTTCGGCGTGAGGCGCCCGTCCGACTGCCACACGGCGTCGAAGCTGAGGTCGTCGTCCTGCCCTTCGGTGACGAGGCCGTCGAGCTGTACGCCGAGCGGATTCGTCTGGAACAGGTACGCATGGGCACGGTCGTGAAACGTGTCCAGGTACACGGCCACGCCGTCGTCGACCAGGATGTCTTCCCGCTTGGCCAGACCGGCGCGAACCTGCCGGGGGTCGCTCCGACATACGAAGACGACGTACAGGTTCGCGTCGTCGTAGCTCAGGTAGGCCGTGGTCGAGTCGCTCACCGGCTCGCCGTCGCCGGGCTCGTACTGGCGGAAGTCCGCAATGGTGAGGGTCGAGTCGGGGGGATCGCCGGCGACGAAGTCTTCGATCGTCGGCGGTCGGTGCGTGCGGGTGATGCGCACGACGCCCTCGTGGGGCGGCCCCTGCGCGCACAGCGACGCGACCGCGGGGCCGAGGACGCCCAGCATCGCGGCGACGAGTGCGACTGCCCCGGCTGTTGTCCGCATGGGTATTGCACTGGGCGCGGCAATCGCCGTACCAGCGGCAGGCGCGCCCCGGCGATGGTGGAGCGATGCGTCTACGCCACGTCGCGCGCGAGCGGTGCCGGCACGCTACAGGTTGGCGTGCCCCCGGCCGCAGTCCGCGCCTTTATCTTGCGGACGACCGCATGCGCCTCTCCCTTCGATTTGTGCTTCCCCTGTTTCTCGCGCTCGGCGCCTTCGCGTACGCGGCGGTGCCGCTCGTGGACAACCTGACGCTCCAATGGTTCATGAGAGACCTGGACATCCGGGCCAGCCTGATCGCCAACACCGTTCAGGAGCCCCTCCAAGATTTGATCGAGACGGGCAACCGGACCCGGATGCTGCAGTTCTTCAATCGGATCACGCAGGATGAGCGCCTCTTCGCCATGGGCTTCTGCCCCTCGGCCCCCGGGCAACCCGTGATCACGCCGACGCTGCCGGCCCAGATCCGGTGTACGGAGCTGGCCTCATTTTCGGCTGGCCCGGGGCACCTGCTGCACAGCGCGAACGGCCCGCTGCTCGTGTCCGTGCGGCCGCTGGAAGCCGCGGGCGTTGCGGTCGGGAACCTGGTCGTCGTCCACGACATGAGCTTCATCGCGCGTCGCAGCGCGGAGACCCGCAAGTACCTGTTTCTCTTTTTCGTCGGTCTGGGGGCCACGGTGGCGCTCATCACGGTCGTCATCGCCCAGCTGAGCTGGCGCGGCTGGGTCCAAGGCCTCCGGGCGCTGCTGCGGGGCGAGGGGTTGGTGCGTCCGACCGGGGGACGCGACCTGGGCGAGGTGCCGGAGCTCCGGCCCATCGCCAGCGACCTGCGCGCCCTGATCCGGGACCTCGAGGCGGATCACCGGTCGCGCGACGAGGACCAACTCGCCTGGACCCCCGACACGCTGCGGGCAATCCTCCGGACCGATCTGTCCGGGCACGAGGTGATGGTCGTCTCCAACCGCGAGCCGTACATCCACGTCCGGCGCGGCGACATCATCGCGCTGTGGCGGCCCGCGAGCGGGCTGGTGACCGCCATGGAGCCGATCATGCGCGCCTGTTCGGGCACCTGGATCGCTCACGGGGGCGGCTCGGCCGACCGGGAAGTGGTGGACGAGCACGCCCACGTGGCGGTGCCGCCGGAGCAGCCGGCCTATCAGCTGCGCCGGGTCTGGCTGACGCCGGAGCAGGAAGCGGGCTACTACTATGGCTTCGCGAACGAGGGCCTGTGGCCGCTGTGTCACATCGCGCACGTGCGTCCGATCTTCCGCACGTCCGATTGGGAGCAATACGTGACGGTCAACCGCACGTTCGCCCAGGCCGTGGTCGAGGAGGCGAAGTCGCCCGACCCCATCGTGCTCGTGCAGGACTACCACTTCGCGCTCTTGCCCCGGATGATCCAGGAGGCGCTGCCCGCGGCGACCATCGTTTCCTTCTGGCACATTCCCTGGCCGAACCCGGAGGCGTTTGCCATCTGTCCCTGGCGGGACGAGCTGCTCGACGGCCTGCTCGGCTCGAGCATCCTCGGGTTCCACACCCAATTTCACTGCAACAACTTCGTCGACACCGTCGACCGCCTGCTGGAAGCAAGGGTGGACCGGGAGATGTTCACCGTCTCGTACCGGGGCAAGCTGACGGCGGTCAAGCGCTACCCGATTTCGATCGAGTGGCCACCGTCGCCCGCCCTGCTGGGCAAGCCGGTCGAGCGCTGTCGCCTGGACGTGCGGCAGCGTCACGGCGTGCCGGCGGAGCAGGCGATCGGTGTCGGAGTCGACCGTCTCGATTATACCAAGGGGATCGAGGAGCGGCTGCGTGCCGTGGAGCGGCTGTTGGAGGTGGAGCCGCAGTGGGTGGGCAAGTTCACCTTCATCCAGATCGCCGCGCCGACGCGCAACCGCATCGAGCAGTACCAGGAATATGAGACGCGCGTGCGGGCCATGGCGACGCGGATCAACGAGCGCTTCAGCGGCGCCCCCCATCCGCCGATCGTGCTGCTCGTGGAGCACCACCAGCCGCTGGACATCTATGAGTATTATCGAGCCGCGGAGGTGTGCATGGTCACGAGCCTGCACGACGGGATGAACCTGGTGGCGAAGGAGTTCGTGTCGGCGCGCGACGACGAGCGCGGCGTGCTGATCCTGAGCCAGTTCACCGGCGCCGCACGGGAGCTGCCGGAGGCGATCATCGTCAACCCGTACGACACGGATCAATGCGCGGCGGCGCTGCACATGGCGCTGTCGATGCCGGTGACGGAGCAGCGCGCCCGCAGCCGCCTGATGCGCGGCCTGATTCAGGAGTTCAACGTCTATCGCTGGGCCGGGCGCATGCTGATCGACGCGGCGGGCGTGCGGCGCCGCGGTCGCCTGCTGGACCGGGCGGCGACTCCGGAACGGCAGTCGCGCCGTGCCGGCCGCGAACCGAGCCGCGCAAAATGAAGCTGCCAGCGCCCCGGCCGGACTGGGCATACTTCTTCGACATCGACGGCACGCTGGTGGACCTCGCGGACGCGCCCGGTGCGGCCGGCCCCGACGGCGACGTGCAGCGGCTCCTCGTGGATTTATATCGCGCGACGGGAGGCGCGGTGGCACTCATCAGCGGCCGCTCGATCGCGGACATCGACCGGCTCGTGCCCGATCTCCGCCTGCCCGCGGCGGGACAGCACGGCATCGAGCGCCGCGACGCCGCCGGCCGAGTGTCCCACCACGCGTTGCCGTCGCCCGCGCTCGATGCCGTGCGCCGCGGGCTCGCCGCCGCCGTGGCCCGTCATCCCGGCTTGTTGCTCGAAGACAAGGGGCTCTCCCTGGCGCTGCATTACCGCAGAGCGCCGCGCCTGGCGGGCTACGCCCACCGGCTGGTCCGCTCGCTGTTGGTCGCCTCCGACGGGACGTACGGCGTCCAGGGCGGGAAGCGCGTCGTCGAGATCAAGCCTGCCGGCAAGGACAAGGGGGTAGCGGTGCTCGAGTTCCTGCAGGAGGACCCGTTCCGCGGGCGGACGCCGGTGTTCGTGGGCGACGATTCCACGGACGAGCACGCCTTCGTCACGGTCAACCGTCTGCACGGCCATTCGGTGAAGGTGGGACCGGGGCGGACGGCGGCGCGCCGGCGGCTCCGGGATGTCCGCGCCGTACGCGCCTGGTTGGAGCAGGGCGCGGCGGAGCCCGCCGGATGAGCTCACTCGATCTCGCCCTGGTGGGCAACGGTACGATCGGCGTCCTGGTGAATCCGCTGAGCGAGGTCGTGTGGGGATGCTTTCCGCGTTTCGACGGCGACCCGTCGTTCTGCTCCCTGCTGCGCGAACGAACGCGCGACTCCGATTTCGGGTTCTTCGTGGTCGAGTTGGGCGATGTCGCGCGCGCCGAACAGGAGTATCTCGTCAACACACCCGTCCTCGTGACCCGCCTGTACGACCGCGCCGGGGCCGGTGTCGAGATCACCGATTTCGCGCCCCGCTTCCACCAGTACGGCCGGCTGTTCTCTCCCATGATGCTGGTGCGGCAGATCAGGCGGATCGCCGGGAACCCCCGCATCCGCGTGCGCCTGCGTCCCGCCCAGCGCTACGGCCGCGTCCCCGCGGAGACCACGTGCGGGTCCAATCACATCCGCTACGCGGGGGCCGAT
>Ga0209471_1001445_pt1 | contig 14109 bp, 12 predicted proteins | sample GraSoiAngelo_128_FD_185885 | JGI IMG/M metagenome (GOLD analysis project Ga0209471, IMG submission 185885) | Grasslands soil microbial communities from the Angelo Coastal Reserve, California, USA - 14_0927_12_20cm (SPAdes) (version 2) | ecosystem: Environmental > Terrestrial > Soil > Grasslands ...
CCGTCACCGTTTCCGGCTTGAGGTCGCTGTCGAATGTGACCTTGACGGAGGTCGCGGTGACGTCGACGCTGACGACCTCGGCGGTGGAGCCGAGGGTCAGGACGGATCCGGCCGCGGCCTGGTCGACCAGAAACTGCTGGCTTCCCTGCGTGCGCACCAGCGTGAGCGTCTCCTCGAAAGTCTTGACATCGAGATTGTTGTGCGCAAGGACGATCCTGACCACGAACTGGGCGGTGTCAGGGTGGCTTCCGGTGAGCTGACCGGTGAGCAGGTAGAAGCGCGAGAAGCTGGGGTCACCCGTCACCTGTAGGTTCAGGCCGCCTGTCGCGCTCGAGTATGCCTTTCTGCCGTTGTCGTCCAGGTAGGCGTTCGCGCGGTCGGGGTTGTCTTTGCGGGCCTTCATGAATGCGTTTACGACCGACGTGGCCGCGGCGAGCGGTGCGGTCGCCGGAGGCGCGGGTGCGGGCGCTGATGCTGCAAACAGCTCGCCGCCCCGGAAGTAAGTGAAGGCGATGCCGTTCGGCGCCCAGACGGGCAGGTGAAAAGTCCCGTCCGCGAGCTTGGTCTGGCCCGATGCGTCGGACCGCATCACGAAGAGGTTGACGTCGCTGCCCAGGAGCACCTCGTCCTGCGAGGACCAGCTCGGCTCACCGGCCGGCAATGGGGTGGTGTTCCTTCCGCCGAGGTCGGCGAGCACTACCGCCTGCGCGCCCGAATACATGACGCCGGTGCCGTCAGACGACCAGCCCAGGAAGTGCGCGCCAGGCAACCCGAGGACGGTGCTCTTGCCCGTGCCGAGGTCCATCACGTTCAGCGATTGGTCTTGCGTGTATGCGAGGTGGACGCCGTCCGGCGCAAACGAGATGGCGGTGACGGTGCCGGTCGCCGGCAACGGGGCGACCTTGCCCTGGCCGCCCGGGGCGACGGTGTAGACGCCGTCGGCGCTGACCCATTCCACGCCGCCGGTCGTCCATCCGACGAGCACCGGCGCCGCGGTGGGAACGACCTCTGTCGTCGTCCCCGGGGTGATCGCGAGGATCTCGATATTGGCCTTCCGAATGTACGCGAGCTGATCGCCCGCGGGGTTGATGGCAACTGAGGTGACGCCATCGGGGGCGATGACGGTCGGGCTGCCGCCCCCAAACGGTACCGATTCGAGGGCGCCTTTGCCGGTGACGAAATACACCGTGGACGAGTCGGGCGACCACAGCACGGTGGTGATGCCCTCGGGGATGCTGGCGAGCAGGTGCTGGCCGGTGAGCGCTGTAACAGGGGTCGGCCGCGCTGATGGACTGGGGGAAGGAGACGGCGCGGGTGGCGGCTGCGTGACGAATGTGATGGTCTTCGGCGCGGTGAGCGACTGGCCGGAAGCCGTCCTGGCGCCGGGACCGATGGTGACCTGGTATTGCGTGTTGGGCGCCAGGTCTCCGGCCGTCGGCGTCACGGAGAGGGTGTTCTCGTGCCACGAAAAGGCGACCGTGGTGGCCGGCGTTATCTGTACCGCGGCCTCGGTGGACGGATGATTCATCGGCTGGTTGAAGGTGACCTGGATCGGCTGCTGCAGCCGGACTGCGCTCTGGTTGGAGATCGGGCTGGTGACGACCACCTGGTCCGAGGGGCCGGGCTGGTTGGTCGCCGTGAGGACGACCACCACGCCGATGAGGATCACGCCCACCGCGGCGGTGGCCCAGACCATGCCCGTCGGTCCAAACACCTTGCGCCACCATGGCGTGCCGCCTCCGCCCATGCCCCAGGCCTGGTTCATGAGCTGGCGCCGCAGCGCGGACCGGAAGGCGTCGTCGAGCGGAGCCTCCGTCATTCGAGCCTCGCGCAAAAGATCGGCCACGTGCCGCAGCTCCTGGTCCTGCAGGACGTCGTCGAGGTCGGGGTCGTGCTGCATGCTCATTCCGCGGGCCTCAAACTGTCAGCCTCTTCGCGCAAGCGGCTCACGCCTCGGTGGATGAGGAGCTTGACGGCGCCGGGCGTCTTGCCCATCGCAACCGCGATGTCCTCGATCTTCATGTCCTCCTGGAACTTGAGCACCAGCGCTGTTTTCTGCTGGACGGGCAGCGCCTCGACAAGGGCCCAGATGCGGCGGATCTCGTCGCGGTGCGCGGCCTGCTCTTCGAGCGGTGGCTCAGCGATCGAAAGGTCGTGGAAGTCGTCGAGCGGAGACGACGGCCGCAACGTGCGATATCGGTCGGCGATGGCGTTGACCGAGATCTGGTACAGCCAGGCAGCAAAAGGCCGCCCCGTGTCCTGGTATCGGGGCATGGCCTTCAGAGCCTTCATGAAGATCTCCGAAGTGACGTCTTCTGCCGCGGTTTGCTCCCTCACTCTTGAATACACGAACCTGTAGATCTGCTGAAAATGCCTGTCGTAGAGCGCCCCGAACTGCCGGGGATCCCGCTTGGCGCGTTCGACAAGCTCTCGCTCGTCGTCCCGCAGCGGGTCGCTCACTGGCTCTCCAGCCTGCGCCCCTTCAAACGAGGGGTCGCTCGAACTGGTTACAGGGGAAAAGAAGAGGGCTCGGCGGCATTTAGCTGTCGATTATCGATGGGAGGGTCGGTTGGTCTCACGACACATTCCGGTGCCACAGCATCTTGTAGCCTTGGTTGACGCAGCCACAACATCTGCTCGCATGGCGCCAGTTATAATCGCCCTGTCCCCATTGTCCATTGGGAGCCGGCGCCTCTATTGATCGAGCGATACTCTCCGCCTGCGATTCGGGCGGTCTGGGCCGACCAGCACCGGTTTGAGCTGTTTTTGCGCATCGAAATCCTGGCGACCGAGGCCTGGGCGAGGCTCGGCCGCGTTCCTGAATCAGCCCTGCCCAAGATCCGCAAAGCCACCTTCGACGCGGCGAAGATCGCCCAGGTCGAGGCCCGGGTCGGTCATGACGTGATCGCCTTCCTCACTGTCGTCAACGAGTCGATCGGCCAGCCCGAGGCCCGTTACGTGCACCTCGGCATGACCAGCCAGGACCTCAACGACAACGCGATGGCCGTGCAGCTCATCGACTCCTCCAAGATCATCGCTCGCGACCTGGCCGTCGTGCGCGGGGCCGCCGCGGAGCTGGCGGTGCGCCATCGCAAGACGCTCATGGCCGGCCGCACGCACGGCGTGGTGGCTGAGCCCACAACATTCGGCTTCAAGGTCGCGGGCTGGGTCGCCGAGCTGGATCGCGCCATCACCCGCCTCGAGCGCGCCACGGACGAGGTCGCGGTGGGTCGCATCAGCGGCGCCGTCGGCACGCATGCGACGGTCGATCCCAGTGTCGAGGAGTATGTCTGCGCGGAGCTCGGCCTCAAGCCCGACCCGATCTCGACGCAGGTCGTGGCGCGGGATCGGCATGCGAGCTTCATGTCGGCGCTCGCCCTGGCCGCGGGCACGCTGGAGCGAATTGCCATCGAGATCCGCCACTTGCAGCGAAGCGAGGTCGGGGAGGCGTTCGAGCCCTTCGGCAAAGAGCAGAAGGGCAGCTCGGCGATGCCGCACAAGCGCAACCCCGTCATGACAGAGCGCGTGTGTGGGCTCGCGCGGGTAGTGCGCGGACATCTCGTCACCGCCCTCGAAAACACCGGCCTCTGGCACGAACGTGACATCAGCCACTCCTCAGCCGAGCGCATCATCTTTCCCGACGCGTGCGCCGCCGTGGACTACATGGCGCTCGAAATGGCCAAGGTGCTGACGGGGCTCGAGGTCAGGCCGGATCGCATGCTCCGCAACCTCCAGTTCGGAGGCGGCGTTGTGTTCTCACAGCGCGTGATGCTTGCCCTTCTCGACAGCGGCATGTCACGTGAGGATGCGTATCTGGTGGTACAGAAGGCCGCGATGAAGGCGCTCGACGATGAGGGGCCGGGCTTCCGCGAGGTTCTCGAGAAAGACGCTGAGGTCATGAAGCGTATCGGTGTGCGCCTGGATGAGGTCTTCGATCCCTGGGCGGGCCTTGAGCACACCGACCTCGCGTACGAAAGGCTCGGGCTGGGGGTCCGCCGTTGATTGAGCATCGACTGGCTGGGTCGCTATCGTGAACGCCCGATGATCGCGGGGCCGCCTGTAACCGAAACCGACCTTCCGCTCGAGCTCTTCTCTCGCGGCAAGGTTCGCGATACGTATGTTCTAGGCCCGGACCAGCTGCTCATGGTCGCGACCGACCGCATCTCTGCTTTCGATCACGTCCTGCCCAACGGCATTCCGGACCGCGGCAAGGTGCTCACTCAGCTGTCGATCTATTGGTTCTCACAGACGCATTCCTTCCAGGAGAACCACCTCGTGTCGGGGATGGTGCCCGACCTTCCCGCTGCGCTCCGCGACCGCCGCGACGAGCTTGCCGGCCGCTTCATGATCGTGCGCAGGGCAAAGCGCATCGACTTCGAGTGCGTCGTCCGAGGCTACCTCGCGGGCAGCGCGTGGAAGGAATACCAGGAGTCGCACACTCTCGCCGGCGACCCGATGCCGCCAGGCCTCCGCGAGAGCGAGCGCATGGCGTATCCAACCTTCTCGCCCGCGACGAAAGCCGAGAGCGGGCATGACGAGAACATCACCTTCGCGCAGCTGAAGAAGGAGCTGGGGGACGAGCTGGCAACGAAGCTCCGCGATGCCAGCCTCGAGCTGTACAAATTCGCATCGACGCTCGCCGAGCGCCGTGGGCTCATCCTGGCGGACACCAAGTTCGAGTTCGGTCTCATCGACGACGACCTGGTCTTGATCGACGAGGCGCTGACTCCCGACAGCTCGCGTTACTGGGAGGCCGCGACGTATCAGATCGGCACGTCGCCCCAGTCCTACGACAAACAGTTCGTGCGCGACTGGCTCACGAGCTCGGGCTGGGACAAGGAATCAGAGCCGCCTCGCCTTCCTGACGATATCGTGGCGCAGACGCGCGAGCGATACCTGACCGCCTACCATCGGCTCGTCGGCAAGCCTCTGTTTCCACCCAAACCGCGGAACGAAACGTGAAGGCTACGGCTCGAGTCATCGTTACGCCGAAGCCTGTTGTCAACGACCCGCAAGGCCTCACTGTGAAGCAGGGACTGATGACGCTGGGATTCCGCGAGGTCGAGGACGTCCGCGTCGGTAAGTACATCGAGGTGAGCCTGGAGGCCGAGACCATGCACGAGGCGCGCGAGCGCGTGGAGGCGATGTGCCGGCAGCTGCTGGCGAACCACGTCATAGAGGACTTCCATTTCGAGCTCGACCATGAAGGTGGCAAGCACCGGTGAAGTTCGGTGTTGTCGTATTTCCCGGCACCTGGTCCGACCGCGATTGCGGCTGGGTCGTCGACCAGGTGGTCGGCGCGCAGCTTCAGTACCTGTGGCACAAGGACGCCGATCTCAAGGGCTGCGACTGCGTGATCCTGCCGGGCGGCTTTGCATATGGCGACTATCTCCGGACGGGCGCGATCGCGCGATTTGCGCCTGTGATGGAATCGATTGGAGAGTTCGCCGACCGCGGCGGGCTCGTCTGGGGAATCTGCAACGGGTTCCAGATCCTCTGCGAAGCCGGGCTCCTGCCGGGTGCGCTCATTCGAAACTCCTCACTCGAATTCCGCTGCGAATGGACGCACCTGATGGTCGAGCGCAAAGACCTGCCCTTCACGTCCGCCTGCTCCGAGCGAGAGGTGATCCGCATGCCCATCTCGCACGGTGAAGGCAGCTACTTCGCCGAACCCGCGGTGCTCTCGCGACTGGAGCAGAACGGACAGGTCGTATTTCGCTACTGCGACCCCGGCGGCCGTGTCCTCCCGAGCGCCAACCCCAACGGCTCGCTGCACAACATCGCCGGCATCATCAACAAGCGCGGCAACGTGCTCGGGATGATGCCGCACCCGGAGCGCTGCTCGGAGCCCGAGCTGGGCGGCGCGGACGGCGTCAAGCTCTTCCGCTCGGTCGCAGGCAATGCGATGAAGGTGCTGGTCTCTTGAGCCTGGACACGGTGGACGCTCGCAGGCTGAGGGAGGTCGCGCTGGTGCCCGACGAGTACCGAGTGATCGTGGAGAAGCTCCGGCGGCCGCCGAACGCGGTCGAGCTGGGGATGCTCGGAGTGCTGTGGTCCGAGCACTGCTCGTACAAGACCTCGAAGGCGTTGCTGCGGCGGCTGCCCTCCAGCGGAGAGGCGGTGCTGCAGGGGCCCGGCGAGAATGCCGGCGCGGTGGAGATCGGTCACGGCTGGGCGGCAGTGTTCAAGATCGAGTCTCACAACCATCCTTCCGCCATCGAGCCGTACCAGGGCGCCGCCACCGGCGTCGGCGGCATCATCCGCGATGTCATCGCGATGGGTGCGAGGCCGATCGCGCTCCTCGACTCCCTGCGGTTCGGCCCGCTGCCCGCATCCCGCCGGCACTTCGACGGTGTCGTGGCCGGTATCGGCGGATACGGGAACTGCATCGGGATCCCAACGGTGGGCGGAGAGGTGTACTTCGACGAGTGCTACGAGCAGAACCCGATCGTCAACGCCATGTGCGTCGGGCTGGTGCGCGTCGACCGGCTCATGCGCGCCCGGGCTGAGGGCACCGGTAACAGCCTCATGCTGGTCGGCGCCGACACCGGCAAGGACGGCATTCACGGCGCTTCATTCGCCTCGGTCGAGCTCGACGAATCCAGCTCAGAGCGCCGCCCCGCGGTGCAGGTCGGCAACCCGTTCCTCGAGAAGTGCCTGCTCGAAGCGTGCATGGACCTCGGCCACACCGACGCCGTGGTCGCGGTGCAGGACCTCGGCGCGGCGGGCCTCACGTCGTCGGTGGCCGAGTGTGCCGGCCGGGTTCCGGGAGCGGGCGCACGCATCGACGTGTCGTTGGTGCCCCGGCGGGAAAAAGGCATGACGCCTTACGACGTGATGCTCTCGGAATCGCAGGAGCGGATGCTCGTCGTCGTCCAGCGGGGCCGCGAGGCCGAGGTGGAGCGGATCTTCCAGACCTGGGACCTGACGTCGGCGGTCATAGGCGACGTCACCGACGACGGCCAGCTGACCGTCTTCGATGGGGACGAAGTGGTGGCGCGCCTGCCCATCGACCTCCTCACCGACGGCGCACCCTTGCGCAGGCTGGCGGGAATCTCGCCCGAGCCCCCGCCCGCGCTGCACCTGGACTCGCTGCCGCCGCTGGTCGACGGCGGCCAGACCCTGCTGCGTCTGCTCGCGAGCCCCAACCTCTGCAGCCGCCGGCCGATCTTCCGCCGGTACGACCACATGGTCGGCGACTCGACCGTCGTCCCGCCTGGCGGCGATGCGGCATTGCTGCGCATCAAGGGCACGCGGCTCGGCCTGGCGATGACCACCGATTGCAACGCCCGGTACTGCCACCTCGATCCGAATCTCGGCGCGCAGCACGCGGTCGCGGAGGCGGCTCGCAACATCGTCGCGACCGGAGCGCGGCCACTCGCCGTCACCGACTGCCTGAACCTCGCCAATCCTGACCGCCCCGAGGTTTACTGGGAGCTCGAGGAGACCATCGCCGGCCTCGCGGCCGCCTGCAGAGCGCTCGAGGTCCCGATCGTCAGCGGCAACGTGAGCCTGTACAACGATTCCGAAGGCCGGTCTCCGATTCATCCCACGCCGGTGGTCGGCATGATCGGCGTCATCGAAGACTACGGCCACCGCCTGGAGGCGGGATTGCAGCATGAGGGCGACTTCGTGTTGCTGGTGGGATCGAGCCACAACGACCTCGGCGGCAGCGAGTACCTCAAGGTCGAGCATGGAACCGTAGCCGGTCGCCCGCCTGGGCTCGACCTGGCGCGGGAGGGCGCCGTCAACCGCCTGATCCTGGCCGCGGCCAAGTCCGGCCTGCTTCGCTCTGCGCACGACTGCGCCGAGGGAGGGATGCTCGTCGCCCTCGCGGAGTGCTGCATGCTCGGCGGCCTGGGCGTGAGGTGTCCCGCGATGCGGCCCGAGGCGCCTCTTCGCCTCGACGCCGCGTTCTTTGGCGAGACGCCCGGGCGCTTCATCGTCAGCGCGCCATCACGCGCGATGCCCGACCTCCAGAACCTGGCGCGCCGCCACCACGTCGAAATCTCGCTGCTGGGCATGGCGGGTGGCGAGATCCTGGAGTTCGAAGGCCAGTTCCGGCTGTCGCTCACGGAGATGCGGCAGGCGTGGGAAGGAGGTCTTCTCCAGTGACGCGCTCCCGAAGTTCCTTGCATCTTCGCGGCCTAGGCGGCCGGGCGCCGTCTCACCCCGGCGAATCTTGCGATTCGGCGGGGACCCCGAGAGAGGCGCTGAAGCCTGCGTCGACTCCTGCGCGCGCTCGGTCCCGCATCTACGCGATGCGCTCCCTCGCGTGCTCGTCGTCTCCTTGGCTCCGGCCGCCGATGCCGCGAATCTTGCGGCGGACCTCGGGATCGCGTCACTGATGTGCGGGGTATTCGGGATCTGCGCGGCCCGCGGGGTGGACGTCGCCAACATCACCTATTTCGGAATGTTCGCGCTGCAGCATCGAGGCCAGGAGTCTGCGGGGATCGCGGTGTCGGACGGCCAGTCCGTTCGCGTGCATCGCGGCATGGGCCTGGTCGCCCAGGTGTTCTCGCCGCAAACGGTCCGAGACATGGGTGAGGGCTCCATCATCGCGCTGGGACACACGCGGTACTCGACCACCGGCTCGAGCCGCGCGGAGAACGCCCATCCGCTGCCCTTCCACCACCCGCAGCTCGGACCTGGAGCCATCGCGCACAACGGAAACCTCCTGAACGCGGACGCGCTGCGCCGCCAACTGGAAGAGGAGGGCGCAATCTTCGAGTCGGCGCTCGACACCGAGGTCATGGCGAGGCTCATCGAGCACACGCACGGACGCACGTGGGAAGAGGTGATCCGCAAGACATTCGCTCGCGTGGTGGGGGCATATTCGTGCGGGATCATCACGCCGACGCAGCTCATCGCCCTGCGCGACCCATTCGGATTCCGGCCCCTGTGCATCGGCTTCATCCCGCTGCCCGGTCAGCCGGCGCATGTCATCGCCTCGGAAACGTGTGCGCTCGACACCGTCAACGCGACCTTCGTGCGGGAGGTGCAGCCCGGGGAGATGGTGGTGATGGACGAGCACGGCGTGCACAACCTCGCTTTCCAAACCTCGAGCAAGCACGCAATGTGCGTCTTCGAGTTCATCTACTTTGCGCGCCCCGATTCCATCCTCAAGAACTGCGAGCTGGAGGAGGCGCGCATTCGCATGGGCAACGAGCTTGCGAAAGAGGCGCCGGTCGATGCCGACATGGTCATCGCGTTCCCTGACTCAGGCACGCCCGCTGCAATCGGCTATGCAGAGGCGGCCGGCATTCCTTTCCGGGAGGCCCTGATGAAGAGCCGCTACATCAACCGCACCTTCATCCAGCCTGACCAGACCCTGCGCGAAGCGGGCGTCATGCTCAAGCTCAACGCCTTGCCGCGGTCGATCAAGGGCAAGCGCGTGATCGCGGTCGACGATTCCATCGTTCGAGGCACGACCTCGCGTCGAATCATCGAGAGACTGCGGTCCGCCGGTGCCAGCGAGATCCATATGCGCATCTCCAGCCCGCCGATGCGATTCCCTTGCTTCATGGGCGTGGATATCGGCTCGACCAAAGAGCTGATCGCCTCGGGGCGCACGGTGGAAGAGGTGCGAACTCACATTGGGGCCGACAGCCTCACCTACCTGTCCATACCGGGATTGATGCGCGCGATCGGGCGGGGCACGGCCGACCAGTTTTGCCGGGCCTGTTTCGACGGCTCGTACCCGGTGCCGGTGCCGCAGCAGCTCGAGATGGACAAGATGCAGTTCGAGATGCCGGCCAAGTCGGACCATGTATCCGGGCCGCCATCCCCTTCTTTGATCCACAAGTCCTGATGGCGGGCGAAGGGCTGTCGTACGCCGCGGCCGGCGTCGACATCGAGGCCTACGAGCGGGTGCTGGAGCGCGTCAAGCCGCTGATCGCTGCCACCCATGGTGAAGAGGTGGTCCGAGGCGTGGGCCCGTTCGCGGGCCTGTATGCGCTTCCCGGCGGCGGGCACCTAGCGGCCAGCGCTGATGGCGTCGGCACCAAGATCAAGGTGGCGATCGCCGCCTCGTCTCATCAGGGCATCGGAGTCGACATCGTCAACCACTGCGTGAACGACATCGCGACCGCCGGCGCGCGCCCCGTGTTCTTCCTCGACTACTTCGCCACCGGCAAGCTCGATCCGCAAGTGTTCACGCAGGTGATCGAGGGCATTACGATCGCGTGCCGAGAGGCGGGCTGCGCGCTGCTCGGGGGCGAGACGGCCGAGATGCCTGGCGTGTACGCACTCGGCGACTACGACCTGGCGGGATTCATCGTCGGCATGGTCCCGCCCGGCCTCATGAGAGATCCGAAGGAGATCCGCGCCGGCGACCTGTTGATCGGGCTGCCCTCCAGCGGCCTACACACCAACGGCTTCTCGCTGGTCCGCAAAGTGTTCGAGGGCGTTCCCCTCAGCCGTGTTTACTCGGAGCTCGGCCGCCCTCTCGGCGAGGAGCTGCTCGAGCCGCACAGGTCGTACCTCCAGGAGCTGGGTTCGATCGCTTGGAAGGGGGCTGCCCATATCACCGGCGGCGGCATCTACGGCAACCTGCCGCGCTGCCTGCCCGAAGGGCTGGGCGCTCGCCTGGGCCGGCGCTCCTGGGTCGAACCGTCGATCTTCGAGCTGGTTCGCAGGCGCGGCCGCATCGCCGACGACGAGATGTTCGGCACCTTCAACATGGGGCTCGGGATGATCCTGGTCGTCGATCGAGACGAGGTGCCGCGCAGCGCTCAGGTGGTGGGCGAGGTCGTGGCGCACAAAACCAGTGAGCGCGTGGTGATCAGCTAGCCGGCGATGAGACTTGGGGTCGTGGTGTCTGGTAAAGGCTCCAATCTCCGCAACCTGGTCGAGCGTGGCTTCGAGGTGGTGGCTGTGGCGACCAACCGTCCGTCCTGCGGGGGCGCAACGTTTGCACGCGACCGAGAAATCCCACTTGGCGAGCTTTCGTTGAAGCGCTTTGAGTCGGAGGAAGAGCGGGATATCGCAATGCGTGACTTCTTCATGGCCCATGGCGTCGAGCTCGTGGTCGACGCCGGCTATGACCGCATCCACACTCGCCCGTTCCTCGAAGCGTTTCGAGGCCGCATCGTCAACGTCCACCCGTCGCTGCTGCCCGAATTCGGAGGCGGCATGGACGCGGTCGAGCAGGCGCTGCAGAGCGGCGTGGATGTCACTGGGGCGACGGTGCACCTGGTGACCGAGGACCTCGATGCCGGCCCGATCCTGGCCCAGGAGCGAGTCCCGGTCTTGAAAGGCGATACGGTGGAGTGCCTGCGCGAGCGAATCCACGACGCCGAGCACAGGATTCTCCCCACGGCCATCCGCTTGTTGGAGGCAAGACTTGCCAAGAGCCCTGCTGTCGGTCAGTGACAAGAACGGGCTGACCGGGTTCGCGCGGGGTCTCCAGCGCCTCGGTTACGAGCTTTATGCGACCGGCAACACGCTGAATGCACTTTCGGATGCCGCCATCGATGCGCATCCGGTCTCCGACCTCACCGGATTTCCCGAGATGATGGACGGCCGCGTCAAGACCCTGCACCCGGGGGTGCACGCGGGCCTGCTCGCGCGGCGGGACAAGCCAGAGCACCTGGCGGCCCTGGACGCTCACGGCCTCAAGACCATCGACCTGCTGTGCTGCAACCTCTACCCGTTCGTGGAAACCGTGAGCCGGCCGGCGGTCGCTTTCGAGGCTGCGATCGAGCAGATCGACATAGGTGGTCCGGCGATGATTCGGGCCGCGGCCAAGAACCATGAAGGCGTGGTTGTCGTGGTGCGGCCCGAGCGGTACACGGAGGTGCTCGCGGCACTGCAGGGCGCAGGCGTGGATCTCGCTACGCGTCGTCGGCTCGCCGCGGAGGCCTATGCGCACACGGCCGCGTACGACTCGTGGATCGCCGCGTACCTGCGCGCCGAAGAAGACATGGGCTTTCCGCCCGAGCTTTCCTTCGCGGGCCAGCTGGCAGAAGCGCTCAAATACGGCGAGAACGAGCATCAGCGGGCGGCGTTCTACCGCTTCGGGCCGCACCCGGGCGGGATTGGTGGAGCGGAGCAGCTCCAGGGCAAGGAGCCGGGCTTCAACAACATCCAGGACGCGGCCGCGGCGCTGGCGCTCGTGAGCGACTTCGCCCGGCCGGCCACCGCGATCATCAAACACATGAACCCGTGCGGCCTGGCCGTGGCGAATGACATCAGCACGGCTTATCGCATGGCCTACGAGTGCGACAAGGTCTCCGCGTTCGGCGGCGTGGTCGCTGTCAACAGGCCGCTCGACCGTTCGACCGCGGAGCTGATCGTCCAGATCGTGACCCACGTGGTCATCGCGCCCGCCGTGCTCGAAGAGGCGACCGAGACGCTCGCCCGCCGCAAAACCATGGTCGTGCTGGCCGCGCAGGAAGGAGTCCGCGGGCTGTTCGACTACGACGTGCGCACCGTCGCCGGCGGCTTCCTGGTCCAGGAGTGGGACCGGGCCGGCTTCGACCGCGCGTCATGCAGCGTAGTGTCGCAACGGCAGCCCACCGAGAAGGAGTGGGAACAGCTCGAGCTGGCATGGACGGCCGTGAAGCATGTGAAGTCGAACGCGATTGTTCTCTTCAAGGACTGCGCCGCCATCGGGGTTGGGGCCGGGCAGATGTCGCGCGTCGAAGCGGTGCAGATCGCGGTCCGCCGCGCGGGTGAGCGGGCGGCGGGCTCGGTGATGGCGTCCGACGCCTTCTTTCCTTTTCCCGATGGGCTGGAAGAGGGAATCCGCGCCGGCGTCACGGCGGCGATCCAGCCCGGCGGCTCGATGAAGGACGACGAGGTGATAGCGGCGGCCGACGCGGCCGGCATCGCTATGGTGGTGACCGGCAGGCGCCACTTCAAGCACTGATGGGGAGCCGCTTCGGCGAGGAGGGTCGCAAGCTTTCTTACGGCACTTACCTCAAGATTCCCGAGCTCCTGTCGCTCCAGGACGGCCTCAGCCACGAGCACGACGAGCTACTTTTCATCGTCGCCCACCAGGTCTACGAGCTCTGGTTCAAAGTCGTGCTGCACGAGCTGGAGGCGGCGCGGGCGAACATCGATCGAGACGACCTCTTCTTTGCACGGCACCACCTTCGCCGCGTGCACGTCATCGAGCGCCTGCTGGTCGAGCAGATCGATGTGCTGGAGACGATGTCGCCGCAGGATTTTCTCGCCTTCCGCTCGCAGCTCGCACCCGCGAGCGGATTTCAATCGGTCCAGTTCCGAGAGATCGAATTCCTGTCGGGGTCGAAGGACGCGAAGTATCTCGCTCGGCTGGAGGCGACCCCCGAGGAGATGCTGCGGCTGCAGCGGCGCCTCGACGAGCCGTCGCTCGCCGATGCCTTCCACGCCCTGGTCGATCGCCACGGTGCGCCGACTCTCCTCGAGATCTTCCACGATCGTGAGCGCCACGGCGACCTGTTCGACCTGTGCGAGGAGCTGCTCGACCACGACGAGGCGTTCGCGCACTGGCGTGCACGGCATGTGCTGATGGTCGAGCGGCAGATAGGCTCCAAGACCGGGACCGGCGGCAGCAGCGGCGCCCAGTACCTGCGCACCACGCTCGGCAAGCGTTTCTACCCCGACTTGTGGGAGGTTAGGTCCCAGCTATGAAGGCGGGGTTTGCCGGCGAGCGTCCGGAACACCATATGAAGAAGACACCGGTCGAGCACCCGAAGGTGAAAATCGCGGGGGGGACAACAGTCCCCCGCCGCGGACCCTCCCCTCTCCTCGACCACGCTGGGCAGCGTTTGGATGAGGCATAAGGGACGGCCGAAGTGAATTCGGCCTACTGCTCCACATTGGGTTCTACTTAAGTTGTGAAGGCGGGGTTTGCCGGCGAGCGTCCGGAACACCATATGAAGAAGACACCGGTCGAGCACCCGAAGGTGACGTGCGGCACGTGCCGCATGTTCGATGGCACCGCCTGGTGCCGTCACTGGAACTTCCACACCACCGCGGAATCTCCTCCGTGCCGGTTCTACAACAGGAGGGCCGAAAGGTGACCGACAACAAGACCAAGATCACCGCCCCGCCGCCGCCGATCGTCTACCCGCCCTACCACACGGTCCGGCGGTATTCGGGGACGTCGCAGGTCGCGCTGTC
>Ga0209471_1001446_pt1 | contig 14107 bp, 12 predicted proteins | sample GraSoiAngelo_128_FD_185885 | JGI IMG/M metagenome (GOLD analysis project Ga0209471, IMG submission 185885) | Grasslands soil microbial communities from the Angelo Coastal Reserve, California, USA - 14_0927_12_20cm (SPAdes) (version 2) | ecosystem: Environmental > Terrestrial > Soil > Grasslands ...
GGGCGGCGTTCGGCTTTGACGCGGTGGTGGGCAATTACGCGAGCCCTTACCACGCCGGAACCGCGTATGTGCTGCTTCACCATTCGTTCGGCGAGGTCAACGGCAAGCGCGGCGTGTGGGGACACGCGATCGGCGGCATGGGAGCGATCAGCGAGGCGCTCGCGGCGGAGGCGCGGCGCTGCGGCGTCGACATCGAGTGCAACGCGCGCGTGGTCCGCGTGCAGCAGGGCACGGTGATGCTGGAGGACGAGCGCAAGATCGCGGCGCGCGCGCTCGTCGCCAACGTGAATCCCAAGCTGCTTTATCTCGAGCTGGTGGATAGGGAGAGCCTGCCGCCTGAGTTCGTCGAGCGGATGCAGCGCTATAAATGCGCCTCGGCGAGCTTTCGCATGAACGTCGCGCTGTCGGCGCTGCCGCGCTTCACCTGCCACCCGGAGCCCGGGGCGCACCATGCCTCGGGCATCATCATGGCGCCGTCGCTCTCGTACATGGACCGCGCATATCTCGATGCGCGCCAGGATGGCATTTCGCGCGCGCCGATCGTCGAGATGGTGATCCAGAGCACGCTCGACGATACGCTCGCGCCCAGGGGCGCGCATGTCGCGAGCCTGTTCTGCCAGCATTTTGCGCCCGAGGTCGACTGGAGCCTGCGCAAGCACGAAGCGGTCGAGCGCATCTTTGAGGTGATCGAGTCGCACGCGCCGGGCTTCCGCGCCAGCCTGATCGCCCACAGCGCGCTGTCGCCCGCCGACCTCGAGCGCGACTTCGGCCTGGTGGGCGGCGACATCTTCCACGGCGCGCTCACGCTCGATCAGCTCTGGTCGGCACGGCCGCTGCTCGGTTACGCCGATTACCGTGCTCCCCTCGACGGGTTGTACCTGTGCGGCTCAGGCGCGCATCCCGGGGGCGGCGTGACCGGCGCGCCGGGCCATAATTGCGCGCGGGAAGTGCTGCGCGACCTCGGGCGGCGATTCCCCGGATAGGCAGCCAAGGAGAAAACCATGCGTAGATTCGCGATGGCAGTGGCGGGGCTCTGTAGCGTGCTTTTGTCCGGCTGCGGCTACAACCAGCTGCAAACCAGCGACGAGCAGCTGAAGGCGGCCTGGTCTGAGGTGCTGAACCAGTATCAGCGCCGCGCCGACCTGGTGCCGAACCTCGTGAACACGGTGAAAGGCTTTGCCCAGCAGGAAAAACAGGTCTTCATGCAGGTGACGGAGGCGCGCTCGCGCGTCGGATCCATTCAGGCGACGCCCGAGCTCGTCGACGACCCGGAAGCCTTCGCCAAGTTCCAGGCCGCGCAGCGCGAGCTCGGCGGCGCGCTCTCGCGCCTGCTGGTGGTCGCCGAGTCCTATCCGCAGCTCAAGTCGGACGCGAATTTCCGCGACCTGCAGGCGCAGCTCGAAGGCACCGAGAACCGCATCGCGGTGGCGCGCAACCGCTACATCAGGGCGGTGCAGGAGTACAACGTGACGGTGCGCTCGTTTCCGAGCAACCTGACCGCCATGATGTTCGGCTTCAAGCCCAAGTCGAATTTCACGGTGGAAAACGAGCAGGAGATCGCGAAGCCGCCGCGCGTCGATTTCGGCACCCAGGGCAAGTGATCCGGCTTTACCTCATCGCGTGGATTTTCGCCGCCGCTGCGTGGGCGCAGCAGCCGGTGCCGCCGCTCGCGGCGCAGGTCGTCGACCAGACCGGGACGCTCACCGGCGAGCAAAAGGCCCTGCTCGAGCGCAAGCTCAGGGAGTTCGAACTGCGCAAGGGCGCTCAGATCGCGGTGCTGATGGTGCCGAGCACGGCGCCCGAGCCGATCGAGCAGTACTCGTTGCGCGTGGTCGAGCGCTGGAAGCTCGGTCGCAAGAAGGTCGACGACGGCGCCCTGCTCATCGTCGCGAAGGACGATCGGGCGCTGCGCATCGAGGTGGGCTACGGTCTGGAGGGAGTGCTCAACGACGCCACCGCCAAGCGCATCGTGAGCGACATCATCGCGCCGCGCTTTCGCGACGGCGATTTCTACGGTGGCGTCAACGCCGGCGTGGAGGCGATGATGCGCTTGATCGACGGCGAGCCCTTGCCGGCGCCGAGCGCGCGCGCGGCAGCCGGGGGCGGCGTTGCACAAGCGCTGCCGGTCCTACTTGTCCTCGCGCTAGTCGCGGGAAGCCTGCTGCGCGCGATGCTCGGCAGGCTCGTTGGCGGCGCGGTGACGGGCGGACTCGTCGGGGCTCTGGCGTGGCTGCTCGTCGGCACGCTGGCGCTCGCGCTCTTCGCTGGAGTGGTTGCGTTCGTGTTCACGCTGCTCGGCGGGGGGCGCGGTTACGGCTATTACGGCGGTTTTCCCGGCGGCTTCGGCGGCGGCGGCTTCGGCGGCGGCGGCTTCGGCGGCGGCAGCTTCGGCGGCGGCGGTTTCAGCGGCTTCGGCGGCGGCGGCGCATCGGGGCGCTGGTGACATGGATCTCGCCCGCGTGGCCCGGCATCTGTTGGTCCTTCCCGGCGCGGCGCGGCGCGCGTTTCGGCCGGCGAGCCTCGATGCGATCGAGAATGCGATCCGCGAAGCCGAGCGCGAGCACGCCGGGCAGATCCGCTTCGCCGTGGAGAGCGCACTTGATGCGGCTTCGCTCGTACGCGGCCAGAGCGCGCGCGAGCGCGCCATCGAGGTGTTCTCGCAGCTGCGCGTCTGGGACACCGAGCACAACAACGGCGTGCTGATCTACCTGCTGCTTGCGGACCGCCACGTGGAGATCGTCGCCGATCGCGGCATCCACGCAAAGACCGGCACGCAATGGGAGGAGATCTGCCGCGCGATGGAAGCCGAGCTCAAGCAGGGAAATTATGAAAGGGCGGTCACCGACGGAATCCGCGCGGTGGCGCGGCATCTCGCGCGGCATTTCCCGGGCAGCCGGGTGAACGAGCTGCCCGACAAACCGGCGGTACTCTAGAGTTGTGCGGAGATATGCCTCCGCCAACAATCTCAATCACTTACCTCTGCGCTGTGTTCTGCGCGCCGGAGGTCTTCGATGTAGAGATGGGTGTAGCTATCCATCGCGCCCACTCCCCGCACGGACCAAGCTCCGGGACGCGCCCGCATTTCGTCGCCCACGCCCAGCTGCCTTGCCGGTAGCGCGGGCTTTGTGTAGACTTATGTGTAAGGAGTCACACATGGCCACTAACCTCTCCCTGGACCCCAAGCTGATCGAGCGCGCCGTAGAAGTGAGCGGCGAACGGACCAAGAAGGCGGCGGTTACGCGCGCCCTGGAGGAGTTCATCGCCCGCCGCAGGCAGAAGCGCCTGATCGATTTGATGGGCAAGCTCGAATGGGATCAGTCGTTTGACTACAAGGCCGAGCGCTCGCGCCGGTGACCCTGTTGGTCGATACCAGCGTCTGGTCGCTTGCTTTCCGACGCGACGCGGATTCCGACGCCTCGGAGGTGCGCGCGCTTCGCCGCGCCCTTGAGGTCGGTGAAATCGTCGTGAGCACGGGACTGATCCTGCAGGAATTGCTGCAGGGATTCGCCGGCCCGCGCGCGCGCAAAGACATCATCGAGCGGTTCACGGCGCTGCCGCTCATCACACCGGACCGGCAGGATCACATCGACGCCGCGGATTTGCGCAATCGCTGCCGTCGCGCCGGCGTGCAAATCGGCACCATCGACGCCCTGCTCGCCCAGCTTTGCATCCGGCACGAGCTCATGCTGCTGACAACCGACAACGACTTTGCCCGAATCGCCTCGCACTGCCCGCTACGAGTGTGGAGACAGGATCGCTAGCGACACTGCTCGAATCAATGCTCATGCAACTGCGGGACTTTAGCGTGAACATCAACAGTACGTAGATTCCCAGAAGTGACCGTGCAAAAAAACGTGTGCGAAGGTTGGATAACACCTGATGTCGCGCACGTGCGGTCGCGGCGTACACGAGACTTGCGTCGGCAAAGTCGCACGCTAGATTGCCATACTCCGCCATCGCCTGGCGCATGAAGTCGATGCCGGCACCAATCGACACGATCTCTACGACCACCGGCCAGGTGGTCAGCGACCGTCGGGCCGAGGCTGCTAGCACGCTGGGCGGGAGGTCCATGGTTCGCGCCCGGCCTAAGTCTTTGTCACCGGAGTAAACTGAAAGCCATGAGCATTTACAGGGAAAAGGCCCTCCGCCCGGCTCAGCAGCTGCCGATGAGCGAGGCCGAGCGCAAGGCGCGCGTCGAGCTGGCGGCGTGCTATCGCGTGTTCGACATGCTCGGCTGGACCGAGATGATCTTCAATCACATCACGCTGCGCGTGCCGGGGCCGGAAGTGCGCTTTCTCATCAATCCCTTCGGGCTCCATTACCGCGAGATCACGGCTTCGAACCTGATCCTCATCGACATCGACGGCAACGCGCTGCGCGAGTCGCGCTGGCCGGTGAACCAGGCCGGCTTCGTGATCCATTCGGCGATCCACGGCGCGATCGAGCGGGCGCACTGCGTGATGCATACGCACACCACGACCGGCTGCGCGGTGGCCGGGCTGAAGGACGGGCTGTCGCACGACAATTTCTACGGCGCGATGCTCTATGGCCTGGTCGCCTACCACGACTTCGAGGGCATCACGGTCGATCCCGGCGAGAAGGAGCGCCTGGTGCGCGACATCGGCGACAAGCCGGCCCTGATCCTGCGCAATCACGGCCTGCTCGCCTGGGGGTCGAGCGTAGCGGAAGCTTTCCAGCTGCTATGGGCCCTGCAGCGCGCCTGCGACGTGCAGATCGCCACGAGCGCCGCCGGCGCGCCCAACCCCATCCGGCCAGAGGTGTTCCGGCAGACGGTGCGCGAAGCGAGCATCGCGGACAAGCGCACCTGCGACGACGTCTTCGCGGCAATGGTCCGGCTGGTGGAGGCGAAAGACCCGTCGTTCCAAGATTGACGTTTACGTAAACGTAAAGTAGGCTCGCGGGATGACCGACCTGTCGGACTCAGCCAAGCTCGTCTACAAGGCGAAGCACAAGATCCGCTTCGTGACGGCGGCGAGCCTGTTCGACGGCCACGACGCGTCGATCAACATCATGCGGCGCATCCTGCAGGCCTCGGGCGCCGAGGTGATCCACCTCGGGCACAACCGCTCGGTCGAGGAGATCGTCAACGCCGCGCTGCAGGAGGACGTGCAGGGCGTCGCCGTCTCCTCCTACCAGGGCGGGCACATCGAGTTCTTCAAGTACATGCTCGACCTGCTGCGCAGCCGCGGCGGCGAGCACATCAAGGTGTTCGGCGGCGGCGGCGGCGTCATCGTGCCAGCCGAGATCCGGGAGCTGCACGACTACGGCATCGCGCGCATCTACTCGCCCGAGGACGGGCAGCGCATGGGCCTGCAGGGCATGGTGAACGACATGCTGGCGCGCTGCGACTTCGATCCGGCGCTGTACGCGCCCGAGGAATTGAAGAAGGGCGACCTGCGCTCGCTCGCCCAGACGATTAGCGCTCTCGAGCTAGGAAGAAAGCAAGCCCTGCCTGCAAAGGCGCTCAAGGCGCCCGTTCTGGGCGTCACCGGCACGGGCGGCGCAGGAAAATCCTCGCTCACCGACGAGCTCGTGCGCCGCTTTCGCCTCGATCAAGGTGACGATCTGCGCATCGCGGTGCTCTCGGTCGACCCGACGCGCAGGAAAACCGGCGGCGCGCTGCTGGGCGATCGCATCCGCATGAACGCGATCCACCATGCGGGGATCTTCATGCGCTCGTTCGCCACGCGCGAGGCGGGGAACTCGCTGTCGGCTGCCCTTGGCGAGGCGATTGCCGCGTGCCAGGCGGCGGGCTTCGAGCTCATCATCGTCGAGACGGCCGGCATCGGCCAGGGCGATGCCGCGATCGTGCCGCATGTCGACGTCTCGCTCTACGTGATGACGCCCGAGTTCGGCGCTGCGAGCCAGCTCGAGAAGATCGACATGCTCGACTTCGCCGATTTTGTGGCGATCAACAAGTTCGACCGCAGAGGCGCGCAGGACGCGCTGCGCGACGTGAGCAAGCAGGTCCAGCGCAACCGACAGGCCTTCGGCGCGAGCGCGGAGCACATGCCCGTGTACGGCACCATCGCCTCGCGCTTCAACGATGACGGCGTCACCGCCCTCTACCACGCCGTCGCCGCCAGGCTCGCCGAGAAGGGCCTGAAGCTCAAGCCCGGGCGCCTGCCCAAGCCCGACGCGAAGGTGTCTTCCGGCGTGAACGTCATCATCCCGCCCAAGCGCCAGCGCTATCTCGCCGAGATCGCGGAAACGCTCAGGGCGTATCACCAGTTTGCCTTCCAGCAGTCGAGAATCGCGCGTGAAAGGCAGCAGCTCGCGGCGACCCAGGCGATGCTCGGCAAAGACGTGCCTGAAATAGAGTCCCTGCTCGCGAAGAGATCGCTCGATCCGCAGGCAAGCGCGCTGCTCGATTCCTGGCCCGAGACGCTCAAGACCTATTGCGGCGACGAACACGTCGTGAAAATCCGCGGCAAGGAAATCCGCACCGCGCTCGCGAGCACGTCGCTATCGGGCACCAGGGTTCCCAAGGTCGCGCTGCCGAGATTCGAGGACCACGGCGAGCTGCTGCGCTGGCGCCTGCGCGAGAACCTGCCTGGCGAGTTTCCGTTCACCGCCGGGGTGTTTCACTTCAAGCGCGAGAACGAGGATCCGACGCGCATGTTCGCGGGCGAGGGCGACCCCTTGCGCACCAACCGGCGCTTCCACCTGCTCTCCAAGGGCATGCCGGCGAAGCGCCTGTCGACCGCGTTCGACTCGGTGACGCTGTACGGCTTCGACCCCGACGAGCGGCCCGACATCTACGGCAAGGTCGGCAACTCGGGCGTGTCGATCGCCACGCTGGAGGACATGAAGGTGCTCTACTCCGGGTTCGACCTGTGCGACGCGGCGACCTCGGTATCGATGACGATCAACGGGCCGGCGCCGACCCTCCTCGCGATGTTCTTCAACACCGCGATCGACCAGCAGCTCGAGAAGTTTGCGCAGGATCGCGGCCGCTCTGCTTCCGTGGAGGAATTGCAGGAGATCAGATCGCAAACCCTGTCGAGCGTGCGCGGCACGGTGCAGGCCGACATCCTGAAGGAGGACCAGGGCCAGAACACCTGCATCTTCTCGACCGAGTTCTCGCTCAAGGTGATGGGAGACATCCAGGAGTACTTCATCCGCAACGAGGTGAGGAACTTCTACTCGGTGTCGATCTCGGGCTACCACATCGCCGAGGCCGGCGCGAACCCGATCTCGCAGCTCGCCTTCACGCTCGCCAACGGCTTCACCTTCGTCGAGGCCTATCTCGCGCGCGGCATGCACATCGACGATTTCGCCCCGAACCTTTCGTTCTTCTTCTCGTACGGCATGGATCCGGAATACGCGGTGCTCGGGCGCGTCGCGCGCCGCATCTGGGCGGTGGCGATGAAGCGGCGCTACGGCGGCAACGAGCGCAGCCAGAAGCTGAAGTTCCACTCGCAGACCTCGGGACGCTCGCTGCACGCGCAGGAGATCGCGTTCAACGACATCCGCACCACGCTGCAGGCGCTGGTCTCGACCTACGACAACACCAACTCGCTGCACACCAACGCCTACGACGAGGCGATCACCACGCCGACCGAGGAGTCGGTGCGCCGCGCCATGGCGATCCAGATGATCATCAACCGGGAATGGGGCGTGGCGAAGAACGAGAACCCCAACCAGGGCTCGTTCGTCCTCGAGGAGCTCACCGACCTCGTCGAGGAGGCGGTGCTGAAGGAGTTCGAGGCGATCTCGAGCCGCGGCGGGGTGCTCGGCGCCATGGAGACCGGCTACCAGCGCGGCAAGATCCAGGAAGAGTCGCTCGACTACGAGCGGCGCAAGCACGACGGCTCCTACCCGATCATCGGCGTCAATACCTTCCGCAACCCGCACGGGGATTCAGCGCCGCAGAAACTCGAGCTGATCAGGTCCACCGACGAAGAGAAGCAATCCCAGCTGAAACGATTGAGGGATTTTCAGGCGAGGAACGCGAAGCATGCGCCGGACATGCTGGAGAGGCTGCGCCAGGCGGTGATTCGCAACGAGAATGTCTTCGCGGTGCTGATGGACGCTGTGCGCGTGTGCTCGCTCGGGCAGATCACGCACGCGCTGTTCGAAGTCGGCGGCCAGTACCGCCGCAACATGTAGCTCAGGACTTCCTTTCGGCGAGCACCGCCCTCCAGCGCTCGAGCTCTGAGCGCACGAAGCTGCCGAACTCCTCGGGCGAAGAGTGCCTCGCGACGAGGCCCATGTCGTCGAGGCGCTTGCGCACGTCGGCGGCTGCGAGCGCGGCGCCGAGCTCGGCGTTCAGCCTGAGGACGATCTCGCGCGGCGTGCGCGCGGGCGCGAACACCCCGCCCCAGCTCGCGAAGTCATATCCCGGTATGCCGGCCTCGATCGCGGTGGGCACGTTCGGAAAGGACGCGTTGCGCTCTGGCGTCGTCACGGCAAGCGCGCGCAGCGTCCCCGCCCTGATGTGCCCCCCGGAGGCTGCCAGGGGATCGATCATGAAGGTGATGCGGTTCGAGATCAGGTCGGGATGCGCCGCGGAGCTGCCCTTGTAGTGCACTTCGGTCATCTTCGGCAGGCCGGTCATCTGCGCGAGCAGGAAGGTCGCGAGCTGCTGCGGGCTTCCCGGGCCCGCGGTTCCAAAGGTTGCCTGCGTTCCGCCGCGGATCGATGCGACCAGCTCCTGCAGCGACATGACCGGGGACTGCGCGCTCACGACGAAGACGTACGGCGTGAGGTGCGTGAGCGACACCGGAGCGAAGTCCTTCGCCACGTCGAACGGAATGTCCTGGATGAAATACGGATTGATCGCCAGGTTCGCCGCCGCCTGCAGCAGCGTGTAGCCGTCCGGATCCGATTTCGCGACGAATGCCGAGCCGATCACCATCGAGGCGCCGGGGCGGTTTTCGATGATCACCGGCTTGCCGAGCGAAGCCGAGAGCTTTTCGCCGAGAATGCGCGCCACGAGGTCGCTCGGGCCGCCGGTGGTCACCGGCACCACGATCCTGATCGGCTTGGCGGGCCAGCCGCCCTGCGCCCAGGCGAGCGCTGAAACGCACAGCGCGATCGACAACGCGACAACTCTCATCGACATTTCTCCTCAGTTGACCGTCGCGCCGGTAGCGCGCACCACCTTGCCCCACTTTTCGTACTCGGCGCGCATGAAGCGGGCGAGCTCCTGCGGGTTCATCGGGCTCGCCTCCACGCCCGCCGAGCGGAAGCTTTGCTGCAGCTCCGCATCCTGCAGCGCCTTGGCCGCCTCGGCATAAAGGCGCTGCACGATGTCGGCTGGAGTGCCGGCAGGAGCAGCGAGGTTGAGCCAGAGCGTCGCCTGGTAGCCCGGCACGCCCGCTTCAGCCACCGTCGGCACATCGGGCAGATCCGGTGAGCGGCTTGGCGTCGATACCGCGAGCGCGCGCAGGCGCCCCGCCTTGACGTGGGGCAGGACGTTGGGAATGCCGGCGAAGGAGACTTTCACCTGTCCGCCGAGCAAGTCCTGCATGGCGGGCCCGCTGCCCTTGTATGGAACATGGCTCAGCTGAATCCCCGCCATCGAGGCGAACAGTGCGCTCACGAGGTGTTGCGCGCTGCCGTTGCCAGAGCTCGCGTAGTCGATCTTTCCCGGCTGTGCTTTCGCTGCGGCGATCAACTCGCGCACTGAATTCACCGCCAACTGAGGATTGACCACCAGCACGTACGGTCCGGAGGCCACCAGCGCCACGGGCTCGAAGTCCTTCAGCGGCTCGTAGGGCAGCTTCTTGTAGATCCAGGCGCTGATGACATGCGGCGTCCCGGTGAAGAGCAGCGTGTAGCCATCGGGCGCGCTCTTCGCCACGAAGTCGGCGCCGATCGTGCCTCCTGCGCCTGGCCGGTTTTCGACGAAGACGTGGTACCCGAGGAGGCTCGAGAGCCGTGCCGCGAGGATGCGGCCGGGAACGTCGGCAAAGCCCCCCGGCGACAGCGGAATCACCATGCGCACCGGGCGCGACGGCCAGCCTTGCGCCAACCCCTGGGCTGCAAGACACGAAATGAAAATCAACAGGAAAAGCCGTCTCACGCGCGGTACACCGGTTCAGGTTGGCTGAAGAAGCCGTGCAGCACGTGGTAGACCCCGAGGTAGTTCTTCTGCTGGAAGCTCGCGTGCGAGATGCCTTGCATCACCGAGAACTGTTTGTGCGGGTGCGCCAGGCGGCGGAAGAACCCGAGCAGGTCGTCGATGCCGGCGATGCCGTCGAACTCGCCGCGCAGCACGAGGGTGGGCACGGTGATCTTCGCCGGGTCGACGAGCGGCAGCTTCGAGCACATGTCGACGTAGGACCCGGTCGGCACCGAATCGTCGAGCGCGAGGATCGCGGCGGCGAATGCCTCGATGGTGGCGTCGTCCGCGGTGCCGGGGTGATCGCGCTGGAAGATGCTGCGCACGAAGGCGCGATCGATCGGGCGGCGGTTTTTCGACTGGAACTCGGGCAACCGCTTCCTGCGCTCGGCAAGCGTGGGGCTGCCTTCGCCGGTCCAGACGAAGGCATCGAGCGCGAGCCGCGCCACCCGCTCGGGATGGCGCTCGGTAAACAAGGCTGCTTTCAGCGCTCCCGAGGAAATTCCGTACACGAGAAGTTTTTTCGCCGCGGAATTTCTCAAGACGTGCTGGCTGGCAACATCTAGATCATCGGCCCCATTCGAAATGTCGCAGTTGATCGGCCGCGACTTGTCCGAGCGGCCATAGCCCTCGTTATCGAGGCACCAGGTATCGAAGCCGCGCGCCGCGAACCATTCCATCGCCGAAGACTCCGGCCGCCCGGGCACCTGCAGATCGAACGTCGGCTGCGATGCCATGGACGAGCCATGCACGAACAGGATCGTGCCCTTGGGGGCCGTGGCCGCAGATTTCCGCCACAGGAAAAGCTTGACGTCGCCTTTCCTGGTCCAGTGCTCCTTGCCTTTCATCGCTTTCAAATAAATATTACCGGAAAGACAGCATTGTCCATTCAAAGCCCATAGGCTTGCGCGCCGATGCTATATGCCGCGGATTTCGTGCAAGAATCCGCCGGCTTGGAGAGGAGGGCTCGATGGGCGAGGACCTCGGGGCGCTGGACACGTTTCCGAAGCTGCTGCTGCATCACGCTCGCGTGCGCGGTGAGCGTCCCGCCATCCGCGAGAAGGATTTCGGGATCTGGCAGACCTGGACCTGGCGCCAGTTCGCCGACGAGGCGCTGGCGCTTGCCTGCGGCCTGGCAGAAGAAGGGCTGCAGGGCGGGCAGCACGTCGCGCTGGTGAGCGACAACCGGCCACGGCTGTACGCGGCCATGTCCGCCGTGCAGTGCTTGGGCGCGGTTCCGGTGCCTCTGTACCAGGATGCGGTTGCGGCCGAGATGGCGTTTCCCATCCAGAACGCCGAGATCGCCTTCGCCTTCGCCGAGGACCAGGAGCAGGTCGACAAGCTCCTCGAGATCCTTCCCCAGTGCCCGAACCTGCGGCGCATCTATTTCGACGATGCGCGCGGCATGCGTCACTATGCGCAGTCCCTGCTGCGCAGCTACGACAAGCTGCTGGCGGCAGGACGCGATGCGCTTGCGCGCGACCGCGCAGGCATCGAAGCGCGCATCGCGCAGGGCTCGGGCGGCGATGTCGCGGCGTTGTTCTTCACTTCCGGAACTACCGCGGCCGCGAAAGGCGTGGTCCACACGCATGCCAGCCTGATCGGCCCCTCGCGCGCGGCCGCGGCGCTCGACAAGCTCGGCGCGCACGACGTGATCCTTGCCTACCTTCCGCCGGCATGGATCGGTCAGAACATCTTTTCCTGCGCACAGGCCTTCGTCACCGGCTATTGCATCTGCTGCCCGGAGGCGCCCGAGACAGTCATGGCCGACATGCGCGAGGTCGGACCGACTTATTATTTTGCGCCTCCGCGCGTCCTCGAGGCGTTGCTGACGCAGGTCTCCATCCGGATGGACGATGCGAGCCGCATCAAACGCTGGCTCTACCGCAAATTCATGGAGGTCGCGCACCGCGTGGGCGGCGCCCTGCTCGACGGCGAGCCGGTGTCCGCCCTGGATCGCCTGAGCTACTGGCTGGGCGACGTCGTGGTCTATGCCCCGCTGCGCAACGTCCTGGGCATGAGCCGCGTCAGAGTGGGCTATACCGCGGGAGAAGCCATCGGCCCGGACCTGTTCAAGTTCTACCGCTCGATCGGCATCAACCTGAAGCAGCTCTACGGTTCCACCGAGACAGCGGTGTTCGTCTGCCTGCAGCCCGACGGGCAGGTCAAGCCCGACACCGTCGGTCCGGCGGTGCCGGGCGTGGAGCTCAAGTTCAGCGGCGCGCGTGAGCTGCTCGTGCGCTCTCCCGGGTTGTTCGCGGAGTACTACAAGAACCCGGGCGCGACTGCCCAGGCCAAGGACCGCGACGGCTGGTTCCACACCGGGGATGCGGGCTTCTTCGACGCCCAAGGGCACGTCAAGATCATCGACCGCGTGAAGGACGTGGGCAAGCTGCACGACGGCACCCTGTTCGCCCCGAAATACCTCGAGAACAAACTCAAGTTCTTCCCGTACATCAAGGAAGCCGTGTGCTTCGGCAACGCTCGCGAGTCGGTGTGCGCATTCATCAACATCGACGTCGAGGCGATCGGCAACTGGGCGGAGAAACGCAACATGCCCTACTCGGGCTATACCGACCTCGCCGCGCGCGACGAGGTCTACGAGCTGGTGCGCGGCTGCGTCGAGCGCGTCAACGCCGACCTATCGGCCGAGCCTGAGATCGCCAACTCGCAGATCCGCCGCTTCCTCATCCTGCACAAGGAGCTCGACGCCGACGACGGCGAGCTGACGCGCACGCGCAAGGTGCGGCGCAGCTATATCGGGGAGAGATATGGCGCGCTGGTGGAGGCCCTGTACCAGGGCGCGGACAGCGTGCACGTCGAGGCACAGGTGAAGTACGAAGACGGGCGCATCGGCTCGATTTCTGCGGACCTGAAGATCCGCGAGACGAAGACCTTTGCCGCGGCAGCCGCCAGAAAGGCGGCATGAGGCGCGAGGCCGGCGAGGTGGCGCTGGCGATCGAAGGCGTTTCGCTCGCTTTCGGGGGCGTCAACGCCCTCTCCGACGTGTCGTTCGACGTGCGCAGCCACGAAGTGCGGGCGATCATCGGGCCCAACGGCGCCGGCAAGAGCTCCATGCTCAACGTCATCAACGGCGTGTACCACCCGCAGAAAGGCACCATCAAGCTGCGGGCAAACGGCGGCTGGCGCGAGTTCCACGACATGAAGCCTCACGACGCCGCGGTGATGGGCATCGCGCGGACGTTCCAGAACATTGCCCTTTTCAAGGGCATGAGCGTGCTCGACAACCTGATGACCGGCAGGAACCTGCGCATGCACTCCGGGATCCTGGCGCAGGCATTGCGCATCGGTCCGGCCGAGCGCGAGGAGATCGAACACCGCGAAACGGTCGAGCGCATCATCGATTTCCTCGAGATCCAGGCGTATCGCAAGACACCCGTCGGGCGGCTGCCTTACGGGCTGCAGAAGCGCGTCGACCTGGGGCGCGCGCTTGCTTCCGAGCCGCAGATGCTGCTGCTCGACGAGCCGATGGCCGGGATGAACCTCGAGGAAAAGCAGGACATGTGCCGCTTCATCCTCGACGCCAACGACCAGCTTGGCACGACGATCGTGCTGATCGAGCACGACATGAGCGTGGTGATGGACATCTCGGACCGGGTGGTCGTGCTCGACTACGGCCGCAAGATCGCCGATGGCATGCCCGAGGAGGTGCGCGCCAACCAGGCCGTGGTCGATGCCTACCTCGGGGCAAGCCACTGAAAGCGCGCCCATGAAACGCCAGATTCCGGTCATCGCGCTGTGCGCCGTCCTGGCGGCCGGGCTGTTCGCTCCGCTGCTCACCGGCACCTCTGCGCTCGGGTTCTGGCTCGAGGTGCTCCTCGGCGGGCTGATGGCGGGCGTGCTGTACTCGCTGGTCGCCCTGGGCTTCGTCCTGATCTTCAAGGCTTCGGGGGTGTTCAATTTCGCCCAGGGAGCCATGGTGCTGTTCGCCGCGCTCACCGTCGCCCGGCTCGCCGAGCGCGTGCCGCTGTGGCTGGCGATTCTCCAGCCACAGCG
>Ga0209471_1001447_pt1 | contig 14107 bp, 10 predicted proteins | sample GraSoiAngelo_128_FD_185885 | JGI IMG/M metagenome (GOLD analysis project Ga0209471, IMG submission 185885) | Grasslands soil microbial communities from the Angelo Coastal Reserve, California, USA - 14_0927_12_20cm (SPAdes) (version 2) | ecosystem: Environmental > Terrestrial > Soil > Grasslands ...
GACGGTCGTCGCGCTCGCCGGGTTGGCCAAGGCTCAGTTGTTCCAGCCAAAAATGAAGAAACCGGCCGAGCTGATTCACAAACAAGAGCCGATGAAGGTGAATCAAAATTTGCTTAAACAGGCGACACCGGATAACACGCGCATCGTCGTGTCGATCCCGAAACAACGTGCCTATCTGATGATCGGCGAGGAAATCGTGGCCGACGGTCCGGTTTCATCCGGCAAACGCGGACACGAATCGCCGCGGGGCAATATGCGCGTGCTCGAAAAAGATCCAAATCATCATTCGAGTCTGTACGGCGACTTTGTTGATCACTCCGGTCGGATCGTTCGGGCTGGCGTCAGTGCGCGAGCTGATTCCGCACCGAGCGGCACCCATTTCGCCGGCGCGGCGATGAAATGGTTTCTTCGACTAACTGAAGACGGCGTCGGAATGCACATCGGAATTTTGCCCGGCTATCCCGCATCGCACGGTTGCATTCGCGAATCAGTCGACGGCGCGAAGTTATTCTACGACCACGCTAAAGTCGGCACGCCGGTCGATGTCGGTGATTTTTAAATTAACTTTCGCCGCAACATTTCAAACGCCACCTGCGCGGTGAGTTGTTTGAACGTCTCACGGTCGCTTGGAAAAAATAATTTCCTGACTTTTGTTTGTCCGTCGGACGCGAGCGCGACATAAACTGTTCCCACCGGTTTTTCGCTCGAACCGCCACTCGGTCCGGCGATGCCGGTCGTCGCAAGCGCATATGTCGATCTTGCGCGTTTGCGCGCGCCATCTGCCATCGTGCGCGCGGCCTGTTCGCTGACCGCGCCATGCTCCTCGATCAGTTTTGGGTTCGCATAGCAAACATATCCTGCGAGCAAAACCGCGGAGGCGCCAACCACATTCGTAATCCGGTTTGCGAGCAATCCGCCCGTGCACGACTCGGCAATTGCCAGCGTCTGTTTTTTCTTGATGAGCAATTTGACCAGCACGTCTTCGAGCGTTTCGTCGTCCGCAGTGAAAATTAAATCACCGAGCTCCGATCGAACAACTTGATCGGCCTGATCAAGCGCGGCGCGGTCGCCGATGATCCGCACGTCGACTTCGCCCGGTCGCGCGCAATAACCGAGCTCTACTCCTAGAATTGAAAGAACTTTTCTGCCGATCGCTTCTTCGATCAGCGACTCGCCCATACACGCAATCTTGTAAAATCGCCGCTCGAATAGTGGTGGACCTGGGACAATCGAACGCAAGATCGACATCCCCGATTCGCGAAACATCGGTTGCAACTCGCGCGGCGGGCCCGGCAGAAGAAAGATGTGTGGCGAACGAACCTGCGGATTGATATCGGCTTTCAAATACAATCCCGACGCGCTTCCGTTTTCGTTTGGCAGGATTTGCGCGCCGTCCGGCACCTCGGCTTGGTGCGCGATGCTGGAAACCCATTTGATCCCGCGCGCTTTGAGCCGCTCTTTCAATGACGCGAGCAGTTCCGCGTTCTTGCGCAATTCCAAACCGAGCAACCTAGCAACGACGTCTCGAGTGATGTCGTCGCTCGTCGGACCGAGCCCGCCTGTGACGAAGACAATTTCCGCCCGCGAAAATAATTCCCGAAGGCTTTCACCGATCGCCGCGCCGTCACCGACCGTTCGGCGTTCCTCGATCCGTAAGCCCAGCGCAAAAATCTCGCGCGCGATAAAGGCCAGATGCGTGTCGTGCACGTCGCCCGCCAGAAGCTCGGTGCCGGTGTTAAGAAGAACGGCGCGCATGTCGGCAACGTGATTCGTTAAAAAATTACAACGTTACAAGGGAAGCTCTAACCCTTTTAACCTTGTAACGCTTCTAACTTTTCTAACCTGCGGCCGAAGGCCGTCAGGCGGCGTCTTTGTCCTGCTTCTTGCGAATCAGCGGCAGCTTTTTGCCTTCGACCACGGCACGATTAATCGTGACTTCAGCGATATCTTCCCGACTCGGCACGTCATACATGATGTCGAGCATGATCCGCTCGAGCATCGAGCGAAGCGCGCGAGCACCGGTACCCTTCGTGACCGATTGCGCGGCCAGAGCGCGCAACGCGTCTTTGGTCACCGTCAGCCGTACACCTTCCATCGAGAAGAGCTTGGTGTATTGCTTGATCATAGCGTTCTTTGTCTCAGTCAGAATTGCCACCATCTCTTCTTCAGTTAAGGCATCCAGTGAACTGACCACTGGCAAACGGCCGATAAATTCCGGAATCATTCCGAATGAAAGCAAATCTTCCGGCTCAACGTGCCGGATCGCTTCTTTGCGCGCCGCCTCCTCGACTTCAAGCGTCGGACTGCCAAAGCCCATCACTTTTTGTCCGATCCGTTTCTGAATGATTTTGTCGAGTCCGATGAACGCGCCGCCGCAAATGAACAAAATCTTCTCGGTGTTGACCTGGATATATTCCTGGTGCGGGTGTTTCCGGCCGCCCTGCGGCGGAACGTTGCAGGTGCTGCCTTCGAGAATTTTAAGCAACGCCTGCTGCACGCCTTCGCCTGAAACGTCGCGCGTAATTGAAACGTTGTCGGTCTTGCGGCCAATCTTATCGATCTCATCGATATAAACGATCCCGATCTCCGCACGCTTTACGTCGTAATCGGCGTTCTGCAACAAGCGCAAAATAATGTTCTCGACGTCTTCGCCGACATAACCGGCTTCTGTCAGCGTGGTCGCGTCCGCAATGCAGAATGGAACATCGAGAATTCGAGCCAGGGTTTTAGCGAGGAGCGTCTTGCCGGACCCAGTCGGTCCAATTAAAAGGATGTTGCTCTTCTCGATTTCAACTTCGGCAAACGGATCGGGTTGGAACGCCGCCGAAGAATCGGTCGGCGACGATGTTTGCAGGACCCGTTTAAAATGATTGTGCACGGCCACCGAAAGCGTTTTCTTGGCAACATCCTGTCCGATCACGTACTGGTCGAGCATCCGGCGAATCTCCTGCGGCTTCGGGACGCGAATGTTGGAAGATTGCCGCCGCGCGTCTTCGTTCAGTTCCTTGTCGAGAATACTTTTGCAGACGTTGATACAACTATCGCAAATATAAACGCCCGGCCCGGCAATGAGCTTGCGCACCTCGGCGTGGCTCTTGCCACAGAACGAGCACATGGTGAGGTTGGTCGCGCGCGCCATATTTTTCCGTTAAGGGAGCAGCTTCTATTCCTCCGATTTCCGTCCGGAGCTGCGTTCTGGCTGGTCACCAGAGTGGGCGCCATCGAGTCCTTTCACTTCCTTGCGAGACTTAATTACTTCATCTACCAACCCGTAGGTCTTCGCCTCAGCTGCTGACATGTAATAATCGCGATCCGAATCGAGCCGCACCTGTTCTTCAGGTTTGCCCGTGTGCTGGGAAATAATTTTGATCAGGCGCTTCTTCAACTTAAACATATAATCGACCTGGCGCTCGACGTCGCTGGCCGCACCCTGCGCGCCACCCGAGACCTGGTGGATCATGATGTCGGAGTTCGGCAGCGCGAATCGTTTGCCTTTTGTTCCCGCACAAAGCAGAACCGCCGCCATGCTCGCGGCCATGCCGAGGCAATACGTCGTCACGTCGCAGGTTAGAAACTGCATCGTGTCGTAAACCGCCAGCCCCGACGTCACATTGCCGCCCGGCGAATTGATATAGATGTTGATGTCCTTTTTCGAATCTTCCATCTGCAAGAAGAGCAACTGCGCGATCACCAGATTCGCAATGTGATCGTCAATCGGCGTTCCAATAAAAACGATGCGGTCTTTGAGCAACCGCGAATAAATGTCATAGCTGCGCTCGCCACGGCCAGTCTGCTCCACCACCATCGGCACCAGCACCGATTGCGAGAGATTTTCGCTACGTTCGTTCATTTCTTTTCTTCTTGGGAAACCGGCTGGACGCTAACATTCGCCTTTAGGAAATCAAGAGTCTTGCCGAGCAGAATCTGCTCCGCGAGCGCGTTAAGGCCATTGTGTTCTTCGAGTTCCTTCCGCATTTTATCGCTGGAAATGTTGTAGTGTTGCGCCTCCTGTCGAATCCGAAGATCGATATCTTCCCGCCGGACTTCGATTTTTTCCTGCTCGGCTATTCGCTCGAGAATAAAATTCGTTTTCAACCGGTGATGCGCGACGCTTGCCGCAGTCTCAATTAGCTCCTTCTCCTTGTCCTTCAGCATTTCGTCAGGAATTCCACGCGCGCGATTTCGCTGCACCAATTCAGCCAGCGCCCGCTTCGTCTCGTTGCGAAGCAAACTTGGCGGCAGATCGAACTGAATCTTTTCCTGCAAATATTTCACGATCTGCGCCTCCTTCGCCCGTTCGACCTCGTGTTCTTTTTCATGCTCGAGATCGTGTTCGATCGTGTGCCGAAGATCGGCTAGCGATTTTCCAGGGAGCAATTTGTTCGCGAAGGCGTCGTCCACGGCCGGCAAGACCTTTTCTTTGATCTCCCGCAGCGTCACCGAGTAACTGGCTTGTTTGCCGGCCAATTCTTTAACCAGAAAATCCGCCGGAAGATCGACAATCAGCGTGCGCGTCTCATCCGGCTTTTGTCCAACGATCTGCTCGCAAAATTTCGGCAGAAAATTGTCCGCCGCCAAATGCAGCCAGAATTTTTGGCCGCCGTGTAAATTCTTGCTCGCCTGCGGGGCGACTTCGCCGATCGGTTTACCGTCAACCGTTCCTTCAAAATCGACTACCACGAAATCTTCCATCTGCGCGCCGCGCCCCTGCACATCGACAAAGTCCGCGCTTTGGTCGCGTAACCGCTCCAGCGTCGCTTCGATCTCCGCCTCGGTCACTTTCGTGTCTGGTAACTCGACCGGAATATTTTTGTAGTCGGGCAATTTAAATTCCGGCGCAGTCACCACCGTCGCCTGGAAGCGCATCGATTTATCTTCGCCGAACTGGACGTCCTCCAAATTCGTCAGCGAAGCCACCCGCAATTTTTTCTGCTCGATCGCCTCCCGATAACTCTTCGAGACGAGCTTCTTTGTCACTTCGTCCTGAATTTCCTTGCGAAATCGTTTGTCGATCACCGCCCGCGGCGCTTTGCCCGGCCGATAGCCGGGAATCTTGGCGAACCGCGCAAAGCTGTTGGCGATTGTGTCCCATTCCTTCGAAACCTCATCCGCCGGCAATTCGATCTTCAGCGTCGAAATCGATTCCGGCTTTTCTTCTACCTGCACTTTCATCAACATTCACTGTAGCGGCGCTCTGCGAGCGTCGCATTAATTTTTGTCCGGTCGAACGAGAAACTATCTGCGAAATGACCCGAAAGATTCGCTGAATTCGAAATTTTAGCGCCCTTTGGCGTGTTTAGCAGATTCTTGTCCGCGAACGTAAACCGCATGCGTTTGCGGAAAACCGAACCAATACGCGAGCTCGCGGTAATCTTCGCAATCGAACACCCCGATGTTTGCGAGCTTGCCCGCCTCCAGCGACCCAATCTTATCGCCGCGACTTAAAGAATATGCCGCATTGATCGTTGCCGCGGTGATCGCCTCCGCGGGTGACATTTTCATTTGCGTGCAGGCCAGCGACAGAACCATCGGCATCGACGGTGTCGGTGACGAACCCGGATTGAAATCAGTCGCGAGAACGGCGGCGAGGCCGGCTTCGATCATTTCGCGCGCGCGCGGATAGGATGTCGATCCAAGTGCATAAACCGATCCGGGTAACAGGACCGGCTGCACGTTTCGAGATTTCAACGCCGTGATCCCTTGGTCGGCCGTTTTTTCCAAATGATCCGCCGTTGTCGCGCCGAGTTCTGCCATCAATTTCGCGCCGCCTGAATTTGTCAGTTGATCGACATGGCCACGAAGTTTGAGCCCAAGCTTCTTCGCTGCCGTCAGAATCTCGCGTGATTGCTCGATGTCGAAATAACCGCGCTCACAGAAGACATCACAAAACTTCGCCAGTTTTTCTTTCGCGACGCGTGGCAACATCTGGTTGATCACAAGATCGACATATTCGCCTGGCGAGGTGTCGCGCGGGACCGCGTGCGCGCCCAGGAAAGTTGGAACAACCTCGAGTGCCGTCTTTTCGTTGAGTTGGCGCATTACGCGCAGAATTTTCAATTCATCCTCAAGTGTGAGGCCGTAGCCCGATTTCACTTCAACGGTTGTGGTTCCGCATTTCAGAAACCATTCCGCATGTTTCTTGGCCCGCGCGAAAAGATCGGCCTCGCTCGCGACGCGCGTCTTTTCGACCGTTGACCAAATCCCGCGACCGGCTTTAGCGATTTGTTCGTACGTCTCGCCACGGGAGCGGCGTTCGAAATCGTCGATTCGATTTCCAGCGAAAACCAAATGAGTGTGCGCATCGACAAATCCTGGCAAAACAACGCGCCCGCCAAGATCGACGATCTCAGCGCCCGCCGCTTTCTTCTCGATCTCCTCGCTCGTACCGACGATGTCGATCTTGCCGTCGCGGATGAGCACTCCTCCGTCACGAATGATTCCGAGCTCGGACAATTCCTTGCCGACTCGTGGACGCTTCGGACCTGAAAGCGTGACCAGCTGCGACGCGTGAAGAAGAGCGAGAGACTTCAAGTCAGTTTGCTCTGCACGATCTGATCGATTTTCTTGAACGCGGACTCTGAATCTGCCTGCAGTTTACGGACTTTCTTCTGAAGATCGGATTTGAATTTTTCATCCTTCAGGTTGGCAAGATTAATCCGAACATTCAACGCTGCTCCATCAATGCACGCACGGATCGCACAAATTCCGACACCTACATCCGAAATCGAATTCGGATTCCCCGTCTCGGCCATTCCCGCCAGCAACTCGTACGATTTCGACGCCGTTTCCATCACTTTCAGTGGAATTTCCGCCGCGTACTTCGTCGCTGATTCCACTGCGGCTGCGCGAGACGCTTTTTCTTCCCCGGATTGTTTCGGCAACGCCAATGCGTCCATCACTTTGTTGAAAGCGGCCGTGTCTTCGTCGACGAGCGCCAGCAACTCGTCTTTGAGCTGTTGCGCTTTCACCGCCCACTCGCTGAAATACTCAAGTTTATCGTCCCAACCGCGTTTGCCAGCCGAGAGGTTCGCCACCATTCCCCCAAGCGACGCCCCGAGCGCGCCCATGAGCGCCGCGACCGATCCGCCGCCCGGCGCAGGCGAGTCGCTCAACGTTTCGTTGCAAAATTCGCGCAGATTCATTTTCACCAGCGATTTCTTAGTGCCAGTCCGGCTCGGACTTTCGATCTTCAATTCAATCACTTTTTCCTTCGGATCGAAAGGCTTCAGTTCGCTCAAACTCATCGACTTCACCGCGATGTCGATCAACTCCTCCTCCGAAACGCCTTCCGACCATTTTTGTTTGCGCAAAAAATAACGGCCGGCATCGGTCAACGATTTCTTCGGCACCATCCCGACAATTTCGGAACCCGTGACGCGCAAGCCGCGCTTGATCGCCGACTCGACACATGCGTCGAACGCGACATGCAGCGGCGTTTCCTCGATGTTGGTCAAATTCATCGACACTTGCGCGATTCCATATTCCTTCACGAACCAACCAATCGCTTTCACGTGCTTCAACATTCCAGGAACACGGACCGGCTCGCCCTTTGCGTCGAGAACCTTTTTTCCCGAAGGCGTACCATCTTCCGTTTTGAACCGACCCTGCTCTCGAACGTCGAACGCGACCGAGTTGGCGCGTCGGACAGATTTCGTGTTCAAGTTGACGTTGTAGGCGACAAGAAATTCTCGTGCGCCAATCGCGGTCGCGCCCGCCTTCTCGTTTAATTTCGCCAGCCCGAAATCAGGTTTCCATTCCGGCTGTCTTATCTTCTCAGAGAAACCTTCGTACTCGCCGGCGCGAATCACCGCGAGATTAGACCGCGACTTGTCCTTGGCGGCTTTTTCGTAGAGATAGACTGGGATCTTTAATTCTTCGCCAACGCGCTTGCCGAGCTGCTGCGCGCAGGCAATCGCTTCTTCCCAACTGACATTATTCACCGGAATAAATGGGCAAACATCGGTCGCGCCCATGCGCGGATGCGCGCCTTTGTGTTTGCGCATATCGATCAGCTCCGCCGCTTTTTTAATTCCGCGGAAGGCCGCTTCGACTGCGGCTTCAGGATTGCCGACAAAAGTCACCACGGTGCGATTCGTGGTCGCGCCAGGATCGACATCGAGCAGCGAAACACCGTCAGTCGACTTAATCGCATCGCTAATTTGCGTAATGATGTTCTCGTCCCGCCCTTCCGAGAAATTCGGCACGCACTCGATCAGCTTTTGCATGCTCAATCGCGGGGCTTGGGCTGCATCGCGATGTCGATCTTGTGTTTCGCCGCGAAATCGATTGCGCGCGAGTAACCGGCATCGGCGTGGCGAAGCACGCCCATTCCCGGATCGCTTGTCAAGACGCGCTCCAATCTTCGTTTCGAATTCTCGCTGCCATCAGCAACCACGACCATTCCGGCGTGTTGCGAGTAACCGATGCCGACACCGCCGCCGTTGTGAATTGAGATCCACGACGCGCCGGCCGCGGTGTTGATGAGTGCGTTGAGCAACGGCCAATCCGCGATCGCGTCGCTGTCATCGATCATTCCTTCGGTTTCGCGATTTGGCGACGCGACTGATCCGGCATCGAGATGATCGCGCCCGATGACAATTGGCGCTTTAATCTCGCCGCGCTTAACAAGCTCGTTCATGGCGACGCCGAATTCCGCGCGCTCGCCGTAACCGAGCCAGCAAATCCGCGCGGGTAATCCTTGGAAATGGATCCGCTCTTTCGCGAGTTTCATCCAACGCGCGAGCGTTTGATTTTTGGGGAATAATTCGAGCGCGAGTTTGTCTGTGCGCGCAATATCTTCGGGCTCGCCGCTTAATGCGACCCAGCGAAACGGACCGCGGCCTTCGCAAAAAAGCGGGCGAATGTATTCCGGGACGAAACCGGGAATATCGAAGGCGTTTTTCACGCCCGCTTTCTGCGCCTGGGCGCGAATGTTGTTGCCGTAATCGAACGTGATCGCACCCTTCTTTTGTAACGCCAGCATGGCTTCAACGTGCACCGCCATCGATTGCATCGAGCGCTCGATGTATTCGTCCGGATTCTTTCTCCGCAACGCGAGCGCGTCTTCCAGCGACATTCCGTTTGGCACGTAGCCGTTGAGGGCGTCATGCGCACTGGTCTGATCGGTGAGAACATCGGGAACTACGCCGCGGTTCACAATTTCCGGCAACACGTCAGCACAATTGCCAACGAGACCAACCGATAGTGGATGTCGATCTTTGCGCGCCGTCTCAATCATCCTCAGCGCTTCCTCAAGCGACCGTGCGATCTTGTCGCAGTAACCGCTCTTCAATCGCTTCTCGATCCGGGCCGGATCGACCTCGACCCCAAGAAAAACGGCTCCGTTCATAGTGGCGGCAAGCGGTTGCGCGCCGCCCATTCCACCAAGTCCGCCAGTTAAAACGAATTTTCCTTCGAGCGACCCGCCGAAATGTTTTCTCCCAGCAGCCGCGAAAGTTTCGAACGTGCCCTGCACGATTCCCTGGCTTCCAATGTAAATCCACGAACCGGCGGTCATTTGGCCGTACATCGTCAATCCAAGCCGTTCGAGCCGATTGAACTCGGCATAATTGTTCCATTGTCCAACGAGATTCGAATTTGCGATTAGAACACGCGGTGCTTCATCGTGTGTCCGGAATTTTCCAACCGGTTTGCCGGATTGAACCAGCAACGACTCATCGTTTTCCAATTCGCGGAGCGAACGAACGATCGCGTCAAATGCATCCCAACTGCGCGCAGCCCTACCGGTGCCGCCATAAACAATCAGTTGATCCGGATTCTCGGCGACGTCGGGATCGAGATTGTTCATCAACATCCGCATGGCCGCCTCCTGGTGCCAGCCTTTGCAGCTCAACTCACTGCCGCGCGGGGCGCGAAGGGTCCGAGCCGGACTGGCGGACTGTTTCCCGCTCATAAGTCGTTGAACGCGCCTGCGCGAATCTTCTCGGCCAGTCGCCCGATGTCGCCGGACAACGGCCGGTCGGTTGTCAGCGGCGGCGCAACTTGCCTAACGAGTCCGAACGCACGCTCGACGCCTTTGCCGGCTCGCAATGGCCGGCGATGCTCGAGCGCTTCCGCCGCTGTGAGCAGCTCAATCGCGAAAAGATTCTCGGCAAGATCGACGATGGACCGCAATTTGAGCGCGCTCGTCATCCCCATGGAAACGTGGTCCTCCTTTCCGCCCGAAGTCGTGACATTATCGACACTCGCCGGATGAGCGAGCACGCGAGCTTCGTTGGCCAATGATGCTGCCGCGACCTGCGCGATCATGAAACCTGACTCAACACCAGGCCGACGGGCCAGGAATGCCGGCAAACCCTCGCTTTTATCGGGATTGACCAAACGATCGATTCGGCGCTCGGCGATGTTTATTAAGTCAGTCAGGGCGATTGCGGCGTAATCGAAACCAAACGCGAGTGGCGCACCGTGAAAATTTCCGCCGGAAACAACATCGCCGGTTTCAATGAACACCAGTGGATTATCGGTCGCGGACGCGGATTCGACCGACAAAATTTGTTCGCAATGAGCCAGAACATCGCGCACGGCACCGTGCACTTGCGGCATGCAACGGACGCTGTAGGCATCCTGAACACGCGGGTCGTTCTGGCGGTGCGATTCTCGAATTTCGCTGTCCTGTAAGAGCGAGTTCAAATGAGCGGCAACTGTTTTTTGTCCCTGATGGGGTCTTGCATCGTGCAGCCGCGGATCAAACGCTGCCGGCGTGTCGCGCAAACCTTCGAGCGTCATCGCCCCGGCAACATCGGCAACGTTCGTCAGGCATTTCGCACGCAAGATCGACAATCCCCCGACCGCATGCATCGCTTGAGTGCCGTTCAATAACGCGAGACCTTCTTTCGCTTCCAAGTGCACCGGTTTTAATTTGGCGCGTCTGAACGCTTCGCCGCTGTCCGTTCGCTTTCCATCAAAAAATGCTTCGCCTTCACCGATCAAACTCAGGGCGAGATGCGCTAGCGGCGCAAGATCGCCACTTGCCCCGACCGAGCCCTTCTCTGGAACAACGGGATGGACGCGATGGTTGAGCATCTCGCAGAGCAGCTGAATCACTTCGGGTCGAATGCCACTAAACCCGAGCGCGAGGACGTTTGCGCGCAGTAACATCATCGCGCGCACCTCAGGCTCGGACAAAGGTAATCCGATGCCGCAGGCGTGACTGCGAACGAGATTCAATTGGAGCGCGCCGATTTCCGCGCGCGGAATCCGGACGTCCGCAAGTTTGCCAAATCCAGTGTTAACGCCATAAACAGCGGTGTCGCGCGCGACGATGTTGTCGATGATTCTGCGGGATGCCAAAATACGCGAGCGTGCCGAACCCGCGATTTGCACCGGTTCCCGCCCGTAGGCGACGTCAGCGATTTGCTCAAGTGAGAGCGGCTTACCGCTTAATTCCATGGAACCAATTTTACTGGCAACTTGTGCAAATGGAAGGCGGCGGCGCGTCTATCGCCTACGCTTCGGTTCCGCTACGGGGGATTGATTATCCTGAAGCCAGGCAGTTTCCTGAAAATCCTCTTTCCATGCTGTAATTCCGGTCCGCAGATATCCTCCCAAGTGACCAAGTAAACCGCGGCGTCCAACTTCGTATTCGGGGTCATTTTTCACCAGGCACCAAAATAATCGACCGCCTCTGCGCCAGCCGTCGAGCACGATCCCGTCCTGAAAAGGCTGGTTCCGTGCAGTGACCACCAAAGCATTGTTCTCGTCCGATTCTTTCGCGTAAGCACTGCCCCAGTGAAGGACCAGGGTCTTGAAATGAAACTCTTTCAAGCGCGAGCCAATATCGCGAGTGTAATCGGCACAGATGCCGCGCTTTTTCGCGCCAATGTTGATCAGGAAATTGTGGATCGCAGGGTCTCCATGGACGCCGTATTCGCGTGCGAGCCGGCGCGACATGGTGTGAGCCGTCACGGACAACAGCTCGGCCTCGTGTGGATCGACATTGCCCGGGGCGAGTGCTACCAGCGCGTCCCGCAACTCGTTGATTGATTTCTCGCCCTGCGCCCAGATAGGGCTTGAACAAACGGATAATGCAAAGATGAGAGCGGATCTGAAATTCACGTTGGTGAGTCTATTTAGAAAAGGCCAGGCCGCCAAAGCGACCTGGCCTTTTGTCGAAATCGCCCCGGTTTGGGACAACTTGGACGAAGGGGTTACTTGCCGTAGTGACTCGGTGCCGTTGTTGTGGTAGCCGCTTCTTCTTTGTGTTGCGCGCACGCCCCCAAGCTGAGAGCGCTGGCTAAAACGGCCATGATCATGATCGCTTTTATGAACTTCAATCTAATCTCGCCTCCTTTCGGTTGTGTTGTTCCGGTTCTTCTAGGCGTGGAACACCGTCGAAGCAACGCTTTTTTGGATGTTTTGCCGTACAAGCTATTCGCGGATGACCACCTGTGTGGTTTCATTAACTAATTCGAATAATTCGATCACGTCGTCATTACGCATCCGGATGCAGCCGTGACTCGCGGGCAGCCCGATCTTGTCTTCATGTTTGGTGCCGTGGATATAAATGAATCGCTCACGCGTATTCGCATTCTCCTCGTCCACACCGTCGAGCCAAAGGATGCGCGAGGTGATGAGATCCTCCGTCTCGGGTAAAGGATCGTCCGGACCAAGCGGGACGCGTGCTTTGAAGATTGTTCCAGGTTCGGCGTCGTGACCGATTTTTTCCGCGATGCGAAAGTTACCCGGCGGCGTTTTCATACTGCCCTCCTCAGTCCCGATTCCAAAACGTGAACTGGAAACTGGATAACAACGGAGGACTTCGCCATCGCGGGTCAACGTGAGGCGTTGATCCCCAATGGAGATGTCGATCTTTGTTCGGGCCCTTTGCATCGATGAAGAGCGGCCTTACAATTCGCCGCGGTGAAAAAAGAATATCACATCGCGGTCGTAGGCGCGACCGGCTCGGTTGGCGCCGAACTGTTGCGGGTTCTGGAACGGAGACATTTTCCGACAGCGAAAATTCGCGCGCTCGCGTCCGGAAAATCCGCTGGCAGGAAAGTCAAATTTCGCAACGAGCCAATCACCGTGGAAGAACTCCGCGAAAATTCGTTCGACCAGATCGACATCGCATTCTTCAGCGCGGGCGGAGAAACTTCCCGAAAGTTCGTGCCGGTTGCGCGAGAAGCGGGCGCAACCGTGATCGATAATTCTTCCGTTTTTCGAATGGATCCGGATGTTCCGCTCGTGATTCCGGAAATCAACGGACAGGATGCAAAACAACATCGTGGACTAATCGCCAATCCCAATTGCACCACCGCAGTCGCGTTGATGGCGATTTACCCATTACATCGCGCCTTTGGAGTTCGACGCGTCTTCGCGGCAAGTTATCAGGCCGTTTCAGGCAGCGGTGCGCGCGCGATCGATGAATTGAAGAAACAGGTCGAAGCGGCGGCCCAAGATCGACAATCTCCGGCGGAGGTTTACCCGCATCCGATCGCGTTCAATGTTTTGCCGCACGTCGATGTTTTCCTGGAAAGTGGTTACACGAAAGAGGAAATGAAAATGGAAAATGAGGGACGCAAGATCATGCATTTGCCGGAATTTCGGGCTTCAGTGACGTGCGTGCGCGTCCCGGTCTATCGCGCCCACTCGGTCGCGGTCAGCGCCGAGTTCGAAAGCAAAGTTTCAGTGGAGCAAGCACGCGAGGTCTTAGCAAAGGCGCCGGGTTTGGAGCTCGTAGATGAGCCACAGAAGAATCGTTATCCGATGCCGCTGAATGTCGCCGGCAAAGATAACTGCGAAGTTGGCAGAGTGCGCCTGGATTGCGCGCTGGAGAACGGTCTCGCCTTTTGGGTTTCAGGCGATCAATTACTCAAAGGCGCCGCATTGAACGCAGTTCAGATTGCCGAACTTCTTTGACGGTCGATTGTCGATCTTGCACGCGAAACGGCCCCGGTAAATCGCGGCCGTTCGTTTCAATTTGATTCGAGCGCGGGATTACTGGGGACCGGGCGTTGGCGTTGCGCCTGCTCCTTTGCCCTCGCGTTTTTTCTCGACTGGCTGTCCGGTTCCGGCTGGCGTTTGTCCGCCACCCGCCGGCGGCACGTTCATGCCTTCGGCTTTGTGTTTGCCACGGCCTTCGCCGTAA
>Ga0209471_1001449_pt1 | contig 14094 bp, 11 predicted proteins | sample GraSoiAngelo_128_FD_185885 | JGI IMG/M metagenome (GOLD analysis project Ga0209471, IMG submission 185885) | Grasslands soil microbial communities from the Angelo Coastal Reserve, California, USA - 14_0927_12_20cm (SPAdes) (version 2) | ecosystem: Environmental > Terrestrial > Soil > Grasslands ...
CAGCCGCTGCCCGAGGAGCGCGAGCAGATCGAGCGGCAGGCCCACCAGGCGGCCGCCCAGGTCGACGGCCTGATGACCGCCGCCTCTCGTATCCTTCATTCCTTGACCCGGCACGCAGGCGTCGTGGCCTCGCCACGGCCGCAGTCGGAGAGGCTGCAGCGGATCGAGTTCGTCCCGCTGCGCGAGGGGCGCGTCCTCGCCGTCCTGGTGGCGCGATCGGGAGCGGTTCGCAACCGGCTGCTCACGCTCACCCAGCCGGCCAGCGCCTCCGAGCTGGAGCGCGCGGCCAATTATCTCAATTCCCTCATCGCCGACCTCACCCTGCCCGAGGCGCAGGCGAGGCTGCGCAAGGAGCTGGAGCGCGATCGGCGCGAGTTGGACGAGCTGCGCGCCCGGGCGCTCTCGCTGGGAGCGGAGGCGGTGCACCTGGAGCAGCCGCTGGTGCATATCGAGGGGCAGTCGTCGCTCCTCGAAGAGAAAGGCCTGGCCGGCGACGTGGCCAAGATCCGCGCACTCTTCAAGGCGCTCGAGGAGAAGGAGAGCCTCTTGCGCGTCCTCGACCGCGCGCTGGAGGCGGAGGAGTTGCGCATCTTCATCGGCGCCGAAAGCGGCATCGTCGAGCCCGACCTGGCCATCGTGGCAGCCCCCTACCGCCTGAAGGGCGAAGTAGTCGGCGCCTTGGGAGTGATCGGCCCCACCCGCATGGACTATTCGCGCGTGATTCCGCTCGTCGAGCTGACCGCGCGAACGATCGGCATGACCCTCGATGAGGAGCGCTGACACTCGCTCCGCACCCGTCTCCGTCCCCGTCCCCGGGCCCGTGTACGAACCCGGGCCCGGCCCCGGTTGTCCTCTTGCTTTGCTGCGCTACATTACGCGCCCCATGGCAATGCCAGACGATGCGCAGGTCCCGCCCGAGGCGGCGGTCGATGAAGTGAAGGGCGTCGAAGAAGAGCTGGACGTCTCCACGCCGCCCGACGCCGAGGCGATGCAGAAGAAGATCGCCCAGCTCGAGGCACAGCTCGAGGAGTCGTTCAAGCGCGCCCGCGAGACGAACGACCGCCTCAAGGACACGCACGAGCGCCTGCTGCGCACCGCCGCCGAATTCGACAATTTCAAGAAGCGGGCGCTCAAGGAAAAGGAGGACGTGCAGAAGTTCGGCATCGAGCGGCTGCTCAAGGATTTCCTGCCGGTGATGGACAATCTCGAGCGCGCGCTCGACCACGCCGAGCAGCACGACCCGAAGCAGGTCATCGAAGGCGTGCGGCTGGTGCAGAAGCTCTTCGAGACCACCCTCGCCAAGCACGGTGTGACCGCCTTCTCGGCGGTGGGCAAGCCCTTCGATCCCAGCGTGCACGAGGCGCTCATGCAACAGGAGAGCGACGCGCCTCCGGGCACCGTCGTCTCGGAGATGGCGCGCGGCTACAAATTGAACGATCGGCTGGTGCGTCCGGCCGCTGTGGTTGTAGCGAAACCTCGCACTCCGGAATCAGGCGGCGGCGGCGTTCCACCTGCGGGCGCCTGACCAAACCCCTCACGCCGGGTCCTGATCTTTGACCGGGGCGCGCAACTCTGTTGTCTTTCGACGGCGCGACGTGGGAGAGTTTTCTTCATGCCCAAGGTGATCGGAATCGATCTGGGCACCACCAACAGCTGCGTCGCCGTCATGGAAGGCGGCGAACCGGTGGTGATTCCCAACTCGGAAGGAAGCCGTACCACGCCCTCGATGGTCGGGTTCACCGAGGCGGGTGAGCGGCTGGTCGGCCAGATCGCCAAGCGGCAGGCCATCACCAATCCGGAGGCCACCGTCTTCGCCGTCAAGCGCCTGATCGGGCGCAAGTACGATTCGGAGGAGGTGCGCAAGAGCATCTCGGTCAGCTCCTACCGCATCATCGCCGCCGAGAACGGCGACGCCTGGGTCGAGCTGCGCGGCAAGAAGTTCAGCCCCGCCGAGATCTCGGCGATGATCCTCGCCAAGATGAAGCAGACCGCCGAAGATTATCTCGGCGAGCAGGTGACGGAAGCCGTGGTCACCGTCCCCGCCTACTTCAACGACAGCCAGCGGCAGGCCACCAAGGACGCCGGCCGCATCGCCGGCCTCAACGTCTTGCGCATCATCAACGAGCCCACCGCGGCCGCGCTTGCCTACGGCCTGGACAAGGCGCAGGGCGGACCGGGCGGCGGCAAGGTGACCGGCTCGGCCATGCGCACGCAGGGCGCGGAGAAGATCGCCGTCTACGACCTGGGCGGCGGCACCTTCGACATCTCGGTCCTGGAGTTGAACAGCGGCGTCTTCGAGGTGAAGGCCACCAACGGCGACACCTTCCTCGGCGGCGAGGACTTCGACCAGCGCATCGTCGATCACTTGAACGACAAGTTCATGAAGACGAGCAAGATCGACCTGCGCAAGGACCGGATGGCGCTGCAGCGCCTGAAGGAAGCGGCCGAGCGGGCCAAGCACGAGCTCTCCAGCGCGACCGAGACCGACGTCAACCTCCCCTTCATCGCGGCGGACGTCACCGGCCCCAAGCACCTCACCGAGACGATGACGCGGGCGAATCTCGAGGAGCTGGTGGGCGATCTCGTTCAGAAGACCATCGAGCCCTGCAAGATCGCCCTCAAGGACGCCGGCATCAACACCAAGGAGATCGACCGCGTCATCCTGGTGGGCGGCATGACGCGCATGCCGAAGGTGCAGCAGGTAGTGCAGCAGTTCTTCGGCAAGGAGCCGCACAAGGGCGTCAACCCCGACGAGGTGGTCGCCATCGGCGCTGCCATCCAGGGCGGCGTGCTCAAGGGCGAAGTGAAGGACGTCCTCTTGCTCGACGTCACGCCGCTCTCGCTCGGCGTCGAGACGGCGGGCGGCGTCTTCACCAAGATCATCGACAAGAACACCACCATCCCCGCGCGCAAGTCGCAGGTCTTCTCCACCGCGGTCGACAATCAGCCGATCGTCAACGTCCACGTGCTCCAGGGCGAGCGCGAGATGGCCGCCGACAACAAGACGCTGGCGCGCTTCGAGCTGGTCGGCATTCCTCCCGCTCCCCGCGGCGTGCCGCAGATCGAGGTGGCCTTCGACATCGACGCGAACGGCATCGTCCACGTCAGCGCCAAGGACCTCGGCACCGGCAAGCAGCAGTCGATCCGCATCGTCGCTTCCTCCGGCCTCACCGAGCAGGAGATCCAGAAGATGATCGCCGAGGCCGAGTCGCACAAATCGGCCGACAAGAAGAAGAAGGAGCTGGCCGACGCGAAGAACTCGGCCGACGGCCTCATCTATACGACCGAAAAAGCGCTGGAGGAGTACGCCACCCTCTTGCCCGCCAAGGACATGGCCGAGATCAGGCAGGACCTCGAGGCGCTCAAGGCCGTGGTGGGCAGCGAGGACCTGCCCAAGCTCAAGGCGGCCATCCAGCGGCTGGAGGGCTCCGCCTATCGCATCGCCGACGCCTTGTACTCGTCCGGCGACGACAAAAAGGCCGCCGGGGAAAAGAAAGCGTAGCCCCGCGCGTTGACACCGGGCTGGTAAAGCTTACGTTAGACCGAGGCGGGAGCCGTGCGCCCGCTCGCTTGGCCCGAGGTGTCAGGAGTGCAGCCGTTGAAGCGTGACTACTACGAGATCCTCGGGGTTGCACGAGCCGCTACGGCGCAGGAGCTGAAGAGCGCCTTTCGCAAGCTCGCGCTGCAGCACCACCCCGACAAGAACGACGGCGACAAGATCTCCGAGGAGAAGTTCAAGGAGGCGAGCGAGGCGTACGAGGTGCTCTCCGACCCGGACAAGCGCGCCCGCTACGATCGCTTCGGTCACCAGGCGCCCGGCGGCTTCGGCCCTTCGCCCTTCGAGGCGGGCTTCACCGGCAACATCAACGACATCTTCGGGGACATCTTCGGCGAGATCTTCGGACAGCGCGGGCGTTCGCGCGGCGGCAAGCAGCGCGGCGCCGACCTGCGCTACAACCTCGAGGTCTCCTTCACCGAGGCGGCCTTCGGATCCGAGGCGAAGGTCAAGATTCCCCGCCACAAGCAGTGTGGAAGCTGCCACGGCTCGGGAGCGCGCGCCGGCACCGGACCCAAGACCTGCCCGACCTGTCACGGCGCGGGCGAGCTGCGCATGACCCAGGGGTTCTTCCAGATCTCCCGCACCTGCGGCCACTGCCAGGGCAAAGGATCGGTGATCACCGATCCGTGCCCCGCCTGCAACGGTGCCGGCAAGGTGGAGAGCGAGAGCGTCCTGTCGGTCAAGGTCTCGCCCGGCGTCGACACCGGGACGCGGCTCAAGCTGACGGGAGAAGGCGAACCGGGCGAGCGGGGCGGGCCGCCCGGCGACCTCTACGTCGTCGTGCACGTGCAGGAGCACCCCATCTTCATTCGCGAGGACACCGAGGTCATCTGCGAGGTGCCGATCAGCTTCACCCAGGCCGCGCTCGGCTCCAGCATCGAGGTGCCCACGCTGGATGGCAAGGTGAAGATGAAGATCCCGGCCGGCACGCAGAGCGGCAAGGTGTTCCGGCTGCGCGGCAAAGGCATTCCGCACCTCAACGGCTACCAGCGCGGCGACCAGCACGTGCGAGTGACGGTCGAGGTGCCGGAAAAACTGACCAAGCGGCAGCGCGAGGTGCTGGAGCAGTTCGCCGCGATGTCCGGCGAGGAGTCGCACCCTCAGTCGAAGAGCTTCTTCGCCAAGGTGCGAGAACTTTTCGGCGACGAAGAGGGTGAAGAAGAAGCCACCGGCTGAATAGGTTTCCCGGACCTCGCGTCGCACACGCGTCAGGAGGTCCTCTCATGCGCACTCTCGCTGTCTTGCTTCTCGTTGCCTGCGCCAGCACCAGCAGGGCACAGCTGGGCGAAATCCACTTGCGGCCCTATACCGAGCTCGCCCAACCGCCGGCCGTCTTCTCGGTGCAGCAGGGCCGTATCTTGAGCCCGCAACTCGACGTCACCGTCGATCCCGACGGCTGCGCGCGCGGCACCGTGGCGATGTCGTCCGTGCAGCTGTGCAGCAAGGCGGACAAGGCCGCACCGGGGAAGGAAGGCGACGTGGTCGAGCGCTGGGCGGGCCCCAGCGGGGACGTGACCCTCGAGTTGGAGGAGCAGGGCAAGCAGCTGCGCATGGATGGCTATGTCAACGTGGGCGCGCGGTCGCTGCCGACGCGCGCCACCGTGCCCTTGGGGCAGGGGCCGCAATGGGAAGAGCTTCGGCGCCATCCCATCCTGCTCGCGCTCGCCGCCGCAGCAGCGGGCGTGCGCGGCGAGCCGACCGAGAACACGAAAGCGGAGTAACCTGCGCCCGTTGCCGGGCGTAAGAACGGAAGAGGAGCTGATGGCTGCTTACGTCGCGGGCGATGCCCGCGCCTTCGAGCAGCTGTTCGCGCGGCTGGCGCCGCGGCTGCACGGATTCTTTCGGCGCTCCTTCGGTGAGCAGGTGGCGGACGATCTGTTGCAGGTGACCTTCATGAAGGTGCACAGGGCGCGTCAGCAGTACCAGCAGAGCCTCCGGGTCGCGCCCTGGATCTTCACGGTCGCGGCGCGGGTGCGGCTCGACGAATGGCGCAAGCGGCGGCGGCTGCCCGAAGATGCCGATGAGGAGGCGCTGGCCCGAGCCGACGAAGCAGCGGCGCTCTCGGCGGACCCGCCGACCTCCAACGATTTGCAGGAGGCCGTGCGGGCGGCGCTCGAGCGACTTCCCGAGAGCCAGCGCGCGGTCATCCATCTCCACCGCTACGAAGGAATGACGTTCGCCGAGATCGCGCAGGTCCTGGGCACGACGCCCGGAGCGGTCAAGCTGCGCGCGTTCCGCGGCTACGAGCGGCTGCGGCAGATGCTGGATGGGGTCTTGCGATGACTTGCGCCGAGCTGCGGGCCAAGGCGGCCGGCATCGCGGCTCTGCCCGAGGGCGATCCCGAGCGCGAGGAGTATCTTGCGCACGCGCGGGAATGTCCCGGATGCGCGGAGGAGCTGCGCAAGAACGAAAAGGTGCTTCGCGCGCTCGATGCGGCGCCCTTGCCGCCGCCCTCGGCGCAGGCGCTGCGGCGCGCAGCCGCGCCCGTGCTCGCCGAGCTCTTGCCGCCTCTGCCGCGCGGGGCCTGGGCGGCGCGCGGCGGAGCGGCGATCGCGGCCTTTGCCCTCCTGCTGCTCGTTGCGCGGCATCGCGATGCGGAGGGATGGACTGCTGCCATCCTGATCGCGGCGCTCGCCTCGGCGCTGGCGGCGACGGCCGGAGTGCTGCGCGCCGGCGCCCTCGTGGCTGTCGCGGCCGCAGCGGCGTTTGCGTTGGCGGCAGGAGGCGCGCCCGGATTCGCTCTCGCCGGACAGATGGGCGGACTCGCGCCGCGCGTTGGCGCCGAATGCCTGCTCGCGGAGCTTCTCGCCGCCGGTCTTCCTTTCGCGGCCGCGGCCTGGACGTTCCGCCGTAGCCCGCGCGCCGGCTCTCTCGCGCAAGCCGCAGCGGCAGGCGCCCTCGCGGGGCAGGCGGCGCTCCACCTCGGCTGCCCCGCGCACGCGCAGGCGGCGCATCTCTGGGTCTTCCACGTCGGCGGCGTGGCGCTCGCCGCGCTGGCGGGCTGGATCGCCGAGGGCCGGCTCGTCAGTGTGAAAGAATAGGAAAGCGCGGCCGCGGCATCTGCTCTCGCAGCGGTCCGACCAAAGACACGGACGCCTCCGCGCCGGAGATTCCGCCGACCAGGTCGTAGTCGCCGGCCTGCTCGATCTCGACCGGCACGATCTCGCCTGCCTTTGCCTGGCCGCGGTTGACGTAGACCTTGCCGTCGATCTCCGGCGCCTGGCCCATCCAGCGGCCCTCGAGAAGCAGCTCGGTTTCTTCCGACACGCCTTCGACGAGGACCTCCAGCGTCTTCCCCACCAGCTTCTCTTGATGCGCGCGCGAGATCCTCCGCTGGATGCCGAGCAGTTTCTTCTGCCGCATCGCCTTGGTCCGCTGCGGCAGCTGACCGTCGAGGTGGTACGACTCGGTCCCTTCCTCGCGCGAGAACTGGAAGACCCCGACGCGCTCGAAGCGCATCTCCTCGACGAAGTCGCAGAGCTCTTGAAACTGGGAATCCGTCTCGCCGGGAAATCCGACGATGAAACTGGTCCGGAACGTCAGCCTCGGAACGCGCTCGCGCAGCTTTCGCACCAGCCGCCGCACCCAGGCGGAGTCGCGCCCGCGCTTCATGCGCCGCAGGACGGGATCGCTGATGTGCTGCAGGGGCATGTCCAGGTAGCGGGCCAGGTTGGGCTGCCGCGCGAGCGCGTCGATCAGCTCATCGGGAAAGTCGCGCGGATAGGCATAGTGCAGGCGGATCCAGCGCGCCGGTACCTCGCCGAGCGCGCGCAAGAGCTCGTGCAGGCGCGGCCGGCCGGGGAGATCGTGGCCGTACGCCGTCAGATCCTGCGCGACCAGGTTCAGCTCGACCGCGCCCTCGGCCACCAGCCGCTGCGCCTCCTCGACGATGTCGGCGATGGGCCGCGACCGCTGCAGCCCGCGCAGCTTGGGGATGATGCAGAAGGCGCACTTGTTGTCGCAGCCCTCGCTGATCTTCACGTACGCGGTCCAGCGCGGCATCGAGTTGCGGCGTGGAGTTTTTGCGTCGGCGATGTAGTCCGGGTCGGGAATGACGGCGCGGTCGCGCTCGCCCTTCAAGATGGAAGCGATGCGCGGATAGGCGCTGGTGCCGACGAAGTAGTCGACCTCGGGCATTTCCGCCGACAGCACGTCGGCGTAGCGCTGCGTGAGGCAGCCGGCGACCACCAGCGCCTTGCAGCGGCCGGTCTCCTTGAGCTGGGCGTGCTCGAGGATGGCGTCGATCGACTCCTGCTTCGCCTCGCCGATGAAAGCGCAGGAGTTGATGAGGATGACCTCCGCGTCCTTGGGCTCCTCGACCAGGCGGTATCCCTCCTCGAGCAGGCTGCCGAGCATCACCTCGCTGTCCACCCGGTTCTTGGGGCAGCCGAGCGAAAGGAGATAGAGGGTCGGAGCGGCAGCAGTCATGGGCGGCCCTCTATAACAGCGGAGCGAGGGCCCGTCACTCCGCGGGGAACACTTCGTCGAACTTGCTGAAATCGATCATGCTGCGGCCGCCGGGCAAGTCGACGAGCATGTCGGCGAAGCGCGCGCCGAAGCGGACCTCGTCGTAGACCCAGGACTGCGCGGCGAGGAGCGGCTGGGCGGTGATGCCCTCGACGCCGACGACGGTGACGAGGAATTCCGCATCGGCGCGGGCGAGCGACTCCGCGGTGGCGCCGGCGAGCGGGCTCGAGGAGGTGATGGCGTGCAGGCCGAGCCAGCTTCGCGCCAGGTTCTGCACCCGGCCGCGCTGCAGCTCCAGCTCGCGCACGCGGTAGATCTCGACGCCCTCCTGCGTGCGCTCGTCCAATCCCACCGAGAGCCGGATGTCGACGTCGAAGACGCGGCCGCCGCGCTCGTTGCCGATGCGGAACATCAGGGTGGGCACGCCGTTCATGCGCGAGATCACCATCTCCTTGCTGAAGAGCACGCGCGCGCTCGGCAGCGAGAACTTGGAGAAGACGAGCCCGGTGGTGAGCGCGAGCAACAAGAGACCGCAGAGGATCTCCGCGACCGAGACGAGGTGCGCCGCCATCGTCGCCGGGTGCATCGCGCCGTAGCCGACGGTGGCGAGGGTTTCGACGCTGAAGAAGAAGGCGTCGGCGAGCGAGTCGGGCCGCGCTCCCTCGACGCCGCCGAGCGCGAGATAGAGCAGCGCGAAGACGAAATTGACCAGCAGGAAGGCCGCGGCGATGGCAGCGATGGCCAGCGGCCAGCTGGCGCGGAGGAAGAGGTTGTACGCGTCGCGAAAGGGGCGGGCCTCGAGCCCGCGCACGATCGTCCAGGCGGCTTCTTCGTCGAAGTACGGCGGCCGGGCGGCGGACATCGCCGAACGCCTATCACACGGCTTCAGGGAAGGATCATGCTTCCTTCCGCCGTTGCGGCTGTCCAAGCTGACGCGCTTTCATCCTCTGAAAGGATTTCGCGCCGAAGCCAGCTGTCTTCGGACATGAGCTCGTAGTAGCTCGTGGAAAGAAGCAGCACCACGGCCGACCGGATCGGGCAGCGGAGCAAATACGCGATGACCCCGTCGTTCCTCCCGTCGAATTCATTCATCTTTGAAGCTTCAGCCCAACTCTTGGCGTCCAGGGCCGCCGTCAGTCGCGCCACCCACAAGTCGGCGCTCCCGGCGTCGTGCGGAACGGCGACCGCCAAGGTACGCAACTCGTGACCGGTGAGACTCGAACGACCACAGGCATCGCAGACACCGATCCTCCCGGCCATCATCAATCGGTTCTGGACTTCTCGCGCCGCAGGCGACTGCTCTCGCCTCTCCTCGATCAGGCGATGGACGACGAACGCCACGACCAAGGCCGCCGCCGCGGCGCAAGCGACTACGGTGATCATCAATCCCTGAAATTCTCGAACATGAGGTCCACGCCGAGCTCGTCCTGCTTGCCGCGCGCGAGCTGGATGATGGCCTGCAGATCATCCCTGCTCTTGCCGGAGACGCGCACGCTGTCGCCCTGGATGGCGGCCTGCACCTTGAGCTTGGAGTCCTTGATCGACTTGACGATGACCTTGGCCTTCTCGCTCTCGATGCCCTGCACGAAGGTGATGGTCTGCGAGAGGTGCTTGCCGGACTGCTCCAGCTTGCCGTACTTGAGCCCGCGCAAGGGGACGCCGCGCTTGGCCAGCTTTTCCATCAGCACGCCGCGCGCGGCCTCGAGACGCTGCTCGGTGGTGCTGCGGATTTTGAGGCCCTTCTCCGGCGCAGTGACCTTCTCCAGCGCCGTCTCGGTGCCCTTGAAGTCGTAGCGCTGGTCGATCTCCTTGCGCGCTTGCTGGAAGGCGTTGTCCACCTCCTGCTCGTTCACCTTGTTGACGATGTCGAACGACGGCATGGCTCCCCCTTGCTTCACATCTCGATCACGACCGGCATGACCATCGGCCGCTTCTCCAGGCTCTTGCTCCAGGCCGAGCGCACCCCGCGCCTCAGCGCCTCCTCGACGAGGCCGTGGTCGGTGCGCTGGGCGGGACTGAGCTCGGCCAGAGCCTCGAGCGAAAGCTGCCGCGCCCGCGAGAGGCGCGATTCGTCGAGGCCGGCGACGCCCTTGCCGAGAAGCTCCGGCCCGCGCACCACTTCTCCGCTCTTGTGGTCGAGGACGCAGAGGCACACCAGCATGCCGGTCTCGGCGAGCAGCTGCCGATCGCGCAGCGCCACTTCGCCGACGTCGGCCAATGCGCCGCGCGCGTCGAGGTAGCGGCGGCCCACGCTGACTGCCTGCGTCCTGAGCGAGGCCGCCTCGTTCGCGCGCAGCTCCACCGCGTCTCCGTCTTCGGCCACCAACGGCCGCGCTCCGGCCTGCTCGGCGAGACGGGCGTGCGCCGCCAGCATGCGGTACTCGCCGTGGATCGGCACGAAGGTGCGCGGCCGGATGAGGTCGATCATCATCCGCTGCTCTCCCTGGCAGGCGTGGCCGCTGGTGTGGAGCAGCTGCGCGGAGCTCGTCGCCGACAGCACCTGGCAGCCGCGCCGGACCAGATGATCGATGAGGTTCGCCAGCGCGCGCTCGTTGCCGGGGATGACGCTGCTGCTGAGGATGACCAGATCGCCCGGCTCGAGTTGCACGGTGGGATGCTCCCCCAAGGCCAGCCTCGCCAGCGCGCTGCGAGGTTCGCCCTGCGCTCCGGTGCAGAGGATGAGGAGGTCGCGCGGCGGGAAATGCGCGGCCGCCTCGGGATCGACGAAGAGATCGGGGGGAAACTGAAGGTAGCCGAGATCGAGCGCGAGCCGGACGTTGGTCTCCATCGAGCGGCCCAGCGTGACCACCTTGCGGTTCTGCGCCACCGCCGCCCGCAGCGCGCTCTGCACGCGGTGGACGTTGGAGGCGAACATCGCCATCACGATGCGGCCGCGGACGCCGGCGCAGATACGCACCAGCGACTCGCCGACTTCGCGCTCGCTGGGAGTCGTCCCCTCGCGCTCGGCGTTGGTCGAGTCCGAGAGCAGGCAGGCCACGCCCTGCTCGCCCAGCTCCGCGAAGCGGCGCACGTCGAGAAGCTTCCCGTCGACGGGCGACCAGTCGATCTTGAAGTCGCCGGTGTGGACCACGAGCCCGGCGTCGGTGCTGAGCGCGTACCCCACGGCATCCGGGATGGAGTGGGGAACCTGCAGCGGCTCGAACTCCAGATGCTCGCCGACCTCGGCCCTGCGGTGCGGCACGACCTCGTTGAAAGAAGCGCCGATGCCGTGCTCGGCGAGCTTCTCCTTCACCACCGCGAGCGTGAAGCGCGTCCCGTAGACCGGAGTCTGGGGAAACTCGCGCAGGAGGTACGGCAGCGCGCCGACGTGATCTTCATGACCGTGCGTGAGGAGCACCGCGTCGAGCCGCCCGGCCTTCTGCAGATAAGAGAAGTCCGGAGTGATCACTTCCACGCCGAGCGCCTGCTCGGCGTTGGGGAACATCAGCCCGCAGTCGACGAGAATGCGGCTCTTGCCCGACTCGACCACCATGCAGTTCATCCCGATCTCGCCCAGGCCTCCCAGAGGAATGATCCGGACCGGCGCGAGATCAGGCACGGCAGCATCTGTACCACCGTGTTACGAGAGGTGTCGTGGACGCGTTCGCCAAGGTCCTCAATCCGCCTCAGCTGGAGGCCGTGCAGCATGGCGAGGGGCCGCTGCTCATCCTGGCCGGAGCCGGCTCGGGAAAGACGCGCGTGCTCACGCACCGGATCGCTTTTCTTTTGCGCGAGCGGATGGCGCGGGCGGGGGAAATCCTCGCCGTCACTTTCACCAACAAGGCGGCGGGCGAGCTGCGCCAGCGGGTGGAGAAGCTGGTCGGGCCGGAGGCGGACCGGCTCTGGGTGGCCACCTTCCACGCGGCTGGCGCGCGCATCTTGCGCCGTGAAGCCGAGGCCCTGGGGCTGACGCGCAGCTTCGCCATCTACGACGATGCCGACCAGCTGGCCGAAGCGAAGCGCGCCACCGTCGACTGCGGATTCGACGTCGGCACCGCCAAGCAGCACCTGGCCCGGATCGATCGCTGGAAGAACGCCGGACTTCTCCCCGACGAGGTGAAGCCCGCCGAGTACGACGTGCCCGGCAAGACGGCGCTCAAGGTCTACGCGCGCTACCAGAAGGCGCTGCAGGCCTCGAACGCGGTCGACTTCGGCGATCTGATCGTCCGCGTCATCGATCTGTTCCAGAAGCGCGCGGACGTGCTCGCCTACTACTCGGGGCGCTTCCGCTACATCCTGGTGGACGAGTTCCAGGACACGAATCCGGCGCAGTACCAGCTCTTGCGCCTGCTCGCCGGCGCGCACGGAAACCTCTGCGTGGTGGGCGACGACGATCAGTCCATCTACCGCTGGCGCGGCGCCGAGGTGGACAACATCCTCGACTTCCCCAAGCACTTCAAAGGCACCCGCGTGGTGCGGCTGGAGCAGAACTACCGCAGCACCCAGCGCATCCTCTCCGCAGCGCACGCCCTGATCGAAAAGAACCCGCGGCGGAGCGAGAAGAAGCTCTGGACGGCGGCGGGCGATGGCGAAAAGCTGCGGGTCTTCGTCGCCGACGACGAGCGCGACGAGGCGGCACGCATCGCGCAGGACCTCTACGCCGAAAACGCCCGCGGAACGGCGTATGCCAGCATGGCCATCTTCTACCGGGCGAATGCGCAGTCGCGCGCGCTCGAGGATGCGCTGCGGGCCCGGCGCATTCCCTATCGCGTGGTCCGCGGCCGGTCCTTCTACGATCGCGCAGAGGTGAAGGACGTAGCGGCCTATCTGCGCCTCTGCCTGAACCCGCGATCGGACGGCGATCTCCTGCGAGTCATCAACACGCCCCCGCGCGGGATCGGCGACACGACCGTCGAGCATCTGCGCAGCAGCGCTGCGCGACAGGGGCTGTCGCTCTGGGAGGCTTTGAGGTCGAACGATCCGGAGCTGCCCGCGAACGCCCGCGCCAAGCTCTTGCCGTTCATCTCGCTCATCGAGAAGCTGCGCGCGGAGGTGCAGGGCGACGCGGGGGCAGCTGACGCGATCGAGCGGGTGATCGAGCAAACCGGCTATGCGGACCGGCTGCGCCTCGAAGGCGAGGAGGGCGAAGACCGGCTGGAAAATCTTCTCGAGCTGGTCGGCGCGGCGCGGGAGTTCGACCGCGCCTGGGCGGAGGCGAAAGGGCTCGCCGTGGCGGCGCCAGCGATCCCCGAGCCGGTGGCTCCGATGGAGAAGCCGCTCTTGCCCAATCCGCTGACGCAGACGAGGGCGCAATATCTCCGGGCCGTCCGGCAGGCGCCCGGAGCCCTGGGAAGTCCGGTCGGAGGCGATGAACCGCCCGGCGATCGGCCCGATCCGCGCGCCGCCGTCGCCGCCGCAGCGCCGGACGAGGAGGCCGCCGACACGCCGCTTCTCGGCTTTCTCGAGCAGCTCGCGCTGGTGGGCGACGCCGACGCCGCCGAGAGCGGCGACCGGGCCGCGCTGATGACCTTGCACGCCGCCAAGGGGCTGGAGTTCGACGCCGTCTGGATGAGCGGAATGGAGGAGCGCGTCTTTCCTTCGTCGCGCTCACTCGGCCAGAGGGGACCGCTCGCCTCGGGGGAAGAAGATCCCGACGAGCTGGCCGAGGAGCGCCGCCTCTGCTACGTCGGCATGACCCGCGCGCGCCGACGGCTGACGCTCTCTCTCGCCCGCTGCCGGTCGCTCTTCGGCGAGCTGCGCTTCAATGCGCCCTCGCGCTTCGTGCGCGAGATTCCGCCCGAGCTGGCGGAGGGGCTGGAGGCGCTCGAACGCGCCGCCGCCTGGATGCCCAAGGGGCCCGAGCGCGCCGACGTCGTCTACGACTACCAGTTCGACCAGCGGCAGCGCTTCGAGAGGCCGCCGATGTCGCCGCGCAATCGGATGCGGGAAGCGCGCGTCGATCCCTCCGCACGCCCGGCGCTGAAGTTTGCCGCGCCGGGAGTGGACGCGCTCGGCCCCGGCGCGCGCGTGCGCCATCCCAGCTTCGGTATCGGCACGGTCGAGGACAGCGACGGCATCGGCCAGACCCGCAAGCTGACGGTCCGTTTCGCCCCCGGCGTCGGTCTCAA